>MPMC02010938.1_pt1 | contig 10608 bp, 10 predicted proteins | sample 1617281 | NCBI WGS metagenome assembly MPMC02 (sample SAMN05944809, study PRJNA350692) | marine metagenome | biome: marine; feature: ODZ; material: water; isolation source: 100 m water sample filtered on 30 um supor filter | place: Pacific Ocean | collected 2012-04-09 | depth 100m m | reverse complement strand
ATGATGTCACTGCGTCAAGGAGATGCCGTCGGCTTGGGCGCACACTGGCCCTTATGGTCTCGAGTGGTTTGGTGTAGTCAATCTCCAATTCGCCGTATGGGAGTACGCCGCCAGCGAGTTCCCGCAGCAGTGACTCGGTCAACTCAAGCACGGACTCGCAGTCGCCAAATGCCTGATAGGCCTCCATCATGGTGAACTCAGGATTGTGCCGCCGGTCGATGCCCTCGTTGCGGAAATTGCGATTGATCTCAAAGACCTTTCGCATGCCGCCCACGAGCAATCGCTTGAGATACAACTCTGGCGCAATTCGCAGGTGCAGATCGATATCAAGCGCGTTGTGATGCGTCGTAAACGGCCTCGCTGCAGCGCCGCCTGCGACAGATTGCATCATGGGCGTCTCGACTTCGATAAACCCGTGCCGCTCCATGAATCGCCGTGTCGCCGACACGATCTCGCAGCGGCGATGGAAGGTCTCCATCGTCTCAGGGGTGGTGTACATGTCCACATAGCGGCGACGGTATCGCTGCTCGGCATCGGTCAGGCCATGATATTTCTCGGGCGGCGGCGCCAAAGACTTGCAGTGCACCTCAAATCGATCGGCCCAGATGCAGATCTCGCCGCGTTTGGTGCGGCCAACCGGCCCAGATGCAACGACGATGTCACCGTAGTCCACCTTGGAAGCGAGTTTGAATGAAGCCGCCTCGAGATCGGCCTTCGAGCAGGAAACCTGCAAATCGCCCGATTCGTCTCGAAGCACCATGAAGCAGAGTTTGCCCATCGCCCGGTGCTGCACAACCCGTCCGGCGACCGTGGCGCGGGGCCTGGGATCCTCCGCCGGAGGCGGATCGGCATCCACCGCGTCGGCGGCAGCTTCGTCGAAGCGTGATCTGGCCTCAGAGAGAGGCAGCAGTCCATCCACCCGCGAGCCCCATGGATCGATGCCGAGATCCTCCTGCCACCGCTTCAGTTTCGCCCGGCGAGCTGCGACGAGGTCGGATTCGGATCGATCTTTCGAATCGGGAGCGTTCATGCCCGTACGATAGCCCCCCGAACGGATCAGAGTACCCCTGGCGGAGAGCCCTGCATGTTCCATGAACCCTGCCACATCACGCAGAGCCTCCCATTGCGGACAATGACCCGATGAGCGGCCAGCCGGCGGTCTTCCTCGACCGCGACAACACGATCATCTTCAACGACGGCGATCTTGGTGACCCAGATGGCGTCGTGCTGATGCCCGGCGTCCGCGAGTCTCTTCGCAAGCTGCACGAGCAGGACTGGCCGCTGATCGTCATCACCAATCAGGGCGGTGTCGCGCGGGGACGATACGACGAGGACGCGGTCAAAGCGGTACATGCCCGCGCAGAACAACTACTCGGTGATGTACCCATTCTGGATTGGCTCTGGTGTCCGTGGCACCCAGAGGGAACGGTGCCCGCCTACACCCGCGAGCATCCGTGGCGGAAGCCCTCGCCGGGAATGCTGATCGAGGCGGCGGATCGACACAAACTGAATCTCACCCGGTCATGGATGATCGGCGATCAGGATCGTGACATCGCCGCTGGCCAGACCGCAGGATGTCGAACGATTCTGCTTGGTCAGACCCCGGGCGATCCTCCCCCCAATCATGTTGCTGTATCCATGCCGGAAGCGGTTGAGATCGTTCTTCGGGACCGCGAAGCATGATCGATTGGTCTCGTGTTCGACGAGTCACGGTGTTCATGCCCACCTGGATCGGTGATGTCTGCATGGCGACACCTGCGTTGAAGATGCTGCGAGCGGCACTTCCTGATGGCGCGCATATCACGGCCGCAGTGCGGCACGGCATGAGGCCGCTGCTTCGCGGTCATCCCGCCGTCGATGACCTCGTGAACATCGAGCCGCGAGGCGTGACGGGACCATGGCGTGCTGGGCGGATCTTGGCGGCGACGCGGCCGGAGGTGATCTTGGTGCTGCCCGGCAGTTTCCGCACCGCGCTGGCAGCGCGGCTGGCCGGACAATCTCGCCGCATCGGCTATGCGAGGGATGGGCGAAGTTGGCTGCTCAGCGATGCCGCCAAACCGCCGAGCCGAACACAACCAGTGTCCGCCGTAGACTGGTACTGCGGATTGGTTGGATCGGAATCTCCGGACTTGCCTGAACTGATCGTCACCGAGGAAGATCGACAAGCCGCGGCATCAGTCATGACGGAGCCGCCACCGGCGTATGTGCTACTGATCCCCGGCGCCAACCGCGAAGACAAACGCTGGCCCGCCGATCGGTTCGCCACCGTCGCCAATGCGCTGCATGAACGGCACGGTTGGACCGCGGTGATCGCCGGATCGCCCGCAGAGCGATCCTTGACAGCAGCAGTCGCTGATGGCTGCGACGGTCCGACGATTGATCTGACTGAGCGTGGCGGCACACTCGGGGCACTCAAGGCCATCGCGGCTGGTGCCGAGGTGGCCATCTCGAACGACACCGGTCCGAGACACATCGCCATCGCAGTTGGCACACCGGTCGTATCGCTCTTCGGCCCGACGGATCATCGTTGGACGCTTATGGAACACGCCATGGAGCGGCGATTACTTGCAGCACCCTTTCTTCCGGATGAATTGATGGCGGATCGCTGTGGAGCAGCCTGCCGCATCGACCGCATCACCGTCGGCGATGTCCTGCAGATCATCGACGGATGGAGGGAAGCGGGTAGTTCTATACTCCCCACCGAACCGTGAAGCACGCCAACGCAACTGCCAAACAGGAAGCCGCGCCCAGCGAGATGATCGCCGGTGACCCCATTGTCCGCGCCGCGAAAGCCGATCCGTTCGGGGACCGAATTCACACGATCCTGTTCGTGCTGTGGGCCTTTGCGTTGCCGCTGGGCATGATTCCGTGGGCCAAAGATGTTGTCTTCGGCGGATTGATCATCTGGAGTGTGCTGCGAGCCACCGTCGGGCACGTTGAATACGCATGGTCGGGCGTACCCCGCAGTCCTTTGGCTTGGCTGCTTGTCTTGTGGCTCCTGTGGTCGAGTCTCTCGTTGACATGGTCGCCCAATCCTGCTTTCGGGGCCGATCAACTCGGTGGTCTACGGATGCTGATAGTGCCCTTTGCCGTATGGCCGGTACTGCGAAAGTGGCGGATGGCACTCGGTGGCTTCATCATCGGCGGCACGCTCGTTGCCGCCGTCATCGTGGCGCAAGCCACCGGATGGGTGACATCCGACAGATCCCATCGGTTCTCCGCTTCGATGAGCATCTGGCAAGCGGGAATGGTCTGCGTCACGATATTGCTTGGCCATTTCTTGTTGGCAGGAGTCAAGCCAGGCGCCGCAGCCGTGGTGTGGCACGTTGGTGGCGTGGCAATCGCCTCCACAGCCCTCGTAATCAACGCGACCCGAAGTTGCTGGGTGGCCGTGATCGTGGTCGGCATTGGAAGCATGCTGATATTGATCGCCCTGACGCCCACGCTGCGATGGCGTCTCTTTCTCATCGCCACGGCTGCGACAGCGGGCCTGGCAATCGCTGCAACAATTGACGATGCCTTCCTCGGTTCCACGGGGACCAAGCTCGTCCTTCGCCGCACCACTCCTATCATCAAGCAACTCGAGGACAGTTCTCAATTCACCGCAAATCGAGGAACGGTCAACCACCGTCGTAAAATGTGGAATGGTGGACGAAACATGATTTCACAGCGTCCGATTGCAGGGTGGGGGCTTGGAGGATTGTCCACGGGAATGTTGCAACATCCCGGGCTGAAACCTGCATGGCCCCACCTTGATGCCCCGATCAACCATGAACAGTTCAATCCACACTCGTCCTATGTGTACCAAGGGGCCAGCACAGGCCTGATCGGCCTCGCCCTGATGCTCGGGACACTTGTGGTCGCCCTGATATGCATGGGGCTGCGTGTTCGGAATGACCCCGTCGTGATCGTCCCCTTGGCGATGTTGTCGGCGTGGATTGTGATTTCGGCCTTTGAGGCAACCCTGCTGGCGGGCTTTGGTGTTGGCGCACTTGCCCTGTTTCTCACGCCAGCCATTAGTCGGGCCACTCAGGAGCCTACAGAACATTTGACATGATCTGGCTCTTCCTCATCGTCGGAGCGTATTTGCTGGGTTCCATTCCATTTGGCGTGGTGATCGCCAAATCGCGTGGTGTCGACATCCGCGAATGTGGGTCGGGCAACATCGGCGCCACCAACGTCGGCCGCGTACTGGGCAAGCGGCTTGGGTTGTTGTGCTTTGTGCTCGACTTGGGCAAAGGCGCAGCGCCTGTTCTTGTCGCCGGAAGTTGGTACGGCATACTCGATGAGTGGGCGACAGAAATTCCTGCCCGCACATCTTGGCTGTGGCTTGCGGTGGGTGTGGCGCCGCTCGTTGGTCACATGGCGTCGGTCTTCCTCCGATTCCGCGGCGGCAAGGGTGTGGCCACGGCGTTTGGAGCGTTGCTGGCAATGTGGCCGACGTTGGGCATTCCCGCTGTGATCGCCTTCGCGGCGTGGCTGTTGGTGGTGGGCATCAGCCGAATTGTGTCGCTTGCGAGCATGATGGCTGCGGTGACTGTTCCGATTGCCACCATCCTCCTACTGCTCACCGCCCCGGTGCCCGAATCCGTGGCCGCCACCGAAATGGGCGCGCGGATGGCCCCTCCCATTATCGTCTCGATCGCCATCGCATCGCTGGTCCTATGGCGGCACCGAGCCAACCTCCGCCGCCTGCTCAGCGGAGATGAACCTCGGGTCGGACAATAGTGATCGTGGTTCGCCAATTGCTCAGCGGTTCAGCATCGCCAATACGACAGCAAGCGGAAACGCAACGTCCACCAGATCACGCACCGCACGCGGGCCAGTGAGATGCAACAGCAGTACAGCGGCGGCTGGAAAAATCGCCAAGCGTGTGGCGTTGGGAGCGTCGATCCAACCTTGATCATGAGCGAGCAGCAGCAGGCTGCCGGCGACGATCACGAGCGCATCAGCCATCCACCACGTCCATGCCGGACCCAGTGTGTTGGGCAATGTCCGGGTGCCGTGCCGAGCATCGGTGTGCCGATCATCGAGATCGCACAACATCGCACCGGCCAACACGTGTACGAAGAGCACCACCCCGGCGATAGACCACGCGAGCGGCTCCCGCAACTCACTCCCCGCCATGACCAGCACGATGGCCATGCCGGTCAAACTCATCGCGACCGCTGCGTTCTTAAGCAGAAGCCGGTCCTTCAAACGCCCCGCTTTGGGCACATGTCCATAGGCCATCATTCCCAGAACCGCAGCAGGCACGATCAACGCCACCAGCCAACCTTCCGAAGCGGCAAATGCCAATCCGAGTACCAGCAACCCAACCGCCACAGATCGCGGCCGCGGCATCCGCTGCCTGAGAAACCGTACCCGCCGAGGCACCGATGCCAGATCGGCGCGGTCGGGCATCGTCGCCCAACCGCCGACTCGGTCCAGCAGATAGGTACCGGTTGTGACGAGCATGGCGATCGCTAAGGGTCGCCATCGAATCGGAACCCCGACAATGCCCATCACCAGAAGTACACAGCCCACGGCGTAGAACCCCGCCCATACGGCCAGATAGCCCATGGCTTCGATCAACGTGATGTGTCCTGTGGAACGAGCCATGGACTGCCGAGGATACGCCCGCACGGGTATCATGCGTCGCTTGAGTACCGATGCCTCAACCTACCGCTCGCCGCTGTCGACCCGCTATGCCTCGGCAGCGATGCAGGAGATCTGGTCGGACCAGCGGAAATTCAGCACATGGCGAAGGCTGTGGCTGGCTCTGGCCGAATCGGAGCATGAACTCGGTCTGGACATCAGCGAGGCTCAACTTGAAGCCATGCGGTCGCATCTGGATGATCTTGATCTTCAAGCGGCTCGCGACTATGAGCGGCAGTTGCGACACGATGTCATGGCGCACGTCCACGCCTGGGGTGACCAGATCCCGGAGGCCAAGGGCATCATCCACCTCGGTGCCACCAGTCAATTCGTCAACTGCAATACCGAACTGATCCTGCTGCGTGAGGCGATTGAACTTGTCGCGGCAAAAACGGCTGGCGTCCTGCTGGCGCTCTGCGACTTTGCAGAGAAGTGGAAGGATCTGCCAACGCTCGGCGCCACGCACTACCAGCCCGCGCAGCCCGTCACCGTCGGTCGTCGCGCCGCCACATGGGCGCAGGATCTCTGGCTGGCCTTGGAAGATCTCGAGCATCGTCTCGATACGCTGCGATTCCGTGGTGTCCGAGGCGCCACCGGGTCTCAGGCCTCGTTCATGGCCCTTTTCGACAACGATGCCGCCAAGGTCGAATCGCTCGACCGGTTGGTCACCGAGCGCATGGGATGGCAACCAGATGATCGCTTTCCCGTCACGGGGCAAACCTACCCACGCCTGGTGGATGCCCAAATACTTGCAGCGCTCGCTGGTGTAGCCGCTGCGGTCCACAAATGCGCAACCGACATCCGTCTGCTCGCCGGCGTCAAGGAACTGGAAGAGCCCTTTGAGGCGAACCAGATCGGTTCGTCAGCCATGGCCTACAAACGCAACCCCATGCGGTGCGAGCGGGCCTGCGGCATGGCTCGCTTCGTGATGACCTTGGCCGCATCGCCCCTACAGACCGCGTCGGTGCAGTGGCTCGAACGCACACTCGATGACTCCTCCAACCGGCGGCTCGTGCTGCCCGAGGCCTTCCTCGCCTTGGATGGCGTTCTCGACGTGATGCGAAATGTGGCCGACGGCCTCATCGTTCGCCCGGCCATTGTCCAGGCCCGGCTACAGGCCGAACTGCCCTTCATGGCGACTGAAGACATCATGATGGCGGCTGTCAAAGAGGGAGCCGATCGTCAGGAGGCCCACGAGGCCGTCCGGCAGCACGCATTGGCCGCTGCGGACCGCGTCAAGTCGGGCCAAGAGAACGATCTGCTCGCCCGATTGAGAACGGATCCGCTGTTTGCCAGCGTCGATCTATCAGACGTTCTAGACCCGATGCGGTATGTCGGAACCTGCCCAGAGCAGGTCGCCCGCTTCACGAAGGATGTTGCGGAACCTGTCCGAAATCGATGGCACAACCGCCTGAGCGAGTCAGTAGACCTCGAAATCTGACCCCAAAACCCATACAAATACCGAACAGATCGTCAAAAAATGGCCTCACTAAGCCAATATCGACGGACATGGCGGCAAATGACCGATACTCTCGCCATTGACGGGCACCGCCCCCCGACGTTCGGGATCGGCGTTGAGGGCCCCTAGGCAAGGCAAAGGACGTCAGTCAATGCAGTCATATGAAAATCTCAAGAACCTCATCGAAGGCGCGGTCGACGATGTCGCCAAGTGTGCTGGGGGCAACAAGGCCGCCGGAACCCGCGTCCGCAAAACAATGCAGGACATCAAGAACGCGGCTCAGGACGTTCGCAAGGAAGTCCTGTCGATGAGAGAGGACTGATCCTCCGGGGCGGAACTCGAACAGACAATCACGCAGCGGCCACCGGCGTTCGCCGGTGGTCGTTTCGTTTTGCCGACGGCCCCCAGTTGCCCGCCGCTTCGACGCAAACAAGGCGATCGGGGGCACCCACACTCTACTTGGGGGGTGGAATTCTTGGCTGCGTGGGGTAGTTTTCCGACGAGGTGCGCCCCGAATGTGTGTCCACATTATGCTGCCTGACCGCCATGGCAGACCCCCTGTTCGACATCTCGCGGCATGATCTCTCCATCGAGTTCATCACTCCCAGCAAACTCGATGATTTGTTACCCCAGTGCGGGGATATGCGGCAAGTCGACCGCGTGGCATGGATCGATGATGACGCTACACGGGCGATCGGCGTCAAATCCGTTCGAAATGATGAATTCTGGGTACCCGGGCATATCCCCGAACGTCCGCTGCTGCCCGGTGTCATCATGATCGAGGCAGCCGCCCAACTCAGCAGCGTCCTCTACCAATATCGCCAGAACTTCGAGCACAGCGAATTTCTTGGATTTACCCGGGTCGATGACTGCGTATTTCGCGGCACCGTGGAGCCTGGACAGACTCTCGTACTGCTCGCCAAGGAGAAGAAGTTTCAGCGGCGACGTTTTTCCTGCCATGCGCAGGGGCTCGTCGACGGGAACGTCGTCTTTGAGGTGCAGTGCACCGGGATGCGGATGTAATAGACGCGGCTGGTCAGAGACCAATTCCAATCGAGACGCTGGTGCCGCGCCAAACCGGCATGGGTTGATCACAGGGATTGCAGCAAGGCACCAGGATGATCGGGTATCCCCAGCCCCAGCCATACCCGCCCCGGCCATACCCCCCCCGGCCATACCCGCCCCAGCCGGAGCCTCCACCGCCGTAGGTGACGGTCGGGGAAAGGCCATACTGGACGGCATTCCCTGCCCGGTTCTTGGCCGGCTCGCCGAGCGCAAACCGCTGAAGAGGGCTCACCTTGGACGTTTGGGAAACTGGACCTGCGGAAGAAGCGGGAGCCGCTGGGACCGCGGGCATCTGAATCACCACCCCGGCCGCAGCCGAGCCGGCAATCAAAGCAGTCAGTCCAAGTGGGGCCATCCACATCACATCCCTATCCTACGTCCTCGGCTCGCCTCCGCAAGGACCAATCATGATCGACTCCCCGCTTCGGTTTACGCCAATCCTCGTTCCCAAGGTCTGGGGCGGCACTCGCCTCGCTTCGCTGGGGAAGAACATTCCCGGAGATGAACAGATCGGCGAATCATGGGAACTGGCCGACATGCCCGGCGACGGCCCGTGCAGCATTGTTGCCGAAGGCCACCATGCCGGAACGACGCTCCGCGAACTGTTGAACACCAACCAAACCGACATCATGGGCAGCGTCCCGCTCAACGCCCAGGACCGCTTCCCTTTGCTCATCAAGTTTCTTGATGCTTGCGAGAACCTCTCCGTACAGGTGCATCCCGATCAGCAGTGGGCAAGCACCCACCCGGATGCCTACCTCAAGAGTGAAGCCTGGGTCGTCGTGGACGCTGCGGCTGGAAGCCGCATCTGGGCAGGGGTTGTTCCAGGCACGACCGCAGCGAGCATGCACGCCGCCCTGGACAGCGACACGTTGACCGAGGTACTTGAGTGGCGCGACGCAATCGTCGGCGCCAGCCATAACCTCCCCAGTGGCACCTGCCATGCGTTGGGCAAGGGCGTCCTCGTCGCAGAAGTGCAGACCACCAGCGACACGACATTCCGCCTCTGGGACTGGGGGCGGCAAGGCCGCACCATGCATGTCGACGAGGCACTCGCCTGCATCAACTTCGATTCGCCTCCACCCGCGGAAGTACCCACCCCCACCATCGCGGCGGATGGCACGACCGACACCATACTGGCCGAGACGCCGTGGTTCATCATGCGCAGGCTGGACGCCGTCCAGCCAGCGACGGCGAAGTTTCCGCTCTCGAATGCGCCCGCGATCATCATGTGTCTTCATGGATCGGCCCATGTCACCGCAATAGCAGGCGGCACACGCCTCGTGCCAGGAACCACCCTGTTGCTGCCCGCGGCCATGCAGGAGGCCACTCTGGAACTCGGCGAGCGGTGCGGGCTCGTGATTGCGGTTCCTCGGGGCTGATGTCTCGTACTCGTAGTCGATCCCCATATGGCCAACTATCAGTGACAACCATTCCGCGTCGATACCAAGCCGGCCAGTGAGTTCAGACGAGGATATCGACGATCCCCGTGATGCCGAGCAGGCATGACACAACACCGTTGAGTGTGAAGAACGTTAAGGCCATTCGGGATGTGCCCCACTTGTGAACGGTGGCATGCTCCACGACGAGCAGGGCTGTGACCGCGACCACACCGATCAGAAACACCCAGCCAAGCCGCGGGTCCATCCACCAGACGAGGGTGAGTAGCGTTACCGCTACGACATGCAGCACGCAACTGAGCCACAATGCCCCACTCACGCCCAGCCGCGAAGGCATTGAGTGCAGACCCTCGGCGCGATCGACCGTCACATCCTGCAGAGCGTAGATCATGTCGAAACCGGCCACCCAGCAGAGCACCATGCCCGCGAGCAACCACAGGGACGGCTCGACAAGCACTGCATCGGGATTGATTGCCACCGCGGCCGCGGGCACACTGATCGCGAGTGAAATGCCGAGCCATACGTGGCACCACGACGTAAACCGCTTGAGCAAGCCATAGGAACAAATCCATGCGAGCACAGGCACCGCGAGTATTACTGGATATGGATTTCCATAAAGAAACCAGAAGCCTGAGGCAATTCCGACAAACAACACGGACACAGCGGCGAGAACAAAAACGTAGTTCGACAGCGATGCCGCCCCCGATGCGAGCGGTCGCGAAGTAGTCCGCGGGTTGCGAGCATCAATCGCTCGATCGAGGATTCGATTGCTCAGCATCGCCGCTGTTCGCGCCGTCACCATCGCCACCACAATCAGCACGATCGCCCCGACAAACACATCATTCGACACCGCCGCGACACCTGACTCTTCTGGTGGCCAAGCCGCCATCACCGCCGCCAGCAACGCAAACGGCAACGCAAACACACTGTGCGCGATCTTGATATCGGCCAACATGATGCCGCAACAGAACCTCTGCGATGATGCATTACCGCTCACAGGACCGGGATGATACGACGCATGGCTGGCCGAAGTGCTCAAATCACTGT
>MPMC02018318.1_pt1 | contig 10610 bp, 10 predicted proteins | sample 1617281 | NCBI WGS metagenome assembly MPMC02 (sample SAMN05944809, study PRJNA350692) | marine metagenome | biome: marine; feature: ODZ; material: water; isolation source: 100 m water sample filtered on 30 um supor filter | place: Pacific Ocean | collected 2012-04-09 | depth 100m m | reverse complement strand
CGAGGTATTTACACCGCCCCACCATAAGTACACCGAGCTGCTGCTCTCGTCGGTGCCCGAGATGGATCCGGATTGGCTGGATGAGCTAATCACGCATCGCCAACAACACGGTGCAATGGATTCCACATCGACCTCGTGAGCCCCTGGCGGCGTCTCACGAACACTCTGCCAAACTTACTTTCCGCAAAAACAGATTAACCGCGGCCCACATATGGCATGGCGGTAGCCATGACATTCATAAACAGCACATTGGCATCCAGCGGCAACTGGGCCATGTGTAAAACGCTGGTCGCTACGTGCGCGACATCGATTAACGGCTCCGCCATGACAGTCCCGTTAGCCTGGCGTGTCCCCTCCCCCAGAGGCTTTGCCATATCGGTGGATGCGTTGCCGATATCGATCTGACCACAGGCGATGTTATGTGGTCGACCATCAAGTGCAATGCTGCGGGTGAGACCCGAGATCGCGTGCTTGCTGACAGTGTAAGGAGTGCTGTTAACGCGCGGCATAGTAGCCGAGATTGAGCCATTATTGATAATACGCCCCCCTTTAGGCTTTTGGTTTTTCATCTGTCCAAACGCCCGCCGAGCACAAAGATACGCGCCATGCACGTTGGTGTTCAGTACGGCCTGCCACTCTGCTAACGGCAATTCATCAAGTTCGACCTGCCGGGCACCGATCCCCGCATTATTAAAAAGCACATCCAGTCTGCCAAAACGATCTATTGTGGCATCAAACAGACGGTCGACATCAGCGTCGCGGGTTACATCTGTCTGCTGGCATAGTGTGCAGTCGGGGTCGGCGCCCACCTCTGACACCACTTCGCCCAGTAACGCCTTGCGACGACCCGCAAGGGCAACGCGATAACCGTGCTGCAGAAAAATCTGCACTACAGCCTTGCCCACCCCAGTGCCCGCACCCGTTACGATCGCGACCTTTTTTTCTTCTTTCATCGCTCGTCCTTTGAGGTTTTACCCTGATATGCCTGTGAAGGCCCAGCATACACAATCACGAAGTTCGCAAAATGAGCAGTCCTGGAGATTATCCGTGAGAAAAGAAATGATGTGCTTGCAGGTAACCGACTATCTGATCTGCGAGCACTTCTGAAGTGTGCTCTACCGTCTGCAGTACCAGCTCGGCGTGCTCGGGTACTTCATAGGCAGAGTCGATTCCGGTAAAATTTTTCAAGACGCCAGTGCGGGCTTTTTGATACAACCCTTTGGGGTCACGCGCCTCGCAGATCGACAAGGGCGTATCCACGAACACCTCGATAAACTCCTCGGTACCTACCAGTTCCCGGGCCATCCGCCGCTCAGAGGTAAAGGGTGAAATAAATGATGCAATGACAATAAGTCCGGCATCGGCCATCAGCCTTGCGACTTCGGCAACGCGGCGAATATTCTCCACCCGGTCTGCATCTGTGAAGCCCAAGTCCTTGCAAAGCCCGTGCCGAACGTTATCTCCATCCAGCAGGTAGGTCCGCCGACCCGCGGCGTGTAATTTCTGCTCCACGAGATCGGCAATCGTAGACTTGCCAGCCCCGGAAAGCCCGGTAAACCAGAGTACACAGGGCTGCTGAACGTTTGCTTGGGCGCGGGCGGCCTTATCGACTGTGGTACGCTGCCAGGCGATATTGGTCGCCCGACGCAACGCGAAATCAATAACACCCACGCCGACCGGCTCAGCGCTGTCACTGTCGAAAAAAACGATTACCTGATCTGTCCGCCCCGTTGAATCTGCCGAAAACGCGATGGTCGGGTCAGTCGCGATCTTGCAGTAGGCGAGTGCTCCAGGCTGCAACGTTTTGGCCGCAAGGTGCTCACTGCTTTGCCGATCTATCTGGTACGTCAGGTCGGTAACCTGGATTCGGAACTCATGCCCAGCGCTTCGGGCCCGGTAGGTGCGCTCAGGTAACAGCGGTGCAGCTCCCGTCCAGGCTATGTGCACCGCAAACTGGTCGGACTCAAGAAGCTCCCCCCCAGCCGCACCAGGATCTTTACCCGACAGAGAATCCGCATCGCCTGGCAGGCGTGCGGCCAACTCAAGCAGGGTGCGAACCTGTCTTGCCTGTCGTTCAGGAAAATCGCTTATGTTCAAAAAAATAGGCCATCAGAGAGTGGACATCACAGGCATCGGAATTCTAGTTATCAAACGGGCTTGTTATGAACTAGCCCTTGCCACGCCACGGAATAGTCTTATTTATTATTTTTCTAAGAGTAATATCAAATAAAAGTCCCAGCATTCCCATGACAAAAATGGTAATCCAAATAACTTCATATTGCATATATTTTCTAGCGACGTTTTCAACAAATCCAATACCAGTCGTTCCTGCCAGAAATTCTGCTGCAACCAATGTTCCCCAACACATACCAACAGCAACTCTTAGTCCCGTTAGTATTTCAGGCAATGAATTGGGTACTATGACATGTCCTAATATTTGCCATCTTGATGCTCCAAGTGAGTGAGCCGCATGAATTTTGGATAGTTGCGTTCCCGAAGCGCCCGCTCTTGCAGAAATAATCATAATTGAAAAAGAAACCATAAATAATAAAAATACTTTTCCAAGGTTATCTATTCCAAAGACAGTAATGACTAATGGGGCCCACGCAAGAGGTGGTACTGGCCTATATAGTTCAACCAATGGATCAAAGAATCCTTTTGCAAATCTATTTAGCCCCATAAAGATGCCTAAAGGTACGCCAAAAATAACTCCAAGCATCAAGCCTATAAATACTCGTAAGAATGAATCCCAAATATGCCCCATAGGAACAGGTATTTTGAAAGCTTCGAATTCACCGCTGACAACATCTAAAACTTTGCTTTTAAAATTTGGCTCTACCTTTCCATCAGAGGTATGAACAGGATATTTTCCGGGCAATATATCTGCTATCCAATCTGGAAGAATAAAACCAACTATTCTATTAACGCCCATCATCTCATACCAGAGCAGTGGGACCATTTTAAATCCTACGCTTGGTTTTAATAGGTCGCCAAAGATTCTAAAAGTATCTGATGGTTTCGGTAGCCATCTGCCAGGGCCATCTTCTGCACAAGTGGGACCACTAGCGACAATTGTTCCACCTGGAAATAACAACATATCTTTAATTCTGATAGAGCCTTGTTCTTTTTTTTGAACTTTATCGAAAGCTCTAATTGCATTTTCCATTTCATCTAACGCATTCGGAGGAAAAATGCTTTCATATTCGATTCTTTGACCAAGTTTTTTAATTTCCTTTATATACGTCATCTCCAGATCTTGATCATCGCTCAGTGCATTTTTGTATTCTTTAATTTGATCCCTTATTTCTTTTAGCAATCGTGAATATTCAGAGTGATGATTTCTCATCGCAAAAAATTCATCACTAATCAAATTTAATTCTTGAGCGGCAGTATGGAATTTTAGACCTACCTTACTTTCGGGTAGAGGAGGAACCTCCATACCCGTTGCACCCCAACCTAATTGTTTTTTTACTGCTTCAATTCTTTTGTTTTCTTCTTTATCTGATAAACGCGGCGGGAAACTATCTTTTGGAAAATTGTCTTTTAATTGATTTATTCTATTTGTTAGCTCATTTATTGTATTTTTAGTTTCTGTTTCTAGATATTTTTTATCAGTTAATAATGGAATTGTTTGACGAGTCTTATTAAGTAAATTTACGAAAAATACTTTATCCTGATTGTTTAAATCAGCCGAGCTTTGTATTTCAATTATTTTGTCACTTATATTGATGTTTTCTCGTTTAATAAGAGCAGTACTTTTATGGCTTCTCTCCTCTATTGGGAAAAGATACTTTAAAGAGAGCAACGACTCATTAACTTTTGCGACCTGACAAAGTTCATTTGCAGACTTAGGGTAAAAAGCCTTTGCGATATCCCATGAATAATAAAGCCAAGTAAATAATAGAAAACAAGTTCCAACTACAACCCAATGTAATCCACCTTTCGCTCTTTCTGGATTTCCAAAAACTGCATCACTTTTTTCAGTTTTTATTAGTCTTCGGCCATAAAGGATAGAACCTATAACTGCAAAAATTATTAAAAATGTAATGATTCCTGTAATCATCCTAAATTTCTTTACCCATTATTTCTTCTTCCATATCCCAAATCATGGATAATATTTCTTCTCTTTTAAATACAAATTCTTTATTATTTTTTATGTCTCTTAAATCCTCTTTTAAGCCCATTGAGGCAAATGGAAGATTGTATTCCTTATGTATTCTTCCAGGTCTAGGAGCCATAACATAAGATCTTTCACCTAGTAATAAGGCTTCTTCGACAGAGTGAGTGATTAAAATAATTGTTTTTCCAGTTTCTTTCCAAATTCTTAAAACTAAAGACTGCATTTTTTCTCGAGTTAAAGCATCAAGCGCCCCTAAAGGTTCGTCCATTAGTATTAAATCTGGATCATTGATTAAACATCGTGCAAGAGCGACTCTTTGCTGCATACCGCCAGATAACTGATACGTAGGAGTATTCCCAAAACCTTGTAAACCTACTATTTCCAGCCATTCTTCAACTTTTTTTGCAGTCGTCACAGAATCTTCCTTTTTCATTCTTAAACCAAAATTTACGTTTTCTGCGACTGTCAACCATTCAAATAAAGCCCCTTGTTGAAAAACCATTCCCCTTTCAACTCCAGGGCCATTTATTTCTTTATCACCCAAAGTCATAAGTCCAGAAGTCGGGCGAAGAAAACCAGCTGCAATATTTAATAAAGTTGTTTTTCCACAACCTGAAGGGCCTAATACAGTTAATAGCTCACCTTTTTTTAAAGTAAAACTTATATCTTTAAGCGCATGAACAGTTTCTCCTTTCAGAGATTAAAAAATCATATTCACATTTTGAGAAACGAGATCACTCATAAAAATAATATATAAAAGTTTTTGTTAAAAAAAAGGCACCAATTCATTAAACTGGTGCCTTTTTAAATTTTATTTGAAAACTTAATCAGGGTAGATAACTGGTATCTACAACTTTAGAGTAATCACTAAGAGCAGGGTTCTCAGACGTAGCAAACATATTACCCATAACACTTAGGTAAGTCATAAGGATACCGCCTTTGTTCAGGTACTTAGATTTCATTGTTGCTGCATCTGGAAACTCAAATCCATCCATTTGCTTTTTAGTACCTGCAAGATCCATAGCCGCATCTTTAGCTATAACGTTCATGTCTGACTTGCCAGCATTAAATCTAGCGTTTGCATCGTGGGTTACTTCAACAAAAGTTTTTACCATTCCAGGATTCTCTTTTAGGAATTTGTTAGTTACTGAAGTAATATCAATACCCGCGATACCCGCATCTTGCGCTTCTTTAACAGTGAGTAATGGGGCGCCTTTTTCTTTAGCTGCTTTGATAGATTTACCACCAAACAAACATGCCATAGCAACGTCACCGTTAATAAATGCTGCAGATCCATCTTCGGGGTTCATATCAACCACTTGCATTGAAGAAATATCGGCTCCAACAACCCTCATTGTTTCTTTGAAGACATAGTCAGCCATTGTTCCCAAAGGAACTGCCACTTTTTGACCATCTAACTTAGAAGAAGCATTGTCTTTATCGATACCTTTGGCTGCAACACAAGTTGTTCCACCCATTCCATATATAACTGCGATATCTACAAGTTTGATAGCTGCTTTAGCGTTAACTGCATTTACAAAAGGTGTTAATCCCTGAGAATAAGATATATCGATATCTCCAGACAACATAGCTTCCGTCATCTCCCCACCTGTTGCAAAGTTCGTCCATTTAACTGGAACACCCAGAGCTTCATCAAAAGCATTCTTAACTTTATCTTCCTGGTTTGGAGTCGCCCATTCGAGGAAGAACGCAACCCTCACTTCATCCGCGGCCGCCTGTGCCACTGTGATACCCAGATTGGCCGTTACGAAACAGCCTACAATGAAACCAATAACTTTTTTCATCTTCACCTCTCCACTTTCGGTTGTTAAATCTTGAAACAATTGAAAAAGAGGATTGCTTTTAGTAGCAATTTTCTAGCCCCTTCTGTCCTTATATCACAGCCAAACAGATGATATCGACCTCTCGGGGACTCATGCCGGTTTCAGGAGCTTGGAAAGTGTAGAAAATGGCGTAAATCCGCGATTAGGTGCCCATAGCCACCTGAGTACAACCCCTCTTAATCTGAGCATCGCAAAATCTGTGTCTGCTACTCTTAGCAGACCGCTGCAGCATCAACAGCATCAACGGGAACTGCTTATGACTGATTCTAAACTTGCTATTGGCTTTCCTGTTACGGGCTGGGAGCCACCACCCCTTCCCCGCCAGAAATCGCTGGAAGGGTCCTATTGTCGGCTCGAGAGGCTCGATCCTGAGGATCACGGGCCTGCCCTGTTTGATGCCTTTGCAGGGGATACCGACGGAGTCGACTGGATCTATCTTCCCTATGGCCCTTTTACCTCATCAGAGGAGCTACAAGAATGGCTGCAGAATGCGGCGACAAAGTCCGATCCCATGTTCTATACGGTCATCGACCCCCAGGGTACAGCGATGGGCATTGCCAGTTACCTTCGCATCACCCCGGCCAGTGGCTCCATCGAAGTCGGGCATATTCATTTTTCTCCGTGTATGCAGAAAACACCCGCGGGTACAGAAGCGATGTACCTGATGATGAAACAGGCTTTTGATCTGGGTTACCGGCGCTACGAATGGAAATGCGATGCCCTGAATCAACGATCGTGCCGTGCTGCGCTGCGACTGGGTTTTTCTTTCGAGGGTATTTTCCGCCAGGCAACGGTTTATAAAGGGCGCAACCGTGATACTGCGTGGTATGCCACTATCGACCAGGAATGGCCGCAACTTAAGGCGGCGTTTGAAGCCTGGCTTGATCCCGCCAATTTTGATGATGCCGGGGTGCAGAAAAAATCACTATCTGAGATGACCGCGCCTATTCTGATATCGACTCACTAACCAGTCTGCGCGCTTAATCTCACACTGCCTGAGATTAAGCATTTAAATACATCATCGCATCCAAGGCTTGGGGGCGAAAACTAAACTTTATCCACACAATACGCACAGAGCTTGTTGCCATCGAGATCACGAACATAGGCGTGTTAGATGCTGCCATCGGCAGGTCGCAGGCCTGGAGCACCTTCATCCGTACCCCCACTGCGCAACCCGATCGTATGAAACTGATCGACAGTGCGTCTTGAGTTGACCTTAAATGCAATCATCGCACCATTACCGGGCACAGCCATCTTCTGGTTATATGGCTCGGTTACATAGAATTCGATCTCATCTGGTGTGTGTTTCTGGGCATATCCAACATAGCTCTGAGAAACCTCGACCTGTGCCAACCCCAATGGCGCCAATACTGCGTCATAGAACTGGTGGGCTTGGGGTAATTTATTGGTCCCAACCATTGCATATCCGATCAATTTCCTCTCCTTATATTGGTTTATGCATTACAACTTACCCGCTTCAGGCCATACTGCCGTTCTGGGAATCCGCTTCTCACGATCATAGAAAGGCGGATCAATAATCTCGCAAAGCGCTTCCCCCCTGTCAGCACAACGTAGCGACAGCATTTTCCCGGGCCACTGTCCAGTCTGGGCAAATCGGACATAACCCACGCCGGCTTTCAGGTAAGGGGATTGTGCACCTGTGGTAACCACGCCCACCTGGGTCTGGCCATCAAATATGGCGCACCCGGAACTGGGTGTGAGATCACGGCAAAGCAATCCATAAAGGCGCTTGCCGGGACGGGTCTCCAATAGTGCATCGCGGCCAATGAACCGTTTGTTGTCAAAGTCGACAAACTTATCCAGCCCCGCCTCAAATGGCGTCATGGAAATATCAGAATCACTGCCACTATCGAGAATACCGGCTTCAATTCTGCGAATATTCATAGACTGCATACTGCTGAACATCAGCCCGTGAGAGGCGCCGGTGTTCATCAGGTACTCCCAAAGGCGCGGGCAATCGGTCTGATCTCCCTGCGTGTAGATCTCATATCCCAGTTCGCCAGTCCAGCCGGTTCTGGAAACATAGATCTGCTGACCATCGATACTGAAAAACCCCGAGTGGAAATACCCGAAGTGGCCATCAATAACCCCCCCAGATGCCGCATGCATGACGTCGAACGACTTTGGACCCTGAATCTGCAGGACCCGCGATTGTGGATCGGTCACGGCTATGTCGAACCCCGGACTATGCGCCAACAACCAGGTGTTCATATCACCATCGGGATGCACAAACCAAAACCGCGTATCGGCCAGCCTAAACAATATGCCATCGATAAAAAGGCCACCGTTGTTGGTGCAGGCGATTACATAACGTCCTCGGCCAATTTTTAGATTATCCACCCGGCGAGCAAAGACCAGCTCGAGAAAGGCCACAGCATCAGGGCCGGATATCTCCAGCGGACGCTCGGGGACATCGTAAAGGGCCGCTTTCTGACGAAGCGCCCAGTATGCGCCGACCGTATCATCACCATTATCGTGCGCAAAGAATCTACCCGCAGCAGATCGCAGCACCGTATCGCTGGTTGCATAACACTCATGAAACGGCGATAACTCGGTACTGCCGGTATAGATTTTGAATATTTTTTTTGGATCAAGTGCCGGGGAATCGCTCATCTTGCCTCTCAAAATTCATATTGCTGACTTAACGTGAACCGGGGGCCGGTTAATTCTCATCGGCATCAAACCCGCCGATCTCGAGCATAGCCATTGCCTGTTTTCACCCCGTAGCGAGAAAATGCTCGTCAATCTACTCTTTAGCCCAGTGCGCCAATGCTGCCTGCGCGACTGGCTCGCCCCACTCCTGCAAGAAATGACCTCCAGCCGTTACTTCCAGCGGTTCGGCGCAACCCCGGATTATCTGTTGCAGCGCCCTCATCGCTTTAGGTGGGATAACAGGGTCTGTCATACCAATAGCCATAAACGCCTGGCCGTCCCAGCTCTGTGACAACCAGTCGCGGGCCTGGCGCGAAACCTCAGCACCGGGCGCGGCTGGGCGCTCAGGTACAAGCTCAGGAAATGCCCGGGCGCCCGCCTTGTAACTCGCATCGGGAAATGGCGCATCGTAAGCTGCTTTTTCAGTATCGGTAAGCTGCGGGCAGGCCCGGCCCAGAAGTTTGCCCGCCGCCAGATCGGGGTTATCGCGACACCATTGGCGCCACGCGAGAAAGCCCGCTCCCAGAGGTTTATCACCGGTGCCTAACACCGTGTTCATTATGAGCAGGCGCGAAAAGCGAAAAGGTGATGCCATCGGCAACGTCAGGCCCAGAATCCCGCCCCAATCCTGGCCTACCAGAGTGAGCCCGCTCAGTTGCAGCCGATCCAGAAAGGCCAACAACATGTTCCGATGGAAATCAAAAGTGTAAACCGCCTGATCCGTGGGTTTATCGGAACGGCCGAAACCAAACAGGTCGGGAACGATAACCCGGGCCCCTGATTCCAGAAAAACCGGGATCATCCGACGAAACAGAAAGCCCCATGTAGGCTGACCATGCACACAGAAAAAAGTTTCGCTGGCATCACTCGGGCCTAGATCAAGGTAGTGACAGCGCAGGCCCTCATAGCCTGAAAGATCATCCAGGTAACTGGGGGTATAGGGGAAATCAGGCAACGAAGCAAAACGTGCCTCCGGTGTTCTCAGGATTTCTTTCAAGACGGCTTGCTCCTTGAAAATTTGCTGTCAAATGTATGGCGATCGGTAAGGGATTGACAGAAGATGGGTGGAAGAGGAGCACCACATCCTCACTCTTACGGCACTACAATATCACCCCTTACTCAAAGGAGCACCTGATGTCCAAACATAATGCCCTGACGACCTTTGGCCGGTCTGGAAATCCCATGTTTCGCGGGGAGGCGTTCAAAGGCGACGCTACCTTCGCCGGGGCGGGAACCGCCGGACGCATGACGCTCGCCGGAACCGTCAACAAGACAGGTATTCTCCTGGTGCTCTGCCTCATCACCGCGTCTTTTTCCTGGAATATCTTTTTTCGCAGCGGCGATCCCACAGCCGTCTCCGGGTTGATGTGGATCGGTCTGATTGGCGGTTTGGTGCTCGCCCTGATCACGATCTTCAAACGCCAGTGGGCGGGGATCACGGCGCCACTGTACGCATTGGCAGAAGGTCTCGCCCTGGGTGGTATTTCGGCCATGTTCGAAGCGCAGTATCCCGGCATCGTCATCCAGGCGATGGGCCTGACCTTCGGCACGCTGGGGGTGCTGCTACTGGCCTACAAGAGCGGCCTGATCAAACCCACCGAGAACTTCCGGCTGATGATTGTGGCAGCCACCGGAGGCATTGCCCTTTTATACCTGATCAGTTTCGTGATGAGTTTTTTTGGATCCGGCATTGGCTTTATTCATAGCAATGGGCTCTTTGGTATCGGCTTTAGTCTTTTTGTGGTGGCTATCGCCGCGCTTAACCTGGTGTTGGATTTTGACTTCATCGAAGAAGCTGCCGAGCAGGGGGCGCCCAAGTACCTGGAATGGTATGGCGCCTTCAGCCTGATGGTCACGCTGATCTGGCTGTATCTCGAGATCCTTCGACTGTTGGCTAAACTGCGCAGCCGTAACTGATGGGCTGGAACGAGATCATATTTCGTGGCCTGATCATTATCGGCCTGGGTGCGTTT
>MPMC02008458.1_pt1 | contig 10617 bp, 5 predicted proteins | sample 1617281 | NCBI WGS metagenome assembly MPMC02 (sample SAMN05944809, study PRJNA350692) | marine metagenome | biome: marine; feature: ODZ; material: water; isolation source: 100 m water sample filtered on 30 um supor filter | place: Pacific Ocean | collected 2012-04-09 | depth 100m m | reverse complement strand
GCATCGGTACGGATACCGCCCTGCACGAAGCCCTTCTTCGGATCACGCTTGTCGCGCGCGGTCCGGTAGAAGACCGTCCCGTCGAACCTGCCGTCATCGACATAGGCCAGGAAATTCTTCGTGGTCGCGGGCGCCCGACGCGCGTCGAGCGCGACGACGATCGGCCCTTCGGAGGTATTGATCTGCACCCGGACATAGCCGGGGCGGGGGACATTCTGGTTCGCGGGCGCAGCGGCGGTCAGCAGCGCGAGGAGCGGCAACGCATACTTCATGCGCGCCCGATACCCCTTTCGGCCACGATTGTGGAGGGGCTGGGGCTGCTGATCCATCATTCGAAAATGGGTGAGCATGAAAAAGGGCCGCCGATCCTTCAACCGGCGGCCCGTTTCGTTAAAACCCAAACCAAACCCAACCTTACTGGTCGAGGAAGCTGCGCATCTTGCGGCTGCGGCTGGGGTGCTTCAGCTTGCGGAGCGCCTTGGCCTCGATCTGGCGGATACGTTCGCGGGTGACCGAGAATTGCTGGCCGACTTCTTCCAGCGTGTGGTCGGTGTTCATGCCGATGCCGAATCGCATGCGCAGCACGCGCTCTTCGCGCGGGGTCAGGCTGGCGAGCACGCGGGTGACCGTTTCCTTGAGGTTCGCCTGGATCGCCGCGTCCACCGGGATGACCGCATTCTTGTCCTCGATGAAGTCGCCGAGATGCGAATCCTCCTCGTCGCCGATCGGCGTTTCGAGGGAGATCGGCTCCTTGGCGATCTTCATCACCTTGCGCACCTTCTCCAGCGGCATGGAGAGGCGCTCGGCCATCTCCTCCGGGGTCGGCTCGCGGCCCTGCTCGTGCAGGAACTGGCGGCTGGTGCGGACCAGCTTGTTGATCGTCTCGATCATATGGACCGGGATACGGATGGTCCGCGCCTGGTCGGCGATCGAGCGGGTGATCGCCTGACGAATCCACCAGGTGGCGTAGGTCGAGAATTTGTAGCCGCGCCGATACTCGAACTTATCGACCGCCTTCATCAGGCCGATATTGCCCTCTTGGATCAAATCCAAGAACTGCAGGCCGCGATTGGTGTATTTCTTGGCGATGGAGATGACGAGGCGCAGATTCGCCTCGACCATTTCCTTCTTGGCAATGCGCGCCTCGCGCTCGCCCTTCTGCACCATGTTCACGATGCGGCGGAATTCGGTCAGCGCCATGCCGGTCTGCTGCGAGATATCTGCGATCTCGCTGCGGATGCGATCGACGGTGGCGGCTTCGTTGGTGGCGAAGTTGCCCCACTTCTTGTCGACGCCGCGCACGGTATCGAGCCAGTTCTCGTCCAGTTCGTGACCCAGATAGCGGTCGAGGAAGTCCTTGCGGTTGACCTTGTGACGCTCGGCCAGGCGCAGCATCTGGCCGCCCAGCGCGGTCAGGCGCCGGTTGAAGGCATAGAGCTGGTCGACCAGGAACTCGATCTTGGCGTTGTGGAACTGAACGCTTTCGACCTCGGCGGTCAGCTCTTCGCGCAGCTTGTGATACTTGCGCTCCTCGGCCGCCGACAGCTCGCCGCCCAGCGCCATGGATTCCAGGCGCTGCTGCTGGATCTTCGAGAATTTCTTGTAGATCGCGGTGATGTTGGCGAACTTCTCCAGCGCCTGCGGCTTGAGCGTCTCCTCCATCTGGGCGAGGGACAGGGTGTTGTCCTCTTCCTCGTCCTCGGCGCGGGGGCCACGGCGTTCGCCGCCTTCCTCATCCTCGCCATCGACCGAGGGTTCCTCGGGCTCTTCTTCTTCCTTGAACTGGGGACCGGCGTTCTTGGCGCTGATCTCGCCATTGTCGTCCTCGTCCTCCTCGCCCAGATTTTCCGGGCCGGCATCCTTGGACAGCATGGCGTCGAGATCGAGGATCTCGCGCAGCTGCATCGTGCCTTCGTTGAGCGCGGTCGACCAGTCGATGATCGCGTTGAAGGTGATCGGGCTTTCGCACAGCCCCAGGATCATCGTGTCGCGACCCGCCTCGATCCGCTTGGCGATGGCGATTTCGCCTTCGCGGCTCAGCAGTTCGACCGCGCCCATCTCGCGCAGGTACATGCGAACCGGATCGTCGGTGCGATCGACGGTTTCCTTCTTCTTCGCCTCGGGCTGCGGGCCGGAATCGCCATCGGCCTCCGTGGTATCGGCGTCGTCGGCCTCTTCCTCGGACTCGCCGTCCTCGCCCTGTTCCTCATTCTCGACGATATTGACGCCCATCTCATTGAGGGCGGCCATGATATCCTCGAGCTGGTCGGAGGACATCTGGTCCTGCGGCAGCGCTTCGTTCAGCTGGTCGTACGTGATGTAGCCGCGCTTCTTGGCGCGCGCGATCAGCTTCTTGATCGATGCCTCGTTCAGGTCGATCAGCGGCGCATCGCCCGTTTCCGTGGTATCGGTCGTATCCGCCGCCATATTCGCCTTCGCCATCAAATGCCCTCAGGGTTCCGTGCCCGGCCTCTGTCACACCGCTCGCAGGTGATGCAAGCGGGTGAGGGGGCCATGCGTAATTTTCCAGTGCGGGCGTGGGTCGCCCAATATGCCCCGGATATGGGGCGGGAGAGGTGCTGTATCAAGCGGCCTCCCCGGCTTGCTTCTCGGCCAGATCGCGCGCTGCCTCCAGCCAGCTGTAGAGCTGGTCCAGCGATTGCGCGTGCGCGGCGTGACACCGCGTCTGCTCGGCGAAGCGATCCTCGGTCATGTCGGTCTGGAACGCCTGCACCGCGCGTTCGCGGTTCGCGCGCGTCTCGCTTTCCTCCAGCATGACCTCGATGATCTTTTCCAGATCGCGGACCGCAATGGCCGGATCACTGGTCTTGCTGAAGAAGCTGAACGCCAGGTCGCGGGTATAGTCGCGCGCGTCGATCGGGTGGACGTCGGTGGTCGCCATGATCTGTTCGATCAGGCTTTCGGCCTCGGCCGCGTCCTTGCGCGACAGATGCGGGTCGTTGACCGCCGCGTCGAGCAAATGGTGCCGCCAGTCGTTGAGATAGCGGTCGCCCATGTCCAGCCGGCTGATCTCATCCATATAGCGGCACAGGACATGCGGGTAGCGCATCAGGCCCAGTAGCACCGCGCGCTTCAGACTGTATTCGACGCCGCGCCCGACATGGCGATTGGCCTCGGCCACCGCCTGATGCACCGCCGCTGCGTTGACCCGGCGGATGCCGAAGATGTCGAAATAGCGCGACATCATGGCGCGCTTATATTCGTAGGCCAGATCCTTGTGCGGGATCTGTTGCGCCAGTTCCTCCAGCCGCTGTTTCAGCGCGGCGCGGCCCTCGGGCGTGTCGGTCTGGGCCTGCGCGATCTCCGACTGCCAGAGCAGGTCGCTGAGCGGCGTGGCGCGGGTCAGCACCGCCTCGAAGCCCGCCGCACCCTTTTCCTGAACCAGATCGTCGGGGTCCTGGCCTTGCGGCAGGGTGACGAAGGACAGGCTCTTGCCCGGCTGGAGCAGCGGCAGCGCACGGTGCGCGGCGCGGATCGCGGCCTTCTGCCCCGCCGCATCGCCGTCGAAGCAGAGCGTCGGCACGTCGACCATCCGCCACAGCCGTTCCAGCTGATGCTCGGTCAGCGCGGTGCCGAGCGGTGCGACCGCTTCTGCGATCCCGGCCTGGGCGAGGGCGATCACGTCCATATAACCCTCGACCACCAGCACGCGGCCGGACTTGCGCACCGCAGGCGCGGCGCGGTCGAGATTGTAGAGCGTACGCCCCTTGTCGAAGAGTGGCGTGTCGGGCGAGTTGAGATATTTCGGCTCGCCATCGCCGATGATCCGGCCGCCGAACGCGATCACCCGGCCGCGCGCGTCGCGGATCGGGATCATCAACCGGCCGCGGAACCGGTCATACGGGTCCTTGCCATCGACCTTGATCAGCAGCCCGCACTCGATCAGTGCCGGGTCACCATAATCCTTGAGCGCGGCCTTCAGCTTGCCCCGGCTGTCGGGCGCGAAGCCCAGACCAAAGGCGCGGGCCGTCTCCGGCGTGACCCGGCGGCGGGTCAGCAACTCGCGCGCGTCGCCGCCCGACAGGCCGCCCAGCTGCTCGGAAAACCACGCGGCCGCATCGGCCATCGCATCGTGCAGGCCCTTGGCGCGCTCCGCCTTTTGGGCGGCGCGACGGTCCTGCTCGGGCATGTCGAGCCCGGCGACCTGCGCCAGTTCCTTGACCGCATCGATGAAGGGCAGCCCGCGCTGATCGGTCATCCAGCGAATGGCATCGCCATGCGCCGAACAGCCGAAACAGTGGTAAAAGCCCTTATCGTCGTTAACGTAGAAGCTGGGCGTCTTTTCGTTATGGAAGGGGCAGCAGCCCTTATATTCCCGGCCCGCCTTTTGCAGCTTTACCGTCTTGCCGATCAGCGCCGACAGACTGGTCCGAGCGCGAAGCTCGTCAAGGAATTGCGGGGTCAGGCTCATGGCGTCCGCGTGATTATAATGTGTAGCGCAGGAGGGGGTTTTTGGCAAGGGTTTGGGTGGAGTGGATGGTCCGGGTTTGCCCTCCCCCAACCCCTCCCGCCTGCGGGAGGGGAGCTTGCAGGGATTGAGGTCAGGGGTGTCCGCGCCTCAAACGCCTCCCCTCCCGCAGGCGGGAGGGGATCGAGGGGAGGGCTTGTCCGCGAGCGCGCGCTCAATGGTTTCGACGACGCCTTGCAGGTTACCCAGAACATCGTTGTTCCAGAAGCGGATCACCCGCCAGCCTTGGGCTTCGAGATAGCTCGTGCGGGCTTCATCATAAGCGGCTTGGGCATCGTGTTGACCGCCATCGACTTCAACGATCAGCTTTTCCGATCGGGCGGCGAAGTCGGCGATATAAGGGCCGACGGGTACCTGCCGGTTGAAGCGAACGCCTGCGACCTGGCGCCTCGATAGGGCCCGCCAAAGTCTCCGTTCCGCATCGGTCGGATTGAGGCGAAGTGCTCGCGCCTTCCGCGTCGGGCGGTTTTCGCGGAAAGGTCGCGGGCCCTCCCCTCGGTCCCCTCCCGCCTGCGGGAGGGGATGCGCTCGGGGTGGAGGGCGGTCCTCTCCACGAAGCGAAACAGGCTCCTCTCCCGCAGGCGGGAGGGGTTGGGGGAGGGGACCACGCTCGCGATCGAAACCCCGCACCAGCCCCACTCCCCACCTCACATCACGCCAAAGCCGCCTTTACCAACCCGCTGGCCTTGCTCATATCCAGCACCGCCGCATGCCGCGCCTTCAACTCGGCCATCACCCGGCCCATATCCTTCATGCCGCTCGCCCCGATCTCCGCCTTGATCGCCTCGATGGCGGCCTTCGTCTCGTCCTCGGTCAGCGTCTGCGGCAGGAAGCGTTCGATCACCGCGACCTCGGCCTTTTCGGCGTCGGCCAGTTCCTGACGGCCGCCCTGTTCGTACATGGCGATCGATTCGCGGCGCTGCTTGACCATCTTCTGCAGCACTTCGATCACGACCATGTCGTCGTCGGCGGGCGCTTCGCCGGTGCGGAGTTCGATGTCGCGGTTCTTGATGGCGGCCTGGATCAGGCTGATCGCCGCGCGGCTTTCCTTGTCGCCCGCTTTCATGGCGGCCACCTGCGCGGCCTTGATGTCGTCGCGAATCATGTTTTTTCCGTCTTGTCTGAAAGGCGGGGACGATAGCTGATGGAACCAATTCCGTGAACCGGTTGACGGCGCGGCCCGATGGGCCTAGCGGACGCCACTTAGCGACATTGCAGACATTTTAGCAGGAGTGCCCGCCGATCATGGCCGACGCCAAGCCATTCGCCATGCCCGAAAAGCCTGAAGGCGCCACGGGCGTTCTCGTTCTGGCAAGCGGAGACGTGTTATGGGGGCGCGGTTTCGGCGTCGAGGGTGATGCCGTCGGAGAGGTGTGCTTCCACACCGCGATGACCGGCTATCAGGAGATCATGACCGACCCGTCCTTCGCGGGCCAGATCATCACCTTCACCTTCCCGCATATCGGCAATGTCGGCGCGAACCCCGACGATATCGAGGCGGACGCGCCGCACGCGCTGGGCATGATCGTCCGCGAGGACCCGACCGCCCCGTCCAACTTCCGCGCCATGGAGAACCTGGCGGGCTGGATGGCGCGGCACAACCGCATCGGCCTGGCGGGCATCGACACCCGCGCGCTGACCCGTCGTATCCGCGCGGCTGGCGCACCCAACGGCGTGATCGCCCATTCGGCCTCGGGCGAGTTCGACATCGCCGCGCTGCTCGAAAAGGCGCGCGCCTGGCCGGGGCTGGAGGGCATGGACCTCGCCAAGGACGTGTCGACCGAGCTGCACTATGGCTGGGGCGAGACGCGCGAGGGCGGCCTGTGGCGGCTGGGCTTCGGTTATGCCGGTGCCGAGGGCGAGGATCGCCCGCACGTCGTCGCGATCGATTATGGCAGCAAGCACAACATCTTCCGCAACCTGGTTCAGGCGGGTGCGAAGGTGTCGGTGGTCCCCGCCACCGCGTCCTATGAGGATGTGATGGCGCTGAACCCGGACGGCATCTTCCTGTCCAACGGCCCCGGCGATCCGGCGGCGACCGGCGAATATGCGGTGCCTGTGATCCGCCAGCTGCTCGAGACGGCCAAGCCGCTGTTCGGCATCTGCCTGGGCCATCAGCTGCTGGGTCTGGCGGTCGGTGCGAAGACCACCAAGATGCACCAGGGGCACCGCGGCGCGAACCACCCGGTCAAGCGCCTGTCCGACGGACTGGTCGAGATCACCAGCATGAACCACGGCTTCGCGGTTGAGCGCGAGACGCTGCCCGCGAACGCGCGCGAGACGCATGTGTCGCTGTTCGACGGGTCGAATGCGGGTCTGGAACTGACCGACCGCTCGGCCTTCTCGGTCCAGTACCACCCCGAAGCCTCGCCGGGGCCGCAGGACAGCTTCTATCTGTTCGAGCGGTTCGTGGGGTCGCTGAAGTCACGCGAAAGTCAATCAGCGTGACGAAGTGGGAGTACGTTGTTTTGCATCACATGCACAAGCGTGGTGGATGGCAATGGAACGATCTTAGCTTTGCGTCTCGTCCTGCTCAAGATGTGCTCAATGAAATGGGCGCAGAGGGTTGGGAAATGATTTCTGCCTTGCCGAAATCATTTCCCGGTGACGAGGCATTCGGTGGCCTGACCACTGAAATTCAGTACATTTTCAAGCGGCAGGTTCAAAACTAATGCCAAAACGCACCGACATCTCCTCCATCCTCGTCATCGGCGCTGGCCCGATCGTCATCGGTCAAGCGTGCGAATTCGACTATTCGGGCACGCAGGCGATCAAGGCCCTGAAGGAAGAGGGCTATCGCATCGTCCTGGTCAATTCCAACCCGGCGACGATCATGACCGATCCCGAGCTGGCCGACGCGACCTATGTCGAGCCGATCACGCCCGCGGTCGTCGCCAAGATCATCGAGAAGGAGCGCCCCGACGCGGTCCTGCCGACCATGGGCGGCCAGACCGCGCTGAACACCGCGCTGGCGCTGTTCCATGACGGTACGCTGGAGAAGTTCGGCGTCCAGATGATCGGCGCCGATGCCGAGGCGATCGACAAGGCCGAGGACCGTCAGAAGTTCAAGGTCGCGATGGAGAAGATCGGGCTGGAATCGGCTCGCTCGGCCATCGCGCATACCGAGGCGGAGGCGCTGGCGGGGCTGGAGAAGGTCGGCCTGCCCGCCATCATCCGCCCCAGTTTCACGCTGGGCGGCACCGGCGGCGGCGTCGCGTATAACCGCGAGGAGTTCATCGCCATCGTCCGCGCCGGGCTCGACGCCTCGCCGACGACCGAGGTGCTGATCGAGGAATCGCTCCTCGGTTGGAAGGAATATGAGATGGAGGTCGTGCGCGATCGCAACGACAATTCCATCATCATCTGCTCGATCGAGAATATCGATCCGATGGGCGTCCATACTGGCGACTCGATCACCGTCGCGCCTGCGCTGACGCTGACCGACAAGGAATATCAGATCATGCGCAACGCCAGCCTGGCGGTGCTGCGTGAGATCGGCGTGGAGACGGGCGGCTCGAACGTGCAGTTCGCGGTCAATCCGAAGGACGGCCGCCTGATCGTCATCGAGATGAACCCGCGCGTGTCGCGCTCCTCCGCGCTGGCGTCGAAGGCGACCGGCTTCCCGATCGCCAAGGTCGCGGCCAAGCTGGCGGTCGGCTATACGCTGGACGAGATCGAGAACGACATCACCGGCGCGACCCCGGCCTCGTTCGAGCCGACGATCGACTATGTCGTCACGAAGATCCCGCGCTTCGCCTTCGAAAAGTTCAAGGGTTCCGAGCCCGTCCTGTCGACCGCGATGAAGTCGGTCGGCGAGGTCATGGCGATCGGCCGCAACATCCATGAGTCGATGCAGAAGGCGCTGCGAGGCCTGGAGACGGGTCTCAGCGGCTTCAACGATGTCGAGCATCTGGTCGGTGCCCCGCGCGCCGAGATCGAGGCGGCGCTGGCCAAGGCGACTCCCGACCGGCTGCTGATCGCCGCGCAGGCGCTGCGCGAAGGCTTCACCGTCGCCGAGGTCCATGCGATCGCCAAGTACGATCCCTGGTTCCTGGAGCGGATCGCCGAGATCGTCGCCGCCGAAGCCGAAGTCATGCAGAACGGCCTGCCGCAGGACGCGGCCGGTATGCGCCGCCTGAAGGCGATGGGCTTCTCCGACAAGCGGCTGGCCTATCTGGCGCTGCAATCGGCGAACCTGCGTGGCATGGATCGCGGCATCGCGCGTGGGTCTGGTCTGATCCACGAGGTCGTCAAGATGATGACCGGCGGCGTGACCGAGCAGGAGGTGCGCGAGCATCGCCAGAAGCTGGGCGTCCGTCCGGTCTTCAAGCGGATCGACACCTGCGCGGCCGAGTTCGACGCCAAGACGCCCTATATGTACTCGACCTATGAAGCCCCGACCTTCGGCGAGCCCGAGGACGAGGCGGTGCCCAGCGATCGTAAGAAGATCGTCATCTTGGGCGGTGGTCCGAACCGGATCGGGCAGGGCATCGAGTTCGACTATTGCTGCTGCCACGCCTGCTTCGCGCTGGCGGATGCGGGCTATGAGACGATCATGGTCAACTGCAACCCGGAAACGGTCAGCACCGACTATGACACCTCGGACCGGCTCTATTTCGAACCGCTGACCGCCGAGGACGTGCTGGCGATCCTGGACGTCGAGAAGTCGAATGGAGAGCTGGTCGGCGTGATCGTGCAGTTCGGCGGCCAGACCCCGCTGAACCTTGCCCGCGCGCTGGAATCGGCCGGTATCCCGATCCTGGGCACCAGCCCCGACGCGATCGACCTGGCCGAGGACCGTGAGCAGTTCGCGGCGCTGGTCGACAAGCTGAAGCTGCACCAGCCCAAGAACGGCATCGCGCGCAGCCGCGAGGAAGCGCTGATCGTCGCCGAGCGTGTCGGCTATCCGGTGCTGATGCGCCCCAGCTTCGTGCTGGGCGGCCGCGCCATGGAGATCGTCGACGGTCCGCAGCAGTTGGAGGATTATATCCAGACGGCGGTGCAGGTGTCGGGCGACGCGCCGGTGCTGATCGACCAATATCTGCGCGATGCGATCGAGGTGGACGTGGACGCGATCTGCGACGGCGACCAGGTCGTCGTGGCGGGCGTGCTCCAGCATATCGAGGAAGCGGGCGTCCATTCGGGCGACTCCGCTTGCTCGCTGCCGCCCTACAGCCTGTCGGCCGAGATCATCGCCGAGATCGAGCGTCAGGCGGAAGCGCTCGCGCGTGGCCTGAACGTGCGCGGCCTGATGAACATCCAGTTCGCGGTGAAGGACGGCACGGTCTACCTGATCGAGGTCAACCCGCGCGCCAGCCGCACCGTGCCCTTTGTTGCCAAGGCAATCGGCACGCCCATCGCCAAGATCGCCGCACGCGTCATGGCGGGCGAGAAGCTGGCCGACCTGCCGCAGATCGACCGTCACATTGATTATTATGCGGTCAAGGAAGCGGTCTTCCCCTTTGCGCGCTTCCCCGGCGTCGATCCGGTGCTGTCACCTGAAATGAAGTCGACGGGCGAAGTCATGGGCATCGATCCCGACTTCACCACGGCGTTTGCGAAGTCGCAGCTGGGGGCGGGCACCGTCCTGCCGACCGAAGGCGCGGTCTTCATCAGCGTGAAGGACGGCGACAAGGAACAGATCGTTCCCGCCGCCCGGATGCTGTCGGAGGCGGGCTTCGCGATCGTCGCGACCGGCGGCACCGCCGATTATCTCGACCGCGCCGGTGTCACGGTCGAGAAGATCAACAAGGTGGCGCAAGGGCGTCCGCATATCGTCGACCGGATCAAGGACGGCGGCATCACCCTGATCTTCAACACGACCGAGGGGTGGCAGAGCCTGAAGGACTCCAAGCCGATCCGCGAAGCCGCGCTCGGCCAGAAGATTCCGTACTTCACCACGGCGCCCGCCAGCGTCGAGGCGGCGAAGGCGATTGCGGCTGCTGGCAGCCGTGGTCTTGAAGTACGTCCCCTGCAATCCTACTATTCGCGTTCGCACAACTGATCCCGACATGAGAACATGATGTGCTGGCGGACCGCTCTCCCGGTTTGGGAGGGCGGTCCGTACCGGGAATGCGTAAGAATTGGGGACTAGGAATATGGCGACCGTCGAAAAGATGCCGATGCTC
>MPMC02258732.1_pt1 | contig 10630 bp, 9 predicted proteins | sample 1617281 | NCBI WGS metagenome assembly MPMC02 (sample SAMN05944809, study PRJNA350692) | marine metagenome | biome: marine; feature: ODZ; material: water; isolation source: 100 m water sample filtered on 30 um supor filter | place: Pacific Ocean | collected 2012-04-09 | depth 100m m | reverse complement strand
GTCGACGGATCGGCGACGAATTGGGCAACGAGTGTTCCACTTGTAACTTCTGGAAGGGTGTTTCCTTGGGCCCACCCAGTCGACGTCGCAAGGCAGGTCAGGACAGATGAGAGAAGAAATCTGGTGTAGCGGGACTGCATTTTGAGTGTGTGGTTGGGGATGAAGCGTTGACCAGGAACTCCGGGACGGTCGCGCTGGAGTCAAATCCACAGCGCCCGACAAGGAGGTGAACAATTCGTCTACATCGCTATAAAAATATCAAAGTTCCAAAATTACAGGTGCCCTGGGGCTGATCCACCCATGTGACACCCTCCAAAAGTAGGATATGGGGCCCGGCACAGGCTGGTTCCTCCCATGTTCTCCTCTCTCGCAGCCCTCGCCTTCTCTGCGCTCGCCGCTCCGCAGGACCCTCTGGAGCTCTTCCGTGAAGATGTCGCGCCGCTCCTAGAGGAGCGATGCTTCCCCTGTCATGACGGTGAACAATCCAAGGGAGACCTCTCCTTCGAAGCTTCGGAGCTCAGAGAAGACCTCATCACCCCTGGCGATCCAGAAGGGAGCCTCCTCCTAGAAGTCGTAAGCGGAGCAGACCCTGAGATGCCAAAGGGCGCTGACCCACTCACCGAAGACGAGCTGGGCGTGTTGCGCGATTGGGTCGAAGCGGGCGGCGTATGGGTAGATGGTGAAGTCGGCTCCCGGCGCTGGTGGTCCTTACAGCCACTCAAGCACGTAACCCCTCCCGAGCCTCCCGCACTCTCCCTGACCGAAGAGGCAGCGTGGCAGGACTGGATGCAAGATCCCCTGGACGCCTTCATCCTCAAAGAGCTGCGCGCGCGCGGTCTCAAACCCTCAGCAGAGGCGAATCCCCGCACCCTCTTGCGCCGCCTCCACTTCGACCTCGTCGGTCTCCCTCCAACCCCGGAGGAGCTGAGGGCCTTCCTCACTGACAAATCGCCCGACGCCTACGAACATGAAGTCGACCGCCTGCTCGCGTCCCCACGTTACGGCGAGCGCTGGGCGCGACACTGGCTCGACATCGTCCACTACGCCGACACCCACGGTTATGACAAGGACAAGACGCGCCCGAACGCCTGGCCTTACAGGGACTGGGTCATCCGTGCGCTCAACGAGGACAAGCCCTACGCAGACTTCGTCGCGGAGCAGCTCGCAGGCGACGTGCTCTACGAGGATGACCCGAGCGCGGTCGTCGCCACAGGGATGCTCGCCGCAGGTCCCTGGGACTACGTCGGTCACGTCGAGCTTCGAGAAGGGACCGTCGACAAGAAGAAGACCCGCAACCTCGACCGCGACGACGTCGTGACGAACGTGTTTGGTTCCTTCCAGAGCCTCACGGTGCACTGCGCTCGCTGCCACGACCACAAGTTCGATCCGATCACCCAAGAGGAGTACTACGACCTCCAGTCCGTGTTCGCTGGGATCGAGCGAGCAGAGCGGGAGTATGACGCCGACCCAGAGATCGGCGCGTTGCGCGCGGCCTTGGTCGGCGAGAGAGATGCGCTCCAAGACTCCCTCCGCGAGGCCAAGGAGCTCCTCGATCAAATGGTGGAGCGAGACGCGCGCCCATCCTCCATCGAGCTCCGGGGCGCGCGCGCCGAAGCCCAAGCCTCGATCACTCAGCCGGACCGGACGGGTTCGATGGGATACCACACCGAGATGGCGTCCTCACCCGATGTCGCGAAGTGGGTTCAGGTGGATCTCGGCGCGCCGAAGCTCCTCGACGAGGTCGTCATCTATCCCTGCGACGAAGTGTTCGGTGGCCACCCAGGACCGGGCTTCGGATTGCCGGCGGTCATCGAGGTGCGCGTCGCGTCCACGCCTGAGGGTGAGTGGAGCACCGCGGGGGTCTGGCGTGAGGAAGAGGCTGGCGTCCGACACGGAGACCGACCGATCCGCATCGCGCTCCCCAACCCCACGACCGCGCGCTACGTCCGCGCGCACGTGCCGGTGCTCTGGGAGCGGACCTCCGACTACTGCTTCGCCCTCGCTGAGCTCGAGGTGCTCTCCTCCGGCGAAAACATCGCGCGCGGCGCCGCCGTGGAAGCGATGGACAGCATCGAGGCCGGCGGTCGCTGGGGTAAAGCCTTTCTCGTCGACGGTCTGAGCCCCTGGTCACCTGAGATGGCCCACGTGGAGGAGCTCGAGGGCGCGTGGAGGGCCCTCCGTGAAGAGCTCGAGTCTGGGACAACGAGGTCGAAGCGCCTGAGCGAGACCGCGCGGAGGCGCGCAGTCTCCGAAGAGCTCGCCGCGCTACCGCCCAGCGGAAAAGTCTACGCCGCCGCGACGAGCTTCCAGCGCGAGGGCTCCTTCACCCCTCCCCCAGGGGGCGCCCCGCGCGCCGTCCACCTGCTAGAGCGCGGTGATGTGACCCAGCCCCTCGAAGCGAGCGCCCCCGGAGCCGTCAGCGCAGTCGCTCACGCCCCAGCCTCCTTTGGTCTCTCGAAAGAAAGCGGCGAGAGCGCGCGCCGAGTCGCCCTCGCGGATTGGATCACGCACCCGGATAATCCGCTCACCTGGCGCTCGATCGTGAACCGCGTGTGGCAGTTCCACTTTGGGCGCGGACTCGTGGACTCGCCCAACGACTTCGGCCGGATGGGCACAAAGCCCTCCCACCCCGAGCTCCTCGATCACCTCGCCCTGCGCTTCCGCGACGGAGGCGGCTCGCTCAAGAACCTGCACCGAGCCCTGGTCCTCTCAGCCACCTATCGCCAATCCTCAGCTCACCAACCGTTTGCCGCCGCCGTTGACAACGACAACCGGTTCCTGTGGCGCGCCAACCGCCGCAGGCTGGAGGCAGAGGCGCTGCGCGACGCGACCCTCTCTGTCTCTGGCGACCTCAACCTTGAGATGGGAGGTCCGGGCTTCCAGCTCTTCGGCTTCGAAGACGACCACTCCCCCCGCTACCTCTATGCAGAGGCTGACCTCGAAGACGCCGGGTCCCACCGTCGGAGCGTCTATCGCTTCGTCGTGCGCTCGGTCCCTGACCCATGGATGACTACCTTCGACTGCGCTGACCCGTCGCAGTGCACGCCCGTGCGCTCCGAGACGACGACGCCCTTGCAAGCGCTCGCGCTTCTCAATGACCGCTTCATGCTCCGGCAAGCGGAGCGCTTCGCCGCACGAGTCAAGGCGGAGGCGCCGCGTAACCCCATCACCCTCGCCGCCCGTCTGGCCTGGCAACGCGAGCTCGACTACGCGGAAGAACTCCTCCTTCGTGAGCACGCCAGCGAACACGGTCTCGCCGCCGTCTGCCGCGCCCTCCTCAATAGCAACGAGTTCCTCTATGTCGACTGATCACCAAGACATGAGAGGCATGGATAGACGCGCGTTCTTGCACGCGGGCGGCGGGCTCGGCGGCGTCGCCTTCGCCCACCTCTTGGCGCGCGAGCCGCTCCTCGGAGACGGCGTGAACAGGCACCACGCCCCCACCGCGCAGCGCGTGGTTCAACTCTTTATGTCTGGCGCAGCGAGCCAGTGCGACCTCTACGACTACAAGCCCGCCCTCATCGCGAAGAACGGAGAGGCTTGGGATCCGGGAGAGGAGGTCGAGCTCTTCCAGTCTGCGCCTGGGCACGTCATGCGCTCACCTTGGCAGTGGACGCAGAACGGCGAGTGCGGGAAGTGGATGAGCTCGCTCGCTCCGCGCCTCGCAGAGTGCGTCGATGACATCGCCTTCATCCACTCGATGACCTCGCGCTCGAACGTGCACGGTCCTGCGACCTTCCTCGAGTCGACGGGCTTCCTCTTGCCTGGCTTCCCCTCCATGGGGGCGTGGATCTCCCACGCGCTCGGGAGCGAGAACGACGACCTGCCGACCTTCGTCAGCCTGCCTGACCTCCGCGGCTTACCTCCAGGCGGTCCCAAGAACTGGGCTGCCGGCTTCCTCCTGGCAGAACACCAGGCGACCATGATCCAGCCCAGCGCACCTGAGCCGATCGCCAACCTGTTCCCCCCCGAGGGCGCAGACATAACGAGCGAGCGGGACGAGGCTGATCGCGGCCTCGTCAACGTGCTCAATCAACGGCACCGCCAGACACGCGAAGGCGACAGCCGCCTCAGCGCACGCATCCGCGCCTACGAGCTCGCCGCCCGCATGCAGCTCGCCGCGCCAGAGGTGCTCGACCTCTCTGACGAGCCGGAGTCCACGCGCCGCGCCTACGGCCTCGATGATCCCGTCACCGCGGACTTTGGTCGCCGCTGCCTCATCGCTCGGCGGCTGCTCGAGCGCGGCGTGCGCTTCGTCCAAGTCTGGAGCGGCGCGGACAACGGCTTCCCGCGGCGCAACTGGGACAGCCACGAGGAGCTCGAGAAAGACCACGGCGACATGGGGCGCTCGATGGATGGTCCGGCGGCGGCCTTGATCCAGGACCTGAAGCGTCGCGGCCTGCTCGACGAGACGATCGTCCACTGGACCACTGAGTTCGGTCGCATGCCCTGCAGTCAGGGCAGCCTCGGCCGCGACCACAACCCCTTCGGCTTCACCAACTGGCTCGCCGGCGGAGGCATCAAGGGCGGCGTCTCCTATGGCGCTACGGATGAGTGGTCATGGAAGGCAGTGGACAAGCCCACAGACAACTACGACGTCCACGCGACGATGCTCCACGCGCTCGGGATCGACCACACGCGCCTCACCCACCGCACCAACGGGATCGACCGGCGCCTGACCGATGTCCACGGTCGCGTACTCCACGAGCTCCTCAGCTGAAGCTCAGACGCAGACGGGGGCGTCGAGCTCAGCAGCCCTCGTCCCCTCTCCTGTCGCGCGCGCGAAGGCGCGCGCCATGTTGCCCCAGAAGATCCCCTCGAGCTCTGCCTCCGTGAATCCTCGCTTGAGGAGGGCGGCGGCGAGCGCGGGGTAGCGGCTCGCGTCCTCGAGCCCCTTCGGGGTGTGGTCGATGCCGTCGTAGTCCGAGCCGATCCCCACATGCTCGACGCCCGCGCGCTCGACCGCGTGGCAGATGTGATCACAGACCCTGTCGAGCGGGAGCGGCGGCGCGCTCTCTTGCAAAAAGCGCGCGCGCGCGAAGAAGGTCGCAGCCTCGCTGCCCTCATCGATCGCGATGTGCTCGTCGCTCTCGCGCAAGCGCGTGAGCTCAGCGGCGCAGTCCCCATCCAAGAACGGTGTACAGAACACCGCTCCGATGACTCCCTCGTTCTCCCGGAGCGCCTTGAGCTGCTCATCACTCAAGTTGCGCGGGTGATCGTTCACTGCACGACACCCAGAGTGGCTCGCGATCACAGGGCGGTCGCTGACCTCCAGGGTGTCGTAGAAGGCCTGGTCAGAGGCGTGCGAGAGATCGACCAACATGCCGAGCTTGTTCATGCGCCTGATGACTTCCCGTCCGAAGTCGCTCAAGCCCGCTGGGGTGTCGGGGCCAGCTCCCTCTCTGCACGAACGGATCCATGAGAGGTGGTTGTTCCAAGCCAACGTCATCACGCGCACCCCGCCCTCGAAGAGCTCTTCCATTCGCTCGAGGCTCTCCTCGATGGAGTGGCCGCCTTCGATGCCAGCGATGCCCGCGATGAGCCCCCGCGACTTGGCCTCTTTGAGGAGCCTCCCGTTCCCGCCGAAGGTGACGAGCTTTGGGTGACGCTCCAGGAGGACGTGGTATCGCTCGAGCAGCGCTCGGCAGCGCGCGCCCGCTGTGTTCGTCTCCACGTGCACGGGGTCGACCCAGCAGACGAGGACCACCGCCTGCAGGCCGCCGACTCGACCCCGCACGAGGTCGAGGTGACCGCCAGTGATGCTCCCCAGATCGTCACCCAAGTCGAGGGCGCGCTGGAGAGAGTCCACGTGTGCGTCGAAGACGGGGGTCCGCATTCGGACGATCCTAGCCCCCCGAAGGCCCAGATCATCGCCCCTGCCAACCTGACAGCGGGCCCGTTGCCGTTCCCCAGCACCTGCCATTCAGGCAGGCGCGCTCCACAGCGCAGTCTCATCGACAGGCCCGCACCTACTCGCAATTAACTGCAAATAAGGCACTTAAGGCATGTGGATGGTGCCGCCTCGGCGCGCCCTCATGGCACACCGTTTGCCTTTGAAGACCCCTACGGCTCACCAGAGCACCCCCAGCATGAGAGCAACCAACGACCTCCCCCGCCGCATCCTCGTCGCCGATGACGACCTGGAGCTCCGCGCCGGCGTCTGTGATCTCCTCGGAGGTCCGGGCTTCGAGATCGTCGAAGCCGGCCGCGGAGACGACGCGCTCGAGATCGTACGCCGGGGTCCCCTCGACCTCGCTGTCCTCGACTACGAGATGCCTGGCCTGACTGGCCTCGACATCTTGAAGGCCGTCGAGTCCGAGCTCTTGGAGATCCCTTGCATCCTGCTCTCCGGCCTCGACATCGCCTCGATGGCGATGAACGCCGGCGCCTGCGCAGTGTTCCGCAAACCCGTCGAACCCATCGCCTTGCGCGCCGAGGTAATGAAGACCCTCGGGCTCAACAACTGAACCACCCGCAGGCTTACGCCGCGGGCTACGAACCAAGCCAACTCCCACTAACCAAGAAAGAAGAAGGCAACAACCATGTCCGAAACCACAGCCGTATCCATCCGCCCCCTAGGCGACCGCATCCTCGTTCAACGTGTCGAGGCCGAAGAGATGACCGCCGGCGGCATCATCCTCCCCGAGACCGCCAAAGAGAAGCCGAAGGAAGGTCGCGTCATCGCCATCGGCGAAGGCCGCACCCTCGACAACGGCGAGAAGTCCACCTTCTGCGTGAAGACCGGCGACCTCGTCCTCTTCAGCTCCTACGCGGGCACCGACGTCAAGTACCAGGGCGACGAGTACATGATCATGCGCGAAGACGACGTCCTCGCGATCATCGAAGGCTGAGCTAGGCCACACCTCCCACACACAAGGAGCCAGACCATGGCTAAGCAAATCAGCTACGACACATCAGCGCGCGAGCACATCAAGAACGGCGTGCAGCAGCTCGCCCGCACCGTGAAGATCACCCTCGGCCCCCGCGGCCGGAACGTGATCATCGAGAAGTCCTTCGGCTCTCCCACCGTCACCAAAGACGGCGTGAGCGTCTCGAAGGAGATCGACCTTGAGGACCCCTACGAGAACATGGGCGCACAGCTCGTGAAGCAGGTCGCCAGCCAGACCAACGACCAGGCAGGCGACGGCACCACGACCGCCACCGTCCTCGCTGAGGCGATCTTCGTCGAGGGACTCAAGAACGTGACCGCAGGCGCCAGCCCCGTCGCCCTCAAGCGCGGGATCGACGCCGCCGTCAACGCGACGGTCAGCACCCTCCAAGGCCTCTCCAAAGAGGTAGCCGGCAGCGAAGACATCGCTCAGGTCGGCTGCATCGCCTCCAACAACGACATGGAGATCGGAGAGATGATCGCCAAGGCCATGGACCGCGTCGGCAAGGACGGCGTGATCACTGTCGAGGAAGGCAAGACCACCGAGACCGAGGTCGAGTGGGTCGAGGGCATGCAGTTCGACAAGGGCTTCCTGTCGCCGCACTTCGTCACGGACACCGCGAGCATGGAGTGTGTCCTCGAGGACGCCTTCGTGCTCATCCACGAGAAGAAGATCTCGTCAGTGAAGGACATGATCCCGCTCCTTGAGCAGATCGCCCAAGCCGGCAAGCCGCTCCTCATCGTGGCTGAGGACGTCGAGGGTGAGGCCCTCGCGACCCTCGTCCTGAACCGCCTCCGCGGCTCGTTCCCTTGCTGCGCCATCAAGGCGCCCGGCTTCGGCGAGCGTCGCAAGGCGATGATGGAAGACATCGGCGTCCTGACGGGCGGCCAGCCCGTCTTCGAAGCGACCGGCGGCACGCTCGAGGGCACGACCATCGAGATGCTCGGCACGGCCAAGAAGGTCATCATCAACAAAGACACGACGACCGTCGTGGCCGGCGCTGGTGAGAAGGACGCGATCATGGGCCGCATCGAGCAGATCAAGGCCGAGATCGACAACACCAAGTCGGACTACGACCGCGAGAAGCTCCAGGAGCGCCTCGCCAAGCTCTCCGGCGGCGTGGCCAAGGTCAACGTCGGCGCCTCCACCGAGGCCGAGATGAAAGAGAAGAAGGCCCGCGTCGAGGACGCCCTCCACGCGACCCGCGCGGCCGTCGAAGAGGGCATCGTCCCCGGCGGCGGCGTGGCCCTGCTCTCCTGCATCAGCGCCATCGAGGGCCTCGACCTCACTGGTGACGATAAGGTCGGCTCCATGATCGTGCGTCGCGCGATCGAGGCGCCCATCCGTCAGATCGCGGCCAACGCTGGCCAAGACGGCTCCGTTATCGTCCAGACGGTCCGCACAGAGGGCGGCACCTACGGCTACAACGCAGCCACCGACACCTATGAGGACCTCGTCGCTGCTGGCGTGATCGACCCGACCAAGGTCGTCCGCACAGCCCTCGAGAACGCGGCCTCCGTGGCGAGCCTCCTGCTCACCACCGACGCTCTCGTCTCCGACATGCCTGAGAAGGACCCGGAGCCCGCAGGCGCCGGCCACATGCACTAAGGCGACCCACCTCCTCGTCGGATGAAACAGGCCCGCTCGGCACCAGCCGGGCGGGCCTCTCTCGTTTCACTCGCTGAGACCTGCGACGAACTCCAAGGCGTTGGCGAGGAGTCGGTGGCTGTCGTCGGTGTAGCCGCCGCTCGGGGCCATGGCGACGGGGACCCCACGGTCCACCGCCGACTGGATCACCAGGCGGTCACGCTCCAAGACGTGCGCCTCGTCGACCTCCAGCTCGCCCAGCGGATCTCCTGCGAAGACGTCTGTCCCCGCGTTATAGAAGACGAGCTGTGGCTCGAACTCATCGAGCGCAGCGGGGAGATGTTCCCTCAATCGCTCCACATACTCCGGCCCCTCGGTCCCGCCAGGGAGCGGGTGGTCCCACCGGATCCCCCCGCGCGCCTCCTGATCACCGGTCGGATAGATCTGAAAGTTGTACATGTCGAAGACCTCCACCCCGCCGTCCGCTCGGTAGATCGACTCGACGCCGTTCCCCTGGTGAACGTCCAAGTCCACGACCATGACGCGCTCCAATGATCGCTCTTGGCGCGCGATCTCGATCGCGACTGCGATGTCGGAGTAGACGCAGAAGCCCTCTCCCTTCGCGCGCTTCGCGTGGTGGTAGCCGCCTGAGAGGTTCACTGCCACGCCAGCCTCGAAGGCTGCCCGCACAGCCTGGATGGTGCCACCCGCCGCTAAACGCATCGGCGTGAGCGCGAGCTCGTCGAGCATCTCGATGGGGACCTGCGCCAGCGCGTCGACCTCCAGGATGTCTGCTATGACTTGAGGCTCGACCAGGGAGTCGAGGTAGGCGGGCTCGTGGACGAGCTCCAGCTCCTCGCGAGTCACCTCAACAGGATCGATGACCCTCCCCTCGAGGGAGACGCCGCGATCAGCCAGCGCTGCGATGGCGCGCTGAAACTTCGCGCCGTCGAAGAGGTGGATGTTCTCGTAGCCAGGCGGGAGAACGAAGGTGTAGCGGTCAGAATAGACGAAGACCGGAGCGAGGGCTGCCACTAGGCGTCGGCGCGATCCCCGATCGTCTCCTTCGCGTACTCATAGAGCGCGTCCGAGATGAACTCGATGTCTGCGTCGGTCATCTCTCGGCTCGTGTCACGGATGGTCCCGATGAAGTGCGCGCGCTCGGATGGGGTCATCGGGCATCCGACGTTCCCATCAGCGGCGTCCGCTGTCGCGAGCACCGTGGCGTCATTCCGCACGAGCGCGCTCGCGTCGTTCGTCTTCAACCCGGCGTCTTCAGCCTCGAGGTAGATGAACCAAGGGATCCCGCCGCTCTTGCCGTCACGGAGCGCGCTGGCGACCTCCTCGCCGCCCTCCATCTCGTCCGTGTCGATCTTGACGACGACATAGTCCTTCGCGAGTCGCGTGGCGATCTCAGGTCGCTCGAGGAACTCCTCGAGCACTCCGCACCATCCTCACCAGGGCGCGCCGAGGTGGACGAAGACTCGTCGGTCCGTGTCCGCCGCGTAGGAGCGCCAGCCCTCAAAGACCTCGAGGGCGGTGGCGTCTGCCGCGAGCGCAGGCGGAGCGGCCTCTTGAACCCCGATGGAGCCGCAGGCAGAGAGGGTGAGGCAGAGCGCGAGGAGGGTTGTCTTCATGGAGACCATCTTAGCCTCCGGGCGGTCTTCAGCCACCCGGCCAGACGCAACCGTCTATGCACAGGCGCCCGGCATCGGTCCCCGAGAGCGCCGCGTCACCGCCCGTGTATCCCAGGGCGTCGAGCTGCGCTCTGTCGGATGCGTCTAACGCCTCCACGGCCTCGCTGCGAGGCCGCGCGAGTGCCCGCCGCTCCGAATACTCTCCCCGGAGCTCGTCAAGAAGAGAGAGGGCTGCCTGATGCTCTGCTGAGCCCGGCTCGAGCAGCGACGACGCCCCCCTTTGTCGTGGGTCCACGCCAAGGTCAAAGGCCTCTACCGACCAAGGCTCTCCCGCCTGGTGCCCACGGAAGAGGTAGTGCCAATCCGGCGTGTGGAGACCCACCCGACGCGTCGGCACAGGGCCCGCTTCGAAGAGCAGGAGCTCCGTCACGTAGGTCCCCCCGCTGTCACCACCCTCTCGGGCGAGGTGGGCGAGGTCGACACCGGGTGAGGCCGGGGGCGCAGAGAGCCCAGCGG
>MPMC02261546.1_pt1 | contig 10650 bp, 8 predicted proteins | sample 1617281 | NCBI WGS metagenome assembly MPMC02 (sample SAMN05944809, study PRJNA350692) | marine metagenome | biome: marine; feature: ODZ; material: water; isolation source: 100 m water sample filtered on 30 um supor filter | place: Pacific Ocean | collected 2012-04-09 | depth 100m m | reverse complement strand
GACCCGGTGACGCGGGACCGCCGGCCGGAGACAGCGGACCTAGGCCCGCGCCGGACGCAACGCTCGAGCCCTGCGATCCCTTCTCCCGCGTGGGCACCTGCGCTATCTGCAACGCTGAAGGCCTCCCCGAGATGCCCGAGTCCGACGGCACCTGCCCACCCATCGAGTGTCCCGAGTCTCTCTTCTACGAGCGGGTGGAGATGAACGGCGAGGCCGTGTGTTTTCGTAACGAACGCACCGGAGGCGTGGACGCTGACTGCGCCGAAGTGGGCCGCTGCAGCACCCTAGACGAGCGATGTGGCGCGCCCGCGCGCATGGAGGTCTCCCGCGCGGCCGCGAACCCCTGCATGGGGATGGTGGGCTGCCGAGACCAGGAGCCTCCCATGATCCAACAGCTCGGGCTGGGGGACGAATGCAATCGATTCGGGCGCTGCGATGCGGGGGGCGAATGTACGGTCCCTACGGCCTGCGCCCAATTCGACCTGGACGTCGCCCGTGAGTTCTGTGACGGCTCACGCGGCGGGATGGCCTACTGTGAGTTCTTGGTGCACCGACGGGACGATATGCCCTTCTCGTGTGAGAGTTTTTGCCTCGAGAACGGCGCCACCTGCTCCGCAGCCTGGAATGATGACGGCTCCGGCTGTGGCCGGGATCGCGAAATCGATTGCAACGCAGAGCTTCGCGAGTACATTTGCCAGTGCCGCGTCAATTGACGCAGACTGCTCGCCGACCCGCCCCAAAGTACGCACCGGCGGCGGCGTCGCATCGAGATTGACTGACAACAGCCCTGTCGCGAGGAACGCTATGCGGATTCTGCTCCTCTCTGCTCTCTTTGTCTTGCCCTTCGGCGCGCCCGCCTCGGCCCAAGTCACCCAGGCGAACGCAACCCCGGCAGCGACCCCCGCCCCCAGTGAAGGCGCACCGGCCTCACACCGAGAGTGGGAGGTCGGCGCCTCTATCTTCGGGTTCGGCAACGGTAACTTCATCGAGCAGCCCAAGGGCGCGGACAAGGATGAGCCATATCCCGGGTTCGCCGGTGCCGGCGGAGGCGGTGGAATCGGACTGGGTGCCATGTGGCGCGGGACCATCGGGCTCGAGCTGCAGATCATCAAGAGCCAGGAGAACGCAGAGGGCGCCCTCAACTTCGACTTCGGGACGGTTACCCTCCAGATGGATCAATCGAGTTGGCACATCCCCCTGATCCTCAAGATCGCTGCGCCCACCAATAGCGTGCGCCCCTTCCTCTTCGTGGGGCCCGACTTCGTCTTCCCCGAGGCCTCGGGCACCTCGGACCCCGCTTCGGTGCGTATCATTCAGGCCGGCGCCGGCCAAGGCACCAATCCCCTCAACGACGCCCCCACGACCGAGCTCAAGCTCGGGGCCCACGCCGAGAGTTACACCGCGTGGACCTTCGGCTTCGGCTTCGATTTCCTGCTGGATGTCGGCGGCCCGGACATCCGGATCCCGCTCACTTTCCGCGGATCGTACAACCCGGATCTCCCCGTCAAAGCCAGCGAGCGCAGCCGGATCACGAATACGGCCAAAGAGTACCTCTCGGAATGGGAATGGCAGGCGTTCGTCTCCCTGGGCGTAGCCTACTATTTCATGTAACCCCGGCCACGCCTCGTGGGTCATGTGCACGAGCTTAAAGGGAGTAGACTGCGCGCCATGAGCGACACCAAGACCACAGAGGAATCCACCAAGGACAAGGCCGCCCGCGAGGTGCCGCCCGAGGCGACATCCGTCACGCAACACGAGACCTGCATCGACGGCAAGACCCTGGCGTACACGGCCACCGCCGCCCGCCTTCATCTCAAGGATGACAAAGGGGAGCCCAAGGCCGGCCTATTCTACGTGGCCCTCACTCTGGACGGCATCGAAGACCCGAGCGCTCGACCCATCACATTCTGCTTTAACGGGGGGCCGGGCTCGTCCAGCGTATGGTTGCAACTCGGCGCCCTCGGACCCCGACGGGTCGACATGCCCGACACGGTCAACCCCAAGCCGCCGCCCTATCGCCTGGTGGATAACGCATACGGAATCTTGGACCGCACGGATCTGGTCTTCATCGATCCCGTAGACACCGGATTCAGCCGCACGGGGGGCGAGAACAAAGGCGAGGACTTCTTCAACATCAAAGCGGATGTGGCGTCCGTGGGCGAGTTCATCTGGCGCTACCTGAGCCAAAACCATCGCTGGAACTCACCCAAGTTTCTCGCCGGGGAGAGCTACGGGACCACCCGAGCCGCGGCCTTGGCAAAGCACCTCCAAGAGCAAGGCATCGTCCTGAACGGGCTCGTGCTCCTAAGCCTCGCGCTGAATTTCCAGACGTTCATCTTCGAGGTGGGCAATGAACTCCCTCATGTGCTCTACCTGCCCTCGTATGCGGCCGTCGCGTGGTACCACGACGCCCTCGACCCGAGACCGGCCGCCCTGGCGCCCTTCTTGGACGAAGTCCGTCGCTTCGCCATCGAAGAGTATGCGCCCGCCCTCTTGAAGGGGGCCGGGCTGGCCGCTGCGGACAAGACGGCTGTGGCTCGGCGGTTGGCGACATACACCGGCCTCGACGCCCAAGACATCGAACAGCTGGACCTCCGCATCGACTATCTGCGCTTCGCCAAATCCGTTGCCGCAAAGCCGGGCTACACCGTCGGCCGTCTGGACGCCCGCTACATCGGGCTCGACTCGGAACCCGACCACCGGCGGATGCAACGGGATCCGAGCATGGACGCCCCCATGGGTCCCTTCGCAGCGTTGATCAATGACTACGTCCGTCGAGAGTTGGCGTTCGAGGCCGACGATGACTACACGGTGCTGAGCCTACAGGTGAACCGGGGCTGGAAATGGGACGACGCCGGTCGCATGGGTTACGTGAACGTCACCGACGACTTGCGGCGGGCGCTCCTGGCCAATCCCCATTTGAAGGTGATCATCGCCAACGGACTCTACGACCTGGCGACACCGTTCTTTGCCGCCGAGTACACCGCCGACCACCTGGCTGTGGGCCCGACGCTGCGAAAGAACGTGGCGCTGACCTATTACGAGGCGGGCCATATGATGTACTTCCACCCACCCTCGCTGTCGAAGCTCCGCGATGACCTCGCCGGCTTCTACGACGACGCCCTCGCGCCCTGAGCGCGGAGCCTCAAGCGGTGGGGTCGTGGGGCAAGCGGATGGTGAAGCGCGTCCCGACCCCTTCTTGACTCTCCACCTCGATCTGCCCTCGATGACGCTCTACCACCCCGGCCACGATCTGCGTCCCGAGCCCGCTTCCCCCCGGCTTGGTGGAGATGGCCGCGTCGGTGAAGAGCACTGAGCGCACCTGCTCACTCATCCCCTGTCCGGTGTCCACCACCCTCAAGATCAATTGATCACCGTCTACGGCGGACTCCATCCAGACCTGATCCCCCGGCTCCGTGGCGCCCAAGGCGTTGTGCACGAGGTTGTAGAGGGCGTTATAGAGCTGCCCTGGGTCGAAAACACTCTCCGGTAAGGCCTGGTCGAGGCGTTCACCCAGATCCACCCCGGCCCGTTTCGCCGAGAGGCGGAGATCGCGCACGATCTCTAACGCGACGTCGTTCAAGTGGCCCTCCACGAGGTCCAAAGGCGTACGGTCGCCCTTGACGGCGTCTGCAATCTGGCGCGTTCGATCCCGGATTCGACGGGTGCCCCCCAACGCCCCATCCAAGAGCCAGCCTCGATCCGTGCGCAGCTCGGCGATCGCCCTCTTAACAGCGTCCGTCGCCACCTGATCGGACGCCCCACAGACCCCCTCGATCCCTTCGACGGCGTCATCGAGGATCTCCCGCAGGGTGAGGAGGCCGGTCTCGACGGGAGTCAGCATATTCTTGATGTCGTGGCTCACGTCTCCCAGGGAGTGCACGAGAGCCGCTGTGCGCTCGGTTCCGGCCAGTCGGGCCTGCTGGATGGCCGCGGCCGCCACCGAAGCGAGCACCTCCAGCACCTCGAGATCACGCGTGTCGAATTGCCGCCGGCCGTTGAGGACCGTCATGACCCCGATGGGAGTGGCGTCCCCGATCCGAATGGCGACCACGACCATGGACTGGGCGGTGTAACCGGTGAGGTCCTCGAGGGACAGAAAGTGCGCGTCCACAGAGACGTCGTTGAGTAGGGCCGGAACGCCGGTCTTGAACACCTGCCCGCTGACGCCCTGGTCCGCGGGCATGACGTACCCCTGGAGGGTCGCCTTACCTGGACCCATCACGTGGCGAAAGACGAGAGTGTCGTTGCTGGGTTCGTAGAGCAAAACGGAGCCGGCGCCCGCGTCGAGGACGGTGCGCGCGAGATCCAGAGTCTCGGCCAGCATGCGTTCGGAGTCCGTGTGGCGGAAAAGATGCTCACTGGTCCGCCGCATGGCGTCCATCTGGCGTTGGCGATGATCCAGGAGCGCCCGCACCTCGGTGAGGCTGGCCTCACTGGCCGCGAGCGCGCGCTCGAGGGCCTCTATCTTCTTCTCACCCTCAGCCATACACCCGCCGAAAAGTTGCCCCGGTGACTATACAGAGGACCGGGTGCGGGGACGAAAATTTCGGCCTTGAACGACGACCGTAGCCGTCTCCGCAGCCGGGCGGGTGAGGGCAGAAGATGGAGCGGCGGTTGTGCCCCTAGTCCTTCTTTTTGACGGCCTTCTTCTTCGTCGCCGCCTTCTTGGCGCGGGCCTTCTTGGCGGGGACCGGCGCGACCATTAACTGCGCCACGCGCTTGGCGAACCCGGCGGGATCCGGGAGGGGTGACCCCTCGGCGATGAGCGCCTGGCCGTGGAGGAGATGGGCGTAGTCCACGATCGCCTCGTCATCGGCGTTGGCGTCATAGAGCGTCTGGAGCTTGGCCAAGACGGCGTGCTCCGGGTTGAGCTCCATGATTCGCTTAGTCTTGGGCATGGCCTGACCGCTGGCCTCCAAGAGACGCTCGAGTTGGGGGCTCATATCACCGTCGTCGCCCACCAGGCAGACGGGCGAGGTGGTCAGACGGGTGCTCAGACGCACCTCTTTGACGTGCTCTTCGAGGGTGTTGCCCAATCGATCCAACAGAGAGGCGTGAGCCTCCTGCTTCTCCTTACGGCTCTCTTCGGCTGCGGCCTTCTCCTCGTCAGTGCCCAAGTCAGCGGTGCCCTTACCCACGCTCTTGAGGGGCTTGGAGTCGAACTCGGTCATCCGACCCACCACGATCTCGTCCACGGGGTCGGTCAAGAAGAGGACCTCGTAGCCCTTGTCCACGAAAGCCTCGAGGTGGGGCGAGTTCTCCACGGCAGCCCGGGACTCACCGGTGATGTAGTAGATGGCGTCCTGGCCCTCTTTCATGCGCTCGACATATCCGGCGAGGGTCGTCTTCTCGTCCCCATCCCGAGAGCTCTCGAACCACAGCAGCGGCTTGACCTTGTCACCAAAGTCAAAGTCGGCGACGCCCTCTTTGATGACCTTGCCGTAGTGCTCCCAGAAGGTCGCGTAACGCTCGGGGTCGTCCTTTTGAATCTTCGCTAGGGCGTCCACCACCTTCTTGACTACCCGCTTGCGGATCCCGCTGACGCGGCGGTCATTCTGCAGCATCTCTCGGGAGACGTTGAGGCTCAAATCGGGGGAGTCGACGACGCCCTTGATGAAGCGCAACCACACAGGGAGAAGCTCGTCGGCGTCGGTCTTGATCAGGACGCGATTGACGTAGAGCTGCAGCCCATACTTCTGGTCCCGATAGAAGAGATCGAAGGGCGGACGCGTTGGGACGAAGAGCAGCGCGTTATACTCGAAGGTACCCTCGGTCTTGAACGCGATCCGCTCAAAGGGGTCCTCCCAGTCACGGGCGATGTGCTTATAGAACTCGTTGTACTCTTCGTCGGTGACCTCGTCTGCGCTGCGCGTCCAGATGGCCTTCATGGAGTTGACGGTCTGCCACTCGACGACCGTCTTCTCTTCTCCACCCTCGACGACCTCGCCCTCATCATCGCGCTCCACCTCGGTGCGGGTGGTCTTGAACTCGATGGGGTAGGTGACGAAGTCCGAGTACTTCTTGATGGTCTGTCGAACCGCGTGCTCCTGGGTGAAGTCCGGGAGGGCGTTCTCCGGATCGGCGTCTCGGAGCTTGAGGATGACGGTGGTGCCGGCGTGGGCCCGCTCTGCGGCGCCGACGTCGAACTTTCCGTCTCCGGTGGAGCTCCAGCGGGTGGCCTCGTTCTCGCCGGCGCGGCGGGAGAGGACCGTGACCTCGTCAGCCACCATGAATGCCGAATAGAAGCCGACGCCGAACTGCCCGATGAGGGTCTCTGTGGTCCCCTCGTCGACCTGGGCTTCAGACATCCGCTCGGTGAACGCGCGGGTCCCCGAGCGGGCGATGGTCCCGAGGTTGTCGATCACCTCTTGGCGGGTCATCCCGATGCCGTTGTCCGACAGGGTGAGGGTCCGCTCTTCGGCGTCTGTCTCGATTCGGACAGCCAGGGGCGTCTCATCGGTGATCAACTCCGGCGTCGTGAGGGCCTCGAACCGAAGCTTGTCGAGGGCATCGGAGCTATTGGAGATCAACTCGCGGAGGAAGATCTCCTTTTGGGTGTAGAGAGAATGGATCATGAGATCCAGAAGCTGTCGGGCTTCGGACTTGAACTCGAAGGTCTCTGTCTGCTCGGACATGGCCTTATCTCCAGGGTGTCTTTTATGAGGGCGCACAGCGTGCGTCGCGCGGTACTTTAAGGACCGATTCGGTCAATGCAAGACCAGGAGATGATTTTTCTATGATCGAGAGCTACGAAGATGCTGACCCCGAGGTGCCGAAAAGCGCTTTCGTCCATCGTTCGGCGGTGGTGATCGGGCGCGTCACGCTGGGCGAAGAGGTCAGTATCTGGCCCAACACCACCCTCCGGGGTGATGAGGGTCGGATCATCATCGGAGATCAGAGCAATATTCAGGACGGCACCACGGTGCATATGACCGGAGGCCTCTCGGAGACTTTCGTGGGCGCGCGGGTGACCGTGGGACACAATTGCATCCTGCATGGATGTCGAATCGAGGACGAGGTCCTGATCGGGATGGGGGCCATCGTGATGGATAATGTGGTGGTCGGGGCCGGCAGTTTGATCGGTGCCGGCACCTTGGTCACTGCGGGGAAGATCATTCCGCCGGGTAGTTTGGTGTTCGGAAACCCCATGCGGATCGTCCGCCCGGTGAACGAGAAAGAGGCCGAATGGGTTCGATATGCCTGGAGACACTACGTGGACAACAGTCGAAAATACCTCCACGCTGACAATTGATTACGATTTGAATTCAACGTCTTAAGACCAACACGTCCAAAGACCCCACAATGAAAGCGAGACAAGACCTCGGTGGTTGCCTACCATGGGGGTATGTCGAGTTCTTCGCGAACCATCTCGGACGACCGGCTGTCGGACCTGCCGATCTTCCCTCTCCCCAATTGTCACCTCTTCCCGGGGGCAGTATTGCCCTTGAACGTCTTCGAACCACGGTATCGTGAGTTGGTGGAACACGCCTTGAAGACTGAAGAGAAGGCCTTGGCTGTGGCGACGCTCAAACCTGGGTATGAGGAGGAGTACGAGGGCACCCCACCGGTATACGCGGTGATGGGGGCGGGCATCATCATGGCTGCGGACCAACTCCCCGACGGACGTTGGAACCTGTTGGTACGGGGGACGGATCGCGTTCGATTGGTGGAGGAGTTGGACTCAACGCACAGCTACCGCACCATCCGCGCGGAGCGCCTGGAAGAGACGGTTCTCCCCGACGCCCACCCTCTGGAGGACCGGCTGCGCGCCCTACTGAATCAACTGGCAGACCAGGCCCCCGCGGCCCGCGAGGCGCTGCACCTCATCTTGGGCAACGCCGAGAGCGGGAGCGAGTTGGCGGACCTCTTGGGCGCCCACGCCTGCTCCGACCCGGATCTGCGCCGACGCATGCTGGAGTGTACGAACGTGGAGCGACGGCTGAGCATCGCCTGTCGCCACATCGGGCGGCTTCTCTTGGAGATTTTGGATCCGCCGGCCGGCGGTCCAGACACCCTACACTGAGGGGATGGGCTCCGCCGCGGGCTCCGGCATCCCCCCGTACGCGGCGCAGCGCACCAGACGGGCCGCGCCCTCGATCCACGAAGTATGGCTATTGGCACACGGCACGAGCCGAAGCGCCTCGCCCCCCGCCGCGCGGAAGTCCGCCTCCGCGCGGATCCCGATCTCTTCCAGGGTCTCTAGACAGTCGGCCACGAAGGCGGGACAGAACACAGCCAGTCGCTTGACCCCCGAGGCCACCAGCTCGGGCAGGACGACGTCCGTGTAGGGGCGCAGCCAAGGCGTACGGCCCAGGCGTGATTGGAAAGAGAGCGTGTACTGCTCTGCGCTCAAGCCCAGCCCGCGCGCCATGGCCACGGCGGTGGCATAGCACTGAGCGCTATAGCAGTTTCGATTGGCCTCGCAGAGGGTCTCGCAGCACTTCTCGACGACGGTGCAGTGAGCGCCGGTGTCGTCGCTCTTCTGCATATGCCGCTCAGGGAGCCCGTGAAAGCTGAACAGGGTGTGGTCCGCCCCAAAGTCGGCCAGCGCCTCCCGACCGATCTCCACAAAGGGGTCAATGAACGCGGGGTTGTCAAAGAACGGAGGTACGACGCTGATGTTCGGCGTATTCCACCGCGCCGCCGCCTCGCGGTAGATTAACTCGAGTGCCGTCCCCGTGCTGCTGGAGGCATATTGGGGAAAGAGGGGAAACACCACCAAGCGCTCGATTCCGGCGCGCCGAAAATGCGCCAACCCTTCGATAATGGAGGGGCTGCCATACCGCATCCCCACGCGGACGTCGGCGTCGGGCAGATGAGCCCGTAATCCCTCGGCGAGGCCGTTGGCGTGGAGCAAGAGCGGCGAACCTTCATCGGTCCAGATCTGAGAATAGGCCTCGGCTGACTTTCGGGGTCGGGTGGGCAAGATGATCAGATTCAGGAGCAGCCAGCGCCCGATCGGGTTGATGTCGATCACCCGTGGATCGCTCAGAAACTCCCGAAGATAGCGGCGAACAGGCGCGGCTGCCGGCCCGTCGGGCGTCCCGATGTTGCACAGCAGAACGCCGTATCGATCAGCGCTCATTTTTCGCCTCGTCGGTCGCCTCGAAACTCAGAGGGCGGGTCGATCGGTTGCGGGTAAAGACGAGGGTGGCCCGTCGGGCCCGGTGTTTGAGCAATACGGTGTTCACCTGTTTCGCTTCCTGCTCCATGAAGAGTGTGTGACGAAGTCGATACTCGGCCAACGGGCCCTCGAGCGCCACCTCGAAATAGAGCCACGCGACGAAGACCTTGGCCTCCAGGCCGACCCACTTGATGGGGACTTGAGTGCCGTCTCGACGGGTCAGGACGAAGTGTTCGGCGAGCAATCGTTGGGCGCCGGGCTCTCCGGAGACCCCGACCGCGGCGCGGGCGCGGTCCAATTGAGTCATCTGCACCTGGAGCGCGACTTCTAGCCGGTCGTCGACCAGCTCTACCTCGGCCATGGTCCCGTGGCTCGGGTGGGCGTGAGCGGCGCTCCAAGTCGCCAGACCGACGAGGGCGATGATGAGCGCGCGAACGGTCACTTCTCGGGCGGCTCCGCGGGCTTGGCTGCGCTCTTGTCGGGCGTCGCCTCCTGAGCCTTCCCGGAGGTCTTGGCGGCCGCCTCGGCCTTCTTCTTCGCGGCCTCCTCGGCCTTCTTCTTCTCGGCCTCCTCGGCCTTCTTCTCGGCCTCCTTGGCCTTCTTCTCTTTCCAGGCCTTCTCTTTCTGCATCTGGTTCTTTTGATAGGTCTTCTTGAACAGCTGGAATCGAGACTTGACGGGCGCCGGCGGCCAGGCGTTGTTGCTGCGGTCTCCGTCCGCGATCTCCCAGTCGGGATCCAACTCGATGCGCTTGATGGGCACCTTGGTCATCAGAAACTTGGAGACCGACTTGGCGTTCATCCGCCAAATCTCGGCAGGATAGCGTTTGATCTCCTTGGTGCCGTCTACGTACTCGATGGCCATGGGGACGGGCATCACCACGCCGCCGATGTTCTCCAGATCGACCACATAGAAGAAGCGCTTGGTCTCGAGGAGGGTCTTCTCCCAGGGGTCCAGCTTCTTGACCATCTCGGCGAACTTCTCGCGGTCCTGCTCGGTCACCGTGTCGGGGTCATAGCTATTGTAGAAGTCTTTGAGCTCGGGGAAGCGGTTGACCAGATAGGGCTTCTGCTCCGCCGTGTTGCGGCGCTTGGTGAGCGGGACGGGCTCCAGGGCCTCCTTCTCTTTCTTGCGGGCCGGCTTGTCCACCTCCGGATCTCCAGACTCGAAGGTGAACTGGCGAATCTGCTTGATGCCCACGTCTACGTGGTCTGTGCCGTAGAACCAGGCGCGCCAAAACCAGTCCAAATCCACCCCGGAGGCGTCCTCCATGATGCGGAAGAAGTCCGCCGGCATGGGGCGCTTGAAGCGCCAGAGGGTAGAGTAGGTCTTGAAAGCGTAATCGAAGTTGGCGCGCCCCATCACCGTCTCGCGCAGAATATTGAGCGCCGTCGCGGGTTTGCCGTAGGCGTTATTGCCGAACTGAAGCAGTGATTCGCTATTGGTCATGATCGGCACCGAGCGGCTGCTCTTCATATAGGGCACGATGTTCTTGGGGTGCCCCCGCCACGAGGGGTAGTCCT
>MPMC02157828.1_pt1 | contig 10698 bp, 6 predicted proteins | sample 1617281 | NCBI WGS metagenome assembly MPMC02 (sample SAMN05944809, study PRJNA350692) | marine metagenome | biome: marine; feature: ODZ; material: water; isolation source: 100 m water sample filtered on 30 um supor filter | place: Pacific Ocean | collected 2012-04-09 | depth 100m m | reverse complement strand
TGGTGTGGTATGGCGTGTGGTCGTGGTGGTCGTGGTGGTCGTGGTGGTCGGTGGGGGCGGCACGTACTCGCCGCGGAACGGGCCGGTGACCTCGTAGGTGACGCCCACGGCCAGGCCGTCGGGGGCGTCGCCCCAGTCGATGGCCTCGATCACGTCACGCGTCAACTTGTTGCCCGGACCCCGTTGGGAACTGAAGTAGAGGCGGTTCCGGTTGGGGTTGAAGCAGGGCCCGGTGATCTCCGACGATTCGTGGGTCGAGTCGGGGATCCGACAGAACGGCGCCACCTCCCCTTCCGGCGTGATGACGACGACCTCCATGTTGCCGCCGTCCTCGGCCACGAACAGGTCGCCTGAACCCTCCTCGACGGTGATGTTGTCGACGCCCGTGAGCGGCTGCCGGTCGCCGGTGCCGTCCCAGATCAGCGTGTACTGCTGCGCGCGAAGGTCCACGGCGTGTACCCGGTTGTCGGTCTTGGTGGTGAACCAGATCGAGCCGTCGTGGTACCAGATACCCTCGCCGCCGGGCGTGAGGAAGGCGCCCGGCACCTGCTCACGGGTCGGCGTCTCGGCGGCCGAAGGGTCGGGCACGGCCGCCCATGTGACCGACCCGTCCTCGGCGACGAGCATCGCCTCGAGCGTTCCCGCCGAGAGGTCGGGATAGGCGTCGGGCGTGTAGCGATAGAGCAGGCCCTCGGGGTTGTCCTCGGTGAGGTACACCACCTCGTCGACCGGATCGACGGCCGCTGCCTCGTGGGCCCAGTTGCCCATGGCGGGGTGCGCCACCGCCTCATTCACGCCGGTCGGGTCGCACTCCCAGACCTGGCCGACTCCGATGTAGGCCTCCTCGCAGGACAGCCAGGTGCCCCACGGGGTGACGCCACCGGCGCAGTTGGAATGGCTGCCCTCGAGGATGCTGTACGCGTCGAGGATCTCACCGTCGGCATCGAAGTGGATCGCCGAGACTCCGCCCCGCTCCTCGCCCGGCGTGAGCCAGTTGAAGACCTCCGAGTTGCACGTGTAGTACCAGCCGCCTTCGCCGTCGTCGAAGGTGGCCGCCCCATCGGGGAACAGGCGCCACTCGTAGCCGGTGTCGCCCACGGGGTCGCCGCCGATGGCGACGATGCGGGAGGTGAAGCCCTCGGGCAGGACCAGGCCGTTCTCATCGGGCTCGACGCCCTCCAGAGAGCCGTAGGGCCCGTCACCCGGCTGGGCCTCGTCGACCACCTTGGCCGAGGCCATCCGGGCGCTGGTGAGCGTCCCGGCCCCGACTGTCGCCGCCATGCTGCGCCGCAAAAACGTCCGTCGGTCCATCGAAATCCCCCCTGCCTGCGGTCCCCCGACCGCGTTGCACGCAATGGTAGATGCTGCCCGGCGACGCGCCAAGGGGGAGGTCAGTCGCCGAAGGCGTCGAGGATGCGGTCGGCCGCTGCAGCGGGGGTCTCGGCACCGTCGAGCACCCGGCGCTCGGCGTCGGCCAGCACCCCGGCCACCGCCGGGTCGGCGTGGAGGGCGGCCAGCAGTCGGTCCTCGACCATCGCCCACATCCAGGCCAACTGCTGGCCCCGGCGCCGCTCGTCCCACTCGCCCGAGGCGGTGAGTGCCTCACGATGCTCCTCTATCCGCGTCCACAACCCGGGCAGGCCCTCACCGGTGAGACCGCTGCAGGTGACCACCTGCGGCGTCCACGAGGCGCTGGCCGGGTGGGTGAGCCGCAGCGCCGCCGAGTAGTCGCGAGCGGCGGTACGGGCGGCCCTGGCGTTGTCGCCGTCGGCCTTGTTGACCACGATCATGTCGGCCAGTTCGAGCAGGCCCTTCTTGATCCCCTGCAGTTCGTCGCCGGCGCCGGGCAGCATCAGCGCCAGGAAGAAGTCGACCATGCGGGCCACGAGGGTCTCGGACTGGCCCACGCCGACGGTCTCGACCAGCACCACGTCGAAGCCGGCCGCCTCGAGCACGAGCAGGGTTTCGCGGGTCGTGCGGGTGACGCCGCCGAGCGTGCCGGCCGTCGGAGAAGGCCGCACGAAGGCGTCGGGATCGTTGGCGAGGCGCTGCATGCGGGTCTTGTCGCCGAGGATCGAGCCGCCGGTGACCGTGCTGGTCGGGTCGACGGCCTGGACGGCGACCCGCCGGCCCGAGGCGGTGAGTTGGGTGCCGAGGGCCTCGATGAACGTCGACTTGCCCACGCCGGGCACGCCGGTGATCCCGACCCGGTGCGCCCCACCGGCGTGGGGCAGCAGTGCAGCAAGCAGGTCGGCGGCACGGCCCCGGTGGTCGGGAAGGGTGCTCTCGACGAGGGTGAGCGCCCGGCCGAGGGTCGCCCGGTCACGGGCGAGGACCCCGTCGACCAGTTCGTCGACGGTGGGGCTCATGAGATCTGCTCGAGCAGTTCGGTGGCGGCAGCGGCGATGACGGTGCCCGGCGGGAAGATTGCAGCGGCACCTGCCTCCCGCAGCGCCTCGTGGTCCTGGGCCGGGATGACACCGCCCACGGCGATCGCAATGTCAGGTCGGCCGAGGGCAGCCAGTTCATCGCGCAGTTCGGGCACGAGCGTCAGGTGACCGGCCGCCAGCGAGCTCACGCCGACCACGTGCACGTCGTTCTCAACGGCCTGGCGAGCCACCTCGCCCGGGGTCGAGAACAGCGGGCCGATGTCGACGTCGAAGCCCAGGTCGGCGAACGCCGTGGCGATGACCTTCTGGCCCCGGTCGTGGCCGTCCTGGCCCACCTTGGCGACGAGGATCCGGGGCCGGCGGCCGTTGGCGGCCTCGAATGCGGCTATGCGGGCGCGGGTGTCGGCCACCTGTCCGTCCTCGCCGACCTCGCTGTTGAACACGCCCGAGATGGTGCGCACCTCCGCGACATGGCGCCCCCATACCTGTTCGAGGGCGTCGCTGATCTCGCCGACGGTAGCCCGTGCCCGGGCGGCGTCGACGGCCAGGCCCAGGAGGTTGCCCTCGCCGGTTTCGGCGCAACGGGTGAGGGCGACCAGCGCTGCCGTGCAGGCGGCGGGGTCGCGCTCGGCCCGGAGGCGTTCGAGCCGTGCGACCTGGTCGGACCGGACCTGGGCGTTGTCGATCCGGCGCACGTCGACGGCGTCGGCCTCGTCGGGGCGGTAGCGGTTCACGCCCACCACGGTCTGGCGGCCCGAGTCGATGCGGGCCTGGGTGCGGGAGGCGGCCTCCTCGATGCGCAACTTCGGGATGCCGGCCTCGATGGCCGACGCCATCCCGCCGCTCTCCTCGACCTCGGTGATGTGGTCCCACGCCCTCGCCGCCAGGTCGTGGGTGAGCCGTTCGACGTGGTAGCTGCCGCCCCACGGGTCGACGACGCGGCAGGTGCCGGTCTCCTGCTGGAGGAACAGCTGTGTGTTGCGGGCGATGCGGGCCGAGAAGTCGGTGGGCAGCGCCAGCGCCTCGTCGAAGCCGTTGGTGTGCAGCGACTGGGTGTGACCCTGGGTGGCCGCCATGGCCTCGACGCAGGTGCGGACCACGTTGTTGTAGGGGTCCTGGGCCGTGAGGCTCCAACCCGACGTCTGGCTGTGGGTGCGCAGCGACGACGACCGGGGGTCCTGCGGGTCGAACTGCGCCATGAGCCTCGCCCACAGCAGCCGGGCCGCCCGCAGCTTGGCGACCTCCATGAAGAAGTCCATGCCGATCGCCCAGAAGAAGCTCAGCCGCGGTGCGAAGGCGTCGACGTCGAGTCCGGCCCCGATGCCTGCCCGCACGTACTCGACCCCGTCGGCCAGCGTGTACGCCAACTCGAGGTCGGCCGTCGCCCCCGCCTCCTGCATGTGGTAGCCGGAGATCGAGATGCTGTTGAACTTCGGCATCCGTTCGCTGGTCCAGGCGAAGATGTCCGACACGATCCGCATCGAGGGGGCCGGCGGGTAGATGTAGGTGTTGCGGACCATGAACTCCTTGAGGATGTCGTTCTGGATGGTTCCGGCCAACTCCTCGGGCGCCACGCCCTGTTCCTCGCCGGCCACCACGAACAGGGCCAGGATCGGCAGCACGGCGCCGTTCATGGTCATCGACACGGTCATCTGCTCGAGCGGGATGCCGTCGAACAGGGTGCGCATGTCGAGGATCGAGTCGATCGCCACACCGGCCATGCCGACGTCGCCCGCCACCCGGGGGTGGTCGGAGTCGTAGCCCCGGTGGGTGGCGAGGTCGAACGCCACCGACAGGCCCTTCTGGCCGGCGGCCAGGTTGCGCCGGTAGAAGGCGTTGGACTCCTCGGCGGTCGAGTAGCCGGCGTACTGGCGGATGGTCCAGGGCCGGGCGGCGTACATGGTCGGATACGGGCCCCGCAGGTAGGGGGCGATCCCGGGCCAGGTGTCGAGGAAGTCGAGGTCGGCCACATCGGCAGAGGTCGACAGGGCGGCCACGTCGATTCCCTCGGGTGTGGTGAAGGTGCCCAGATCGGGGACGGGTGCGGTCTGACCGGCTTCACCGGGATCGAGGTCGATGTGTGCGAAGTCGGGGATGGCACTCACCGGGCCACCCCCAGGGCATCGAGGATGCGGCCCAGCACGTCCAGGACGTCGGTGCGGGCGTGGACGAACCCGTCGACACCGGCTGCACGCCACTCGTCCTCGTGGTCGCCGGGTCGTCCGGCCAGGACCACGTGCGCAACGCCTTCGGCCTTCAGTGCCCGCGCAACGTCTACGGCCTCGACGGCGTAACGCCCGTCCGAGCCGCAGAGCACGGCCACCGGACTGCCCGGCTCGTCGACGGTGCGGATGCCGGCTACGGCGAACAGGTTGGCGGCGAACGTCGTGCGAGCCGAGTGCTCGGCCAGCGGACCGAGCGACACGAGGCGGACGACGGGGCCCGCCGCCTCGCCGGCGTCGCGCAGTGCCTCGAACGGCTCGGCCAGGCGGTGCAGGCGCAGCGGGCCCTCGGCCGATGCGGGCCCGGCGGCACGAACGAGTGGAACCTCGTCGACGGCGGGGAACTCGGTCACGCCGGTGATGGCATCGGTTCGGGTGGCGAGGCGCTGTGCACGAGCCATGTGCGTGACCGCGACCTCGGCGGCGATGCGCCCTGAGGCCAGTGCGGCGACCATGCCACCGTCGGCCTCGATCGAGCGGAAGCGCTCCCATGCGGCATCGGCGAGGCGCTCGGTGAGGTCCTCGACGAACCACGAGCCGCCGGTGGGGTCGACCACCCGGGCCAGGCCGCTCTCCTCGGTCAACAGCAGCTGGGTGTTGCGGGCGGTGCGGCGGCCGAACTCGTCGGGTCGCCCGATGGCGCTGTCGAAGGGACGAACCGTCACCACCGCGGCCCCCCCGAGGCCGGCAGAGAAGGCGGCCACGGCGCCACGCAGCAGGTTCACCCACGGGTCGCGACGGGCAAGCATGGCGGCCGAGGTGACCGCCGTCTGGTGCTGGGCCCGGACGTCGGAGCCGCACGCCCCGGCCACCCGGTCCCAGAGCAGGCGGGCCACCCGGAACTTCGCGATCGTGCGGAACTGGTCGGCGTCGGCCGAGTAGGTGAACGTGAGTCCGGCGAGCGCGTCATCGATCGAAACGCCGTCGGACTCGAGCGCCCGCAGGTAGGCCACGCCCGTCGCCAGCGAGCACGCCAACTCCCACGCCTCGCTGGCACCGGCATCGGCCCAGACGGTGGCATCGACGGTGACGGCGTGCACGCCGGGTGCGTCGGCCACCGAAGCCACGGCCGACACCAGCGTCGAGAGGTCGGGATCACCGCCGTGACGGGCCGCCACGCCGATCGGATCGACGCCGAGGGCGCCGGAACGGTCGGCGGCGGAGGTCCCCTGCTGGTCCCAGAGGTCGACCAGCCAGCCGGCGGCGTTCACCGCATCGGGCCCGGGAGCCAGCGCCACCGGCGCCATCTCGAGGAAGACGCCGTCGAGCACCGCTGCCAGGTCGCCGGCCGACCCGATGCCGATGGCCGCTCGGTCGAGCAGCACCGAGGTCGAACCCCGTTCCAGTTCGTCGAGCACCGCGGCGTTGGCGGCTGCGATGCCCTCGTCCAGCACCAGCGCCCGAACGTCCCAGCCGGACTCGGTGCTGCCGGTGGCGGTCGATCCCCGGGTGTGGGGGCTCGCCCCCGGCAGGCCGGCCCGGTCGGTGCGCCCGTCGTTTCCGTAGAGCGGTTCGATGCGGATGCCGTCGTCGGTGACCGTCGTCAGCGACCCGAGGGTGCGCCCACGCAGGGAGGTACCGGCCAGGTCGGCCCAGTCGTCGCGGGTGGCGGGCTCGAACCCGGACACCAGACGCATCGGCTCAGCGGGTGTGGGCACCCGTTGATGGTAGGTGAGGACCCGCTCCGACCGGGAAGCCCTGTGACCCATGACCGTCCTGGTTGCAGCAACCATCGGCATTCCTGAGAAGATCGCCGGATGACCGACGCCGGACATCCCCGCCGCTGGTTCATCCTCGGCATCCTCAACCTCTCGCTGATCCTCGTCGTCGCCAGCGTCAGCTCGCTGAACCTGTCGCTCCCCTCGATTCAGCGGGCCCTCGACGCCTCGGCCGCCGACCTGATCTGGATCAACGCCGCCTACGCCCTCGTGTTCGCCGCATTCCTGTTGCCCGCCGGTGCACTGGGCGACCGCTTCGGGCGCAAGGGAGCCCTACTGACCGGGCTGATCGTGTTCATCTGCGCCGCCCTGCTTGCCAGCACGGCCGATACCGCCGGACAGGTCATCGCCTTTCGGGCGACCATGGGCATCGGCGCCGCCCTCGCCATGCCTGCCACGCTGTCGATCCTCACAGTGGTCTTCCCGGCCGACGAGCGGAACAAGGCGATCGCCATCTGGGCGGGCTTCGCCGGAGCCGGAGGCGCCATCGGCATCCTGTCCGCCGGCGTCCTCCTCGAGTACTTCTGGTGGGGCTCGGTCTTCTTCGTCAACGTCCCGATCGCCACCACGGCCATGGTGCTCGTGGTCGCCTTCGTCCCCACGTCACGCGACACGCAGGGCCACCACCTCGACCCGTTCGGCAGCCTGCTGTCGGCCATGGGGCTGTCGACGCTGGTCTTCGGGCTCATCCAGGGGCCCGAGTACGGGTGGACCGACCCGCTCGTCCTCGGTGGCTTCGCCGCCGCCGTGGCCCTGCTCGCCTCCTGGGTGGCGGTCGAGCGCCGACAGGAACACCCGATGCTCGACCCGGCCCTGTTCCGCATACCCCGCTTCGCCCTCGCCACGCTGGCACTCGGCACCTCATTCGCCGTCATGTTCGGCATGTTCTTCGGGCTCGCCCAGTACCTGCAGTTCGTGCTCGGCTACACGCCGCTCGGTGCAGCCGTCCGGGTCATGCCCTTCGCCTTCGCGATGATCGTCGTGTCCCCTCGTGGGCCGGCCCTGGCCGCACGGTTGGGCAGCGGTCGGGTCATCGGCGGCGGCATGCTCGTCACGGCACTGGGCTGTGTGGTGATGGCGTTGCTCACCGGCGACTCCGGGTACGGGCACGTGGTAATCGGCGTGTTGCTGATCTCATCCGGCATGGCGCTCGGGTTCCCGACCTCCACGGCGGCGATCGTCGGCTCCCTGCCGCTCGACAAGGCCGGCGTGGCCTCGGCCGTCAACGACACCACGCGCGAGGTCGGCTCCGCCGTCGGCATCGCCCTCCTCGGCAGCCTGCTGTCCGCCGGCTACCGGCGGGGGCTGGGCGACGCCCTCGACCAGGCACCGGCTGAGATGGCCGACATCGCCCGGGACTCGGTCGGCGTTGCGCTCGTGGTGGCGCAGCGGGCCCCGGCTGGCGTCGGCGACCACATCGCCGCTACAGCACGGGACGCCTTCGCCAGCGGCTACTCCATGGCCATGACGGCTGCTGCGGCCCTGCTCGCTGTGGCCGCACTGGTCGTCATCCGGCGCTGGCCCGCCGACTGAGCGGTTACCACCCGCCGGGTGGAAGGATGCACCCATGCGCATCACCACACTCCTCAACTACGCCACCGACCCCCGCAAAGCGGCCAACCAGGCACGTGAGCTCGAGGCGGCAGGCGTCGACTGCATCTGGATCCCGGAGGCCTACGGCTTCGACGGAGTGAGCCTGCTGGGATACCTGGCCTCGGCCACCACGACCGTCGGGCTGGCCAGCGGCATCCTCAACACGTACAGCCGCACACCGGCCTGCATCGCCCAGACCGCCGCCGGCCTCGACGCCCTCTCCGAGGGCCGCTTCTCGCTCGGCCTCGGTGCCTCCGGCCCGCAGGTGATCGAGGGCTTCCACGGTGTCCCCTACTCGCTGCCCCTGACCCGCATGAAGGAGATCATCTCGATCTGCCGGATGGCCTGGCAGCGCGAGAAGCTCGAACACGAGGGTCGGGTCTTCACGCTGCCGCTGCCAGCGGACCAGGGCACCGGCCTCGGCAAGCCGCTCAAGATCATCAACCACCTGATGCGTCCCGACATCCCGATCTACATCGCAGCGCTGGGAGCCAAGAGCGTCGAGGAGACCGCAGCCACCACGAACGGCTGGCTGCCGTTCCTCGTCTACCCGGAGCGCATGGACCGGGTCTGGGGCGATGCCGTGACGGCGGGCCTGGCTCGACGCGACCCCGGCCTGGGCGATCTGGACGTCGTGGCCGGCGGCATCGTGGCGATCGGCGACGACGCCTCGCAGTTCCGCGACTTCGCCCGTCCGATGGCTGCGCTCTACATCGGCGGCATGGGAGCCCGCGGCAAGAACTTCTACAACGACGTCTGCCGCGACTACGGCTTCGCCGACGAGGCCGTCGCCGTGCAGGATGCCTACCTCGATGGCCGCAAGGAAGAGGCCGCCGGGCTCCTGCCCGCCGAGCTCATCGAGAACACGACCCTCTGCGGCGACGAGGGCTACATCGTCGATCGCCTGGCCGCCTACAAGGCCGCCGGGGTCACTTCACTCAACGTCTCGCCGGTCGGTGGCGATCCGGCACAGGTGCTCGGTCGTCTTCGCGAGCTGGCCGAACACGCGTAGAGCAGGCGTAGAGCAGGCGTCGATCAACCGGGTCGACGGTGGCAATGCCGGCGTTGTCGACGGGTACGTCGTCGGGGCGTGGGGGTCCTCGATGACGGCGACCAGCCCGTCGACCACCTCGGGATCGGACAGGTCGGCCACATGGGTGGCGCCACCAACCTCGTCGGCCACCGCCCGCAGGTCGTCACCCGACCGGGCGACCACCACCTGCGCACCCGCCGCCGCTCAGGCCCGGGCCAGACAGGCGTCGTTCCCTGGCGAACCTCCGGCCACCGGTACCCGCGCACCCTCGAGTTCCATCCGACAACCGTGGTTCCCGGCTCCGGGCGACGCCCCGACGACGGGTACCGTCGGGCAGCCACCCGAAAGGACACCCCGTGCCCGACGACATCCGACCGTTTACGATCGCCGTACCCGACGACGACGTCGATGACCTGCGACGACGCCTGGCCGCCACCCGCTGGCCCGACCAGATCCCCGGCAGCGGCTGGGACTACGGCTGTGACCTGACGTGGCTGCAGGATCTCGCCGCCCACTGGGCCGACGGCTACGACTGGCGGGCCGCCGAGGCCGGGCTCAACGCCTTCGACCACATCACCACCGAGGTCGATGGCCAGAACCTCCACGCCATCCACCAGCGCTCCCCCCACGACGATGCCCTGCCACTGCTGCTCAGCCACGGCTGGCCCGGCTCGGTCGTCGAGTTCCTCGACCTCGTCGGCCCGCTCACCGACCCGACCGCCCACGGAGGTGACGCCGACGACGCCTTCCACGTGATCATCCCGTCACTGCCCGGATACGGCTGGTCCGGCCCCACCACCGAGCGGGGCTGGGGCGTCGGCCGCACCAGCGAGGCCTTCGCCGCACTGGCCGCACGCCTCGGCTATGACCACTACGGAGTACAGGGCGGCGACTGGGGCTCGATGATCTCCCGCCACATCGCCCAGGTAGACCCCGACCACGTGGTCGGCTGCCATGTCAACATGATGGCTGCAGGCCCCGCCGGCAACGATGACGACTTCGCCGACATCACCCCCCTCGAACAACAGGTGATGGACCGCCTCAACTGGTACCTGGCCGAGGACAACGGCTACTTCCGGATCCAGGAGACGCGCCCCCAGACCCTCGGTACCGGCCTCAACGACTCACCAGCCGGGTTGCTGTCGTGGATCGGCGAGAAGTTCCACGGCTGGACCGACCATGACGGTGACCCGCTCACCGCCGTGTCACGCGACCGGCTACTCACCAACGTGAGCGTCTACTGGTTCACCCGCACAATCAACTCGTCGACCCGCATGTACTACGAGACCTCGAAGGCCGGCATGGGCTCGTTCGGCGACACCGGCGATGTGCCACTCGGCGTGTCCGTCTTCCCGAAGGAACTGATGGGTGCCCGCCGCCGCTGGGTGGAACCGAAGTTCAACCTCACCTTCTGGGCCGACCACGAGGTCGGCGGTCACTTCGCTGCCCTCGAACAACCCGAGGTGCTTCTGGCCGACATCCGCGAGTTCTTCCGACCGTTGCGATGACCACCAGCACCGACGGCACCGAGATCGCGGTCGAGCATCGGGGCCCGAAAACCGGAAACCACGCCATGCGCCTCGTGTGCACGACCGGCTGGGCCAACGAGCGCTCGGTCTGGAACGCGATCGCCGACGACCTCTCCGCCGACCACGCCGTCAGCACCTGGGACCTCCGTGGCCACGGTGGAAGCGGCACACCGCCCCCCGGCAGCTACAGCCGCGAACATGCCCTCCACGACC
>MPMC02181557.1_pt1 | contig 10761 bp, 2 predicted proteins | sample 1617281 | NCBI WGS metagenome assembly MPMC02 (sample SAMN05944809, study PRJNA350692) | marine metagenome | biome: marine; feature: ODZ; material: water; isolation source: 100 m water sample filtered on 30 um supor filter | place: Pacific Ocean | collected 2012-04-09 | depth 100m m | reverse complement strand
CGCGGTACGAAAAGTCCACCCCAATTGAGCCCCGACATGTGCGAGCAGCCTTTCAAGAGTTACGGGATGTTGACCTGCCGAGTCTGGACAGGATGAAGGTGCCCCTCCTGGCTGCGATCGAAAAGCGCGCGGAGCAGCTGCCGCAGAACAAGAAGTGGAAGTGGTGGAGTTGGTACTCGGACGTGCCGCACGAGACGTGGCGTGGCCAGGACTATTCGCCGCTGTGGAGTGTGCTGGGAGTAGCCGAGGACCTCTTCCAGAAGTTTCCGATAGCGCTGGAGATGTCCGGAGGCAAGAACCGCCAGGCGAACCTAGGCGCGAAGCACGAGCTGCAGGAGCGTTGTGGGTGGTGCTGGAAGCCGGACCACTCCGAGAAGGACTGCGGGAGCAAGAAGGCTGGCGAATCGCGTACGCCTAAGCCGCTCGCGCTGTACTCGGACGAGAAGCGTAAGCAGGTCGAGAAGAAGCGCCAGCAGTACGGCAACAACGGAGGTGACAGCACGCAGAAGCCCACGTGCGCTTGGTGTCTGAAGCCGGGACACAAGGAGGAGCAGTGCTACTCCAAGAAGAACGGGAACCCTCGCGCCGACAAGCCGCCGATCCCGAAGCTGCAGGTCCAGTGCGGCTGGTGTCAGTTCAAGGGCCACACGGAGGAGGAGTGCCGCGGCAAGAAGGAGGGCAAGCCCAAGCGAACGCCCGTGAAGGGTACCGACGCCGAAGTGCAGTGCTTCAAGTGCAAGGAGTTCGGTCACCGCCAGGCGGATTGCAAGAACCCGAGCAAGGAGGTGGATGCCAAGGCGAAGGCGAAGGCGGAGAAGCGACAGGCGCACAAGGCGAAGCAGAAGGAGCTGCTGGCCGCCGGGAAGGCGGCGCTGGCTGCTGAGAAGGAGAAGACCGCTAGCGCTCCCGCCAAGGTCGCTGACAAGCCGACGCCGACGTCGACGCCGGAGAGCTTGGGGATGCCGAAGCCGAAGAACGAGGTGGAGCAGTACATCCAGTCCACGATCGCGACGATGGCAAATGCGCGTGTCGGGCTCGTTGCGACCCGCCGGTCCGGTACGGAGACCCAGATCGACAACTCGAACCTGCCCGATCCGCCGTCGTCATCGGTTCCGCCCGTGGCGAGCTCCCCTGCGGCCACCACCGAGTGTGAGCCAGCGCGGGAAGCCGCAGGGCGTGTTGCCGAGCGTGGGGATGGTGAGTACTACGTCGACTCCGGAGCCACAGATGTGTTCGCGAACCGCACGCGCAAGGACGAGTGCAAGAGCACGGTGAACGTCTCGATTACCAATGACTTGACCCAGAAATTGTGCGAGAATCAGGATGGCGAGTTGATGGTGGATGGGGCTCAGCTGCTTCCGCAGGGTGCCGTGGCGCAGCAGAACCTTCGCTCGTTCGTGTGGGTGCAGGGGGAGGATTCGCCCGTGTTCGACGACATCACAGACCCGGAGGATGTCGAGACGCTGCGCAAGATCGCTGCGAAGTACAAGCACACCGAGGTTCGCGGATCGATTCCGATCGTAAACGCCACCGAGGGCCGCAAGCTCCGTGACGAACTCGCCGAGAAGCGACGTGAGCAGCTGCGACAGGGCTACTTCGTGGTTGGCAGTCGTGTCGGTAGTCTTCGTGTTCCCACCGTGTGTCGCCGCATGTACGAGGTTGACTATACACCCAAGTGGATGAAGCCGTTGCTGACGAAGCAGCAGTCCGCCGGGTGGACCCATGTTCGCTTCGACACGCAGCCGGTGCACGCCGTGTGCCCGTGGAGCATCCAGGTTGCCCGCACGAACGAGAGCATCGGAAAGGACGAGTGGCTGCCGGAGCGCAAGACCGTGGTGCTGGCGCGTGTGGGCGATGGTTCGGTGTTCGAGTTCAAGACGGAGCGCAACGACCTGCTGCACGGGGAGAACGCCAAGCCTGGCCGCGCCATGACCGAGATCGCAGATCAGCTCCCGTCCAGCTTCGTCGTCATCACGCTGTTCAAGCGCCGTCCCGTGCCGGATGAGACCCAGGAGGCCGCCGCGTCGATTCCTATCCCGACAGCGAGCAAGCCTACCGAGGTCAAGCCGACTGAGTCCAGTGCGCCGAGCCCGTGGGATTCCGTGGCGCCGAGCAAGGGGCTGGGGGAGACGCCGATGACCGGTGGTGCGACGCGCGGGGATTCGGAAGTGCCGAGTGAGCCGTGTGGGAAGTGCGACTTCTACCAGCTCGATGCCCAGGACGAGCCACGCGAAGACAAGGACGCGTCCGAGGAGACCGACCCACCGTCGCGGTGGTTTCTGGACGAGGGCGAGGAGCTGGGGCCGACGTACGTCAGCGAGCCAGTCGATGATGAGTTCGTCGCGGCGTTCAACGGTATGCGTGCTGACCAGGTGCCGGTGATGAAGCGCTGGAGCGAAGCGTGCAAGGAGGCTGCGGACGCTCTGGCGAGTGACCTGCACGAGAAGGAGGTCGCGCACGTGCGTGTGTGTGGCGACTGTGGCTTCGTCGGACGCGAGCCGAGCACGCCGGAGGAGCATGAGGGGCACAAGGCGAAGAAGCTCGACCCGAAGCTCAATCGGGATGGGATCCAGCCGCGCGTGCTGCCGCCGTGTGAAGATACCGACAATGTGCACAGCAGTGGGGTACATGGGCTCGGGTTCGATCGATCGTGCGCGACGTGCCAGGAGGCGAACATGCATTCGCGGTCGAAGTATCGTGGTGCCGCGTCTCGTGAGCTTGGTGGGTTCGCGGTCGACATTGCGGTCCGCACGACTGACGGGTCGCCTGTGCAGGGCTCGCTCGTGGCAACAAGCGCCGGGAAGCACCGGAAGATCACCGTGGCCCGCCGCATCACCGACCGCTCTGCTCGTGTCTTGTACGTCACGCTGCTCAAGGTGCTGCTGATCGCGATGTTCATCTGGGGCGCCCCGACGGTTGAGCGAGTTCACTCCGACCAGGAGCCCGGCCTCGTGACGTTGGAGACGAAGCTGAACGAAGGAGCAGTGACGTTGACGACCACGGAGGGCTATAGCAGCGCGAGCAATGCCATGGCGGAGAGTGCCATCAACACCGTGTCGCACGGCGCGCGTTCGGCGCTGCAGCAGGGGCTGATCAATATCACGGACCTCGACAGCAAGGCCGCGGCGGCGACGTTCCTGTGGCATCATGCGGTGGAGTACACTGCTGCGCTGTGGAGTGCTCTGGAGGTCGATCGTGTTGCTGCTGCCGTTGCCAGTGGGAATGTAACCGAGCTCGGAGATGACGAGATGAAGCTGCGGTATGCGAAGTTGACCAAGAAGGACTTCTTGCCCTTCTGCTCGATCGTGCTGTATCGGAAAGGTCACAAGCTGAAGCCGGAGAAGGACAAATCCACAGGTATACGAGGCGTGTATCTTGGGCCGAACTTCGACGTGAGCATGGGTTCGACCGTGATGCAGCTGGAGCCGCCGTACCGCATTGAATCGACAACCACTGTGCAGCTAGTGCTGCGTAACGGCAAGCCGCAGTTCCCGACGTCGTTAGGCCTCCCGGTGGAGGAAGAAGGGGAGTATAAGGACGAATGGCAGGACACCGAGTGGCTGGAGTGCACCAAGTGCGGAAAGTGGCGCTTAGTCGATACGGATGTGGCGAAGCAGTATGCGGGTGACGCGGAGTTCTACTGCAAGATGCTCGAGAAGACCACGTGCCGAACGAAGGAGGACTCAGCCGTCTGGGATGACGATGCAACTCGACGAGTGACCGGAAAGGATCGCAAGCCTCGACCGGACAAGCAGGTGCGCACTGCGCAGCTCGCGAAGATGCTCGGAGTTCACCCCACGCAGTTCGAGGACCGCACTTGTGAGGCGTTTTCGTCGCTGCTCGACTACGTCCACTCGGAAGACGCTATCCGGGCGGATCAGGAAGACGAGCGAGGGGACAAGTCGCCGATCGAATTCGACGTGGAGTGGGAGTGCGTGCAACGTGGGACGGATCGTAAGGCTGGAATGCGAGCGGAGGCGATGCGTACGGCGAAGCTGGTGGACTGGAAGCAGTGCGAGTGCATGTGCCCGATCGCGGATGACGGACCGGGTTGGCAGTGCCAGAACGTCTTCCCAGTGACCAAAGACAACCAGAACGACTCGCGCTGCACGCTCTGCCAGCACGGTTGCGTTTGCCAGTGTTCGAAAGTGAGCTCACTCGAGGGCACCTGCGACGACCCGCAAGGCTGCGAGGTCAGTTCGCAAGGTGACCCGGTCGTGAAGCCTGCGAGCCCGGAGTTGCTTCGACAGTGCCAGGAGCATAACGCGTACGTGGTGAAGACGATGTCGACCAAGGAAGCCAAGGCGACTCGACCAAAGTTCAAGGAAACGGTCGCGACGGAGGTGGGTCGTCATATGGAGTTCGGTAGCTACGGCCGGCCGGTTCCGCGCATGAGCCTGCCTGCTTGGGCGATCATCTACAGGGGCAAACTGATCTACGGGATCAAGCACTGGGAGACGCCTGAGCTGCATAAGGACAAGGCTCGACTGGTCGTGCAGGGCTGCATTCGCATCACCAAGACCGGTAAGGTTCTGCTCGAGAAGCACTTCAAGTCGCCGGGAGAGTTCTGGGCTCCGACTTCGAGTATGGCGGGTTTTCGGTTTGTTTGTGCAGTCGCCGCAATCTTCGGGTTGGACGTCGAAACTATCGACCTGGACGCCGCATACTTGCAGTCATACGTAAAGGAGGAGTACTACCTGCTTCTGGATGATGCGTTGGTCGAGTGCATGCCGTCGGACTGGCAGGTCGCGGTGGCGGAGGCCCGGAAGAAGGACCTCGAGCTCGGCGGAACTGGTGAGGTGTGTTTTCCCGTGCTGAAGAACATTTACGGTCGGAGTGATGCCGGGACTAATTTCATCAACGATTTTCAGAGCTCGCTGACTTCTGACGGGTGGGAACGCCTCGCGCATGACCTCGCGATTCTTCTCCTTTTCTGTTCGAAATCAAAGATGCCACAGTTGATGGCGAATTACGTGGACGACCTCGCCGCGTTACTGAGTCCGGACAGTCGAGAGGATGCATGGACAAAGATCCGCCGTACGTGGAAGTTCGACGATCCGCGCCTGGCGGAGCGCTTCCTCGGCATCGTACGGTACATCTCGCAATGCAAGCGATACTGCGAGCTCAGCCAGAGCGATTATCTGGCCGGCGTCGTCGCGAGGTATGAGGATGCAACTGGTAAGACGCTGCCAGCACGCAAGACGCTACCGACGTGTGACCCGACGCCGCCAGAGCAGGAGTACAAGGCGGAGGCTGGGACTATCGTGCGGAGTGGTGTCGGCGGTATCTACTATGGAGCTCGCGGGACTCGGGCCGATTTGGCGAAGCCGGTCAACACGGCGGCGCGACGTGTCACAACGTGGGACGAAGCGGTGCAGGTTTTCCTCGAGCATGTACTGAGTTACATAAAGGGAACTCTCAACGTCGTTCTTCGTCTCGATGCTCGTTCCGGTCCGCGTGATATCCGCGAGTGGCTCCTGGACACTTCTGGGGACGCGGATTACCGCCATCCGATCTGCTTCAGTGGAATCATGCTGACCCTGTTTCCTCGTAAGTCGCCGGTGAACGCGGACCACTTCCTGCCGCTAGACTGGGGATGCAGTGGGCAGCGTTATGTGAAGCTGAATCCCGCGGAGTCGGAAGGCGTGAGCGCTGCTCATACGATGCGAGCAGGCCAACATCTCGCCGCAAGCCTGGAAATGATCCAGGGGCTCGAAGAGTCCATTCCGGTACGCCAAAGGGAGGACAATACCCAAGCTATTCTGCTTTTGACCCGAGGGTGGAGTGCAAAGCTCGCGCATGTCCCGAGGGTTTATGGCGTCAGCGTATTGTGGTGCTCGGAGAGGATCAAGGAAGGCCGCGTTGAACTGGTGCATGAAGAGTCCAGCCGTATGCTCGCGGACCCGCTCACCAAGATGACGAATCCGCGCGTATTGTTCGAACGTGGAGTTCTCGGTCAAGCCAAGCTCTAAAACCTCGATTCAGATTGTGCCTTGATGCCAGCCTGCCGCCACTACAGCAGTGAGCCAGCGAGGCTAGGCAGCTCGTTCATTTTTCTCGTTTGCCGACCTGCAGCCACTATCGCAGTGAGCTTGCTTGGTTAGGCGTTTTCGAAAGTGGGGGAGATGCGCCCGGTAGTTCCATGCTGGGGGAGACTCCCTCCCGACCGTGTGACGAGGGTTGCGTGCGATACCGGCCAGGTTTGCATGGTTGTATGAATGTTTGTCCCGTTCGATCGGATTAGCGCCCCGTGTCGACTTTGGGAATTCTACTGATGTGGCGGTTTCGGCTTATGATACCAAGAGGGGGAGCGCGTTTGGCCAGTGTGTAGCCTGTCCTCTCATGTCTTGGTTCAACGCCCACCAAATCACAGTAATCTCGAGTTTTGGTAGATGTTCACGTTACGTGCGTTATGGAGCACCGAGCGTAGCAGTATGACCAAGCCGGTGTGTGGGATGTTTATTTGGTGACGACCATTTGGCACTCTCATCACTGTCCTCACATTCAGTTTGCTTATCTGGCAAGACCTTGAGTTACCATTTAAGCCGGCCGCTTTAGGTTGTTTGGGAGATTCCGAATTACCCCGAATTATGCTTGAAGCGCGGAATCAGCAAGCCACGTGGGAGCCAGGCCAGAGGGCGACTTGCCCAGGAGCCGGGGAGCCTTGTGGAGTGTGGCGTATTGAGACCTCGACCTTCCAGTGTCTGTTTTTGCCTTGAGCCCGGAAGGTAAAGTGGAATACGGCATTCGGCTCAGCGCCTAGATGTGTCGGCGCGTGGTCGTGACGATGGGTTAATTGCTCGTCGCAGGCAAGGTGGACCTCGAGGCCGCGACTGTCGCGAGCCGGTCGAAGGTACCCACCTTAGCCGAATGGAATTCACGGGGTTCCGTTTTGTGTACGGTTTGAAGCATAGCGGTGCTGACTTTGTGAATAAATGTCGGACTGTTGTTTAGGGAAACTTCGAACCGACCATCCACAATTGGTACAGAATTGCGGACCGCCTTTTGGAAATGACTTGGATCCATATGTATGTTGACGACATCGCATTGACCGATTAAACCTGAGTAGACGGAGCTTAATGTCTGATCAACATTGGGATTAAAATTCGATCCTCTCTGTCTGTCTTTGGAATTGTCGCCTATTTATGTTCGTCCTTGGATCCCGTCAGGTCACCCGTTGCGTGCCGCGTGGAGATTGCGGCTCATCGCCAACGACTGACGTTAGGCAGAGCAGCCAGCAATGTTCCATGCGGCGCACGAGGCCCTCGCATATTGTCTGCATGCTTCGTTAGCCGCGAATATCAAGTGCTCTTTTGTTGAGGATTTCCGCACCGGTGTTCTCGTGATTTCCACCATCGATGATTCCTCGATTTTTGTTCGGGCGATTCAGGAGCCGCAATCGCTGAAGTGGAGTTGTCATTTCTACCACGCGGATCAGCCCAATGAGAGCTCTTGTTATTTTCGGTACTTGCAGAGCGCGGCTTTGGCCGGTCTTGATGAGAAATCTCAGGCTCGCAAGCACTGGCTGTGTCATGTGTTCCGCCGTTTTCTCACCGGTGAGGTTCACAAATGCGTGAATGGCTCCAAGCCGCATCAGCTTCAGCAGGGCCAGATTGAGCGGATTGACCGCAAAATGTATGGCTCGGCTCGGACCATGTCTGTGTTCGGTGAGTGGACTCAGGTGTATACGCACCGAGGCTGGGAAGAGTCCTACGGTGCCACGCCGCTCGCAATGCCAGCATCCGAACATCATGAGCAATTCGCAGCGGGCGATATCGCCCTCTGCAAACTGGATGATGCTGGTGCACCCCGCGAGTGGCTCGTTTCTCATGAGACTCTGGTCGAGAAGATGAACCGTTGGTGTGAGCTTTTGGTGTTTGCTGGTCCGGATGACTATCAGAACGGGACTGTCCGTCTGCGTGCGCTGAGGGAACCGTTGTTTGCTCCTGCGGTTGATGCGGCGGTGCGTATTCGGGCTGCCAGTCTGCGCGCTGTTCCGGAGGAGCCTAGTCGTGGGCGTGAGCGCAGTCCTCGGGGGCCTCGGCCGCGCGCCAATGCCATTGCGGCAAGAGAGCTTCGCGAGCCTACTCCCCCGAGCCGGTCTGAAATCCCGAGAGCCACCCAGGAGCGATACAAACCACCGAGCAAGATTTGGGACCAACTTGAGTAGTAGCGCTCGTTTGACCTCTTGTTCACGCCTGGAAATCTTAAGCAGAATACTCTAATTATTCTGCTGCTCGTGGCATATTTCCTTTTAGATCCAGGATTATAGCGTAGAGTAATATCCGCTATTCCCGTAGCGAGCGCCCTCCTAATTGAAGATGCAAAGTTCAGTTTAAGGGGGGTCTGGCCAGGAACGCATTGTTCACCCATGGTCCAAGTTTCTGGATTCTCGCGTGCTTCCCCGTTCAATTGTCCAGGTGGGAGTTGTCATGGCGAGATGGGACTTGAGGCTCCGCTTTACAGCTTAAAGCAGTTAAGCCCGTCCTTTTTCATATATTTATGTATTTTTCTCGGTTGTTATTTTTCTCTTTTCCGGTATATTTGCGGTTGATTTTGTTAACCTAATTCCTGTCGGTAAATTATACGTGCATTCATATGCGATCCAGTTCGGAGCCACGTCCACGTGTCTTTTGGAAAGTTCGATCGTATTAACGAATTTTAGGATTATTTTACCGCGCGTGATTTGGGTGAGAACCGTGAAATCCGGATGCATTATGCCCGCGACTGCCGCGAGGCAAGAATGCAAACCGAGATATCGCGCAGCGCTAGCAGCGAAGTGAATCGCGAAATGACCATTCGAGCGGGAGACTTTGTGTTGACGTGCGTAGCAAGTTTCGAACTTTGAATTGCAGTGTTTACACATTGAACGGTCATTTGCGAGTCTCATAGCGAATTACAGGTTTTTATTGCTGTTTACCTTGCTAACAAAACAGCTCAAGGCTCTATGTCCACTTGAGGGAGGGATCGCAGCGCTGGCGCGACGCGGAACCGCGGGGGCTATAAGAGGCTTTCCGTACTTGCTTTGCAAAACGTGCATCGGGGTACAGAAGCGGTTTATCAGACCCACTTTGACTCCGCGCCATGTCCGCCAGTAACCCTTCTGAAAGCAAAGAAGGCACTGAGCGAGATCAGGCAGCGAGGGGACAACCAAGTGAGGTCGCGTGGGTGCGAGATTCGACGTCGGGACGCCTCGTGCGAGGAAGCGAACTCGAACAAGATGCCCAGCGTGATCGCGCGCAAGCACAAGATGAGGATCGCCGGCAGGTCACGTCTGCGGGTCCTTCGAGTGCAAGCGGACGGGTTGTAGTTCCCTCACTTCCCTCAGAGCCTTCGAATGTCCAGCCCGTGGCCAATACACAGGATGTAAGTGAGCCAACGGAGTTCGATCACGATTCGAGAAACACATTGCAGTTTTTGACACGCGAGCTGATTGCATTGCGTGCGCAGATCGGCGAGCAGCAAGTGGAGCTTATGGAGGCGCGCCGCATCAACGAGATGCAGAGGGGCCAGCTGAAGAAGCTCACGAAGTCTGCTGACGGGCCCGTCAAGCAGAGCCGGAAGACCCCAGGGCCGTCGCCTGCGTCGTCTGCGTTCGACCGCGCCGAGGTGGATGCTTCGCGGTTGTTGCATTCCGTTCCGCCGAGCGAGGTTGGTGATCGCCGTGACGATGCGCCGCAGCAGCGCAAGACCGAGAACGCCCTCACCACGCAGAAGGTGCAGGAGCTCGAGGCGCAGCTTGCGGCCGCGAAGCGCGACGCTGAACAGCAGAAGCGTGAGACGGAGGCGAAGACCAAGGAGGTGCAGGCGTTGACGACGCTGATCAAACCCCCTGTTCATGGCCGTGTAGTTCCGCGAGGTGGTCCCCCAGATGGCGACGATGGCGATGATGATCCCGATTCCGAGGATGACGTGTCCGACTCGAACAGCCAGGCCGCGACTTCGACCAACACGAGGCGAAGTGCAAAGGAGCAGTTCTACGCGGGCATGCTGCACAACCTCGAGAAGCTGAACGACAAGGTGAGCAAGTCGAGTGGAGGTTTCGCCGACTTGAAGGCCAAGCACTTTGAGGGTCCACTTCCGAAGTGGGGCCCACCCGGGAGCCGGCCTCTCACGCAGCTGGACTACTCCTACGACTACGAGGACGAGCTGGTGTACGCGCTGAAGAAGTGCTACCCGTACGACGCCCGTGGTATGGTGGAACGCGACTTCGCGGTCGCTCGAGATCATCACTCGAAGTACGTTCGGGCTATCCGGTCCAATCCTGGGCTGAAAGCTTCGGCCAGTTTGACCAGTGCTCAGCTGCCCGTGGATGCTGTCTCGACCCGCAAAGACGGGAGCGAGCAAGCAAGCCGACGGAGCGGTGGAGAGTCGCGCCGCCGCGGTCCGATGGATCGGGATCAGTCTGGTCTTCTCGCCAGCTATGTGCCGCCCCGTGGTCGTGAGGACATCGAGGACGCAACGCGCCGGACGCGAGAAGACTGGATCGAGAACCAGACGCAGCGGGAACTGCTCAAGGCGATGCCGGTGTCGGTCGTCAACAAGGCCAAGGCCGTTTGTGGCCGCGATCCGTGGAACTCAGCCGTGTTCTTCTTTTTGCTGGTGGAGATCTACTCGGACGTGGATACCCAGCGAACGGATATGCAGGACGAGCTGCTCGAGATCAAGCAGAAGCAGGGCGAGACCATCAGCGAGCTCGCGACCCGGTTCGACCACATGCTCGACGTGTTCACCGAGTGGGATGTTGACCTGCCGAGTCTG
>MPMC02190533.1_pt1 | contig 10772 bp, 12 predicted proteins | sample 1617281 | NCBI WGS metagenome assembly MPMC02 (sample SAMN05944809, study PRJNA350692) | marine metagenome | biome: marine; feature: ODZ; material: water; isolation source: 100 m water sample filtered on 30 um supor filter | place: Pacific Ocean | collected 2012-04-09 | depth 100m m | reverse complement strand
CGCATGAGTTGTTCATCAGTCCTCCTTCGTTACGCCCATCCCAGGGAGGGGCTTGTCTTGTCTGGTAGTTCCAGATCCCAGGCACGCAGGGCATGTCGTCCACTGAGGCCCACCTCGTACATGAACCCCACCCCACCCGCTACATCCTTTGCACTTGTCTTTGTTAGCCATCAGTCCTCCTTCGTTGTTGTTGTTGTTGTTGTTCGACCCGATGCACCTATTGTATCAAACGTGCGCCCCGTGTCAAGGATAAAAAAAAGGGGGGGTGCGCCTGACCGAGCGGAGTAGCTCGCCAGGTCAGGCGATTTCTCACCGTCCCCCTTGATCCCTATAAGTCGTTGCGATAGGCATCACCACCTACGACCCAATGTCCTGGGTCGTATTCGGCATTCCGAATCCAGGCATTTTCAGCATCTAGTTCTGCTTCTCCCTGCCCGATGGATTCTTCCACCTCAGCGATGAAGTCTTCGATCATCTCTTGCATCCCCTCGACCAGTGCGGTCATCCGCTGGTAGCTACGGTCGTCGGAGTCCCGAAGCCCTCGCCATTCCAGCCTCGGATCTAGCAGTTTGTCTGCTAGGCTGAACAGGTAGTCCCGCTTACAGTCGGCCTGCTCGAATCCCTCCACCGTCTCACAGTTTACCCAGGAATTGGGTTGCCTATGGTCGGCGTTCAACAGTTCTTCTATCGTCTTGTAAACCATTGGTTTGTTGCTCCTTCTAAGTTGTCAATTAACCCGACCCGATTGGCCAGTGAATACATGGTATGAAATGCGCCACCACTTGTCAAGAAAAAAAAAGGCCAAGGGATTTTACTCCCTCGGCCCATGCTCAGATCTCCATTGACGCCTACCAAAATCATCAACAGAAACGATCCAAGCATCACGAGTATCGATGCTTTCCATTCTCACTGCCCCTCTAGGTGGAATGCCTAGAGGGGGTGAGAGTAGTACGGTGCCATCTTCAAACATCACTTCAAACATCCGAGAGCATTTCATTGATATGCTTCTTCCCCTGTCCGTGCGCAGGAAAGACGATGATCTCTTTTCTATCCTGCCGGGCGCAGAGTGGGAGTCCATTCCCGCCGCAGTCGGCGCAGGAATATTCCCCCAGTTCGAAGTAGGTCGAAGGACATGCGATCATTGATCGCCCCTTGGGGGTCTTACTTCTCCCGGAAAAATCCGAGGGGCCAAGACATGCTACGGGGGCGATCCCCAGATCTGCTAACTGATCAGCATGATCTGGATTGTTCGCCGAAAGGTTGACCGTTGCCCTAGTTTTTTCGTGAATCATCTTGATCGTTTCACGATTCCACTTGGCAATGCTACCCTTCAACATCTCATGATGTGAGAACGTAAAGGGTATCGCTATCCCAAGGATCTTCAAAGCTTTACGCCGTGCGATCTTCTCAGTACCCTTTTGTTTTGGTAGGTCGCCGACTTCGTTATGTCGCCAAACCGTATCGGGTGAGAGCTTCTCCCTGAGCGTTTCGAGTAGAGCCCCTAGGAACATCCCGATTTCTCCGACCCTAGTCCACCAGCCACGCTGGTAGAATCCTTCACCGTATCACTTATCGATCAGCGGGCAGGCTTTGGGGCAGGAAATCCGAGACGTTTTTGTCGTAGGGATCTGGGTTTTTCGATTACCTTTCGGCTGGAAACTATATCTTTCCATCGTTGCTACTCCTATATTCAATTGTCAATTCGATCCGATCGACCCGGTGATCGACCTTACACCCCTATTATGCCAAATGTGCAACGGCTTGTCAAGCATAAAAAAAAGAGGAGGATTTTACTCCTCTCTCTCTCTCTATTCAACTATGTCGATGAATTCGAGCATCATAGCCTGCTCGAGTCCGAACACGAGCCCAGTCTCACAAGTCTCACATCGATAGCATTCGGCGTCAGGCTCACAGTACATGAACTCTTCAACGTCTCGGCATCCCATGCAAACCCCAGGGTGACCGATGCCACCCGTGAACTCGACGAAGGTGTCGTAAGTGACCTTGACGGGCCGGATCGTTCGGCGGATCTGATTAATCCGCTTGGAAATTTTCCGCCGAACCTCAGGGTTCGTGTGGATGTCATCCAGATCGATAGGCGGAAAGATTCGAGACAGTTCGTTGTAACACGTTTGTTCTACGTCCATTTTGCTACTCCTCTTCAATTGTCAATTGTAACCCGACCGACCCAATGGTCGATCTTCCACCTATGGTAGCAAAAGCGCCGCACCCTGTCAAGCACCAAAAAAAAACCCCAGGATCTTGAGTCCTGGGGCTCTTCTTTCTATCTGTCGTCTAACAGTTTGTAAAGAGGATCTTCCTCTCCGTCGATCGGTTTGAATCGTCCAGTATTCGGTTCGATTTCCATTCCTGCCGTGAATGGTGAGCCCTTTCGCTTGAGGACGGGAGCTCCTTTCTTGATTTCGTAAAGGTCAACACACTCCAAGAACATGTGAAGCGGGATCGGTTTGTGTCGCAAGATAGACTTTTTAGGTTCCTCTTTTCCGAGGATCTTCCTAACCTTTTTGGTCATATCGGCAAGAATCTGGGCGATCTGATCTGTATCGATTACGATCTTCATTGCTACTCTCCTGATGAAATTGTCAATCGTTCGTAGGTAGCACAATTGCTACCTTGAGAAAGCATACGCTATTTCCACCCCCTTGCAAACAAAAAAACAATTTTCCGAATTATAGTAAGTATTCTATAGGAAAGGGAAAATCAGTAGCGTCTGGATGGGCAGGTTCCAGAGGATTCTGGGTGGTATCGGCGCCAGGCGGGCCGATCCGATCGGAATTGAGGGGTTGAAATCCGAGGCGGGCCGATCAGGAATGTCGTCTCCCACTCCCCCCGCGGCCAGGGTCACCTATATCTCTAGTCGCTCTATAAAAATTCGCTCAATTTTCCCTGGGGGGGTCTTTTGGGTAGTAGACCTCCACAAAGGACTTGCAGCGTGGACAGGAGAGGTTCGAGACGATACAGAATTCTTCGTTATCGTCTGAGATATCATGGTCGCCTCCCCATATGAGTGGGGTTTGGCAGTGCCAGCAGTTCATCGATTGCTCCTTTTCTGTTGTATCGTTGCCGAGGGGCTGGAAAATCCCCCCTTTGTGGGGGGGTATTGCCCAGCCTATCCCCGTCTCCCAATCTCCCCGAGGGTTCCTAGTCGTCGAGACTAGTGGTATAAGTGTTGCATCTCTAGTGTTTTGTGAGTTTTTATTGCTTGATAGATAAGAATTTCTTATCTTATCGACTAGAGGGGATAGGGCAGCTAATTGTGTGTGAGAGATCCTAGTGATTCACTCTACTGCGGTACTATCGGTGCGTATATGTTTTATTTTACCAATTTCTCACCCCAGAGGGGTCGTGTCAAGGGGAAAGTGTAAGTAATGGCGGCATTTCTGGGATTTTGGAGGAAAGAGATGAGGAGGAGGGAGATGGATATAAGGAATGATGTGGAGGAGTGGATCAGTAGGATTCCTGAGACTCAGGGGGTGGGGGGTCTCTCGCACAGGTGGGCGGATGATGGGGAGTCTTTACCGAACATGCTCTGCGTTTCTGCGAGATCGGGGAAGAATGTTCGGGTCTGGGATACCTATGCTGACGCGGAGGGGGGAGCGCTCGAGTGTGAGATCCCCCTGGGGATGGTGAAGAAGGATAGGTATCCCTGGATGGTAGTGATGCGGAGAGAAGACTTCGGAGAACTACTCAGCGCTTGGCTCAGAGAACAAAAGGTTCTGGAACACGGCTGAGTCGTGCGAGTCGCATGCGACTGTGCGAGGATTTTTTATTGTCACACCCACTATATCTTGTTATATGTTCTATTATGGTATACAAGAAGAAACCCAAAAAGCCTAAACCTAGACCCAAGGGGGGGTACTTCCGTTGTTAAGGAAATCGAAGAAGGGGGCTGTCGCCAAAAGACAGAATACCCTTAAAGCGAATGTAGGTTTCCTTCGGGACAAGATCGACTCCGCCTGGGCTGTGGCTACACCTGAGAAGGCAAGGGAGTTCATGGATGAACTCGTAGACAAAGCTCGAGCAGAAGGCAAGGTCGGAGAGATGGTTCAGGTCGCTAAGGTCATGACTGATTATATGAAGCTTGCGCTCAACGCTCAGGTTCAACTGCTCGAGGCACAGAGGAAGATGGATAACCAAACTCCTGAAAATCAGGTGAACGTCCAGATAAACGCAGATGCATCCGGGGGAGTGGTAAATGTCGAAGAAGCACATGATGACCTCCAGAGATATCTCGCACTCTATGGATCAGAAGAAGATCCTATCATTAGCCCAGGCCGCGAGAAAAGATCCAGCGCTGTGGATCGAAAAGCATCTGAAGATATCGGGGGAAGAGCGAATGGCGGAGGGCGAGGAACACCAGACGACTTCCTCTCCGATGAAACAGAAGATAATCCCTTTGAAATTGAACGAAGCTCAGAGGGCGATCTGCCGGAGTTTGTTGAGGCACCGACAGGAGAAAAAGCCTGTTAGGCTCATAATCCCGAAGGCAAGGAAACAGGGAGTTACCACACTAGTACAGGCGCTCTTCTTCGAGAAACTCTTTCGCCTCGATCACGAGGAAGCCGCAGTCGTCGCCCATAATCAAGAATCCAGTTCGTATATCTTTCAGATGACACGCAGATTCTATGACTACCTACCGCTAAACATGCAACGCCCACTCAAGTACTCGGCTAAAACCGAGATGGAATATGTTGAGCCTCACGGTTCCAAGTACATGGTGTTGACCGCGAAGTCGGGGGATGCATTGGCGAAGGGGACAACTCCCACCATGTTTCATGGGTCGGAGTGCGCTAACTGGGCGGATCAGGGACAAGACCCGTGGAAGGCTTGGACTTCTATCGCAAGCTCAATCCCAGATCACGCGGATACCTCCATCATCTTGGAATCCACAGCTAACGGTAGAGAACAGTTCTTCTATCGCATGGTGCAAGGAGCGCTCAAAGGTGATAACGATTTCGAAGTACTCTTCCTTCCTTGGTACATCACCAGCAAATACTCAAGACCTATTGAAGACAAGGGGTGGACGCTTACTCAGGAGGAAGAGTATGTTCGTTCGGATGTCTATGAGAAGACATCGACATGGATCACCGATCAACAGTTTAACTACCGACGATGGTGCATAAACAATAAGTGCGGCGGAGATGTCGCTACGTGGAATCGATACTATCCCACAACGCTGAAAGACTGCTTCGCCGTTTCCGAGAAAAGATTCTTCGGAGAAGAGGTGAAACAACACTATCGAGAGATGGTGAGGAAACCAAAGGTCGTCGGTGATATGGGGATCACAAGCAAAGGGTTCCCCATCTTCGAACCCAATGTTCATGGCAGTATCAGTATCTGGGAAAAACCGCTTCCTCGAGAGAAATACATACTGAGCCTCGATGTGTCAGAAGGAATCCCCGGAGGAGACTATCACTCCGGCTATGTCCTGAAACAATCCAACGTGGAAGCCGTTGCCTCCATACACTGCCTCGTAGACTCAGATGAGTTGACCGATCAGGTATATAGGATGGGCCTCTGGTACAACAAAGCGCAGATCGCGCCAGAAAACAACTGCAACCCGGAAGTGTGTCGCAGACTGTCACACCATATGCGATACCCAAATATCTTCTGGTATCGCGACATCAATAGCCCCAGAGGGAAAGCTATTCGGCCTGGTTGGAATACAAACGTGAGAACCAGACGAGAGATGCTCGATGTCCTGCGGATGGTCACACGACAAAAGATGCTGCAAGTCTACGACGAAGGATTCATCGAAGAGATGGAAGACTTCGCCTGGAATGTAAATACCAGGAAGTGGATGGCTGTCGGAGGAAAACATGATGACCGAATCATGAGTATGGCTATCGGGCTCATGCTCATGGATCTTAGTCCATACAAAGACCGAGGGGATCGATTGCGTCCAAAACCCATGAGTGTTTATGACGAAATGAAAAAGTTTGATGAGCGGTGGGATCGCAAGGCGAAGACTCGGCCAAAGAGGAGATTGACGCTTGGCTGATAACGATAAGAAGAAAGTGGTTGATCGACAGGTCGTAGAGGTCTGGACGAGATTGATCGAAGCCGCACAACGCAAGAAAGCGAAACGCTTCGACAAAGATAGGGAGAAGATCCTGAAGTTCTACGCAGGACCGCACGACTTCATCTACGACGAAGCGGAGAGCGCGGGTTGGGCGAAGACAGATAAGTGGGCGCAGATGACAGTCAATCTGACGTTCGAACTGGTCGAGATATTCGGGCCAATCCTCTATCAGGCAAACCCCGTTCGCACAATCACCAGTCGAACCGAAGACCTCGTCTATCAAGTGTTCGCGAAAGTCCTCGAGAAATATATTAACTACACTCCACATGAACTCAGCCTCAAACAAGATAGTCGAGACGCAATCACTGACGCGCTGATCTCAGGGATGGGGGTTCTGTGGACAACCCTCGATAGAGATACCGGGCTCGTCGGATCAAAGCACGAACCAGTAGAAAATATACTCCTCGATCCTGACGCGAAACGGATGAAAGATATCTGGTGGATCGCGAGGAAACGTGTCGAACCCGCATGGTTCGTCGAAAGAATATTCCCGGAAACGGCGAAGGGAATCATCCCTAATCGGAAATCCAACTTCTCGATGCCTACCAGCAAAACCCATGAGAAGCATATGGATAAATCCACAAGCCAAGACATGGTGCTGTGGTATGAAATCTATTCCAAGATGGGTGTAGGGATGCGGAGCAAAGACGCTCCGCCGGAACTCCGAGAGATGATCGGGGAGTACCCCGAACAAGATAACGTCTTCATCGCTATAGCCCCTGGGCATGACCAACCCCTCGCGGTGGAAGACTGGCCTGCTCCACTCTTCCTCGACGGCAAATGGTTTCACTCCATTCTGTCCTGGCACAATCACCCCGAAGATGTTTACCCCATCGCTCCGATGAAACCAGCAATGGGAGAACAAGTCGCTATCGATTACCTGGCAACCTTCATGATGGCTAAAGCGAAGAACGCCAGCCGAGATGTCATTGGTGTCGATCCGTCTATCGATGAGAACGCAATCAATCAACTAATTTCGGGCCGAGACCTCGAAGTCGTATCTCTTACCGGAGCGCAAGGACGATCCATACATGAGGTCGTCTCCTGGCTACAGCATCCAGGCATACCCGGAGATCTCAAAGAGATGTTTCGACTCATGATCGACCTGTTCGAGAAACGATCAGGCATGGCGGAAATCCTCTACGGCACCAGCGGCAGAGGAATCGAACGCACTGCCAGGGCTGTACTCATAAAGGATAGGAACAGTCGAGCGCGGATCGATGACAAGGCGGATCAGGTCGAACATTGGATGAACGAAGCCGCGAGGAAAGAAGCGATGCTCGCTCGGTTCCTGCTCGAACCAGGCGACATCGAAAAGGCTGTTGGCAAAGATAAGATCTATGCGTTCGCTATCGATATCCTCTACGAAGGCGCAAGGATGACACTCGATCGGCGAAGGAAAATGTTCCCATCCGCCGGGACGTACTACGAAACAGAAGAAGAAGTACAGATGGCTCTTCAAAAAGTTGGGCCTGCCGTCATGCTCACACTGCCTGGAGCGCAAATAGAAATCAGTCCTGTCACCGCGGCCACCGTCTGGCGAGATACCTCAACCCTCGATGACAATATCGATATCGTTCGAGAGTTCACGTATCGGATCGAAGCGGGATCAGCGAGAAGACCCAATCGTGAATGGGTCGTTGAACAAGCCGAAATGGTGTTGCAACAAGTAGGCGCGCTGTCACTTCAGTTGCCGCCAGGTATCGATACCTCGATCTATAATGAATGCCTCGACATGCTCTACGATTCGTACATGGTTCCTTCGGATCGTCGCGTCTACCTCGAGCCACAGATGGCACCCCCACCCCCAATGGCACCGATGCCAGCAGCGGGTGGAGGAGGGCAAGCCGCGCCAGCGGCAGCACCCCCGGCAGTCGCGCCGCAAGGCGCAGCACCCGGTGGAGTTCCACTATCCCAAGGACAACTACCAGGATGAATGATGTGAGCGACAACATACGAGAAATCATAGAGTCAGGACAAGCACCGGGTCTCATCGTCCGGCATCCAGCAGGGCAGAGCAAATACATCTCTTCCCTCGCAAGATACCCCGGTGACCCCAACGCGAACGTCTCTTCCATTACTGAGGCCGAAAGAAAGGCCGAAGCCCAGGGAAAGAAATTGATTAACGTCGAAGACGTTGACCCCGGAAATAGAACAAAGAAGGTGAAAGATCCTTCCTTTAAAGAACTACTTTCGAAAACCTTAACGGAGTAAATCATGTCCGAAGAACAACGGGATACCTCTGAATTCGATGCCCCTGTGGATACCGTCGAAGAAGAGCCCCAGCAGGTAGATACTCAGGACGAAGGCCCCTACGAGACGAAGACCTTTGCAGAATTGGTCAACGATCAAGAGGATACGCTGGAATCAGGAGTCGATGGGGAGGTTCACTCAGAGGAATCCCCCCAACTGTATGCTGAGAAATATAATTCTGTCGAAGATCTGGAATCAGGGTACATGGAAGCTCAACGTCTTATCTCCGAAAGAGATGACATGGCTTCGATGGGCAGGCAGATGTCTCCGCACTGGAATCAGTTCCAGGCGTGGATGCAGGCCCAGGCACAGGAAGAGGCAACCCCTCCACCTGGAGCGTGGAACCCACCGCATTCTTACGGTGATGTTGCTAACAACGTGAACCTGTATCGCAGCGATTATGACCGCTGGTCAGAATTGCCCGAACAGGATCGCCAGAAGTCTCAGGAGTTCGTGCAGTACTACGATGACCAGTGGTCGAAGTGGTTCACGAATCCTCCCCAGATGATGGAAGAGTTGGCAACCCCTGTCGTCCAGAGCCTGATAGAGAATAAGTTTCAGCAGTTCGAAGCCCGACTCTCGGCGGCAAACTTTCTCCGCGAAAACCATGAGGAACTGGATGGTCACTATGACGAGTTCGATGCGTTGCTCTCCCAAGGAGCATCCGCCGATCTCGCGAGAGAGGTCATTCGCCTTCGTGGTACAGCGGGGAGCGTGAGTCAGGTCAAGGACGATAATCGCCGCCTACAACGTGACCGAGAAAAACTAAAGGACAGGCTGTCGTCAAGACCGCATCGCGCCTCTTCTAAAGCAGGTGTTTCAACCAGTGGACACGCCGGGAAAAGTTTCTCGGAACTCGTCGAAACTGCTGCTCGAGCAGAGGGGATGGATCTCGATAACATCCAGCCTTGAAACATAGGAGTCAGAAATGGCTGAATTTGAACGTGTCTTAGCCACTACGCTAGAACTGTGGACTAAGGGACTGCATGAAGAACAAGTGCAAAATCGAGTTGCGCTCGCTCTTCTTGAGAAACGCAAACGGATTAAATATAACGCCAATAGCTACCAGAACTCCTGGACTGTTGGCTACAAAGATCATGCCCTGCAAGGGTATGGTGACATGGAAACCATTTCCTTCTCGCGGATTGTCACTGAGAAAAAAGCGACAATCGACTGGCGCGGTTACACTATGACTGACGCGGTTAGTGAGAAAGAAAGGTTGATGAACAAAGGCAAGGAAGCCATTGTCAACATCTTCGATGATAAGTTGGATCGGATGAAAGCGTCCTGGCGGCGCAGATTCTGCTCGGAACTCTACATCGATGGTGACCTGGCCGCGAACACGAAGCGGTTCCAGGGACTCGACACTATCATGAACGAGTCTGGTACTGCTAATGGTGACGAAGTCGGCACAAACGCTGGCACCTATGCTGGTATCTCCTCTGTGAAGGGGACATACGGGGGTAGTGCCGGAGATGCGGAATACGATTTCTGGTCTCCTGTCCTCGTCAACAGTGGCTACAATACCAGTTCATGGTCGGCATCCGCGGTCGAGCGTTTGCGTACTGGAATTAAAAACTCCACCTACGCGCACGACGACAAGTTGGACATCGTCCTCCTTACTCGAGCGGCGTATGTTGATCTCCTCAACGCGATCGATGGCAGTGAACGCATTATCGCTTCGGCGAAAAACGCGGAACTGACTGCGATGGGCTTCGGTGATCATGTCGAGATCGATGGTATCCCCGTTACCTGGGACTTTGATGTCCCCTTGGTAGACGAACAGTCTTCGGCGGATACGGTCAATGGGTATGGACTCAACCTGAATGCGATGCAGTTGCTATTCCTGCAACCCAACATCGTAAAGGGGCGGATGGTTTTCGATGAAGACCAACTGGCATATAAGTTTCTGCTCAGTACATTTGGAAACTGTAAATTCATTTCCCCTCGCAAGTTCGTTGCGTGGAAAGACCTCGCTTAGAAAGGAGAGTTCGAATGGCTACTTCATTACCTCTCGCGCTCTCGCACAGTACTACGGAAATTAATACTGATGCGCTGGGTGCGGTGTTCACGTTGCCTAACGGCAACTCGTATCGGCTTGTTCTCAATGCGGATGGCGCAGCGGTTCCCCGCTGTTCCGCTCTGACTTGGGTGAGTCGTACTGCTTTCACGGTTGAGCGCGTTGACGCTGCTACGGAAGAGATCTGTGGATTTGTTCCGACTGAAGCGTCTGCTACCGGACCTGCTAATAGCGACTATTTTCTCATGCAAATCGGTGGAAAAGTCGTCGGTATCTGTGGATATCACGGCACAGCAATCGCTGTCGCGCTCATCCCTGCGGAAAGCGTCCCAGTTGGACTCAGCCCAATTTCAGAAATACGACTTCGCACACAAATGATTGAATTATATGAATTGG
>MPMC02056759.1_pt1 | contig 10781 bp, 14 predicted proteins | sample 1617281 | NCBI WGS metagenome assembly MPMC02 (sample SAMN05944809, study PRJNA350692) | marine metagenome | biome: marine; feature: ODZ; material: water; isolation source: 100 m water sample filtered on 30 um supor filter | place: Pacific Ocean | collected 2012-04-09 | depth 100m m | reverse complement strand
GGGTAATAGTATAGAGAGTTTATCTGCAAGGTTTGGTGGGAAATTTAATCTGAACTATGATGTACCTGAAGTATTAGTTATTAGTGCAGATATGGCAGCATTGGGTACTAAGGATGTAATTACTGAGAGGGAGATTAAAAAGTATAGAGATATGAGGAAGGAAACTCTTAGACAGATTGAGATTGCTGGTGATCTTATGGATCTTATGTCTGAACATATCAATTCACCAAAGAATACATGGTTACTTGGACCACAAATGAAGATCTTTTTTAATAAGTTTGTACGTGATAGGAAACCAGTAAGTAATCCTGATAAGTTTGCTCAGGAGTTTTGTGACTGGTGGAATGCCAAGTTGGGGAAGGAGATTGCTGGTAAGAAACAACCCAAATCAATTTCTAAATATAAATTACATAGGAGAGATGGTAGAGAAATCATAAACAATAATATGAAAGAGCTTGCTGCACTTGTCACAGTATATAAATCTATACAGGATGCCAAGCTTCCTTTTATTGATAGGCTTGGAGATGCTCAGGGAAGATTTGGTACATTCTTTAGGGATGGTGATGGGTTTAAAGTTACTAAGCCAGAAGGTTATGTTGCTATTCAGTATGGTACGAAAGCATATAAGCTTGTTGATCGTTTAACTTTCAGTGCTGAGAATCTGAACAAATCACCTAATATCTAAGATGGCTGACGAATTAAAAAGAGTTGTATTTTGTTGGGGTAGGATGAATCCACCTCATATTGGTCATGAAAAAATGATTGAGTTCACTAAGGATCAAGCAGGAACTGATGACTGGTGGGTTATGGTCACACATTCTGAAGGTGGTAAGAAGAATCCATTACCCTATGATAAAAAGATATTTTATTTAAAGAAGATGTTTCCTAATTATGCTAAAAACATTTATGAAGGACCAGCATCTCAAACTATTATTAAAGTAATGCAATTCTTTCAGCCAGATTATGATCATGTTGTAGCTGTTGTTGGTGATGATCAATTTGCTTGGCTGGATAGTATGCTACCTAAACAAAATGGTACAGATGACTATACATTTGATAAGATAGAAGTGTTGAATGCTGGTAAAAGAAAGAAGGGTGCTATTGGTGCTGAAGGTGCTTCATCTACTTTGATTAAACAACATGCAGAGAAGGTAGAGACTAGAGCTTTCTATAACATGCTTCCTGATAAACTTTCCGCATCTCAGAAGAGTGATTTGATGGCCGCGGTCAGGAAAGGTATGGGCTTATAAATAAACTTGATATGTACACATATATTAATGAAATCTTTTTCGGACTTCGCGAAGAAAACTCAAGTTGCGGAAGCAAAGATCACCAAGGACAAGTTCTATAAGAACGAAGTCTATAAGAAAGGTGAGTGGGTTTTAACTGAGAACGGACAGGTTGGAAAGATTTTACGTCGCGGACCTAACTATGTACTGTGTTTAACTGCTGAGGATACAACCTTCCGCACTTGGATCACAAACATACAGGAAGTTTTCGAGACTGGAACTGATGCGTATCGAGAGTATGTAATGTCGCTTACTCCTGGCCAGAAGGTACAGAAACCTGCTGGTACAGTTGCAGTTAAACAAACAATCCCTACCGACCCCATAAAAGATAAGATGGATCACCACGAGCAAAAGTCTTTAGCACAGTATGCTGCTGAAGCAATAACAAAGAACGCTAAGTTTGAAGGACCAGTCGTACAGAACGATGTCCAGAAGGAATGGAGATTTGATTACTCCGCTAAGATGGCTAGTACAGACATCAAAGGTAAGGGAGCTGATGGTGTAGGTGGTGGTGATGCACCAGGTATGAAACTTGCTGAACCAAAGGGTGAAGAAGGTAAGCCAGGCATAAAGAAAATAAAACATTCATGTGTCACTAAGGTAGAACATCCAGAGTGGGGTGCTGGTAACTGTTTATATGGAGAGCATACTCTCACTGAAGATGGATTAGTAACACACTATGATATTATGTTTGAGCATGGACTAGAGAAGAATGTTTCTGTTGAATCATTTGAAGTAGTCAAGGAAGTTGTGCATGAGCACACTGCTAGACCTGATCAAGCACAGGATGAAGTTAACACTGAACTACCTGCAGGACCACATGGAACTACATTTGTAGAACCTGCAATTAAGTCAGAAGAAAAGACTGTTAAAGAGAAGAGATCATTCTCATCTTTCAGGAGCATCTCTGAAAAAAAGTAAAAGGCCCAATAGAGGTCATGCCGGAGTTGGAAGATCCTGATGGGCAAAAGCATGGTGCAAACGAGAAGATGAAGAAGGTTCCTAAAGAAAAGGAACAATCAGCTTGCAATTATACGAAAAAGGGTGTAGACTGTCCAGTACACGGAATGAAGGAGTGTCCTAAGAGGGCAACCGACCCATAATATGCGAAAAATTTGGCAAGAGGATATGATTTCACATCTACCCTCATTTCAGAATGTAAAAGTACATCATAAATGGATCATCCCAGAGATCTTAAAGTTTGTAGAAACAAATCAACCTATTCTAGAAGAGTGGGTATTAGATAAGTGGGTTGAGGATAGGAACCTTGGTAGGGTGCAGCTTTGGGATGGCTCATGGACAGTAATTCCTTTGCCACTTAATGCTATAGGTACTACAGCAACAGAAGAAGACTTTGAACTCAGCGAGATGGTATCATTCGTTGAGTTATTTAATACTACGGTAGAGAAGGTACAAGAAGTACTCCCTAAACTTACGGAGAGTATGAAGGAGTGTTGTCCTTTATTCCATTTAGCATTACAACCTGACATAGAGGCTAAACTATTAAAGAGTTGTACTATAAGTAAGTTATCTCCAGGTACAAAGATCAATCCTCATAGTGGTGACATAGATTCATTGAGGTTGCATGTACCTATAGTTACTGATCCAGGTGCATGGATAAGTGTACGTGGACGTAAGAGAACATGGGAGGTGGGAAAACCATTTGCTTTTCATGATCACGATAAACATTGGGTACAACATAACGGTTCTCACGACAGGATTGTAGTTATACTTGACTATTCTTTGTCACAACTTGAAAAGGAAGGTGTCATTATAGAAAAATGGGAAGATGAAGAGGACTATATATAACAGCACATTGTTATAGCTATGATTAATTTTTTAATGCCCATCGCGATCAGTATTCTCAACAAAGCAGTTGATAGGATACCTGATGATCTTGACTCTGTTATAAAGGACTTCTTAATTAAGTTACTTAAGAAGGCTGCAGCCAAGACAGGAAACAAAGTAGATGATGAACTAGTTGCTGCTTTAGCTAAAGCATTACTAGAATCCTGATCTCATAAATAAAATATAGATAACTTATAGAATTGGAGTGTCCCAATGTCCCTTTACGGAAGTGACGATAGCAACGCCAACAAGACCAAAGCGGGGATTGGTGTAGCTGCATCGTCAAATACGAAAACTATCGTCTTCATTGACGATACAGAAGCGCAACTAGCAGTCAATAAAAACAAAGGACTTAGCGGTCCTGGCTGGTGGGCTGTCGATACCTATACAGACTGTCATGGTAAGACACGCTTCAAAACAGAACATCTAGTAAATATCTGTGGACCAGAAGCAAACGCATCTGAGACACAAGCTGATGATACATTCGGTGCAGATATCACTTCTACAATCACTCCAGGAACAGTTGCTAGTGTAACTACATACGCTCCTGCTGGTGCAGTTGCAGTATTCAGTGACAACGGTGCTGCTGATGGATCCAGAACTGCTGGAACATACACAGTAACTAACGCTGCTGGTTCTTCATCTGGTACAGGTGCTGACTTCACAGTTGTTGTTGCTGCTAACGGTGACCCAACAATCACTCTTGTATCTGGTGGTACAGGCTACGCTGATAGTGAGACAATCACAATCGCTGATGCTTCACTAGGATCAGGTGGTGGTGCTGCTGTTGTTGTCACAGTTACGACTGCTGCTACAGCTGCTGCTACATTCACACTTTCTGGTGCATCTTCTACTGGTGCAGGTGCTTCACTCACCTATCAGTGGCAGAGACAAGAATCTGGCAACACTAACTGGTCTAACCTTTCAGGTAAGACATCAGCAAATACAGGATCCCTTACAGGACTTACTGCTGCTGCTGACAACGGTGCCAAGTACAGATGTGTTGTTAACAACTCCATTGGTGGTACTACAGCATACAGTACTGCAGGTACACTAACCGTTAACGACAGAACGTAATGACGCATGAGATTTGATGAACTGAACGAGGACAACTACGTTCTCTTTGCTATTAAACATTATGATAACCCTCAAGCGGCAACGAAGGAAGATTTCTTTGAGGACATGAGACGCTTTAAGTATATAAAGCGTCTCCTCAAGAAATATCATAAGGGAACTGAGGTAAAGCTCAGTCTTCTTTTGAATCATATTATAATCATATATAATGTCTTTGGTGATGCTGCCCCGTTACTTCTCTTCTATAAGATGGAGAGAGATTACTGGTCAGATATTAAAGCAATCATGATTTTCTTAAATAAGTATCCACAAGTGGATGAGAGTGAAAGTCTTAAGGTGATTGCTGTTAATGATTGTATACTAGAAGAACTCAGGCAACTATAATGGAAGGAGGAGCACCTACCAACGCTGGACCAATTAACACCGCTACCACAGGTAAGGGTGCTATAATGGGGTTTGATCCTGTTCTTAAGTTCTCTCGTAGAGCTACTAAGAAGAGGAAGAAGCAGGAGTCTGCAAGTAAACAATGGGAACATAGAAGGAATGATCCCACCTACATAGATGGTAGGAGTAAACATGCTCGTAAACTTATTAAGCGTCTCGCTAAACGGAAAAAGAAAATGGCTGAGGAAACAGTACTAGAAGATCTAAACTCAAATTCAAATTCGAGTGGCGGCGGTGGCGAAGGCACCAAACAAGCCTACAAATTTATTTCTCAGAAGCGTAAGGTTCAGAAGAAACAAGAACGTGAGAAGCGTGCATCTAATCGTAAGAAAGAGATTGAGATGATCTCTCGTGCTAAAGCATCTGACTATGCTAAGAAAGGTAAGGAACGTCAGAAGAAGTTAGCAACTCAGTTAAAGAATAAGAATGAAGAGTTGGAAGTAACTGATCTAAAACATTTTGGTGATGGTATAATATATTTGGAATCATTATGTGAGTTAGCTGATGAAGGTAAGGTTACAACTTTCTTCTTTGTTGATGACACTGAACTAGAGTTGACACAAGAGCAAGCATCTGTTATAGTTGATAGGTTCAACCAATTATCAGAAGAGCACAAAGAAAAACTTCTTGACATGCTTCCAGAGAGCAAGGAGATCTTTACTACCTTCATGACTATGTAATATGAAACTTGGATATTGTGATATATTAACTGAGGAACAATCTAAGAAAGTAGTAGAAAGTGTAGACAAACTAGAAAAGGTTTGGATCCGTAGGGCACCCGTCCCTATGGATTTTTTTACTGTTGGTGCAGTTACTTACATGGAAGGGGTAACTAGTATTGGAAAGTACCATAAGCACAGGGAAGTTTTGAATCCTGTACTTAAGAAACACTTTGGATGGGTCTATGATATTCTTTGTGAGAAGTTTTCAGAGTTGCTTGGTGATCCAGTAGAACTGGATGACAAGTTGGCATACCCTGGGTTCCATGTATTTGGACATAAGCCAGGTCAAGTCTCTGCACCTGAGTGTGCTGAGAGGTTTACTAAGCCTTTAGCATCTTTGCATGTGGACATTCAGTATAGAGATCACATGCCTATATGGAAGACTTATGGTGAGTATGACTTAGAAGAACCATTTACATTCACTCTACCTTTAGAACTACCTACGCATGGTGGTGGTCTTTTTGTATGGGACTGGATGAATATGGATCAAGAGATGATTGCTAAGTTTAATTTTCAATCAAACTCTGATAAGGATGCAACCCTTAAAGACTTTATGATACATGCTGAGGATGTAGACTTTAAGAATCGTCCAGAGTTTTATGAATCAAATCCAGCATTACAGCATACATTAGAACGAGTTACTACAACTGCTGATGAATTTATTAGAGGTGTTGGTGATCCTAGAGACAGTGAAGACTTCTGGGACAATGGATCAATACCTATGAAGTATGATCCCATATATGATACTAAACCAATGGTGATGCCATACACGGTAGGAGAAACATGCTATCATACTGGGCATGTATTACATCAGATAGTTCCAGGTTATAAACTTACACCTGGTGATAGAAGAATTACCCTACAAGGTCATGGAGTTAAATGTGATGGGATATGGAGACTTTACTTTTAGGATTTAATAGGATACCTGTTCTCAATGAAGAAGAGAATGAACGGGTGTTCCAAGAACTTCTTGGGATGAGGAAGTTGTGGTTAGCAAGAACTAATTGGCATCCAGCATTAGAAATAGCAGGAGAAGACAGTGGTATAGAAGATTATGTTCATTACTATACTGTTGGTGCCACTCTCTATATGGATGCTAGGGATAAAGGGTGGAAGTTCTATCACAAATTATATCAAATGTATAACCGTGTTCTTAGGAACAAGCTTGGATGGTTATATGATAAGTTTATAATAGAACTACAGAAAGAACTAGGAGAATGTGAATATGAGGATGGTCTAGGTCTTCCAGGGTTTCATATCTATGAGTTTGATGAAGCACCTGATCAAAGAAAGCATCACCGTTGTCTCCATTATGATGGGCAGTGGTGGTATGGTAGGAATCATTTCAGGAAGAAGTATAAGGATATTGATTTCAAAAACCAGTTAAGTTATACCTTTAGTATCAAGGTACCTCATAATGGTTCTGCTATTGCACTGTGGGATTTGCCAGAGGAGCATAAGAGGAAGGCAAATGATATTAAGTATATGATCTATCGAGATATTATAGGAAGATATGAGAACGTAGAGTATGTTAAGGAAATAAAAGCAGGTAATACTATTGAGGATCCATGGAAGTATAAATTGTTTAATGATGATTGTGGAGACTTAGAGAAGTATATCCCAGTTATCATTCCACATATAGAAGGACATTCATTCTATTACTATGGTATGATTATACATCAGATGATTTTAGGAGATAGTTTTAAGAAGGGTGACTATAGGATTACGTTCCAAGGCCATGGTCTTAAGTGTGATGGTAAGTGGAGGTTATTCTGGTGAGCATCTGGGGATTTGTAGATGTATATAAATTACATCCTAAGTTTGATTTGATACACAAGAACTTTGATATTATTCAGAAGGAGTTTCGTGCTAACCTAGAACAGTTACAGTTTGGTAATTGGTATGATGATGCACATTGGGATGGTAATCCTTATAGTCCTGTTGCTGCACCTCTCTTTGGTGAGATTGAACAGAGGCAAGAGCAACTGTGTATGATAGAACAGTTTGAAACTGGTATGTTTACTTGGAAGGGTTTGAATGCTCACCAGAATATCAACTGGGTTCCTACTCTTGCTCAAACTTTAATTGATATTGGTATTACTAGGAGAGCATCTATTGCTAGTATGAAACCTAAAGCAAAGATACCATTACATAGAGATGGTGATCCAAACCCCCCAGATGGTATTATTTTACGTGGCATCATTGGACTGGACGTGCCCGTAGAAGAAGGGAAGAGGTGTTATATTATGGTAAGGGATAGACCTAAGAAAACATGGCACACAAGGGATATCAAGAATGAATCAGTATGCCTATTCCAACCTAATGCAATTCACTCAGTCATCAATCAGATTAATGGATGGAGATATGTGGTTCTCTTTGACACCGTAGTACGGTTCCAAGATTATCCTGAGTTGGTTTCTACTTGTAGATCTACAGGGGTGTGGGCTAACCTTGATTAAGTTTTGGACTATTGATGATATTAATCCAGGACTTCATAAGGTATTGGATAGATTTGATTTGATTCAGGAAGAGTTCTTAGAGAATAAGGATAAACTTTCTTGGAAGTCATGGGGATATGATGCAGGATACTTTGGACAGAAGAACATAGCATATCAGGGATGGGAAGTTGCTGGTCTCTTTGGTGAGGACTATGGTAGTGAGGGTGAGTGGAAGTATGGTAGTGAAGAGATGGTAGGTAGTACCATTGCCATGACATCTACTAAAGGATTATGTTTCTGTAAGGAGAACGTAGTTCATCTCCCTATATTAACTAAGCTTTTATATGATGCTGGTGTGAAGAGACGGGTTGGTATTAGTGTGACATATTCTGGTCGTAGTATTGATTGGCATGTAGATGATGACCCTGAACGTGAGGATGAGATGGTTATCAGAGGTTTAATAGGATTAGATGTTAGAGTAGATGAAGGTGAGGAATGTTTTCTTGGGTTGGGAACACCCAAGAAAGAACAGAGGAGAGATATTAGAAATGGCCAGAGTATATTCTTTTATAGTAGGATGCCCCATCGTGTTGTTAATGAGTTGAAGCATCCACGATATTGTATAATATGTGATCATGTCATTTCTAAAGAGAAAATGAAGAGGATAAATACTCAGGGTAAGTACAAATGATACAACGTGACAGACGTTAACAATGCAATCATAATACGTCTGGAAAAGATCGTAGATTCTTTACAGGAAAATTCTGTGAAGATGAGTCAATTACTGGCTGTCCATTCAGAGAAGTTAGATAAGCAGGACAGGATAGATGCAGTACTCTTTGAGAAAGTAGAGAGTGTACACAGAGAAGTTAATCGCAAAGCAGAGGAGATAAAGAAAGGTTGTGAAAGAGATATTAGAAAAGTCGATGACCGCCTTCAAATCATTGAGAAGAAGATGTGGTCTATTTTTGGTGGTCTTGCTATTATATCTTTCGTCGTTAGCCCAGTCGGACAGAAAATGATCCGTCCACTCTTGACAGATACTACTAGACCTGTTACAGTGATACCACCGCTAAGACAAATGGATGAGTTATCTGGATACCAAGTATCTGAACTTGGCATCAGCATCACTACAGAAGTATAAGCGTCTGAAACCTGGCGTATGGACATTCCGTTGTCCTTACTGTGGAGATTCAAAGAAGCATAGAAATAAGACCAGAGGATATATCTTCGCGGTCAAGGGGGATCATGTGTTTAAATGTCACAACTGTGGCATCACACGATCCTTTTCTAATTTCTTAAAGGATCAAGCTCCTCATGTCTATGATGAGTATGTAATGGAGAGATATAAGGAGGGAACTACAGGTAAAAACGTACCTAAACCTGACCTTAATAAGTTTATTACAAAACCTAAGTTTAAACCAAAACGAAAGGCTAACCTCGAACCCTTGTCCAGTCTAAATAAATCACATCCAGCGAAGGTCTACGCATTAGGGAGGGGAATACCAGAGGATAAGATCAGTCAGTTATACTACTGTCCAGAGTTTAAAAAATGGACAAACACTCAGAAGCAAACATTCTCTAGCACCTCTAATGACGAAGACCGTATCATCATTCCACTTAATGACAGAGATGGAAACCTTATAGGTTTTCAGGGCAGATCTATGGAAGCTAATCCTAAGATGAGATACATCACTGTCATGATAGAAGAAGATGCACCTAAATTATTCGGACTAGATAAGATTGATGAAAGTGAAACAATATACATCGTGGAAGGACCGATTGACTCCCTCTTCTTGGATAATTCCGTTGCGATGGCTGGGTCTGATGTTGATATTCGGACGTTTGGCTGGCGCGATTATATTTGGGTTTATGATAATGAACCTAGGAGCAGACAAATCACCAACAAAATCTCCCAGTCAATTGACCACGGAGATAAAGTAGTGATCTGGCCAAGTAGTATTGAGCAAAAGGACATCAATGATATGTCAAACGCTGGCATAAATGTAAAAGATGTGGTACAATCTAATGTATACCACGGATTAAAAGCAAAATTAAAACTATCAGATTGGAAGGTATGAGCAACGGTATCAAAGTAGTTAAGAGAGATGGCGTAGAAGAACCCATCAACTTAGAGAAAGTTCACAAGATGGTAGAACATGCTTGTGATGGACTGGCAGGTGTCTCTGCATCACAGGTAGAGATCAGCAGTGGGTTACAGTTCTTCGATGGTATAAAGACTAGTCAGGTACAAGAGATTCTGGTTAAGTCTGCATCTGATTTGATTGATTTGGATCATGTTAACTATCAGTTTGTTGCTGCTAGACTATTGTTGTTTGGATTGCACAAGGCAGTTCATGGCCATTACGAAAAGACACCACCTCTTGCTAAACACCTAGAGACATGTATCAAGAAGGGTGTATATGATCCTGGTATTGCTAAGAAGTATTCACCAGAGGAGTGGGTTGAGATTGACAATTGGATAGATCAAGGTCGTGATTACCTGTTTACCTATGCTGGATTGAGGCAGGTAGTAGATAAATATTTGGTACAGGATAGAAGTACTGGGGAACATTATGAAACCCCACAGCAAATGTATATGATGATTGCTGTGACTTTATTCCAGAATTATCCACAGGAGACGAGGTTAGATTATGTCAGAAGATACTACAACGCAGTCAGCAAGCACAGAATCAACATCCCAACACCAGTCATGGCAGGAGTGCGAACCCCGCTTAGACAGTTTGCATCCTGTGTTCTTGTTGATGTTGATGACACGATTGACAGCATCTTCAGCAGTGATATGGCTATTGGTTACTACGTTGCTCAAAGGGCGGGAATTGGTATTAATGCGGGTAGAATCAGAGGCATAAACAGCAAGATCTGTGGGGGAGAAGTGTGTGTGTGTGTGTGTGTGTGTGTGTGTGTGTGTGTGTGTGTGTGTGTGTGTGTGTGTGTGTGTGTGT
>MPMC02198733.1_pt1 | contig 10784 bp, 13 predicted proteins | sample 1617281 | NCBI WGS metagenome assembly MPMC02 (sample SAMN05944809, study PRJNA350692) | marine metagenome | biome: marine; feature: ODZ; material: water; isolation source: 100 m water sample filtered on 30 um supor filter | place: Pacific Ocean | collected 2012-04-09 | depth 100m m | reverse complement strand
TCAAGTTGTTCATCTGTGAAAGTTTTAGTTTCCTTCAACACAAATTCGACATCTAGAGGTCCTCCATCGTGACCGTGCCCTGCTAATCGTCTTCGGTCGCCAATTCTAGTTCCTTGAGGGATGTCAATCTGCACTCGCTTACCAAGAGGGGTCGTGATGCGCACTTTACCTCCTAATATCATAGAAGAATACGTCACTGGTACTTCTTGGACAAGTTTCCCTCCTTCCCATCTCCGACCCTCTTCTGCATCTAGCCTAATGGTAATCAGTAAATCGCCTGGTTCTCCTTGTGGATGTTCATGCCCCATCTTCTTCAACCTCAATTGTTGCCCATGCTCTGCATTAGCGGGGACAGTCACAGTAATGGTCGAGGATCTTGTTTCAACACCCTTTGAGTTGCATTGTTGGCAACGCCTCCGGCTTCTGTATGATTCTCCCTTGCATTTTGAGCATATGCGAAGTCGGCGGTGGCCGAATTCGACTTTTGTTCCCGAAATCGCCTGCGACAGAGTGATATCGATACCCGCGCTGATGTCAGGTCCTCGTGCTGCCTGAGTTGGTTCTTGAGAGACCGAGCGAGGATTTCTGGAACTTTGTTCAAATCGCCCATCTCCTCTTCCTCCCATGAATTGATTCAATATATCGGAGAAATCGAATCCCCCACTTGGGCCTCCGCCTCCAAATCCTCCACGGAATGGATTTCCACCACGAGAGAACATTTCCTCCATTCGGCGTTGTTGGTCGTATTCCTTACGAGCCGAAGCAGTGCCAATCTGTTCATAGGATGATTGAATAGATTTGAATTGCTCTTCAGCAGCCGCATCACCGGGATTGCGATCTGGATGATATTGCCGAGCTAATTTGCGATATGAGCGCTTGATTTCAGCATCTGTGGCATCCTTTGAGACCCCGAGCACGCGGTACGGGTCGTCAGCCATCGGACTCTCTGTGGGTGAGGAGACATTTGAGATTGACCAATCTCATTGCGGATGAACCGATGGTCAAATTGATACATAATATACGATTCAACGAAGTTGTGAAAGATCAACTGACGGACTTAGAGAGGTCTACAGAATCTTGTGTTCTACGTTTTGCAGATGGCAATTCTTTCCGAATTGATTACATCGAACTTCGCCTCAATTGTCCCTGTGCCAATTGCAATCCTCGTCAATCTAATGAACAGAGAATCATTGAGTTCCGTGAAGAAATCATGCGCTTACAATTAGTCAAACCGAAGGTCGAACTTGTTGGCCGTTATGGGATGAGGTTTTCTTGGCCGACTGGCTGCTCTAGCGGAATCTATTCCTTTAGCCATTTGAGAGAAACCGGAGAGAACGCCGGCATAGCGATTTGATAGTAGAATCCCTGAAAATAACCAATCTTAACCATCCGAAGTGCTCAAAGGTGACCCTTTGGTCGCCCATCTATCGCAACGTGGGATTCCCTCCCTCGAGGCGGTCGGTGATTCAATGACCGGTGATGGGCCTAAGGAAGATGCTTCGGCATCAGAGGAAGAAGAGTGGCAACTCTATTCTAGTGCTGGATATGCTTCAGCAGACGACCCTTGGGACGATCTTGTCGCAATCAATGAAGATGCCGATGAGGAGGAATGGTTCGATGGTGACGATTTCGAGACCAGCGGCCAAACTGTAGACTGGGACTCCCCTCCTTGCCCTGCTCCATTAGGCATAGTCCATATGATTCGAATCGGTACTTGCAATCATTGCTTACACAGAGTAGCCGGTAGGCGCACAGAAGAGACTGGCGCAGAAGCTGGAGCTACCCTAAGAAAGGAAGCATTTGCTAGGGACAAAGAGTTGGAATCGTCTGAAATTCCCGAATTATGTCCTCTTTGTGAAAATTTATTCGAAGATGTTGAAAATATCGTTGAACGTATTGTTGAACAGACCGGAGAACTAGATCATGGCACCATCCAAATTGGTGTTCATGTTCCTAAAGATTTGATACAGGAGGAAGACCGAATCCGTACTCGCCATGGTGCTCCAGGCGCTCGCCCTCTGAAGGCATCATTCACTGAATCTATCCAAATGGGAATCCGCCAGCGGATGGATGGTGTAGAATTCGTCAAGGAACGTCCAGATTTGATGATTCTAATTGACTGCCTTACACTTAGAGTGGATGTAGACATCCGCCCAGTTTTCATTTACGGGCGCTACCGCAAATTGGAACGAGGCATTCCTCAGACACGTTGGCCCTGCCGCGCCTGCCGTGGCCGTGATGGAGGTTGCGAGTCTTGTGAAGGTTCAGGATTACAATATCCCGATTCAGTACAAGATTTGATTGGTGAGCCATTCCGTTTGGCCCTTCGAGCAGATAACACCTCTTTCCACGGAATGGGGCGTGAAGACATTGATGTTCGTTGCTTAGGAAGAGGTCGACCCTTTGTGCTGGAAGTTAAGCATCCTAAAGTTAGGCGTACTGATCTTGAAGAAATAGAAAAAGCGGTTAATTCGAATGCTGCCGGTAAAGTTGAGATTTCAGAACTTCGTTGGACAAATAGAAGTGAAGTTAGCCGAATTAAGGAAACTAGAGCGGAAAAATCCTACACAATTCGCTTCACAATAGAAGACCCTCCTGAAGAAGCCTCAATCATTGAATCAATTTCCAGCCTTTCAGGAGTAACTTTGGAACAACAGACTCCAAAGCGAGTATCTCATAGGCGAGCAGATAAGAACCGTAAGAGAAAAATCACTTCAGTTGATAATATTGTTATTGACGGAACTGAAATCCAATTTTCAGTTCGATGCGAAGCGGGAACATATGTGAAAGAATTAGTTCATTCAGATGAAGGGCGAACAGTACCTTCAGTTGCGGGCGTTCTTGAGAGAGAATGTCAAGTCACTTGGCTCGATGTAGAGGATATCCACGCGGACTGAGTTTTCTTCCATTCAGATGGCCTTAAGAATACGGGGCAGGTCGACCGGTCGCACGACCTATGGTCGATGGGTGAAATATCATGCGCCGAAGTCACGGAACTCGTCAAGGAACTCGCAGTATTTTGCGACGTTCTAAGGAACAGCGAGGACGCCTCTACATCAGTCGTGTTATGCATCAGTATAACATCGGCGACAGAGTAGCAGTGGTCCTAAATGGATCTCAGCAGAAGGGTATGCCACATCGCCGATTCCAAGGCGCAACTGGAATTATTTCAGCTAAGCAAGGACGTGCTTGGGTAGTATCTCTACACGACAAGAACATGGCTAAGACAGTCATCGCTCGTCCAGAGCACCTACACCCATTGGAGTGAGAATTATGACTGAGCGAGAATATGTTGATTTTGCTACAGTACGTGATCTTCTTCTTGACGCCCGTGAGCGTCGTGGTGAACTTTCATACGAGCAGAAAGTTGCTCTTTTCCATGCAGAGTGGGCTGCTAGTGAAAATCGCGGTGGAATCAAAACCACACCAGAAGTATTCACTAATTTATTCAACTCCTTGATGGAAAATGAGACCCTTAGTCAACATCCAGAGGTCTGTGCAAAGATTTCTGAAATAATGCCAATGAAGGTCGAAGACGTCCGTGTAATAATCGCTTCAAAGCGAATTGCAATGGATACTAGTGAGATTGAAGAAATCATCACCGTCGTTCGACAAGCGGTACTTTGAGTACTTTTTCCCAGTTTTTCTTGGATTACAGGGAACAAATCCTTTCATGAGCGATGCCCTCTCTCGATGGTATGAGAAAGATGCAGCCGAACGGTTACAAAGACCGAGGTAAAGAGGACGAAGGTCCTCTTTTGGAAGAAACTCACGTTAAAGTTCTCGAGGTCCTTGAGCGTCGTCCGTCAGGGCATGAAGTCCATGCAATTTCTGAACCCGGAATTTACGTGGTCAGAGCTCGTTTAATAGATGCATCAAGTTGCGAATCGGGTGACAGAGTCGAAGTTGAAGGAGACAAAATAGGCCCCCTGTCCTTACTTCGATACAGAGATTTGTCAAATGAATCGACTAATTCACTCGTTGACGCCATAAAGGAAGTAATTAACGAAAATCCCGATGGACATTTGAGTTTCTATAATCGAGCGAATAATATTTCTCTGAAGATGCACGCATTCCAACTTTTGCCAGGTATTGGTAAATCAACAGCACAAGATTGGGTGCAGAAAAGAGGACCTAATGGTTGGATTGACTTGGCAGAAGTTAGTGAAAAATTAGGCATCGATGCAGTATCACTTCTCGCCGAACGATATGAGAAGGAATTAATCGATCCTTCAGAGGTTCCCAGCCTTCTAGAACTTCTTGTAAGAACTAGTGCTTGAACGAGGTGGGTCAATGGACGACCTCGATGTCAGACTATTAGTCGACCTTTTGCGCGATCGGATAAATCCAGACCGAGCATTAGGGCAGCATTTCCTTCTCGATGAGAATGTCATATCTCGTGCAGTAAATATTGCAGGAAAGCAATCATCTATTGATGATTCGAGCCATGTTCTAGAAATTGGACCGGGTCCAGGTTCTCTTACTCTTGAGTTGTTACGTACTGGAGCTAGAGTAACTGCTCTAGAAGTCGATGCCGAGTCAGTTTCTCATTTGAATCGGGTATTTTTAGACGTAGAAAATCGTCTAGAAGTCCGATTAATCGATGCATTGGAAGCCGATTGGCCTGAAGATATAACGCACATAGTTTCCAATCTGCCATATCAAATTTCTAGCCCAATTCTTGAGCGAATTCAGAGACATCATGCGATTTTTCCACTTAGAGGGATTGCATTACTTGTACAAGATGAATTCGCAGAACGTATGGCAATGATTGGAGGTCATGCAAACAGAGGCCCCCTAGGTCATTCGCTTTGGTTACAATTTGATGTTGATTTAGATTCTCGAGTACCGCCTCATTCTTTCAGTCCAGCCCCTCGTGTCCATTCTCGCCTAGTTTCTTTGATGCCAGTCAATAGACTAGAAATCAATAATATCGACAACCGACTTTACCGAATGGTAGTCTCTGAGTGCTTCGCTAATCGACGACGTAAGTTACGAACACTTCTTTCTAAATCCCCAAAAAGACTCAACAGAATACCCGGCTGGCATCGCACGCGTTGGTCTAATTCGATCAGACAAATACCCCCTCAAACTCTTGAATTAAGGCCAGAGAATTTAACCTCTGTAGAGTGGGCTGAATTGATTGAAATCATAAGCTCCGAATAACGGAATCCGAAAACGGTTTGACCGCGCCTTGATAGCGTACCGTTGATTCCGGCCACTACAGCGGAGCGTGTGCGAGCACCTCAGAGAGCAGGAGTTGGTTAGATGGCAAAGAAGGATACCTATCTCGCATTACTTCGTCGAGGTATCGACGAGACGACTGCCCAAATTCTTGCAGATTCAGGACTTAAGGTAGGTGACCTGAAGAAACTCGATGAAGAAAAATTGAGAAATAATTACGGTCTTAAGAAAGAGATTGCAAAGTCAGTTCTTGAAGCAGTAAAGACAGGTCCTGGTGCTGCCTCCAAACAGCGTTACCTTGCTGATGTTTTGTCAAAAGACAAAAAGAAAAAGGTCGACAAAATCGAGGAACAGCGATTCAAGCGAGAACAGAAGGATATTATTTCTGAACTCAATGAGAAAAAGGAAGAATTGCGAATAGCCAAGGTTGAGGCTTTCCGTTCTAAGAAATTGGTAATGAATAGACTTGGTAAAACCATTGAATTAATTGTCAAATTAGAGAACTCATTTGATGATGAGTCAAAGCGAGAGCAGCGAACAAAATTACGAGATCAATTAGAGACTAGAGGCCTTGAAGCAGCTAGAGATCACGAAATGCTCGAGTTAGTTGGAACCCCGCAAGACATAGTTGATTTCCGCCGAAAGATTGCCCCAGTTCTTTGCCTGTATGCCTGCCCTTCTTGCGGTGAGGAGATGGATCCTCGAGGGGGTAATGTTGTAGAAGACCCTACTGATTTTTCCTTTGTTTGTTGGGATTGTGAAGACGAATTTCATTCACCAATGTCTGTATTTGTTGACAACAATCTGAATAATGGTTCTCTAATCACCATCGATCCAAAGAAGAAACCCAGAGATAAAGTGTTCAAAGCACCAAAGAAACGCACTGCTGATACGATAAAGGACATGATGATCAAGGATCTTGAGGCAACTGGAGCATCCGCAGAAGAAATGGCTGCAGCAGTAGAAGCGAGTGATTTGACAGGAGGTCTAATGAGTATTGATGAGTGGATTGACCAGACACTTGCAGCTAAGGGATATATTCAGGCTCAAGAGCATCGTGAAGACTTCATCATCGCTACTGGTGCCGGCGCTACTAAGTTCAACAAGTGGATGAAGAAGGCTGGTCTTCGCTTCAATAAGCAGACTGGCCGCTGGAGCCGCTGGGAAAAGTGAATCTTTTTCGAATCTATTAGATTCAAGACATGATGCTGACTCGAAGTGTCGTGGTAGTCATTCGCTTCTTTCGTGGTGAGCTTCTGCTTGGGTCTGCAGAGGCCGTCGATGGAGAACCAATTGTAGAGACGGCAAAGAGGGCCGGAGTTGATATCCCGACTAACTGTACTTCTGGGACTTGTGGCACCTGCCTTGTACGTTTGAAAGAAGGCAATGTCCCCTATCCTGAACCTCTACCTCCAGGTCTTGATGCAGAATTGGTTGAATTAGATGGTATCCTTACTTGCTGTATGTTGCCTTTAGGTACTTGCGACATTGACATAATCCCTCCATTGTAGGTGTTCAAATGTTTGAAAATTGGGGTAAAGAAGAACTTGGACTAATAATTTTCAATTTGATTGGAATTAGTATTGCAATTTGGTTTCTGTCTAGTCGATTACGTTCAAAATTAGAAGAAGTTGAGCGACGGAAGGCTCGCCGTTGGAAAGAAGACCCAACCGATTCCGTTGAGGAAGAATGAGTTAGAATATATCTCAACTTAATTCATTCATTGATTGCTGCAGTCCATCGTTCGGCCTGCAATACTCCAACAATTTCTATGTGGCAGGCAAGGACTCCTTTCTGTTTTTTAATATCAGAGCGCAGTTCAATTAGATCGTTAATGCAGCATGGGCAATGATTCCGAGTCGGCTTAATCCACAATTCCACAATCCCCGAATCATTGACTTCAACTCCCTTCAGTACAGTTTCGTCAGTAATAGCAAGGCCATGTGGTTCCTTGCGTCCACGCAGGAGTCTAGCTAAACGACGTTGTGCGTTTGCCTTAGCCCGAGTCACGCATCCCACTCCGTCATCAATTCCCATGAATCACCCATCGTTAGACACTCCATGCCATCAGAAGTACGGGCATAGGTATCTTCTGTGCCTATTGCCCCATCTTCGTAGAGAGCCTTAGGTTCTATTGCCATAGTTCCGCCAACGACCAATTCTCTATCAAAACGGTCCGCAACAACTGGAGTCTCATCCAATTCTAGTCCGACAGAGTGACCTAGGAAAACTGCTTGTTCAGGGGGCATTCCCATCAGGTGTTCTGCGTACCCCATTTCGACGGCTTTATTGTGTCCAATTTCCCAAGCCTTAGAGCAGTAGTCTCCCTGTCCAAGGCTTGTTACAACTGAATCTTTTATTTCTGCCATATCTGAAAGTCTCTGCATCCATTTTTCAGATAGAGGACCGGCACTAAACATTCGTGTGCAATCCGAAACATATCCACGGTGCAGGTGTACTATATCGACAATTACTGGTTCGCCAGCCTCTACTTTTGCATGTCCAGCCCCTAGGGAAGAAATTGGGCTGGCTCCTAATCCACCCAATGCGGAATCAAAGTAGGAGGGTATAGCACCTGAACGGCCCGCGGCAATGACAACTCTATCGCAATCCATAGGCCATCTTCGCATTCTAATACGTCCGCCGAATCCAGCTATTCTACTGACTTCATCCGCTGCCGCGGCCATCTCTAATTCTGTTTTACCAAGTCCGCCACAATCACGGACTGCGGCAAACATTTCTCGATTTATTGCCCCGCTTTCTCGGTGCATTTGCAATTCCCAATCAGACTTCTTTTCTCTTAATTTGTAGAGAATGTGTGTACAGTCTTCACTCTCTCCCAAACTCGATAGTTTTTTACTCAGGAATTGCCATCTATCATGAGGGACTTTTCCTGCTAATAGTGCAGGCGCGATTGTACCACCTTTTGCTCTAATTGCATCGGCTAATCCGCTCATACGAGGCTGGGGTTCTATAGGTCCAGGAGCATTATCTCCACCAGACTCAAATTTTGCTCGAATAATTGACTTACGCACCCAATGTGTATTACTAACACCAGAACCATCAGCGCCAATCAGTAAGATTCCGTTTTGCCGACCACCTGTAAGGTAGTACAATTCCACAGGATCATCAATTAGAGCAGATTCTATACCTGAATCTGCTAGAGCGCTTGAGAGTCTTGAACGTCGGTTTTCTAACTCGCTGACAGGAACTCTCCAATCAACTCCATCTGGGCCGCTCAAGCGCTCGGCATCCCATGTCATGTTGTAGCCACTACTCCTTCGACACAAAGGCATTGGGGGAGAGGGCCGAGGTGTTTTCCATACATCATTATCAAAAGATGCCTGCTAGTGGCCTAGTGCGTGGACGGCGTATTGTCGCTCGACGACGTTCGTCTTAACGGCAAACATATTTTGTTCCGAGTGGATGTAAATTCTCCATTACATCCAGAGACAAGAGCTTTCCTTGACGATGGTAGATTACGTGCAATAACCGATACACTGAGAGCCCTTGCCGACTCTAAGGTTGTTCTTATTGGGCATCAGTCCCGGCCCGGGAGAAATGACTTCACCGATTTATCGGGTCATGCCGACAGATTGGCTAGAATCCTAGGCCGACCAGTTGGATTTGTGCCCGATGTTTGTGGAGATGCTGCAATCGAGGCAATTCGTGAAATGAAAGATGGAGATATTCTTTGTTTAGACAATGTCCGAATGCATCCTGAAGAAATTGCATTGAAGAGAGCACCGATTGAAGAATTGCGCGTATCAAAGATAGTCACTACTCTCGCCCCTGAGTTCGATGCATACGTTACAGATGCTTTCGCTGCATCTCACCGAAACTCACCATCTCTGACTGGTTTTTCTGAGGAATTACCTTGTATTGCTGGCCGCTTGATGGAGAAAGAAATCAATGCATTACAAACGGCAGTTAACAACCCTCCAAGGCCCTATATCGCCATATTAGGCGGAGCAAAGGCTGACGATTCATTTCGCGTCAGTCAGAACCTTATCGACAGAGGTGTTGTAGATACCATTGCCTTTGTTGGTGTTGTAGGCAACATGATGCTCTGGGTTCAGGGTGTAGATATTGGTGAAGGCAACAAGGAATTTATTCGCGGAACATTGGGGTCCGACTTTGATGCTGCTTGGTCTATGGCTGAGCGCCTCAATAATGATCACTCTGAGGTTCTATTCGTTCCAACCGACGTGGCAGTCGAGGCAAAAGGAGAGCGAGTTGGCATGAAGGTTAGCCAGTTACCAACACCTTACCCTATCTATGATATCGGGGTTGAAACTCTAATGCGCCTTCGTCCTTTAATGATGGGAGCGGAATGTATACTTTGGAATGGTCCAGCAAGCTACTTTGAGAGACCAGCATTTGCATTTGGAACAATTGAGATTCTCAACATGTGTACTGAAACCGCAGCGATGACAATCGTAGGTGGTGGACATACAAGTGCATTGGTCAATTCTCGCGGTGTGTCGAATCGAGTATCTCACAATAGCACAGGAGGGGGTGCATGTCTGTGTATGCTTTCGGGTGATTCTATGCCAGTTATCGATGCCCTTGAGCGCTCATACAACAAGTTCGCTCCTCTGTTCAAGGATTGATTACGGCCGACAAAGTTGAACTAACAAGCAAATTTGTGCCGTAACAAGTATAATCTCTTGATGCAATTAGCAACGAGCATGGAAGAGCAGCCGGAGCCATTTACCCTCGAGGGGGACCCTAGTGTAATATCGAATGAACAGACAACAGTTTTTGTCAATCAAGCACCAGTTTTACCAGTACAGAAAAACAAGGCATCAGAGGTTATCGGATGGCTTGTACTTATTTGGTCCGGATTTGGCCTTCTGATGGTACCATTTACTATATTTTCAGATTTTGGCGCTACTGATTTTGATGGAAATCCAATAAGTTATCCTACATCTTACTTTGTAGTTACAATTCTAACCGGATTAGCATCCTCTATTATGGGGATTATTGGTGGATGGAAGATGACCAAATATGAGAAACAAGGAATTTGGATTATCTTCGGCAGTTTTGCAGTAAATTGGGTAGGTGGATTGCTGGCCAATTCCATTGTGGGGGATGAAATTATGGGTGGTTCTGCAGAAGCAGGAGCAGGTTTGACTGTGATGTCAGGATTCTGTGGTGTTTTTTGCTATGCAATTTGTGGCCTAATTGTGGCCATTCCATTGATGCTATCCGATGGCGGAATGGAATGATTTCTTTATGGCCGTAAAGGAAGAAGTAGCATGACTGATGAAGAGAGGGGAGAGAGTGGCTTCGCCAGTCCTTTGACTTTCGTAGTCTTCCTCGGGATAATGTTCGCACTCCTTGTAATCATAACTCAAACCACTGAATGGGGTGAAGAAAATCAAGAAATGTTCTTCGGTGATTTCATCTTCAAACTAATCCTCATTCCAGTCTTTATTGCGGTATTTGGCTGGAATGGTTTTTTCTGTATTTTTTCTTCTGGAGAACTTGCGAGTGGGGGCTTTTGCTATAGGTTTCCTTAAGCCTAGTTCCCACTTGTGTCAAGGTTCTTGACACACGCCGTTAAACTTAAGCCTCGTTTTCTTGACACAAGTGGG
>MPMC02011558.1_pt1 | contig 10797 bp, 6 predicted proteins | sample 1617281 | NCBI WGS metagenome assembly MPMC02 (sample SAMN05944809, study PRJNA350692) | marine metagenome | biome: marine; feature: ODZ; material: water; isolation source: 100 m water sample filtered on 30 um supor filter | place: Pacific Ocean | collected 2012-04-09 | depth 100m m | reverse complement strand
CGTCCTTGAGATCCTTGCTCTGCCAGATGGCCTTTCCGGTCTTCTTGTCGAGGGCCACGATGGCTCCCTGTTCACCGCCCGGGGTGACGATCAACTTGTTTCCGTCAATGAGGGGAGATTCGGAGTAGCCCCAGTTGGGAATTTTCCCGCCAAAGTCGTCGACCAGGCTGAGGGTCCATTTTTTCTCTCCCTTGTCGGCGGTGAGGCAGGTGAGATCGCCGTTGGCATTCATGGAGTAGACCAGGCCGTCATCAACAGTGGGCGCCCCGCGGGTGCCCGCGCCCCAACCGGTATTGTAGCCCTTCTCGGGATCGGTCCCGATGATGGTGGACCAGGTTTCCTCACCACTGCCGGCGTCCAGGCAGATGATCTCGGCTTTCCCTTTCCTGCTGCCGGTATAGTAGAGGCGGTTTCCCACCACCGAAGGAGAGCTGTAGCCCTTGCCACAATCCTCGAAGGCCCACACCAGTTTGGGTCCTCCATCGGGCCACTTGGTGAGCAATCCCTTGTCGGCGGAATGGCCGTCACGATTCGGACCCCGCCAGCTGGGCCAGTCGTTGGCCAGAGGGCCACCGCTCTTGGCCGCCGTCCTGGCGAAGGCGATGTCGTCCGGGGTGAGACGGGAGAGGAGAATGCTGACGACCTTGCCATCGTGCCGGCGCACCTTGATCGCGTCCTTGGTGAGTTCCACGAACTCGGCCGTGAGGGTCCTCCCTGAGGTCGCGTCTTTCCAGACCCTGGGCCTGGCTTGGGCAAGGGATCCGGTCAGCAGGCCGAGGGCCGCGAATGTTATGATGGACTTGGTGTTCATGACGATGGTGATGGAGCCGGTAAATCCGGAACTAAGAAGGAGGCTGAACACAATTATTCGTGTGCTCAAACCCCAATTACGTGGAGTATGGTGATTTTCTTATCAGTATTCCGCGCTATTGTGCCTGCAGCGGTCGGGTGACCAACCTGCCCCGTGCGGGAGTGTCCCGCCGGGTTTGCAGCCGGAGACCTTTGTGGAGAAGAAGGCCAGTGCGCCTCACTGGCCCATCACCTGAATGGCCTGGGCGCCATTGGGATCGTTGAAGATCCGGCCCGTGCCCCGGTAGACCTCGAATTCCCGGAGTGAGGGTTTTCCCTTGTCCGTTGTCATGACGTGCAGGCGGAGGCCCCTGGTCTTGCGGGGCACGATCGGGGCGATGAAATCCTCGCCGATTTTCATGCCGTTGAAGCAGCTTTTCCAGGTCCCGGTGGCGGGATCGGCATATTGAATCTGGTAGCGGGTAATCGAGGAGGTGGGAGCTTCCCTGAGCCTGATCTCGTTGACGGTCTGGGTGCGGGGGAAGACGAGTTGCAGCCATTCCCCGGTGCCGGCCCCACCCGTCCAGGCGGTTTCCGGATCTCCATCATTAGCCTTTCCTGCCGATGGTCCCGTTGTCTTTGAGGAGGCCTTCGCTCCGAGTGCGAGGTTTGGAGTGGAGCAGGCGGCACTCAAGTCGGTCACGAGGCAATCGACGAACTTCGTCCGTTTCTCCTTCTCGGGATCCATCACCCTCATGAGGGCTTCCCCCCTGGAGATGTAGAAGCGGCATTCCTCCCAGGTGGATTCGTTCCAATCCGTCGTGTTGACAATCGCGCAACGGGGCAACCCGATGGGCCGCTTCGATTTGCCGTTGATGACACAGTTCTCCATGAGGATCCCGGTGTGGGCATGCCCGTCGGAGGCGTAGCAGCAGAGCAGGAATCCGGGGCCATCGGTGTCGTGGAACAGGCAGTTGCGCATCGTCATGTCGTCGCAGTTCCCTTCGAAATCGAAGGATTCACCGTCCCCGCTGCCCAGGCCGATGGAGACGAAGCCCCACTCGCAATCCTCAAAGACCCAGTCCTTGCAGCGGAAGAACATCGAACCGGCCACGCCATTGAAGGAACGGAAACCCCGGCCGATATCGTGGGTGACGCAGTGGCGCATGGACCCACCGGCCACCCCGCGGATGCCCTGCTGCCACTGGAATCCTTCCTCGAAGAGACAGCCCTCGAAGTTCATGTCCGCGAAGTTGTAGATGTAGGAGGCGTTCTTGTTGAAGTTATCCGGGCTGTTGGTCCAGACCCCGGAGGCCAGTCGGCGGAAGATGCAGTCCTTGATCGTGATATCCTTCAGGACGATGCGGTTGTCGCGTTCGTAGGAGAAGAAACAGATTCCGAGCCCGATCTTGCGGCGGGGGTAATCCTCGTAGTGCTGGTAGAGGAGGGAATCGTGAAAGTAGCAGTCCTCGATCCAGATGAACTCCCGGGTCGGGCAGTCGTCGGGGTAGTCCGCGTAGATCCCGGTGAGGCAGCGGTTGAATTCGATTCCGGCAATCCTGAAGCCGCCCTGGTCAGTGAGCCGGATGCCCACGAGATCCTTCCGGAAATCCTGCCGGTCGATCACAGGCCGGGGTCCTTCGCCGTAGGCGGAAATCGTGATGGGATTGTCCGGCGTGCCACTGCCTGCGGGGCGGAGTTCGTCGTCCCAGGTGTCGCCGCGCTTGAGCAGGATGGTGTCGCCGGGAATGTATTCGACGGAGGCCCGGGCCAGTGATTTCCAGGGACCGGACCCACCCCGGACCGTGGCCGACCCGCCATCGAGCTCGTCGTCGCCCTCTGAACTGCTAATGTAGAATGTTCTGGCTTTGCTACGGCTGGACCGGGGTTCGGGTTCTGGCACCGGGGGAGGGGAGGAGGCTTGTGACTTTCCGGTGCCGAGGGCAACCACACGGAATCCGTAGTTGGGCCACTTGGCGCTCAGGACATCATAACGCGTTGTTGAACGCAGGTAGCTGTCGTTGTCATCGATGAAGAATGATCCTCCGCGCAGGCCCACCTTGTTTCCGGTTCGGTGCTCGTTGTATTCCCACAGGTTGCCGTTCTGGTCGAAAGTGCCATAGGCGGTGGCCACCGCAAAGACTCCCACTTCCTGGATTTCGTTGGAGTTGAGATTGCAGGCCGGGGCGGAACCGCCCTTGCAGGCGTAGGGCCAGTATCCACCGCTTTCTCCCTTGGCGGGATCGTAATAGGCAGCCTTGTACCATTCGTTCTCACTGGCGAGGACCCACCTGGTGGTCTTTCCCCTGGCGAGCGTGGAGTGGTCCGGGAGGGCGATGGATCCTCCCTCGATGCGGTAGGGCCCTTTCCCGGTGTCACCTTCACCCTGGCCATTGGAAAGCCAGTTGCAGTAGCGCACGCAGGTCTCCCAGGTCACATAACCGACGGGCTTTTTCCCGCACCCCGTCCTGGTGGCATAGCGGTAGTTCCCCGGGGTGCCGGATCGGATGATTCCGCCGTATTCCCCCGCCATCCGATCGTCGTAGAGATCATGAGAGTTTCGTTTGGCAGCCGCGTTGAGGAAGGCGCAGAACTCGGCATTGGTCACCTCGTATTTTCCGATCCTATAAGAGTAGGAGACCGCACCGAAACCGGTGAAGTCCGCCGCGTTGTCCGGGTCTTGCACCGGAACGGTGGCGGGTTCATCCGCGGACGGGGTATCGGATTCGTTGCCCGTTGCTTCCTTTGGGGCCTTGGGCTCGACCGGTACGGGTTCTTCAGCGGCCGGTTCGGAAACGGGTTTGTTCGAGGAAGTGCTGGATTTGGGACTGCCGCTGGTAGTCTCCTCTTTGCTGGAGGGGGTCTCGGTGGAGGGGGTCTCCTTCTTGCCGCACGAAGACAGGAAGGCGAGGCTGAAACAGAGTGCTGACAGGCTAATAACGAGGTTGTTTTTCAGTGCAGACCAAATCATGGAAGTATTACAGCGTTCAGGATCGGGAGGGTGGTTTCGGGAACAGCCAAAGGCGAGAGAGAAAGTAGCCGCGATGTTCCTGTGGTCCCCGGGTCAGGCTGAAGCAGGCGGATGTTCCCGCAATCGGGACATGTCGGACAGGCGCCGGTTCTCGGGTTGTCCCGGGGCAATACCTCCCGGGCTCAATTGGCGAGTTCGACGACCCGGAAGTAGGCCTGGTCCGGGAGGGGAAGGGACAGGGAGGTGGTGAGCTCGAGCTCGAAGCCGGAGGCCAACCGGGGCGTGCCGAGATTGGCCCAGTTTTGCAGGCCGGTGGACCATTGGAGTTGATAGCGTCTGCCAGTCTCAGTGCCGAAGCGGACCCGGGCAGTGCCCTGCGGGCTGAAGGAGGCATCGATGATCTGCAGGTAGTTCGCGTCGCGGGTGTCGCCGAACCGGTAGATCTCGCCGGTGAAGAGGGAGGCTACGTAGAGTTCGCCCTCCTCGTCCTCGCCAAAGGCGGAGATGCGCAGCGAGGTGTCGAGGAACTGGCGGTCAATCCAGTTTCCGGAGGGGTCCCGCTGGATCCCCCAGATCCGTCCCGAGTTGTAGTCCCCGAAGAAATAGATGCCCTCCATGCGGGGGAAACGGCGCCCCCGGTAGACATAACCGCCGGTGATGGAACTGCCGGCGTTGTGGTCGTATTCGTAAACCGGGTCGGTGGAGGTTCCCTTGGTGAGGGAGGTGCCGGAGTTGAAGGTGTTGAAGCCCTCGAGGCGGCGCCACTGGAAGTTCTCGCCACCGGTGCTGGCGGCTGGGACGAAGTTGACTTCCTCCCATTCGTATTGTCCCACGTCGGCAATATACATGTCACCGGTCCTGCGGTCGAACGACCAGCGCCACGGGTTGCGCAGGCCGAAGGCCCAGATCTCATTGGGGACCTCGGGGTCGAGGAGGAAGGGGTTGTTGGGCGGGATGGCGTAATTGGATCCAGGGTCGGGAGTGCCCTCCACGTCGAGGCGCAGCATCTTTCCCAGGAAGGTGTTGGTGGCCTGCCCGTTGCCGATTGAGCCATGGCCACTTCCGGTGTCCCCGGCCCCACCCCCGTCACCCATCCCGATATAGAGATAGCCATCCGGGCCGAAGTGGATCTGGCCCCCGTTGTGGTTCGACTGGGGCTGGTCGATGACGAGGAGAACGTCCTCGCTGGCTTCGAGGGCGTCGTCGGGATTGGCTGGGTTTACCGAGAAGCGTGAGATCACGGTGTTCCCCCGGCGGGCGGCATTGCTGCTGATGTAGTTGACGTAGAAGTGCCCTTTGGCGGCATCGCCGGGGGGAAAGGCGAGTCCCAGCAGACCACGTTCATCGCCGCCGCTGTCGTTGGTGTTCACGCTGGATCGTATATCGAGGAAAGTCCGCAGAGCCCCGCCGTCCCAGATCCGGATGCGGCCCCCTCGCTCCACGATGAAGAGTCGGCCACTGCCATCGCCGGCATTGATGAGATCAACGGGACTGTTCGCGGTGGTGATGACGGGATTGCCCAGTTGAAGATCGGGCCAGACCGGAGGCGCGAGGTCGCTGGTGACGAGGCGGGGCAGGATGAGGAAGTCACTGCTGCCGACCCCGCTATTCAATCCGTGGAGGGCGAGCATGTTGCTGCCGGGATTGAGCAGGGGCAGGAAGGCGCTCAGGTCGAATCGTTCGAACTGGAGGGCGTTGGAATCGGAATTGCTGGCACTGGCAGCGGAGGAGGGGCCTGGTTGCAGGGGGGCATTGGCGGCCGCGACCTGCACTCCGTTGAGGTAGGCGACGAAGCCGTCGTCATACTTCATCTCCAGGAAGAGCCCCCGGGCGGAATTGAGAGCGGACTGATCGATGGTGAAGGGAACCCGGATGTAGGCGGTGGCATTGATGTCCTCCATGACATCCTGGAGATCCAGCCCGAGGAGCCCGGCGTAACTGGTGCCGGACCCGGGATTGGCCTCGTAGCCGACCCCGGTGGTTCCCGCGCTCCAGTTCGCGGCGTTGGACGGGGCGGTCACGGTGGCCCAGTCTGCGATCGAGAGGTCGCTTCCTCCGTTGGCGGCAGTGGGAATGAGGGCGGTGGCCGCGGCGGCCGGGTCGTCGGCCACCAGGACCGTTTCAGCCGCCGGGAGGGGAAGGGCGAGGGCAAGGAGGGGAAGGGCAGAAGACGCGAAAAGCGGGATCTTCATGGGACGGCACTTCATGGGGCGGCACTGTCAGCCCGATTGGCTGAATTGCCAACACGATTTCAGGTGGGGTCCCGGGTGAGTCCCAGCTCCCCGGGGTGGCAGGATGATTCTGCGGGAGCCGCCCCGACCCGGGCGCGGCCGAATCTCGAAATTCTCCCGTCCTCTTAGAACAGGGTGTAGATAAACGGTGCCGCTCCCGTGCTCGCCAGCAGCAGCAGGATTCCAAGGAGAAGCAGGACCACCACGATCGGCGTCAGCCACCAGCGCTTGTTGTCCTTCAGGAATCCCACCATCTCGGCCAGGAAGCCCGTCTTCACCTCGCGGCTCGCCTGCTCAAACTCGTTCTCTTTGCTTTTGTCGCTCATCTCGAATTGAGGGTCAGTACTGCTTGAAGCGCTGGGATGCCGGCGTCGAACCGGTCCGCTTGATCCAGTAGCTCTCCGCCTCCGGCTCAAACTTCCGCTTCATGGTATCACGGCCGATGAGACGAAACACCATTGAAAAGGGCGTGAACAGTCCAAAGTAGAGAGCCAACAGAATCACGTTGCTGATCACGAAGCCGATCGGAAAGGCCACGACCATGAGCACCACGTAGAGGGGGAGGAGCAACCTGGGTTGCACCAGGGCGAGCACGAATGAGACCGCACCCAGCGCCCAGAGCACGTAGCTCGCAGTCCAGGCCTCCCACTTCAGTCCGAGCAGAGACCCCACGAAACCGAAACCGAAGAGCGCAATGATGCCAAACTCGCGCAGTATCTTGGCGCTCGGGTTGATTTTGAAATCGGCAATCGTCATGGCGTTTCTAGTCGAGGGCGAACTCCTCGAGATACTTGGCGTTGTCGGGCTCCCCGGCGTTGGGCTGTTTCTCCTTCCGCAGAATCACGCGGCCCAGCACGAGCACGTCCATGTTGGTGCCCATGAAACAACGGTAGGCGTTCTCGGGCGTGCACACGATGGGTTCCCCCCGCACGTTGAAGCTGGTATTGATCAGGACGGGAGAATCTTCCTTGGCGTGGAAGGCCTTGAGGAGTTTGTGATAGATCCCGTGTCGCGTGTCCGCGGTCTGCACGCGGGCTGACATGTCGACGTGGGTGATTGCCGGCACCACCGAACGCTTCTGATTGAGCTTCTTCAACCCCGTCAGATCGGCCTCCTCGTCATTGAGGGTGAACCGTTTGTCCTCCTGCACGGGCGCCACCAGCAGCATGTAGGGGCTGTCCTGGTTCGCCTCCATCTCGAAGTATTCCTCCACTTTCTCGCGAAGAATGACGGGCGCGAAGGGGCGGAAGGATTCGCGGAACTTGATCTTGAGATTCATGGTGCGCTGCATCTTCTCCGAGCGAGCGTCGCCAAGGATACTGCGCGCTCCCAGGGCCCGGGGACCGAACTCCATACGGTCCTGAAACCAACCGATCACCTTCTCATCCGCGATGAGCTGGGCCACTTTTTCACAGAGTTCCTCCTCGCTCGCACAGACTTCATAGGCCGCCTCTTCCCCGTCCAGGAACTCCGTGATCTCCTCCGTTTTAAACTCCGGCCCGAACCAACTGTTCCCCTGGTCGCCCTCGCCCCCGGCGATGCGCTCGTTGTCGAGGTAGTGATACCAGACGAGTTGGGCCGCTCCCAGAGCGCCCCCGGCATCGCCCGCCGCGGGCTGGATCCAGATGTCTTCAAACAGACCCTCCCGCAGGATCCGGCCGTTGGCCACGCAGTTCAGCGCCACCCCGCCCGCCAGGCACAGCTTGTCCTTGCCGGTGACTTCCCGGGCGTGCGCCGCCATCGCCAGCATCAACTCCTCGGTCACCAGTTGCACGCTCGCCGCCACGTCCATGTAGAACTGGTTCAGTTCCGTCTCCGCCCGCCGCGGCGGTTGCCCGAAGAGTTGATGGAACTTCTGGCTCGTCATGGTCAAGCCCTGGCAGTAGTTGAAATACTGCAGGTCCATTCGGAAGGAGCCGTCCTTTTTGATGTCGAGCAAGTGGTCGCGGATCTTGTCGGCGTAGATTGGTTGGCCATAGGGAGCGAGCCCCATGAGCTTGTACTCCCCGCTGTTGACCCGGAATCCGCAGTAGTAGGTGAAGGCGGAGTAAAGAAGGCCCAGCGAGTGCGGAAAGCGCTGTTCCTGCAGGATCCTGACCTGGTTGCCTTCCCCCACCGCGATGGTGGAAGTGGCCCATTCCCCCACGCCATCGACCGTCAGGACCGCGGCCTCGTCGAAGGGGCTCGGGAAAAAGGCACTGGCGGCATGGGTCTCGTGGTGCTCGGGGAAAACCAGCGGCCCAGTGTATTCCCTGCCCAATCCCTTGCGGAGCACACGGCGGAGATGGAGCTTCTCGCGCAGCCACATCGGGATGGCTTGCCGGAAACTGCCAAATCCGCTCGGCGCAAACGCGAGGTAGGTTTCCAACAGTCGCTCGAACTTGAGATAGGGTTTCTCGTAGAAGGCCACGTAGTCGAGATCGCCGGGGCTGATTTCCGCCTCCGCCAGGCAGTATTCGATCGCCTTGGCGGGAAAATCCGGGTCGTGCTTCTTGCGGGTGAAGCGCTCCTCCTGAGCGGCTGCCACGATCTTGCCGTCGCGCACCAGCGCGGCCGCCGAGTCGTGGTAGAAGGCGGATATCCCCAGGATGTTCATGGCCAGCGAATCAATCTGAGAATCGAGGTTTCACTGGTCAACGCCAGAACCGATTGCCCGGGGTCGGTCGCCAGCAGGGAGGGGAAGGGCAGAAGAAGCGGGGAGCTTGATTTTCACGGGGGCACTGTCAGCCCGATTGGTTGAATTGTCGATCAGATGTCGGCAGTAGCCCGGTTGGCTCACAGTCCCCTGGCGGCAGGATGATTCTGCGGGGGTCGCCCGGACCGGGGAAATGTCGTGGCCGGTGATGGGGCAGGAATCCCTCCCTTGCCAAGCGGACGGTGGGGGCTAGGATCTCCCCGTCCCGCGCCCCGGTAGTTCAACGGATAGAACAAGGGTTTCCTAAACCTTAGATAGAGGTTCGATTCCTCTCCGGGGTACCAGCCCTAAACTCCTGGAAAACAGAGAAAACACCCAAAAATAGGGCTTTCTCCGCAGTGCTCTCCCGTGGGCCATTTCGCCCCGATTCGCCTCAGTTTTTGACGAAATAGGGTTACAGATAGGTTACACCCTTCGATCCCAAGATCCCTTGGCCTTTGCGTTGTGGATGAATAGTGGCCGGCCAACGTTCATCGGAGTGCAGCGCCAACCAGATTAAACCCCAAGTCTTGTACGACCTCGCTGTAGCCGCTCCAGCGAGTGCAGGGTTAACGCAATTAGCCATCACCGTGAAACACTCACTATTGCCTCTGATTATGCTGACTTCTGTCAGCGCGCAGGAGGTGGACCTGTTTTCCTTCATGCCCGCTGCATCGGATGCGATCGTCCAACAAACGGCGGAATTCAAGCCCTCCGGTTCGAAATGGGGCGATGGCCTCGATGAGAAGCAGGTGTTTCATCGTCAACTTCAGTGGGGCAACGAGAAGAACGGTTGGAGCCTGCGCATCGGCAAGGGTGGTCAGATCTACTCCTTCAGAGGCCCCTTTGGTGAGGCCATGCCACCGCAGATTCACAAGGGCTCGGAATGGAACGATGAGGTCTGGCAGTTGGTCTCGGTGTGCACGAAGAGAAACGATGACACCCTCTTCCAGACCGACATGGGGCCCAAGCGGCCGCTGGCCTACTTCATTCATGGCTCAGGCACCTACAAGCGAGATCCGGCGATCAAGAAGACCTTTTACAACCCCATCCTGGCGGAGAAGGTCACCGACTCCTCCTACAGCATTCTCAACTGGGGTCAGCACGCCCACGTCCCTACCATCTACAGATCGAACGCCCTCTACTACACCCGCTTCAATGTGCACGAGGACGGAGCCATTGAGCTGAACTACGCCATCCACAACTTTGGCGACGATGTGCTCAACTACTTCAACACGCCCTGGGGTGGTGTGCGCCACAGCACGCTGCCGGAGCACCTGCTCTCCAAGCCCGATGGAAGCGTTGCTTCCACCAAGTTTGTGTCCTTCAGCAACAAGGGCATCAAGGATGCGAGCCAAACCGGAGGGTGGAGTGGCTTTTTCACGGCCAACGATCCGGAGGCCTGGGGCATTGCCTTGGTCTTTGGCCATCAAGCACAGGCAAAGCAGGCCAAGCTGCGCTATCGTTGGGGCTATGCCGGGGCCAAGGCCAATGCCCGCGACTACTTTGTCTCGGTGGTCAATCCGCGGGTGCCGGTGGGCAAGGGCCAGACCTTGAAGGTGCAGGTTTTCGTGATCGTCGATCAGCTCAAGAATATCAGTCGACGGGTTGAAGCGCTGAAGGCCAAGACTCGCTACGATCTTGTCAGCATCAAGGATTCGCCTGAGCGCACGGTGACGGTGGAAGCTGAGAACCATCAGGGAAGGCTGAAGCTCGCTGCCTGGCCGAAGCAGGAGAGCCGACCCCTGTTTCTGGTGCAGGAAGCCAAAACGAAGAAGCGCTACGTGATCGATGACCTCTACCGCTTTTCGTCCCGTGACGATTTCAAGAAATTCCACCCGGCCTACGAGGGTGACCAGCCCGTGCTGCGATCCTACGATGGCAACACTCGCTACCTCCGCCTCTTGGGCTTTCTCGATGAGGATCGGTCATTGCAGGATGTGCTAAAGTGATCACTTCATCGGATGCATGGCGGTTGTGTCATCAACGCCGGGTCCGCCAGACTGGACATTGGATCGCCCACACCGTCTGTCACGAGGTGCCTCACCGGCAGTTCGTCTTCACCATGCCGCGTCCCCTGCGCGGCATCTTTCGCAAGAGACGCCACCTCCTCTTCCGCACTGCCATCGAGT
>MPMC02146685.1_pt1 | contig 10836 bp, 6 predicted proteins | sample 1617281 | NCBI WGS metagenome assembly MPMC02 (sample SAMN05944809, study PRJNA350692) | marine metagenome | biome: marine; feature: ODZ; material: water; isolation source: 100 m water sample filtered on 30 um supor filter | place: Pacific Ocean | collected 2012-04-09 | depth 100m m | reverse complement strand
GGCCTGGCCTTGGAGGTTCAAGCGGCGCCGTCGGTGACCTCATGATAACGCAGCTCGACGACCACTTCAAGGACGGCTCCGGGGTCTCATGTGTTGGAAAGCGGCCCTCGGGGGCTACCGTTGGCAGCACGAGGTCGGTCGTCAGCCCTTTATGACCGGCGGGGTGAGCGCCTCCACCGAGTGCGCTGACATCAATAACGACGGCCACCTGGATTTGCTCACCGGGGAGATCGTGCACCCCGATGTGGGGCCCGCCGCCGACCGGGCGGCGCTCTTGGTCAACACCGGCGCCCCTGATGTGGTCTTCGACCGGCGGGCGGCGGAGAGCGTGGGGTTGGGGCGTCCCTTCCTCGATCAGGGCCGTGACGAGGGGGTGATGAACAGCACCGTCCTCGACTTCGACAACGACGGCTGGGTGGACGTCTATTGGTCCAGCTCGGCCTACCCCATCAACGAGGGCCTGCTCTATCACCAGGACGCGCCGCTCCAGTTCAGCCAAGTGGAGTTCGAGGACGCTTTTCGCCATTACCACAGCCATGGGGTCCAGCCCGTGGATCTCGACCGGGACGGCGACCTGGACTTGGTGGTGGGGGCCTTGGCCGCGTACTGCGGGCCCGATTGGTTCGATATCCCGTGTTGGGATCCGCCCACCACTCGAATCTACGAGAACCTGATCGGCAACCGGCAGAACTGGATTCAGTTGACGCTGGAGGGCGGCCCCATGACCAATCGCGCGGCCATCGGGGCGCGGGTGGAGGTCACCGCCGGCGGGGTGACTCAGACCCAGGAAATCGACGGCGGACACGGGCGCTACACCACCCAACGAGATATGACCCTGCACTTCGGTTTGGGGGCCGAGTGTGAGGCCGAGGTGGTCGTCCGTTGGCCGGACCGGGCCTTGACCGAGCAGCGCTTCGCCGTGGGCGCAGGCTATGGGTATCGCGTTCGCCAAGGAGATCCACCGGAGACTATCCGCGACCGGTGAGCCGGTCAGTTGCGAGGGAGACTTGCGGTGACCGCCGTCTTTCTCCCAGGATCGTTACGGTGACCTCGAGAGGGGAGAAGTCATGTTGAAGTGGTGGATGCTTTTGGCGGTCAGCCCGCTGGCCTGGGGCTGTGTGCAGCCCAGCGACGACAAGCCGGTGGTGCGCCTCATCGACGACGACGCCGCCATCAGCGCGCCCGATGGATCTGTCGTCGATGCGGTCGTGGACGCCGCCCCGGCAGTGGACGCAGCGCCCGCACTCGACGCCGCGCCGCCACCGCCTCCGCCCCCGCCTCCTTGTGGCAGCGCCGCGGGCGTGGTGCCCGAGGGCCTCGTGGAGCTGAGACACGACGACGGGGCGGGCTCCACCTCCTTCAACGAGCAGTTCGTGGGCAATCAGATCGCAGGCAAAGACCTGACCGTCGAGCCCATCAACCAAGCGATGCGCTACGACCTGGAGCATCCGGTCAAGATTCACGCCATCAAGGTCCGGTACCAGTCGGTGCCCGAAGACAAGACCCAGCCCATCGGGATCTCCATTCGGCGTGATTTCGGCCACAACGGCTTTGATTTTTGGCCCCACACGCCCCATTGGGAGGGGAACCTCTGCGCCGATGAGGTGGTGGCCGGCGAGTGGACCACCTTCGTCTTGGATCCCCCCCTGGTCATTGACAAGCCGCAGCCCATCTTCATCGTCCAGCGGCGCGAACGTGGGCTCGAGACCCCCGATTGGGCGTTTGATCTCACTCCACCCGAGGGCTGCGAAAACCCCAACCCCAATAGCTGCTGCAATCGCTATGACGACTGCCACGCCTCGTACAATATCCCCGGCTTGACCTACTTCGAGGACGGCGCCGCCGCCTATTACTTTTGGAATGGGCTCTCTCTCAGCTTCCCCTATGACTTCATGGTGCGGCTCATGGTGGAGCCCACCGACGACGTCCAGCCCGAGGAGAAGATCTTCCAGGCGATTCCGGACCTGGAGGTGGGGGCCAAATTCGCCTGGGGCGATTACGACAACGACGGGTGGGACGACGTCGTCGTGGACGGCAAACGGCTCCTCCGCAACGATCAGGGCACCTTGGTGGACGTCAGCGAGGCGGTGGGTCTCGAGACCGACAAGGGGACCGGCGCCGTCTGGGGCGATTACGACAACGACGGGTGTCTCGACTTGTTCACCTTCATCGAGGACCCCAGCACGTCGGACATCCTCTATCGCAATAATTGCGAGGGGGGCCTGGAGGAGGTGACGGCGGCGGCGCGCATCGTCGACCGCCAAGAGCTGACCAATTGCCCTCGCAACGAGATGCAGCAACCGGGTTCACCCACGGCGGCGGCCACGTGGGTCGACCTCGACAACGACGGGTTCTTGGACCTCTACCTGGGCAATGAGATCTGCTGGGACGTGGGCGGCGGCTATTTCGTGGACACGGTCTGGCGCAATAACGCCGACGGGACCTTCAGCGAGTGGACCGGCGCCCACGGGTTCGTGGGCTATATGGACGAGAACAACGCCTATGGAACGCGGGGCACCAGCGCTCTCGACTACGATCTGGACGGTGACCAGGACGTCTTCGCCAATAATTACCACTTAAACCCCAACCTCTTTTACCGCAATGAGGGGGACGGCCGGTTCTCCCAGGTGGCCGCCGAGTTGGGGGTCATCGGCACCCTGGAGCCGGGGTACGAGGACAGCGGGCTCTACGGCCACAGCGTGGGGGCGGCCTGGGGCGACATCGATCGCGATGGGGACTTCGATTTGATCGTGGCCAGCCTGGCCCACCCCCGCTTCTTCGACTTCTCCGACAAGACGCAGGTGTTGCTGCAGAACGACGACCACACCTTCACCGACGCTCAGGGCGATTGGTCCACCCCCTGGGGTGACACCGGCGTACGCTACTCAGAGGGGCACTTCTCGCCGGTGCTGGCGGACTATGACCAAAACGGCACCCTCGATTTGATCATCAGCTCCGCCTACCAGGGCCGGACCACCGACTTCTACTGGGGTGGGGGCGACGGCACCTTCGACCTCGACAGCTATCACGCGGGCATCAAGACCGAGTACGGGCTCGGCTTGGCCTCGGCCGACATCGATCATGACGGTGACCTCGATTTGGCCTCGACCAGCACCATCTGGACCAACACCCTCGCCGCCGAAGCCAAGGGCCACTGGTTGCAACTTCGATTGGTGGGCAATGTGAGCGCCAATCGCGCGGCCATCGGGGCCACGGTGTGGGTCACCGCCGGCGACGAAACCTGGCTGCGGGCGGTCTCAGGAGGTAACGGGCACGGCTGCCAGGAATCCCAGACCCTTCACCTGGGGCTGGGGGCGACCGCTGTGGTGGACGAGATCGTGATCGACTTCCCCGGCGGTGAGACCGTGACCTATTCGGGCCCCATCGACGCCGATCAGCGCCTCTGGCTCTTCGAAGACGGCATCATGGAGACCGGGTGGGCGCCGCCCACGCCGTAGCGGGCCCTCCGCCGGAACGCCCCCGTGAAGGACGGCGCGGTCTACGCCCTCGAGCTCAGGGAGCCGGCTGGGCCAGATCGGTGAGCCCGGGGTCGCGGTAGGTGGCGCCGTCGGCGGCGATGTACAGGGTGAGCTGAGGCCCCTCGAACGCCGGCAGGTAGACGTCGGTGATTTGCTCGCCGTCGTGGGTCAATCGAATCCATTGCCCGGCTTCGATGGCCACCGGCGGGTTATTGCATTGGCCGGCTGCCCCGACCCCCATTCGGAAGCGGGCCGGGGCCGCGGGCTCGGCCACGAGGCCGTCGTAATAGCGCTCTCCGGACGCGTAGTAACCCAGGTTCTCCCCGAAGTAGACGCAGTTTTGTCCCGGCACACACACCACATAGGCTTTACATCGAAAGCCCACGGCGAGGCCGGGGACAGCGTCGATGTCCATGGACTCCAGATCCGAGATCAGCAGCGGCTCGGGCGGCGGCGCGGCGTCGGCCGGGGCCGGGGCTGCGTCGGGGGCGCTGTCCAGCGGTGGCGGCGCCATGTCCATGGGCGGAGCCGCGTCGGGGACCGGGGGCGCCATATCCCGCGGCGGTGGGCTCGAGTCGGGCGCAGCGTCCGGGCCCGGCGGCGCCATATCGCTCATCGGTGATGACGCGTCCTCGACCGTGGGGGCGGCGTCGAGGGCCGGAGACCCCATGTCCACACCGGGGGGCGCCATGTCCACGGGTGGGGCGGCCATATCCGGCGCCGGCCCGCCATCCGTCGGGACGGCCGAGTCATCAACCATCGCGTCTTCCAGCGGCGCGGGCCCGGTGTCCATGCGGCCACCGTTGAAGGCGTCGGTGCCGGTCTCTTCAGAGCCGGACGTCGAGAGGTCGCAGGCCGTACCCAAGAGCGCGGCTATGGCGAAGACTATCCACCGGTCACCCATACCCACTCCCCAATTGACGCTCGCGTGCGGCGAGCCGGTGAGGTGAGTGTACCTGGCGGGTGCCCGTAGACCCAATCCGGGGCCGGGTGGACCGCAACGATGGGGGCCACGGGCTCAGCGTACGCAAGAGGGCGGTCGAGTACGGCCGTCTTCGGTGCTCCCCCAACAGCGAATCAATCCGGTGTCCGTGACGGCGCACGAGTGCAGTTGATTGGCCTCCACCTGAACAAAGCGCCCGTCGGGCGCCGCACATCGGTCCAGGCTCTGGCTGCCGAAGCAGCGCACGGCGCCCTCGGTGGTCAATCCACAGCTGTGGACCGTCCCGGCGCTCAGTTGAGTATAGGCCCCCGCCGGCGGGGTGCCCTGTCCGTGAGCGTTTGCGCCCACGCAGCGGCCCTCTCCGTCGGTGGTGACGGCGCAGGTCATATAGTGTGCTGCGCTGACCTGAGCGTAGTCACCGGGATCGAGCTGAAGGGGGCTCGGTTCACCGCGGAATCCTTCGTCGAGGCCCCAGCACTGGAGCTGGGCGTCTCCGTCGATGGCGCAGGCGTGGCGCCCACCGCCGGCGCTCACCTCGAGGAAGTGCCCTGACGGGGGGGAAGTTTGGCCCTCGGCGCCGTTGCCCCAGCAGCGAAGATTGTCTCCCTCGGCCGTGGTCAAGCCGCAGCAGAAGCCCAGGCCGCAGCTGATGGCCGTAAACACGTCATCGGGGGGCGTTGTCGCGCCGCCCGTCGGCGACCCCCAACACGCCACCGCCCCCGAGTCGCGCAGGGCGCAAGTGTGTCGATAGCCGGCGGACACGGCCACGAAATCTGCCCCTGCCGGCGCCGCCAACACCCCGCCGGGCTCGGCGCCCCAGCAGGCTAGGCTGCCGTCGGTGCGGAGGGCGCAGGCGTGGTCACGGCCCACGGTCACCGAGCCCCAGCACCCTGCCGACGCTTCGGTGTCGTCGGCGTCTTGATCGTTGGCCACATAGCCATCGGGTTGGGTGCAGCCCACGGTCGTGGACCCGGGGTCGCCCGCCCCGTCCCGGTCCATATCGCGATACCACACGGTGTTCGGATTGAGCCGTGGATCGGTGTCGTCGCAGTCATCGGCGTTGAGTACATAGGGCCAGTAAGCCTGGCACCCAAGAACGGTCTGCGACGGGTCACCGAATCCATCGGCGTCGGTGTCCCGATACAAGGCCACCATATCCACCGCGTCGGCGTGAATTAGGCCGTCACAATTACGATCCACCGCGTCGCATTGCTCCGTTTGAGCCGGGAAAATCGCCGGATCGTGGTCACGGCAGTCGAGGCCCCCGCAGGAGGTGTTCAGCGCGCCGTCGCCGTCTTGGTCACAGATTTCCGTAGTCGCTTGAGGTCCGGGTCCCCCCTGATGGGCGCGGGGGGTGACCGGCGCGTCGAGGAGGGCCTCGAGGCGGGCCTCGACGGCCGCCTCGCTATTGGCGCCGAAGCTGCTGTCGATCCGCATCTCTCGGTCCACCAGGACGAGGAAGGGCAGAGCGCCGCCGTAGACCTCGCTGGTTTGAAAGGCCGAGTAGGCGGCGCCGTCATCTTGGAGCACCACGGGGAACTCGAGACCATAGGCCTCCGCCCACTCTGTGAGGAGCGCGGGTGTGGCCGGGTCACCGGGACGCCCGGACTCCGTCAAGAGGTGGATGATCATGAACCCGCGATCTCGATACCGGGTCCACATGGCTTGAGCGCCCCCGGCGGTCTCGCGACAGGGCCCGCACCAGCCCGCCGAAAAGTCGATCAGGATCACATATCCGTAGAATTGATAGAGGGAGAGCATGGCCCCGAATTGGTCTTGGAACGCGAGGTCGGCCAAGACCTCGGTCAGCTCGAAGCCGTCGGCGTACACGCCTTGGGCGAAGCCGCTCAAATCGGGCCATCGCCGGCCGCCGAAGGGCCAATTGAAGCGGTCGACGGGATCCGTATCGGCGGCGTGCTCCTCAGTGTCGGAGAACCCGTCACCGTCGGTGTCCGCCCGAACCGGATCGGTGCCGTCCGCCACCTCCTCGCCGTCCGAGCGTCCGTCTCCGTCCGTGTCCACCATGTTGGGATTGCTGCCCAGGGTGAACTCCTGGCCGTCTCCCACGCCGTCTCCATCGGAGTCGGGATCGGCCGGGTCGGTCTCCACCACGGCCTCCGCGGTGTCACCGAGACCATCCCCGTCGCCGTCATCACCGATGTTCACCGGAGGTCGCATGAACTCTCCGTCGGTGATGGGGCCGCCGTCGCTCTCTTGATTCGGTCCGCTCACCGGGATCGACACCACGTCATCGTTATCGCCACTGCTTACGGGGAAGCAGCCCGCCACCAAGACCACCCACAACGGAATCGTCCACCGCCCCACGCCCGGATCGCGGATCGGGCCGGGCACACCGTCGTTCCGCCGCTGCCGCGGATCTATGCTCTCGTTTTGTCGAACCATCATTCCCCCCGGTATCCGTCGTCCCGCACATCTCACCACTGCCGGTGAATATAGCATTCGTGCGGGGCCCCGCTCTACGGGGCGTGGTTCCATTGCGGCGATACGTTTGACACTTCATCGGAGGCCCCGCATCCTCCCCTTTCCGACGAACGTTTCTTTGGTGAAAGGGGAGCCCCAAATGCGTTTCGGTAAGGTCTGTCTCAGTGTCATCACCGCTTTGGCCGGACTCGCTTGCGAGAACGAGATCCGCACCACCGCGACCCCCGAGATCGCGGTTCAGCCGTCGTCTTTGGTCTTCGCCGCGCCCGACGAAGGCGGCGATATTCGCACCACCACTTTGATGATTCGAAACGACGGTGATGGACCTTTACTCATCCGGTCGGCCCAGGTGACCGAAGAGGATGACACCATCGAGCTCTACTTGGAGGACGCAGAGGACTGGTCCAATGGAGTGCGAGAGGTCGCGCCCGAGAGCGCCATCCCCATCACCTTGGGGTGACGGGTGCGAGACGCCGAGCGCGACATCGGGGCGCTCACGATCTCCCATAACGCGGGGGATGACACGGTGGTTCCGTTGCAGACCGTCGACATCGACCCCGAGTTGGCGGTGCGAACCGAGCCCGCAGGGATGGTCATGCAAGCGGGGATCGACGTGGTCCTGGCGGGGGCGACGGCCATCGCGCCTCAGCGGGTCTTGATCGAGTTGGGCGGTCACACCGTGGCGCCGTTGATGCTCGATGAGGTGTGCCTATTGGCCTCGGGTAGCGGCGACTGTCTAGAGGGTAACGCCATCTATGACCCCGATCTGGGGCCTGCGCCCGAGCCCGAGGCCGATGATGAGGACGGAGAAGACGAAGGAGAGGCCGAGGGAGAGGCCGGAGACGCGGCAGATCCACCGCCGCCCGAGCGGCATCCACTCTTCATCCTGTGTGAAGGCAACCCGCTCACGGTGGACGCGTGCATTCCCCCCACCACCTTCGGCCCGATCTTCTTCGGCGAGACCAAATCCTACAGCGTGTTCTTCCGACCCAATCTGGACGCCACGGACGCCCGGTCGGCGCGCCTCCAGATCACCAGCAACGCCTCCACAACACCGAGCTATGTGGTGCGTATCTCCGGTCGCGGGTGCGTCCGCGTTGAAGAGGGCGACGTCTGCGGTGGGTGTGGTGACGGCGTGGTGGCCGGCTATGAGCAGTGCGACGACGGCAATGTGATCAACGAGGACCTTTGTCGGAACAACTGTCGTCGGCCCAGCTGCGGCGACGGTGTGGTCTCGCCCCCCGAGGAGTGTGATGACGGCAACGAGGTGAACACCGACGACTGCACCAATGACTGTCGCGACGCCCTCTGCGGCGACGGGTTCCTGCAAGAGGTCGGTGAGGCCTGCGATGATGGGAATCGAGAGCAGGGAGACGCCTGCCTCAACAACTGTCAGGTGGCGCGTTGCGGAGACGGGTTTCAGCAGATCGGTATCGAGGACTGTGACGACGGAAACTTCGTGAACGGTGACGGCTGTGACACCAACTGTACGGTCAGCGCGTGCGGAAACGGAGTCGTGGGCGTGGACGAGGAGTGCGATGACGCCAACACCATCGACGGCGACGGATGCGACGCCAACTGCACCACCACCGGCTGCGGAAACGGCGTCGTCACCGCCGGTGAGGACTGCGAGTACCTGGGAGAAGGGACGGAGTATTGCGAATACGGAGAAGCATCCTGCGCTCGATGCTTAGCCAATTGCACCATCGGCCCGGGTTTTCTTCGCTACTGCGGTGACGGCCAATACGAGCCGGCGCACGAGGGCTGCGACGACGGCAATGAAGATGACACAGACGAGTGCACCAACGCGTGCCGCGAGGCCTTCTGCGGGGACGAGATCGTGCGGCGGCGAGTGGAGTTTTGTGATGACGGCAACACGGTCACCGAGGTCTGCCCCTACGACGCCGACGCCGAGGAGTGCACCGTTTGCCGCGCCGACTGTACCGAGGGACCCGGTCTCTCACCCACCTTCTGTGGGGACGGTGAGCGGAACGGGCCCGAGCACTGCGACGATGGGAACGACGAGGACAACGACGGGTGCCCCAATGACTGCATTCGCGACGGGTGCGGCAACGGGATCTTGGACGAGGGCGAACAGTGCGATTTCCGCGATTTGGCGGGCGGCGAAAACTGTGACCGGAATTGTACGTTGAAGGCCTGTGGCAACAACGTCGTCTCCGAGGACGCGAACGGTGTCGAAGAGCAGTGCGACGACGGCAACACAGAGACCGAAGCCTGTGACTATGGCGTGGAGCGCTGTCGGGTCTGTAACGACCAGTGTCAGTGGGGAGACGGGGTCGTGCTCCGGTGCGGTGACGAGATCGTCTCCGCACCCGAAGAGTGTGATGACGGGAACGCCTCTGACGAAGACGACTGTCTCGCGAACTGCGTGCGGGCCCGGTGTGGGGACGGCTTCACAAACGACGGCGTGGAGCAGTGCGACGACGGGAACATCCAAGACGAGTCCTGCGAATACAATGTGCGGCGGTGCGCCATCTGTAACCACCAATGCAACGAGGTCTTCGGTGAAGGCCCGTTCTGCGGAGACGGTGTGGTCAGCAATGGCGAAGAATGTGACACCGAGGACGACAACGGCGACGAGGTTTGCGAGCGGAACTGCACTCTACAGGGATGCGGGAACGGGATCGTGTCCGGCGATGAAGAGTGCGACGACGGCAATCATGTCAACGGAGACGAATGCGATAACAACTGCACCGAACCGGGATGTGGGAACAACATCGTCAACGAGGACGAGGAGTGCGACGACGGCAACGCCGAGACCGAGGCCTGTGACTATGGAGAAGAGTTCTGCGCCGTGTGCACGGCGGACTGCCAGATCGGGCTGGGCCAGGTGCTCCGCTGTGGTGATGGGCGGGTCGACGGAGACGAAGAGTGCGACGACGGCAACTTGCAGCTCACTGACGGGTGCACCGAGGACTGCAAAGAGGCTCGCTGTGGCGACGGCTTTGTGCAGGCCGGTGAGGAGACGTGCGACGACGGAAACGCCTATAGCGAGCCCTGCGAATACGGCCTGGAGGCGTGCGAGGTGTGTCTGGACACCTGCCGAGAAGGGCCGGGTGCACCCGCATTCTGCGGCGACGGGGTGCAAAACGGTCCGGAGGCCTGTGACGACGGCAACGACATCAACGATGACGAGTGCGATAACAACTGCACCATCCCGGGCTGTGGCAACGGAGAGGTGACCGAAGGCGAGGAGTGCGACGACGGCGACCTGGAGAGCGGTGACGGCTGTGACGCCAACTGTACGCGCAGCCAGTGTGGAAACGGCATCGTCGCAGGCAACGAGGAGTGTGACGACGGCAACACCGACACCGAGGAGTGTGACTACGGCCGACTCAGCTGTGCTGTGTGCGACGCCCGGTGTCAGATCGCCAACGGGCGCACCCTAAGTTGTGGTGACGGCCGGGTGGACGGTCCCGAGGAGTGTGACGACGGGAACGCCGACGAGGGTGACGCCTGCAGCGGAAGCTGTGTGCTTCGTCGTTGTGGAGACGGTCACCTGCGACCCGGCGTGGAAGACTGCGACGACGGCAATAACGAGACCGAGGTCTGCGCCTACGGCCAGCGGGTCTGCGAAGTCTGTCAGGCCAATTGCACCCTCGGCCCGGGCGCCGAGGTGGCTTTTTGTGGAGACGGCGTGGTCAACGGCCCCGAAGAGTGTGACGGCGGCGACAACTGCAATGACGACTGAACCACCGTGCCCCCTCGGGGCGATGGGCAATATGGGGACCCCTGCCTGTGCGGTATCGATTGCGCCACCGGGATCTGCCTTGGCGCCGCGCGGGGTCCGGGTCATTGCAGCAACCGATGTGTCAATCACCTGCACTGCGCTGACGACAGCCTGTGTCGGACCATGGCCTTGCGGGAGGAGAACGATGGGTGCGCCGATCCCGGGCTCGGGCTCGGCGCAGATCGTGTGGCCACTGTCTGCGTCCCCAACGAGACCGGTCT
>MPMC02134583.1_pt1 | contig 10874 bp, 9 predicted proteins | sample 1617281 | NCBI WGS metagenome assembly MPMC02 (sample SAMN05944809, study PRJNA350692) | marine metagenome | biome: marine; feature: ODZ; material: water; isolation source: 100 m water sample filtered on 30 um supor filter | place: Pacific Ocean | collected 2012-04-09 | depth 100m m | reverse complement strand
TAGTTCGTCACATCCCATACTGCGGCGCGTCGAGATCCGTTGGACGCCTCGTCGAAACCACCGACGAAGTTCCCATCGCGCGAAATTCCGCTGGCACGCGTTCGGAGTTCCACCACGCCTCCGAGGTGCGGCGCAGCCCCAGTCGGCGCATGAGGATGTCGTGCTTCAGGCGGTCTCGTCCGAACACCTCGGCCATCGTGCCGGAAGCCTGGCGGCGCAACAGATCCATCTGCCATAGCCGATCGGAGGCGTGCAGCCAGCCGATGATGCGTGCGCCGTCGAGCCGGTTCGCGACAAACACATGGGGGATGCCAAACTCGTCATGCTGCACGCTGGCCGGTTTATCGAGGATCGACAGCGAAAAGTCATCAGCCTTTGCAGGGTAGACCAGGCAGCCGATCATCGTGAGTAAACAGAAAAGTGATTTCATCACGGGCGAAATAACTATTAACTCCTGCGGTTAAAACCAAGGGCTTTTTTTTGATCGCTTGGCTAGGTGCTTGGCAAGGCATAGGAGGACTTCCAGGTTGAGGAAAATCATAAAACAAAATCGGTTTACTAGTTTCATAGTATCAAACAGCTAGCAATTTTAGCACAGCCCATTGATGAACGTATGATGCGTGGTTTTCACGCGTAAGTTTGATTAAATCCAAAATATTAGAATGCCGGCGGTCGTCACATCCTCGTTTTCAGTGTCCATATCAGCTATTTGAAAAACGAAACAGGTCTTGATTTTTATGCTGCCAACAGGCAGCTTCCACGAGATAAATTTTACTTTTTGACGGACTAAAACAGCCATTTTCATGAACTATTTGTGTAAGTTTGCTTGGTTTTCTTTGGTGCTGGCCGGGGGGGTGCCGCTTGGCCAAGCACTGGCCGATGTGCCGAGAGAGGTGCGTTTCAGCAAACATATCGAACCAGTTTTGTCAGACCATTGCGTGCAGTGCCACGGTCCGGACGACAGGGATCGTAAGGCTGATCTTCGTCTCGACATTAAGGGTGGGATATTCAGTCGCTCAGATGATGGCCAGGTGGTTGTGCCCGGCAGGCCGTTGGAAAGCCTGCTGTTCCAGAAGATCACCGCTCACGATACTGACGACCGGATGCCTCCTAAGGTGGCCAAGAAAGAATTGTCGGCGGACCAGATTGCCACAATCAAGCGCTGGATCGAGCAGGGCGCCGAGTGGGAGGGCCACTGGTCATTTGTCACACCGAAGCGACCGGACCTACCCAAGGTGCATCGCCGCACTTGGCCAAGGAACTCGATCGACTTTTTCACCCTGGCCCGGATGGAGGCCAATGGGCTCGAGCCGTCACCGGAGGCGGATCGCCGGACCCTCATTCGCCGGGTGTGCCTCGACCTGACTGGATTGCCGCCGTCGCCGGAGCAGGTTGAGTGGTTCGTCAACGACACCAACCCGAACGCGTACGAGACCCTTGTCGATTCGTTGCTGTCCAGCGAGCGTTACGGCGAGCGGATGACGCTGGCGTGGATGGACGCCGCGCGCTACGGCGACTCGAGTGTGTTCCACGACGACGGCGTGCGTTATATGTGGCCATGGCGTGACTGGGTGATTCGGGCGTACAATGACAACAAGCGGTTCGACGAGTTTACGATTGAGCAGTTGGCTGGCGACCAGTTGGAGAATGCATCGCTCGACCACAAGGTGGCATCCGGCTTCAACCGCAACCACGGCACGACCGACGAGGGCGGTGTGATCGCCGAGGAGTACCGGGTCGAGTACAACGTGGATCGTGTCAAGACGACCGCCAACGTCTGGTTGGGGCTGACGATGGAGTGTGGCCAGTGCCACGAGCACAAGTACGACCCAATTTCGCAGAAGGAGTACTATCAGTTTTACGCCTACTTCAATGTCAACTCCGACGCTGGCATGCAAACGCGCAATGGCAACTCGGCGCCGATGGTCAAGGTGCCAAGCATGAACCAGAAGCAGGAGTTGCAGCAGCACCGAGAGAAGGTAGCCGCCATGAAAGAGGAGCGGGCCAGGGCCAAGCCGACCGCGAAGGAAATGGACGAGTGGATTGCTGATCACCGCGCCAGTCAACTGCCCGATCCACCAAAGCTGGGCGGGTGGCATTTCCTCGGTAGTTTCACCGCCAACAACAAGGACGCTGCATTCAAGAAAGACTGGGGGCCGGAGAAAAAAGTGGACCTTGGCAAGGAGCACGACGGCAAAAAATGGGAACCGCGCGAGTACGAGGACGGCAAGGTGCACACGCCGGCCATTCCCGGAAACAGCGCGGCTTATTTTTACCGGACCGTGACGGCGGCCAAGGCGCAGGAGGTGATGGTGTCGCTCGGCAGTGACGACGCGATCAAGGTGTTCCTAAACGGCAATCAGGTGTTTGCCAATAACGTTTCCCGCGGCCCGGCGCCTGATCAGGACAAGGCCAAGCTGGCGCTCACAGAGGGTGATAACCATCTGCTACTCAAGATCGTGAACGCCGGTGGCCCGGCCGGTTTCTACTTCAAGCTCGTTGGTTCTGCGCTGCCGGAGAACATCCTGGCGCTGCTGCGCGAGGATGTTCTGAGTGAAGGACACGTGGCGAAGCTGCGAAAGTATTACGAGGAATCCGTCTGGCCCCTGGCCAAGGAGTTGGATGCCAAAATTAAGGCTGCCGAGAAGGCAGTCAGCGATTATGACAAGGGGATTGTCACTGTGATGACGATGGGCGACTTGGCCAAGCCGCGCAAAACCTACGTGCTCGCGCGCGGCCATTATGCGTTGCCTAAAAAGGACGAGGAGATTTTTCCCGGTGTGCCAGCCGCGTTAACGCCGTTGCCGGAGGATTCGCCACCCAAGCGGGTTGGCTTGGCCAAGTGGATTGCCGATGACGACCATCCGCTGACCGCTCGCGTGGCGGTGAACCGCTACTGGTCGATGATCTTCGGCGCGGGGCTGGTGACGACGGTGATGGATTTTGGCACGCGCGGCGCGCTGCCGAGCCATCCGGGGCTGCTCGACTGGCTGGCGCGCGACTTCGCCGATGGCGGTTGGAATGTGAAGCGCGCGTTCAAGCAGATGCTGATGTCGGCGACGTACCGGCAGCAGTCCACCGCCACGGCGGAGCAGCTCCGGCTCGACCCGGAGAATGTGTATCTCTCCCGTGCACCAAGGTTGCGGTTGCAGGGTGAGTTCATCCGCGACAACGCGCTCACCGTCGGCGGCGTGCTCAACGGCAAGGTTGGCGGGCCGAGCGTCAAGCCGTACCAACCGCCGCGTATCTGGAACGAAGTCGCGCTCAACGGCGGTCTGTTTTACAAGCCGGACAACGGCGCAAATCTTTACCGCCGCTCAATGTACACCTACTGGAAACGCTCCGCGCCGATGCCGAACATGATGGCGTTCGATGCGCCGACGCGCGAAAAATGCGTTGTCCGGCGGCCTCGCACAAACACGCCAATGCAGGCGCTGGTGACGCTGAATGACGTGCAGTTCGTCGAGGCGGCGCGGCTGTTTGCGGAGCGTGTACTGCAGCAGGGAGGGGTGGATTTCGACTCGCGGCTCGACTATGCGCTGCTGCTCACCACGGCGCGCCCGGCGGACGAGTTGCGCAAGCGCGTGTTCCGCAACTTGTACGATAGCCAGCTCAAGGTGTTCCGCGCCGATGCCAAGCGCGCCGGCGAGTTGCTGGAGTTTGGCGAAACCAAGCGCGACGAATCGCTCGACTTGGCCAAGCACGCCGCTTGGACCACCGTGGCAAGTGCCATCCTCAACCTAGACGAAGTCATCACCCGGGAGTGAACCATGATTCCATTATTCAATTCTGACCATCTGCTCGACCGCCGCAAGTTTCTGAATCTTGGCGCGTGCGGCATGGGGGCGCTTGGCCTCGCGTCGCTTGCCCAGCCGAGCCTGCTTAACGCTGCCACCGGGCGCGGGGGCGGCGTACTGGGCAACCCGCACTTCAAGCCCAAGGCCAAGCGGGTGATCTACCTGTTTTTCTCTGGCGGCCCGTCGCACATCGACATGTACGATTTCAAGCCGGGCATCCGCAAGATCCACGGCATCGAGCTTCCGGACTCCATTCGCCAGGGCCAACGTATCACCGGCATGACATCGGGGCAGAAGTCGTTCCCGTGTGTCGCCCCGATGTTCGAGTTTAAAAAACACGGCCAGAGCGGCGCTTACTTTAGCGAAATATTGCCGCACATCGCCACGCTCGCTGACGAGATGACGCTCATTCGCAGCGTGAACACCGAGGCAATCAACCATGACCCGGCGATCACTTACATCAACACCGGCACACAGCAGCTGGGCCACCCGAGCATGGGTGCTTGGCTCAACTACGGCCTCGGTAGCCCGAGCGACAACCTCCCGGGCTACATCGTGATGATCTCCAAGGGGCGTGGCGGCAGCCAGGCGCTTTACTCGCGCCTTTGGGGCAGCGGCTTCCTGCCGTCCAAATATCAGGGTGTGAAGTTCCGCAGCTCCGGCGAGCCGGTGCTGTTCCTCAATGACCCGCCGGGCATCGACCGCAGTTCGCGCCGAGCGATCCTCGACAGCATCCGCGCCGTGAACGAGGCAAAGTTTGCCGAGACGGGTGATGCGGAAATTCAGGCGCGTATTTCCCAGTACGAAATGGCATTCCGCATGCAGGCGAGCGTGCCGGAGCTGACTGATCTTAAATCCGAGCCGGAACACGTCTTCGACCTGTACGGCAAGGATTCCAAAAAGCCGGGCAAATACGCCTACAATTGCATCCTTGCGCGGCGCATGCTTGAGAGCGGGGTGCCGTTCATACAGTTGTTCCATCGCGGCTGGGATCAGCACGGCAATTGTCCGCGCGATGTTCGTTACCAATGCGAGGACATCGACCAGCCAACTGCCGCGCTCGTCAAGGATCTCAAGCAGCGTGGCATGCTCGAGGACACGCTCGTGATCTGCGGTGGCGAATTTGGCCGGACGATTTACTCACAGGGCACGCTAACCAAGGACAACCACGGGCGTGACCATCATGGCCGTTGCTTCTCGATGTGGATGGCCGGCGGTGGAATCCGGAAAGGTCACGTGCACGGTGAGACTGATGACTTCTGCTACAACATCGTGCGCGATCCGGTGCACATCAACGACCTCAATGCCACCGCGCTGCAATGCCTCGGCATCGATCACGAACAATTCACCTACCGCTATCAAGGGCTCGACCAGCGCTTGACAAGTGTCCTCGACCCCACCGTGATCACCCCGATTTTGGCTTAACGCGCCACGTCGTAAACAACTCATCGCCGAGTCGGCGTCGACGGGTCAGTTCCAAGTTAGCTGCCTTGGCCAAGGTGGCGAAACCGTCGCCGTCGGCGATCGTTGGTGCATCGCGTCCACCAATGATCCGCGGGCAGATCGTTAGGTGCAGTTCATCCACAAGGCCAAGCCGGAGCAGTTCGAAGTTCAATTCGCCGCCGCCCTCGCAGAGCAACCGATTGACGGCCCACTCGCGCTGGAGCCAGCCAAGCGCTTGGCCAAGCGCAACCTTGTTTTTTCCGCACACCTTCACGCAGTCGGCCAGACGCTCCAGCTTGGCCAAGCGCGACTTCGGCACCTGGCTCGAGGCCAGCACAATGACCGGCGAAACTTGATTTCGGAAAACCGCCGCCTCCGGATCGACTGAACCAGAACCGCTTACGACGATCCGCAAATTTTGCCTAGCCAAGCCGCCGCGAAGTCGCCGCCGCTCGTATTCCGGGCCACCGGCATCCAGCGTCACCGGCGCGGAGTCCACCGTTCGCGCGCCGCACATGACTGCGTCGGCGGTGGCCCGGAGCGAGAGGAGATTCGCGTGGTCGCGCCGGCTGCCGAACGAGACAAACCGCCGATGTGCGGGGGCGATCTTGCCGTCGGCTGACATCGCCATGTTGATCAGCACGAATGGACGGATCGTTTTCATCCAGTGCAAAACATCGCGTCGCCGTAGCTAAAAAAACGGTACCGCTTGGCGATTGCCTCGGCGTAGGCGCGCAGCACATGTTCGCGCCCGCTAGTGCCGCCCGGCTGCGCGAACGCGCTCACCAGCATCAGTAATGTCGATTTGGGCAAATGAAAGTTGGTGAGCAACTCATCGACAACCTGAAACTCATGCGGCGGATAAATGAAGATATCCGTGCGGCCAAGCTGTGGCGCGATCGGCGCGCCGCGAGTAGCGACCGACTCCAGCACGCGCATGCTCGTCGTGCCAACGGCAACGACCCGCCGTCCCTCTGCCTTGGCTTGGTTGACAGCCTCGGCTGCGGCGGTGTCGATTTCGAACCGTTCCTCATGCATGGGATGATCCTCAACGTGATCACACTCCACCGGCTGAAACGTTCCGGGCCCAATGTGCAGGGTCACCTCCGCGAATGTCACTCCCTTTGCGCGTAGCCGGGCGATCAACTCATCCGTGAAATGCAGTCCCGCGGTCGGCGCGGCGACCGAGCCGTCGTTTTTTGCATACACCGTCTGGTAACGCTCGCGATCGGCGCGGGTGTCGATCGGTGCGCGCTCGATGTACGGCGGCAACGGTGTCTCGCCGATGGACTGCAGGAGTTCGTGCACGCCCGACGATTGCGGAAGCCGCAGAAGATATTTGCCGGCGTCGTTCTTGTCGATCGACTTAACCCAGTGCGGAGTGGGGCGTCCATCGAGGTCGTGCAACTGGATGCGTGTCCCGTTGTGAATGCGTTTGCCGGGTCGCAGCATGCACCACCATTCGCCGGGCGCATGTTCCTCGGTGAGCAAAATCTCCACCCGGGCGCCGTCGCCCTCCTTTTGGCCGCGCATGCGAGCCGGGATGACGCGCGAGTTGTTTACCACCAACACGTCGCCCGGATGCAGCAGGAACTCTAGTTCGTCGAATTGCCGGTGGGCGATGGCGCCGCTGGCGCGATCGAGCGTCAGCAATCGGGAGGCATCCCGTCGCCCGATGGGATGTTGGGCAATGAGTTCCTGGGGGAGGGAGTAGTCGAAATCGGCCGTCCGCACAGCGGTATCTAGTAGCTGCTTTTGCGGACGGATACAACGCAGCGGAAGCCGAGCCCCAGCAGCCTCGGGGGGGGAGGGGATACAGATGCTAAATCCCGCCGGCTCGCTTGACCAAGCAGAGGGCAATGCCAAAAACAGACTAAAAAACGGGATTTCCAGAACAAACGAGCAAATAAAAAAATTTCATTTTTTTAAAAAAATCAGTTGACGTCTTGGGGAGGAAACGGTAGAGAACGGGAAAATTTGGGTCGCATGGGGCCGATTTGGTGTCCAAGCAACCTGTTATGTCAGCAATCCAGGACCATCCGACGACTGTTTTTTCCGGTCGATTCTGTCACGGAATCGACGGAAGCCGCCGTGTCATGGTGCCTTCCAAGTGGCGTCCCAAATCCGGTAAAACTGAGTTGTCCATCCTCCCTTGGCCGATTGGTCAGAAGCAGTTTTTGTTGGTTCTCCCACCAGCTCGTTGGAATGTGCTGCTGGATCGTTTCAGCGAGATATCACTGTCGGATGAAGAGGGAGCCGAAGTGGAGCGGGTCATCGGGGGAAGTTCGGCCCACCTGACACTGGACAAGGCGGGTCGGCTGTGTTTGCCGGAGGAACTGGCCGCCGTGGCCGGGCTGAGGAAGGAGGCCATGTTTGTGGGTCGGTTGAACAAGTTCGAAATCTGGGAGCCGGGTCGATTCAACGAAAACAGTAAGGGCAATGAGGCAGTCGCGGCTGCGGCCATCAAGAATTTAAACCTATGAACCTGATGCAATATCTGTCGGTCAGTGGAACCCTCGAGGGACCAAGGGAGAAGTTTCTCTCTCGGAGGATTGGACACAGCCAGGAGGGCTTGGCCGACGAGGGGGGCGGGGAGCTTGCCCATCCGGAGCCGGTGGCGCTGGTTCGGCCAGCGGTGCAGGACTCGGGACAGGGTGAGTTCGGTTTTTTCGAACCTATTGAGGTTGTGCCGAAGCCCTCCGGGCCAGGGAACCATCTGGACCTTGGCCAAGCGGAAGCCAAGCCGCGAGACCGCGATCAGGTCGAGGTTTACAGCCGCATCAGTCCGTCGCGCGTGCGGGTGATCCGGAACGATCTGGCCGGGTCGGATCTCGCGCTTCGCGTCGGTGAAGGGGTGGAACAATTCCGCCCGAGCCTTATTGCCGAGGAGCCGTCGAGAAGCTCTTGGTCCGAGCGCATGCGCGGCCGGTTTGAGTCATTGAGCCAGGTGTCGCGGTGGGTGTCGCGCCGGTCGTGGCGTTGGCTGCTGGCTTTCAAGTCGTTTTGGCCGGTCGGCATCCTGACCAGGGCGTCTGCCGGTACGCTGAAGGTTGCCCCTGAAAAAGTGGCGGAGGAGACGCCGGCGCAAATGAACTCCACCGAGTTGGACGAGGCGATCGAGATGGCCAAGGACTACAAGACGGACGTGTACGTGGACGGACGAGTGGCGTGGAGCTACGAGGAGTATGCCTCAAGCGTGAAGGAGATTGTTCCCATCGAGGATGCCCATGACTTGTGACCGAATTCATCCACGAACCGGTGCTGCTGGAGGAAGTGCTCTCGGCGCTTCAACCGGCGACGGGCCGGCTGTATGTGGATGGGACGGTCGGTGGCGGCGGGCATGCGGAGGCGATTCTCGAAGCGAGCGGCCCGGACGGAAGACTGGTGGCGTTCGATTGCGACGACCGGTCGGTGGTCGCCGCGGCCCAGCGCTTGGCCAAGTTTGGCGAGCGGCTGGAACTGCACCGATCATCGTTTGCGGAGATGGCCAAGCGCTTGACCAAGTCGAGCTGCGACGGGGTGCTGCTGGATCTCGGTGTCAGCTCGCCACAACTCGACGAGGCAGAGCGTGGTTTCAGTTTTCAGGCCGAGGGGCCGCTGGACATGCGGATGGATCGGCGGCAGCCGGTGAACGCCGCGCAACTGGTGAACGAGCTCGAGGCCGGGGAGTTGGCGAGGATATTTTGGGAACTGGGCGGCGAGCGCCGGTCGCGCCGCATCGCCCGGGCTATTGTTGAACAACGCGACATGCAAAGACTCGAAACCACCACGCAACTGGCTGACATCGTGGAGCGGGCCTGCCCCCGGCGGGGCGCGCGCACGCATCCGGCAACCGGCGTGTTTCAGGCGTTGCGCATGGCGGTGAACGACGAGCTGGGTCAGGTGCAGGCCGGGCTGGACGCCGCCTGGTCGGTGCTCAAGCCGGGCGGCTGCCTGGCTGTCATCACGTTCCACTCCGGCGAGGATCGGTTGGTGAAACAGTTCAGCCGCTGCCTGGCCAGGCCGTACACGGTACGCGGCGGGGTTGATGTGCCGGAACTGCGCGAGCCACGCGAGCCGCTGGCCCGGGAACTGAGCCGAAGGGCGGTTAAGCCTGGCGCCGCCGAGCAGGAGCGAAACCCCCGGAGCCGCAGCGCCCAGTTGCGGGCGCTCGAGAAAATGTAAACCGGCATGCCGCGCAACCGTAAAAAGCAGGACTCGCCGTTGAGCGTTGGCTTGTGGATCCGGGCTGCGCTGCTTTGCCTGCTCCTTGGAGGCACGGCGATGGGGTACGTGTGGCAGAAGTCGCAGATTCACCAACTCGGCACCGAGGTCCGAAAAAAAGAGGTGAGGCTCGAGCTGCTCAAGGGCGACAACGAGCGCTGGCAGCAGCTCCGCGCCGAGATGCGCTCGACACAGAAACTTTATGACCGGGTCCGCAAACTCGGGCTTGGGCTGACGATGCCGCAGCCGGAGCAGGTGCTGCGACTTTCTGATCTTCCGCTAGACGCCAAGGAGCTGAAGCAAAGCAAACCGGGGGAATACCGAACGGAAACCAACAAGCCGCGCCGGGAACGGCCGTAACGGACATGAAAAAAAACCTGTTTACACACTGACGTGGCAACGATCGCAGCCAACGCTCACCGGGGAAGGGTGATGATACTGGTCTCACTCATAACGGCCGGTTATGTGGGACTCGGGGTGAGGTTGGTGGATATTCAGGTGCTTCAGCACGACAAGCATGCAGCGCACGCGCTGGACAACACCCGCCGCAGGGTGATTCACGCCTCGAGGCGCGGCGATATTCTGGACATCCGGGGCACGGTGCTGGCGACGAGCCGGATCGCCAAGACGGTGTGCGCCGACCCGTCGCTGATGGGTAGCCACCAGCGGCTCGTGGCCCGGGCGATCGCGCCGTTTCTCGGCCGAGATGCCGCTGACTTGGCCAAGCGCATGCAGCGCCGCGTGTACACCGACGCCGAAGGCCGCCAGCGCGAGGACAAGCACGTCGTGCTTGCGCGAAAGGTGTTGCTCGAAGACTGGAAGGGCATCACCAACGCGCTGGCGTACATCGAGTTCGGTGTCGATGTAAAGTCGCTGCCCCGCAAGGAGCGGCTGAACTATTACAACGTCAGGCGCTCCGTGTTCTGCGAGAAGATCGATTCGCAGTTGCGCGTTTATCCCAGCGGCAACCTCGCCGCGCACGTGACCGGATTTGTCGGTGTGCGCGACCCGGAGGGTTCGAGCGTGCCGGTGGTCGGCCTCGAGGGGAAACACGGCATCGAGAGGATGTTCGACTCGCAACTTGAGGGAGTGCGCGGTTGGCGCGAGACCGAGACCGACCGCAGTCGCGACGAGGTGGTGCCGTTCCGCGTGCGCGACGTGAAGCCGCGCGACGGGATGAACGTGGTGCTGACGCTCGACGCCAACGTGCAGTACATCGCCGAGAAGGCGCTCGAGGCGCTTTGCGCGAAGCACACGCCAGCGAGCGCCTGCGTCGTGGTGGTGAAACCGCAGACCGGCGCTATACTCGCGCTGGCCAACCGACCGACATTTGATCCCAACAAGCCGGGCGACTCCAACGCGGCCAACCGCCGCAACCGGGTGATCGCCGACGTGTTTGAGCCGGGCTCAACCTTCAAGATCGTGGCGGTG
>MPMC02020003.1_pt1 | contig 10895 bp, 6 predicted proteins | sample 1617281 | NCBI WGS metagenome assembly MPMC02 (sample SAMN05944809, study PRJNA350692) | marine metagenome | biome: marine; feature: ODZ; material: water; isolation source: 100 m water sample filtered on 30 um supor filter | place: Pacific Ocean | collected 2012-04-09 | depth 100m m | reverse complement strand
GTAATTTCTACTCATTCTGTAGATTCTTCAACGGGTGCATCAATTGTAGGTGCTAGTTTGCAGTTTGAATCGGAAAGTGGACTTGCAGAAGTTCGTTGGTCATCAGCCAATGATTCATTTTGGTATGCATCAGGTAGCGAGTTAGTCTCTGTCCTAGTTGCGTTATCAAGTTCGTTGGATACTGCTAATGGTAAGCAGATAACTTGGCGCTTCCGAATTAATCCTGATTGGCAAGATTCTGAAACAGCGAGAATCTTCACCACCCTCATCACAGATAGTGGTTCAGAGGGATTACCAGCTGCTAAATTTTTCAATCCAAGTGGCTTAGGTAATGCTGTAGAGAATGATGCATCAATTTCAGAATTAACAGTACTCAACCAAGCAGGCGATGAACAGACTGATCTTTCGAATGTCCATAGTAGCAACATATTCACCCTTGAGGGAATGGTTCGTTTTGAGAACCTCGATGTTGCTCCTGATCCCGCATCTTATTCTCTTGTATTTGAATCCCAGAATGCATCTAATCTCTCTGATTGGAGTGAAGTTGATCGTCTATCTGGAGTATTAGGTGGCAATTTCTCATGGCAACCAGTAATACCAGAGCTTTCTGCTGGGAATGACACGTTCCGTCTTCGCCTTGACAATTACACTGGCGGTAATACAATTTGTCCGCCCGCATCACTTTCTCCAGATCTTGATTGTGGGATTCCAATGACAGTATTCATTGATCAGTATGCGCCGTTCCTAGTAAACATCAGTGTTTTAGATCACGCATCCAATTGGAGAGAACTACTGGATGATACTTGGATTCCTCCAAAGGCAAATCAGAAGTTCCGCGTGATAGTCCGAGACATACCAGAAACTACTCAACAATTCACTCTGAACTATTGGGTTGAGGCACAACATGATAATAATAGCAACAGACTTCCTGAGTTGGATGAATATCATTCAGTGGATTTGAATGAATATTCTACTGATGTAAATGGCAACACTACATACTATCTCTCTAATTTTGGTTGCCCACCAACTAACGATTGTATCGATGATAGGCAGACAGGTTTTGTCCCTCCTACTGGGGAGCCTGCACCTAGAACTAGCCTGTTTATTTCTGGGACAGATATTTCAGGAAACCAAATTAATGGCGGTGACGCTGGCTTTATCTCTGATTTAATTACCTACATAGGTAAAAGTTCACAGCCTCCACAAGCCTATTCATTACATGTAAACGATGCCTTTGGAAACCCCTTGACAGAGTTTAACAAATCTATGTATGCAGGAAATATCTACCATGTGCTTGTAGATGGTAAAGATGAAAATGGTTGGAGAGATGTCCAGCATGTCAAGATTGATTTGAATCCAGCTTATCAAAACAACCTCGTTCTTTTCTTTTCACCTCGTAATGGTACAGCGTGGACTGAAACCACATCTGCAGATATATTGAATATGGATGATGATGGTGTTAAACCACGTGCAACTCGCTTGGATGGCACAGCACTTATCGATCCATTTGAGACAGAATTCTTGGTTGACATACCCATTCGACTAAATTGGGGTGTTACTACTTTGCAAGGTGTGATTACTCCTGAAGTTTTCATGAAAGATCTCGACCCACAGAATGGGGAGACTAAACTTTCCAGTAGTAGATACATTCAGCGCTGGTCCTATTCAGATGGATTGAAGTTTGACGTTTCTTCACTTAGTGTAAGTGATTCATCAGGTTTCATTACCGAATCCGTGGGTGGATTAGATGGCGGCTTCGTCAGGCCTGGTGACCTTCTTCAGATATCAGGCGATTATCTCTTCAAATCAGCATTAGAAGGTGGCGTATTTGTTCAACCTGAAATCCCAATGACGCTAGAGATTACGCGCATACCGATTTACCCAGGTGGAGAGACCGATAAACCGGGAAGCGGTTATGTGGCTGCTGCGACTGAGGTAAGTTACTATTCATTCTATAATGGTTCATTCGACCTCACAATTCCCGCTGCGCTATCTACTAACGAATATCGTAATGTGTTCAGAATTTGTTCTGCAGCTGATGCATCGAATGTTGACTGCGAGTATTCTTTGCCTATAGGCGCAACTGATTTTTCAATTGCAGATGATCGTACTTTCTATGTCAAAGTAGATAATCAGGCTCCAACAGTAGTTTGGGGTTCTTGGAATTTGGAATCAGGTGGTGGTGGTGATACCTATTCTGATATTTTGCCATCTTCCACAATCCATTGCGTCAATATTGATTTCGCTATTGAAGAGAAACAGAAGTTGACAGACGGCTCAATCCAACTCAATTGGATGTACTTCTATGAAGACTTGAATTGGAGTCAATATCGTTCAACTTTCCCCGATGCTTGGCAATCTGCTGACCTTGATTTAGATTTGACAGGAATTACCAAACGAGCTTCAGGAGATTGTTTGGATTTATGGCCTGACCATGAATTACCATCAGACTTAGATGGGGTAGATTTGCGATTCTGGGTTTCTGGGACCGATTCTGCTGGTAATGGTATTACCTTGGCAGGCCAATTCGGTTCTGCAGTTGAAGGAGGAGAATACGCGCTAACATATCAGGAAGCAGAATTTAGAATCGACCGTGTGATGATTTCACCCAGTCAACCCGAGGCAGGTCAGATGTTCGAAATCCTTGTTGATGTTACCAATGTAGGTACGGACTCTGGCGAGTTACAACTTGAAATTTTCATTGTGATTGAAGGGAAACAATCTGGTAATTTCAACCATAGCTGTGGTATAGATTACACTCCAAGTATGTCTGAAATTTGTCGTGTACAAGTCGATGCTTTCCCCGAGGCAATTTCATCTGTAAAATTCAAGATTAAAGATATGAACGGGAATGAACTTGGAGAGTCAGACTCTTTCCATATTCGAGCAGCAGGATCATCTGGTGACGGCGGTACTAATTGGGCCCTTTACGGAGGTGTTGCTGCTGGAGTAATCGTTCTAATTGCTCTAGTAATTGGAATCATGATGTTCATGGGTAATAGGGATGAAGATGATGAATTCTTCATAGAAGATGAAGATTACCTGCCACCCGGAGAAGCCGTACGGCCAATGGCTGGATCAGGTGATTACGGTGATTATGGTTCAAGAAGCACTGAAACAGAAGGATACAGCGGTGGCGGCCCACCAGGAAGATGTGGTGGCCCTCCAGGTTCTAGCGAATCAAAGTTAGACCGAGCGAAGCGCCTTTTCCCTCAGTGGGACGATGCTACAATTCAAGGTTACTTTGACCAAGGTTGGTCAATTCAACAACTGCAGGATTGGGTGCAAGAAAACAAGTGAGTATCAAGTATTACTCAGTGAGGGATTATCGTGGCTGATTGGAAGGAGTTGGATATCGCTAATCCTACTGAAGAGCATGCTATGCTAAGAGAGATGGTAAGAGACTGGGTATCTACCGAGGTAGAGCCTCAAGCTCTCGAATTTGATAGGGAAGAGAAGTTCAATGCCCAACTTCTTCGTGATATGGGTGAGTTGGGTCTTCTTGGAATTACTGCCCAAGAGGAGTATGGTGGTGCTGGTATGGATGCGCTAGCTGCTACCATTGTGCATGAAGAATTATCCTATAGTGACCCTGGTTTTGCTCTTGCTTATTTGGCACATAGTATGCTGTTTGTTAACAACCTTGCACGCAATGGTTCAGATGCTCAGAAAGCCGCAGTATTACCTAAGGTTTGCAGCGGTGAGTGGATTGCTGCGATGGCAATGTCAGAGCCTGATGTAGGAACTGATGCGTTGAGTATGAGTACTACTGCAGAAAAGCAGAGTGATGGTAGTTGGAAACTTAACGGCAGAAAGATGTGGATTACCAATGGCTGTATCGATGATGATGGAACCCCTTGTGACGTTGTTTGGACTTATGCCAAGACCGGAACTGACGCCAAAGGACGTGCTGAAATTTCGACATTCCTTGTGTATTCTGATAGCCCGGGTTTTTCGGTAGGTCAGAAGATTATGGATAAGACAGGAATGCGTGGCTCAAATACTGCTGAATTGGTATATGATGATTGTATTATTCCCGCTGACTCAATTGTTGGTTCACCTGGTGAATCTATGATTCATATGATGAGGAATTTAGAACTCGAGCGTTTGACTCTTGCAGGGATGAGTCTTGGTATTGCTCGCCGCGCTGTCTTTGAAATGAACAGGTATGCAGGCGAAAGAGAAGCATTTGGTCGCCCAATAAGGGATTTCGGGCAGATTCAGCGCTATATCGGTCAATCATTTGCCGAGTGGCGGGCCATTGAAGCCTATCTCTACAATGTTGCCCGTCAGATGGACCTCGAAAAGAGTGGACAGCGTTTGGATTCTGATGGTATCAAATTGGTGGCTACAACTCTTGCCAAAGAAATAGCAGATCGTGCTATGCAAGTCATGGGTGGTTACGGCTATGTTGGGGAATATGTTGTAGAGAGATTATGGCGTGATGCAAAATTGCTTGAAATCGGCGGTGGCACACTTGAAAGCCACCAGAAGAATATCACCAATGATTTGACAAAGGACTCCTCGATTTTAGGGTGAGGTGGTTTAGTGTCCTGCTCGTGGAAAACTGTTGACTGGAATGACCCTAAGGGCGGGATAATTCGCTTTTATCCCTATATTCCAACGGTGGTCTTCCCTAGGGAATTACGCCCACGCGATGATTGGGATGGACTAGCCTTTCTTCTTCACCCAGAGGAGCGCGAAGTTTGGCAAGAGGATGAAAAGATAGAGAAGAGAGGCAAAGGCTCTGCGACCATGTTGGCAATTCATGGGGGTGGAGATTTTTCACGGATGCTGATTAGGATGCAATTACTTGAGGACGTCAAGGCTGCAAAATTGCCTGACCCCGAGCCACGCCGCCTTCTGAATCTCTCTGAAAAGGGTAAATTACCGACCTATTTTGTTGAGCCAGGTGTAGATGATGAGGATTGGCTAAATTGGTCTTTAGAGGTAGTGGATGAAGCTAGTAGATTAACTCGGATGCTAGGTAATTTGTTTGCTCGCCGTCGTTTTCGCAAGGCTTGGAAAAAGGCTCAACTAGAAGTTAGCGAGCCTCCAATAAAAGAGGCATCAGATGCGTATGCGATTTGTGCAGGATTGGCTGCTGCTTGGTGGCGTTGCTCTGACTCTATGTTGAATGAGGGTTTACGTGAAACTAGGAATCGCCGTTTAGCAGGGCGTCTTAGGGGTGCATTGGCTGACATGTCAGATGGTAATGAATCAGCAGTGATGTTGGTGCCAATCTATCAAGATTGGATGGATGATTTACTCGCAACTCTCAAGACTGAGCCCGATGTGGAGACAATTGGAGTAGTTGCCGAGGAGGACTGATTATGGCCCGGAAAAGTGCTGTTAAAGTGCGTATTGAAAACCAATTAGTACGTTTCACCGCACCAGAACCTTTTGGCTCTGATGAGGTAATTACCACTCTTGGAGGTAAGAAGAATGGAAAATATGTCATTCTTGCCCTGAAGAACCCTCGTGCAACCTTACTAGTTGACCAAGAAGGTAGACTTGTAGTGCATGGTACTAATCATTCTGAAATTGCGTGGGCTGCAGCTCGTGAAATGTTACTTCGCCTTGGCCGTTCTGATGAAGGTTTGACTACAGAGAAAGGCCCCCTTGTCGTCTCTTTTGATTACGATCAACCATTGAGGATTGATCAAGTGCCAGAGTATTTTCCTGAATTTGAAGTTGATTCTAGATTAGATTGTATTCGCACTAGTGATTCATTACATGACATGGACATTCTATTATTTTCAAATGGTAGAGGAATAGCACTTGGGGCAAGGCACAAAAATCTCGTGAAGATGGCTGCTACACATTGGGGAACTAGATTTGAATCAGAGAAGTTATTTGTGAAGGTCTTAGTTAAGAAGAAAGAAAAAGTGGAACTAGAACCTAAGCCAAGTGAGCCTGAAGAAGTTCTAGATGTTATCGAAGATTAATTGTGAGTGTTAATTATGAATCTCGCAGAAGGGCGTTGGAAAGGCCCAATCCTTGACAATCATTTCCATCTTGATAAAGCAGGGAGATACCTTGATGCTGCGCTTGATTTCAAACGTGCAGGTGGTACTGATATTGTTCTAGTTCACAAACCCGATTTCAATAATTTACCTATTGATGAATCAGCAATTCGCCTAGCCTATGAGGGTACTGTAGAGATGGCAGAAAACACCCGTACTGAGCATGATTTACGGGTTCGTGTTGTGTTAGGGCCACATCCTGCAACATGGGTACATCAAGCCGCTGAACTAGGATTTGAGGTGGCGGGAGAACTACATCTTTCTGCAGTAGAGATGGCAATTGAATTCTGTGATGAAAACCTAGCTGTTGGTGTTGGAGAGGTTGGCCGCCCCCATTGGGAGGTAGGGGATGAAGTGCTCGAACATGCGGATCAATTACTTACTGAAGTACTAGGGATGTGCAAACAAGCGAATGTACCAGCACAGCTACATTTGGATGCTAATGGGGAGAAAACAAATGAGGAGATATCCAAGATTTGTGATCGAGTAGGTTTTCCAAGATTTGGAGCAATTCATCATCATGCTGATGGCAATATTAGCAAACAGTACACTCATGGTTTGACTTCATCTGTAGTTGTTGGCCGAGACGCTATCAAGGATATAATCAATTCAATTTGGCAAAATGAGGGTGGCTTTCTCATGGAAACTGATTACATGGATGACCCGAAAAGACCTGGGGCGGTACTTGGCCCCAAAACTGTACCAAAAAGAACCCAACAGTTAGCAACCTCACTAATAGGAATGGGGATTGATGCAGAGGCATCTCTCAGTGCAATTCATGTAGATTTACCCGATGCTTTGTATGGTGAATATGAGTAAATCTTTCACTATGTAATTCAATAAATATATTTGCTAATTAGAAATGATAATTGAGGCGGAATTTCAATTTAAGTAACGAAAACGCCCTCTCATGTACCATAACTTGGGAAAAATAGATGCTCTACTGAATGATGCATATTCTTCACAGAGTGGGCAAAGGTCTTGAAGCCGGAGTCGCCGGCGAGTCGATGTTAGGAGGAATAGGTGGTTTCATGTTGGAACTAGAGGGAAAGACTGCACTTGTGTTTGGAGTTGCTAGTGAGGAGAGTATTGCGTGGGCAATATGTGAGCAATTAGCAGCAGCAGGTTGCAAATTGATTCTTGGTTTCCAAAAACGTTTCATGAGCCGTGTATTTCAATTAAAAGAGAAATTAGATGCTATCGAAGCATTTTATCCAATTGATGTTTCTACTAATGAATTGACTGCTGAATTCTTCACTGAATGGCAGGCAGAAAATCATGGTGCAAAGGCAGATATTGTAATCCATGCCATAGGATTCGCTCCACAGGAATGTTTTGACAGGCCCATTTTATTCGTTGAGAATGAACCAATAAATACTGCAATGACGGTTAGTGCTCATTCATTACAGAGAGTGATGCGTCATGCATTACCTCATCTAGCCCCTAACTCTTCAACGATAACTCTCACTTATGCTGCTTCGACCCGTTGGGTACCTCATTATGGTGTGATGGGGGTGGCAAAGGCTGCATTGGAAGCATGGACAAGAGAGTTAGCAAACCACGTGGGCCCTGATGGGCACCGTATCAATGCCATCTCACCGGGGCCTATTCCAACATTAGCAGCAGGGGGGATTCCTGGATTTGATGATATTCTAGATCATGTTGAGCGCAACGCGCCTCTTCGTCGAAATGTGAATCAGAAGGATGTTGCTGGGTGTGCAGTGTGGCTTGCCTCGCCGCTTTCTTCAGGTGTTACAGGACAGATCATACATGTCGATGCTGGATATTCTAGTGTTATGGTGCCTGACAGCATCTCTGATTGAGGTGGAACTATGAGTGACCAACTTGATGAAATCCCGCAGCAATCTTTCGCTCCGATTGCAATAGTTGGTGTTTCGGCATTATTGCCGGATGCTCCCGACATCTCATCTTTCTGGAATAATGTTCTAAATGCTCATGTTTCAATCAAGGAGGTTCCAAAAGAGAGATGGAATAGTGCCGACTTTTGGGTAGAAGGGCAACCAGGTAGGGCAATAGAGGGCAAGACATATTCAAAAATCGGGGCTTTTGTTGAGCAGTTTGAATTTGATTGGCGAAGATGGAAACAACCACCCGGAACACTTGGACAGATTGATGATACTCAATTGTGGGCTGTTGAGGTATCAGCAGCGGCTTTGGAAGATGCTGGTTATCTTGGCGAAGATCCTCGTCTTGATTTACCCAAGGAGAGATGCGGGGTCATCTTTGCTAATGCTTTAGGTGGCGAGAATCGTTTACTGTCTAGCCATAGGATATACGCTGATCAGTTTGCTCGCAAAGCCATTGAGGCAGGAATGCCTACTGAGGCTGTTGAGCAATTCAAGCAGTCAATTACTGAGGGCAAACCTCGTATCGATGAAGACACAATGCCAGGTGAATTAGCCAATGTTGTAGCGGGCAGGGTCGCTAATCTACTTGATTTACAAGGACCAAATTTCAGTGCTGATGCTGCATGTGCGAGCACCTTTGCTGCTTTGTTATCAGCATGTCAAATGCTTCAGACAAGACAGACAGATGTCATGCTCTGTGGTGCGAGTGACTGCACAATGGACCCAGGGACCTACGCTAAATTTAGTGCCATAGGTGCACTATCTCCTATTCATTCCCGTCCCTTTGATGCACGAGCTAATGGTTTTGTGATGGGTGAAGGGGCTGGTTGTGTAGTCCTCAAGCGTCTAGAAGATGCGATCAGAGATGGTGATGAGATATACAGCGTAATTAGAGGAATAGGTGCATCAAGTGATGGTAGAGGCAAGGGAATAACTGCCCCTTCCACAAGAGGTCAGAAGCAGGCAGTAATGCGCGCTTACCAGCAAGCAGGCTATTCGCCCACATCAGTTGAATTGATTGAGGCACATGGCACAAGTACGAAGGTTGGCGATGCAACTGAACTCTCAACTTTGGCAGAAGTTTACTCTGAGCGAGGTGTCGGTGACCATGTAGCCGTTGGTTCAGTCAAAAGCCAAATTGGTCATTTGAAAGCGGCGGCTGGAATGGCAGGTTTACTCAAAGCAAGTCTTGCACTCCATCATAGAACTCTTCCACCCTCGGCTGGTTTTGAGCAGCCAAACACTTCGGTTAATTGGGATGAAATTCCTTTCTTTGTCCCTACCTCAGCAAGCGAATGGCCAATCCCTCCATCTTGAATGCCTCGAAGAGCAGGGATCTCTTCTTTTGGGTTCGGTGGAACGAATTTCCATTGTGCCATTGAACAATATGACCCAGAATATCACCTCAAAATGATCAATGATTTACATCAATCAAGTCATGATGAAGTTGAGCCTCCATCCGCTCCAAGTGTACTTGACCAAAGTGCTACTCCTTCAATGACGCATAATGAGTTGAAGGCCATTGAAGGTGGTTTGTTATTACTCAATGCGCCTGATTTAGTATCTCTAACAGATGAGATTGCTATGGTGAAAACAGCCCTTCTCGCGCCATCTTCTCCAACTTTTGATGAATCTCCAAATGGTCGAAGGCTTTCAGTAGCCTTAGCCGCTCTTTCCCATGGTTTCAAGCCGGAAGGGGTTAGGTGTGGAATTGTTGCCACAAATTGGGCGCAGTTAGAAAAGCGCTTGGATTTGCTTGAATCAAATATATCTGATAGGTCAAAATGGAATTTTCTTTCTAAACAGATGGTATTCATCACAGATGAACCTCCCCTACCTTCCGATGCAAAACTTGTGCAAATGTTTCCCGGACAGGGTAGCCAGTACGTTGGCATGACTCTGGATTTATCAAAACGATTTGAGGTGGTGGGAGAGACATGGGTTGAGGCAGATCGCACAATGGTTGACATCCTCGATGGAGAGAAACTCTCAGAGTTTGTTTTGCGGGAGAATCTTTCAGAAGAACAAGTGAAAATTGCTGAAGAGAAGTTGAAGCAAACAGAATATACACAGCCAGCAATGTTGACCGCTGATTTGGCTCTCTACCGTTTGCTCGTTGAGCATGGTATTGAACCAGATATGGTTGCGGGCCATAGCCTAGGCGAATATGCGGCTTTGATGGTTTCAGGGATTATGAAATTCCACGATGCGTTGCGTGCTGCTGCTGCTCGTGGCACTGAAATGGGTAGTGTAGATGTGCCTGATAAGGGAATAATGGCTAGTGTTACTGCACCTTTTGATAAAGTACAAGAAGTCATAAATTCAGTTGATGGGTATGTGATAGCAGCGAATAAAAATTCTCCATTGATGACAGTCATTGCTGGAGAGACCGAAGCAATGGAAAAGACAATTCGTCGCTTTGCTGAATTAAATGTCCAATGTGTAAAATTACAGACCAGTCATGCATTCCACTCAAAGATTGTAGCTCCTGCCAATGAGCCATTACGTCAATTCCTTGATGATTTAGAACTTTCACTTCCAACTATTCCAATTACTTCTAACTACGATGGAAATTTTTATCCTGACCGATTGATGGACGGGCAATCTATTCATCAGGCAATACTTGGCCAACTAGCACCTCAGATGTCTTCTGCAGTAGAATGGACCGAACAGGTGCGCAAGATGTATGGGGCAGGTGGACGCCTCTTCATGGAAGTAGGCCCTAAGCGGGCTTTAGCACTGTTCGCCGAACAAATATTGGCTGATCAGCCCAAAGTAGTAACTAACACAAATCATCCTAAGGTAGGTGGTGTCGCTTCTTTCCTTTCTTCGCTTGCCATTTGTTCTCTTGCAGGACGGCAATCCAAAATGCACGCCCTTGATTCTTCAAGATTAACTGAAGGCTTCCGTGCAGGTCCTGTTGAAATTTGGCAGAAAGCAGCAGGTCTTGCCAGTGAGCCAGAAATTAGTAGTTCAGAATTAGAGGAGTTGCGAATTCGCT
>MPMC02144896.1_pt1 | contig 10910 bp, 4 predicted proteins | sample 1617281 | NCBI WGS metagenome assembly MPMC02 (sample SAMN05944809, study PRJNA350692) | marine metagenome | biome: marine; feature: ODZ; material: water; isolation source: 100 m water sample filtered on 30 um supor filter | place: Pacific Ocean | collected 2012-04-09 | depth 100m m | reverse complement strand
GCGTCCGGTAGAGAGCTCGCGTGCGTCGACCAATCTCCTCCATCATGGTACGTGCTTCTGCGATGCGACCGACAAGGCGCAGGCCATGCCCCACCTGCCAGTCGGCGACCATCTGCTCGTGGGAGTTTCCGCTCTCGCTCACAACCTCGCGACACTGAATGAAAGACTCCAGCGCCTGATCGTAGAGGCCTCGCTCTTCCAGCAGCCAGCCCAGCTGACGCCACAGTGCACCCGAGAGCAGGACATCGTCCGTGCGTGTTGCATCGTCAATAGCGCGCCGGCACCAACGCAACTGATCCTCACCGCGGCTCATCACCGCCGCCATGTGCGCAACCTGAACGGCACGGATGTGCTGGCCGGTCGCGCGGGAGAGAGCATGGGCCTGGGTGCAGGTTTCAAGTGCCTGTGGAGTATCTCCCCCGTGGTGCTGGTACGCCGCCTGGGTGAGCAGGATGCGTGCCCGGCCACGCACCTCATGGTCCTGGATCTGTGCCAGGGCGTTCTCCAGCCACACCTTGCCCTCTTCCGGCTGGCCCTTCAGCAAGTACACGTGAGCGGCTTGAGCCGCGCCCTCCACAAAGATCTCAGGTGTATCTTCAGCCTGCGCCGCAGCAGCTGCCAGCCGGTAGGACTCCAAGGCCTGCGCATAGCGCCGCGCGTCAAAGGCGGCATCGGCGCGCCTCAGTAGTTCGTCGGGCATGAGCCGTCCAGGAGCCTGACCGCCGGAGCTGACGCAGGCCGGGCTGATTCCGAGCAGGAGAATTACCGCAAAAAAATGGGCTCGCATGCTGCCCAGGGTAAGTGGCTGGCGCCTCAGATGCCCACAGAACTCCGTGCAGGAGGGTTAATGGGCACATCCCAGGCCACCCTTTCCATTTCCTATGTGGCTCTGTGGTCCGGGGGATCGAAGTTGTACTTGAGATGGTGCCTCCCGGTCTGGAAAGTGGCCCACGGATCCTGCAATGAAAGTCCCGGTTCTCCCCCTCCTGGCAACCGCGGTTGCCCTGCTCCTCTGGGGCATTTCCAGCACTGGAGGCGGGGATACCGTGCCGACGACGATCCAGAGGCGGGACGCCTCGCCCCGTGCCGGATCCTCTGAGCGCCTGGTTCAGCCGACGCCGCACCTCGTCACTCCCGACCGGACAGCCGACGCCAATCCGAACACTCTTGTCGCGCCCGCCCCGCGCTCCGGCGAAGGCGCCCTTGCGGTGACCCTTCTGGCAGGTGACAACCAGAGTCCCGTGGCCAACGCCCGCTTGGTGGTCTACGACCCGAGCGGTTCCACCGGCACGGAGGTTACGGCGGGCCGTTGGTCACAGACGACCCGGGCTAACGGACAGGCCAATTTCAGCTTGCCGCCAGGGAGACCTCTACGGCTGTCCGTTCGCGGGGAGTCCGTTGGCATGGAGAACTCATCCGTAGAGCTACCGGCGTTCAGTGCGGGCGAGCAACGCAATCTGACGGTTCAGTTGGGACATGTGCAGAGTGGCTCATGGGGGGGGCGCCTTCTGGACATCTCCGATGGAGCTCCCGTCGCAGGAGCTGAGGTGCGTCTCTTCTCCCGAAAGGGACAGCACTCGATGACGCGATTGCTCGGGCGCTCGGGTCGGCCCGATGCCCGGAGCGACGATGAGGGTCGCTTTGTGCTGGAGTGGTCTACGGACGAGGCCTCTTTCGCGGGCGTGTATGCCCTGGGGTATGGCCCCATGTTCTTCGAGATCGACAAGCGGCAAGACCTTTCCCAGACCTCCGCACCGATTCGCCTACAACTCAGCGCGGCTTTCGAGTTGAAGCTCATCCACGCCAGCTCATCTTCCGACCTCCGACTCACGCTAGCTACGGCGGAGGGGCAGGCGGGAGAACCGAGCCCCTCTCCAATGCTCGCTGGTCCGTTGAGTTGGTCCGCAACAGTGAACTCTGAGGGCGTCGCCCAGATCCTTGGCATCCCTCCTCACGTTGCCCTGAACGTACAGGTCTGGAAGGGCGAAACCCAAGTCCATGAGTCCACCTCCCCAATCACCCTGGCCCCCAGTGAACGACGGGTACTCGGACTGGATACGGGTAGCACGACGATGCTCACCGGCGTCGTGCGCGACGAAGCAGGGAAGCCCGTGAGCCACAGCGAAGTCTGGATGGTACCGGCCAAGCACCGCGCCCCGGGACTGCTCACCGCTCCAGGAACTCAGGACGACCAGCCCGTGCGCGCAGTGACCGACGCGGGGGGACGGTACGAATTTCACGACCCCGAACCGGGCGATTGGTGGGTGGGGCCGGCGCCTGGCACGACCCTGGCTCCTGAATCTTCGCTAGCCCTTCCCATGGCCCGCTGGGTTCATCTGCCCAAAGGCCTGTCGCGATTGGATTTGAATCTGACCGCACAGCCGGGGGTGTACTTGCAGGGAACCGTGCAGGATGCAACCGGAGCACCCATCTCCAGCGCGCCCTTCCGATTCCGTGGCGCCCTCGATACGGCAGTTGGCGAACAGCAAACGGACGAGCAAGGTCAGTTCAGGGCGGGGCCACTCATGCCTGGCCTCTACGATGTCTGGATCGCTCCGGATGAAGAGCATGACTACCGAGGGAGCCTTCCCCGGACGGTCCGCGCGGGCTCGGACCCCGTGCACTTCACGGTGTATGACGGATCCTGGATTGTCGTGCGCGCTGTTTCACCCGGTGAGGGACGTGCACCCCGAATCACGCGCGGCTTACTCACCAAATTGGATCCGTCTCCTTCGCTCTCCCGCGACCTCAAGACGTCCTTGCTTCTAGCCCCGAAGTCTGATTCCACGACATCGGAAGAGACTTCCATGGAGCTCCGCGGCAACGCCATGGAACTGCACGAACTCCCAGAGGGGCTCTATGGGGCAGCCCTGTATTCCGCAGACGGGCGGGTAGCCGTGATGGAGCAGCTGGACACCGAGCAGTCTGATGGGCCAGCTGAAGCTCACGCCGTGCTCAAGCCAGTGGGCTGGTTGCTGCTTGAGCACCTGGGGAGTGCCCACGGGGCCTACTACCAAGTGCTGCGCGGCAAGGTCATCGTTGGAAGCGGGTCCCTCGGATGTGGTGCGCTGGCAGAGATTCCGGTCCCGCCGGGTGAATTGGTGGTGGAATGGGCCATCCAAGGGCAGTCCATCCAGAGCAAGAAGGTCTCATCCGAATCCCACGGACGGATTCGGGTTCACTTCTGACCAACCCGTTGAGGGGATTTCTTCGCGGCGGCCTGTAACAGCCCCGGAAGTAGGTCGAACGAACGGGCGTGGAGGGGATTCCCAGACGGTGCGTACGAAGCACCCACGCAGGGAACTCCCCACCCCATCAGCCCGTCTCAATATGGCGCTATATCTCCCTTCCAGCCCAGAAGAATAGGGAAATACGGTCCGATCGAGCCCACATAAGCCATCCACCCAAGTGTGCGCACCCTCTCGAGCCTACCCCACAAAAGACAATGATCCTCTCCCCCCTCAACCGTCCGTTCCCGAAAATCGACCTGCACCTTGGCCTGAACCTGGGCCACGATCGATCCGCCGCAATCGTCTCGGGGGGGAAGCTACTTGTCGCCGTTGAAGAGGAGCGCCTCGACCGCTGCAAGCACAGCCCGGGGCTGTCCCGAGTAGAAGGTGGGGTTGAGTGCGCACTACCCTGGAAGTCCATTCGGTACTGCCTGGAAACCGTGGGTGCGGACCTGAGCGACCTGGTCAGCGTCACGGCCAACTCCCCCGGACGCGACATGGGGCCCGAACTTACCGCGCAGGGGTTCAGCCAGGCACGGATCCTTCAGATTCCCAGCCACCACCTCGCCCACGCCTACACGGCCTGGTGGCCGAGCGGCATGGACGAAGCCATCGTCCTGGTTGTTGACGCTACCGGCAGCACCGACTCAGAGGGCAAGACCGAATCCTACACGCTGTACCGAGGAGGCCCTGACGGGCTGGAAGCCCTGCACTCCGAGCGCGTCGACGCGCATCTGGCCGGAATGATGACCCTGGGCATGGTCTATGAAGAAGTGACACGCCGGATCGGATTCGTCACGTCCTTCGAGGGAGGGTTCAGCCAGGCGGAAGCCGGAAAGACCATGGGGCTCGCCCCCTACGGGGGTCAGGCCAAGAACCTGCGGCGTTGGATTGAAACCCAGCCGGGGTCTTACTCCTTGAAGATTCACGCCTACGACGCACTGGTTGAGATCGAGGCCTTGCAGAAGCGCCACGAAAATGTGGGGGGGCCCCTCTGGATGCGTCCGCACCTTGTCGAGTTGGCTGCCAAGATCCAATCCGAACTCGAAGAGGCTCTCATCCACCTGGTCGGTGAAGCTCAACGTGAAACGTCCCTCAACAAGCTGTGTCTGGCCGGGGGTGTTGCCCTCAACTCCGTGGCCAACCACCGACTGGTTCGGACGCTTGGACTTGAGGAGTTCTTCGCCTTCCCGGCAGCTGGCGATTCGGGAATCGCTGCCGGCTGTGCCTGGTGGGCAAGCCATCAGCACGGTGAAGGCCCCGCAAATCGGGAGCGACTCCGCGGAGCCGCCCTTGGAAAAATCGCAAGTGAGGCGGAAATCGAGATGGCTCTGAGTGAGGTTGCCGACCAGGTGCAAGTGGAACGCCTTGGGAGCGCCAAGGTCCTGGAGCGCAGCGCCCAGGCCCTCTCCACGGGTCAGGTCCTGGCCCGCTATGAAGGCGGTTGCGAGTATGGACCTCGCGCCCTCGGGCAACGCTCGATCCTGGCAGACCCCACGTTCGAGCGTATGCGGGACGTGCTCAACGTGAGGGTCAAGCACCGGGAGTCCTACCGGCCGTTCGCGCCGGTCATCCCCCTCGAAGCTGCCGAGGAGGTCTTCGAGCTGGGAGTGGACTCACCTCACATGCTGCTTGTCGCACCGGTTCGTGAAGATCTACGCGCCGTCTTGCCTTCCATCACCCATCACGATGGCACGGGCCGCGTCCAAACGGTCACGGCAGCGGACAATCCGTTCTTCCATGGCCTCTGCGAGCAACTTGCTGAACTGCGCGGAGGCCCGCCCGTCCTGCTGAACACGAGCTTCAACGTCGCCGGGGAACCCATCGTCGAGACACCGGCTTATGCCCTACGCACCTTCTTGGCAACCGACATCGACCACCTGGCAATGGAAGGGTGGTGGATCAGTAAGCGGGGCAAGGAGGGAAAGGAGTACAAGGACCACATCCAGGGCCTGGATGATGCCCCCCACCCCCAGGGGCTCACAGCCGATGAGCCCGTCCTCGACGACCTGATGTCCGAGTTGGACACAGCCATCTTCGGTGGAAAGGTCTCGCAGAGCTGGAGTGCCGAGGAGGTAGATGAGATCTCCGCTCGCGTTTCCCGCTTCAAGGAAACCAGTGAGACGCTTGATGCCTCCCTCTATGGTGGTCCCGTGCGGTCCCGACTAGCGGATGGACGCTTGCTGCTCGTGGACCCACGCAATGGCTCCGAGATCATCGACACGCTGCGCCGCAAAGTGCAGGCGGTCACCGAGCAGGAGGTCGCGCAGCTACTGCGCACGCAAGGCGCACCCGAGACGCCGATCCCTCAACCCAGCGCTCTGCCCTCCACCCCCGTCGGCTGTGCCCTGGAGAGCTACGCCGATGGAGACTACCGCTGCGGCACCAAGTTGGCTGAGTTGTCCCGGCGTCTTCGGGCAGCGGAGTACACCCAAGAGCGTGTGCGGGCCGCTTTGGGGAAGGCCGTCGTCGACCTCGCTCCGACCGACCTGCCCTACTTGGATCGCTTCGGTCTCGCGCACGATGACTTGGGAGACCTGATTCGCTTGTTCCTCCTGCGTGGGGAACTCCCCGAATCGCGCGTCCGGAGCCTCGTGGGTGGCAAGAGTGTGGATCTTCTGGTTTCGATGGGCCTTGTGGGCGCCAGCGAGGGGACCTGTGTTGCCCACGTGGACCTCTTTCCGCTCGACGGCCTGTTGATCGCCACCGACCATCGCTATCAGGTCAAAGACGGCGACGACCTCAACGAGGAGCCCGTCATGTACTTGGGGCGCGACAGCGTAGGCCTTGTTCAGGTTGCCCCTCGCAAGCGGTCTCAAAGTCACCTGGATCTATGTACCGGCAGCGGCATTCAGGCCCTGGTGGCACGCCGCTACGCTGATGAAGTCATCGGCGTCGACCGCAACCCGCGTGCCCTGCGATTCGCGCGCTTCAACGCCGAGCTCAATGGGCTCGACGGGATCTCTTTCCGCCTGGGAGATCTCTACCAGCCCGTGGAGGGAGAGCGCTTCGAAACGATCACGGCCAATCCCCCCTTCGTGCCCAGTCCTGTGGAGAGCCTCGCATTCCGGGATGGTGGGGCCGATGGGGAGAGGATCCTGAGACGCATCGTCGCTGAAGCAGCCCAACACCTGACCGAGGGTGGGCGCCTGTCCATCGTCACCGATCTGGTGGACATCGACTCCTACGAGGCAAAGCTGGCATCCTGGTGGACCGGCGCCGACTACCTGGCCCTCATGTTGACGACGGCCGATCGAAATGAGCAGCTGTTCAGCACCCCCCACTCCCACGCCCCGTTCGGTCAGTCCTTCGAAGAGTTCTCCGAGGAGCTCGGTCAGTGGGTCGACAGCTACCGCGCAGTGGGCCTGGGTGCCGTGAACTTCGGCTACCTGGTATTGGAGGATCGCCGTATGCCTGCGGGACAGCGTTTCGTCCAGCGGATCATCCAGAGTCCCGTGGACCTTGTTCATACCCATGTGGAGGCCCTGCTTGACGCTCTCTACCTGGAGACGAGGGGTACGCTTGGGCATCAGCGCATGACCTGCGCCGCTGGCCTGAGGATACAAAAGGAGTTTGACGCCCAAGGACGCGAACTCTCCTGCTCCGCCTCGGTCCCCGATTCGGAGTGGTTCACGACCTACCGACTCCAGCCCTCTCTGCAAGCACTGCTTAACGAGGCCGGCCCCGGCTTGCTGACGTGGGCGGAGCTTGTCGAGCGCTGTGGAGCAGTGGCTGCGGGTATTCTCCTCGAGAAGGGACTGCTCGTGTGCGCTGCACCTCAGGGAACGATACCCACTACGGAGAGGGGTTCTTCCGTGGAGCAGATTCCTGCTGCGATGCAAGATCAGGCCCAGCCCAAGGTGCTATTGCTGGACGAACTAGCCAGCAAGACGACGCCCACGTGTGTCTCGAACTACCTTCGCTGAGGTCACTCCGGTCCCAACTCCGGCACACCCTACGCTCCAAAACTTGCAGATAATGAAGAGGTGTGCGACAATCGAGGGGTGGAGGCTAGTGAGATACTGGCGTCGACTCGATTCGCCGCTAGCCTCTTGCGCGTTTCCCGGGAGTGTGCCCATGAACCTCGACAGCTCAATCGAACCCATCATCGCCAAGAAGGGAGCAAGCGTCTATTCGGTCTCCTCGGAGCAGCTCGTTTTTGATGCCTTGACCCTCATGGCCGAGAAGCAGGTCGGGGCCTTGGTTGTGATGGATGGCGACAAACTGTGCGGCATCTTCTCTGAGCGCGACTACGCGCGCCGAGTGGTTCTGGCGGGGCGCTCCTCACGGGAGATGAAGATCGCGGAGATCATGTCCGTTGATCTGATCACCGTGACGCGCGAGAGCACCGTCTCGGAATGTATGCAGCACATGACGAACAGGCGCTGTCGACACCTGCCGATAATGGACGACGACAAGGTCGTGGGGGTGGTCTCCCTGGGGGATCTGGTGAATTGGATCATGTCCACCCAGGACAAGGCCATTCATGAGCTGGAGGGCTACATCGGCGGAGAATACCCGGGCTAGGCCCAGGACCCCGCTCGTCTACAGCATGCTCTCGTAGAGGGTCTGCACCTGAGAGGGCGTCAAGGAGACCCGCAAGATGCGGACGTCGTCGACGAGCCCCTTGAACACGCGCGACCCCGTCCCATCGCGGCCCACCAAGGTGACGGCATCGAACTCCTCGGGCGAACTCGCAGTGCTTCGGACAGCACTGGTGAGGTTTCCGGCCGTGTCCCCCATGTAGAGCGTCTTCTGTGAGGGCTCCACCACCATGGCCACGAAAGCCCACTGGTTGTCCGGCAAGACCAATTTCGAGTCCCATTCGTTGCCGCCACCGTTCCATAAGAAGCGAAGCTCGTTGGACCAACCGATGCAGAGCCCGGCAGCCGTGTTGTTTCCGCGGCAGAAGACTACTCCTGCCCATGTGGGTTGATCGCCGTTGCGCTGCACCCAAGCTGCGATAGTCAGGTGATTGTCGTTCAGATCGAGGGACGGCAAGCGGACACGGCCATTGACCCCATCCAGGAGCGTGGCACTGCCCGTGTTGGACGTTGCCCCGGGGAGGCCCAAGAGGTATCCGCCCTTGTACCCACCGTCCAATCCCTCGCCCAGATCGACGGCCACCGTTCCACTGACCTCATCGAGAGGCCAATGGTGATAGCGAGGAGTCTGCAAGATCCAGGTGCGCCCCTTCACGGTTTGGCCCCAGGATTCCTCGTCCACACGCCAGTAGTAGGTCGTGTTGGGCGCCATGCCGGAGGGCACGAAGGTGGGTAAGATAACGCTTCCCTTGTACTCAGGTGCCGTCTGATCTGCCTGGCGCACTGCGTCATAATCCGTTCCCAGGTAGACGTGGTGGGCAAAGGTGCCCACGCCAGAGGTCCACCGCAGAAGAGGCGCACCCGCGGATCCCCCATCACGGGGATCGGGTGCCTCAGCCCTTCCACCCAACAGGACCAGGTCCTGGATTGCGCTCGGTCCCAAGACCCGCCCATAGACCCGGACGTCCGCCATGTCGCCCGAGAAGCGATGGGTATCGTCTGCGGAGTTCCAGCCCAGGTGAGTCATGCCGGAGAAGGTCTGGGCAGAATGAGAGTACTTGTGCACGGCCTTCTTGAACGTCGTGCCGTCGTACATGTGGATGACGGCCTTGTTGTCGCTCACGACCAGGGCAACGAACACCCACTGGCCCACTGGCAGGGTCAGGCCCGAGGCCCAGGCTGTCGTCGCCGAGTCCCCGGCCCAGACGTAACGGAGTTCAGCGTCTGGCCCGATCAACAGGCCTGCGTCCTCACCATTGGCTCTCGTGTGGATCAAGCCGGCCCCTGCCGTCTGTGGGCCGTTGCGCCGAATCCAAGCGCTCAGCGTGACCTCGTCACCGTGAACTCCGACGGAGGGAATATCGACCTGGTCATCCACGCCATCGAAGGTCAGGGCTCCACCGAAGGGGCCGGTAGTCCACATGGCCCCTCCCAGAATCTGGGCGTCATGACCGTGACCCGTCGCATCCCCCGTGCTCTCCCCTGAACCCTCGGTCAGGGGCCAGTAACCTTCAAGAGGTCGCTCGGGGATGCTCAAGCTGACGGTCCCCACGCTGGTCAGGCCAGAGGTGTCTCCCGCGGTAAAGGTGAAGGAATCCAGGCCGAGGACCGGAACAACGGGGCTATAGATGAGCTCATCGCGCCCATGAATGCCTGTCCCAACGGACAAGACCACCGGTACACCCAAGGCGCTCGTGTGGTCAAAGGTCTGCAGGCTCACGTCCTCGCAGTTCCCGTCCTCAGCCTTGTTGAGCACATCAAAGGCGGCGGGTTGTTGGACCATCTGGGTCTTCTCGAGGGTTCGACTCAGCGGGTAGACGTAGGGCGGAACGGGCTCCTCGAAGCCCCCGCTCTGCCAGAAGCAGTTGACCCCCTCCTTATAGGCGAGAATGATGTCGCGAGTGTTGGGCCCCACCCACAGACAGGATCCACACATGTTGTTGCAGGGGTAGACGTCGTGGCAGTGGCCAGCGCCCCAGTTGTGCCCGGTCTCGTGGGCCACGATCCCCGCGCTGTCCATGGACCAGGCGTACGCGATGCTCTTGTTGCAGACCACTCCCACCCAAGCCAGTCCCCCATACTGGATGAGGCTGCCAGGCTTACCGGTCATGAGATGCGCGAGGTCGCGATCGATATCCCACTGGGTCGTGTTCCACTCTTGGCGGAACAGGTTCAGGAGATCCCCACCGTCCACAGGGAAGTAGAAGGGGTCCGTGCGCACAACAACAGCGGTCAGCCTGTGCCGAATGTTCAGGTCCCGCGCGTACATGGTGTTGTTGAGACCAACGTAGGCCTGAACAATGGAGACCGTCGCATCCACGGTCCCTCCCTGGGCAATGTAGTACTCGTAGTCGCAATCGAATGCGATGTCCGCCTGAGTGATGCAGCGCACCTTGGATGCATCTCCTGCCGTGATGCCCATTTGCGGTGGTGAAACCGTGGGGCCATTATCGGACCCCCCCGTCAACCCCATGCCGCAGGCCGGCACTCCGACAAGATCGTCTCGCTCTGCTGCCACCATGTGGGACCGCCGGGAAGCCCTGGGGTCCAATCGGCGCAGAGGCAGGATGCGCCAGGTTGACCCGCCCTCGATGACGATGGCCGTCATCCCCTGGCTGTCGAGGGAAGCGGAGACCACACTGTCCGGGTCCCCAACGATGGTGCCGCTGTAGCACAGCTCGGGTTCGGGGGTGACCGGCTGCAGGGAGCCGTCCGCCTGGTAGGCAAGAACCCGAAACGACGCCGCTCGAACAGGCGTACGCACCAGAGAGAGGGTGCGACGACGACCCTGGTAGGTGAGCTCCAGGGTCAAAGCCCGCGGTCCATCTGACGGCAGGGCAAGTTGCACGAACTCATGCTCTGCCGCGCCAAAGGCTCGCGCTGCTTGAGCGTGGAGTCCTCCACTGGTCTGGGCCAAGCCCACGGGGGCGAGTGTGAGAGCCAAGGCAACAGCTAATCGCATACAGGTTGTGTTGGGCTGTGGTTTTCGGTCGGTCCAGGGAAGAGCGTGAAGCGAGAGTAACACGGCCCTCTAGGGCCGGGCGCCTCAGGGTTCGGGGGAGGTGAGTGAGGATGTCCCATTTTCAGGAATACCCCTGCATTTTGTGTTGACTCGTGATGAGGGGCCTCTATATGG
>MPMC02081526.1_pt1 | contig 10915 bp, 21 predicted proteins | sample 1617281 | NCBI WGS metagenome assembly MPMC02 (sample SAMN05944809, study PRJNA350692) | marine metagenome | biome: marine; feature: ODZ; material: water; isolation source: 100 m water sample filtered on 30 um supor filter | place: Pacific Ocean | collected 2012-04-09 | depth 100m m | reverse complement strand
GTATCCAGATATCAAAACGGTATGGACTAAAGAAATGGAATTGAAAGGTGAATCGATAGAAACGATCAAACGCCACCGTTCAACGACTAAATTAGCTGCATTGACAGACAAACAATTTACGGCCAACTTATGATTTGTTCATATTGTTACAATACACAAATTGTTGGAGAATATGATGTAGGACATTGGTGGAATAATAACCCCGATTCAGTTTATGTATGCTCAAAAAAATGTTATACTGAACTTGAAAAATTAGTTAAGAATAAAACATGGATGGAACATAAGCCAGTAGCAATTTTTGGAAAGAAAAAGAAAGTGAAAAAGAAAAAAGTAATTGAATCAATAACAGATAAACGTTTTACTTCAAATTTATAAAAGGAATTTATGACAGATAATGATCGTTTGGATGAGGCATCAACCCACCAAGCACCCTCACCAGAAAGCCCTAGTACTGAATTATTCAATCGTGGACAGCACGTATTCATGGGCGAGGTAACGATGGAAACAATGAAACCATTAATAGATTGGATCATTGCTGAAAATTATAATAAACACAAAAGAAAGAAAGAACTGACTCTGGGGATATGTTCTCCTGGTGGTGATCTGAATGCATGTTTTGCTTTAGTAGATGTGATGAAAGGTTCAAAGATACCAATACGTACTATCGGCATGGGAATGATAGCATCTTGTGGATTATTGATGTTCATTTCAGGAGAAAAGGGTAAACGTATTCTCACACCGAACACTTCAATATTATCTCATCAATATTCATGGGGAACATACGGAAAAGAACATGAATTATTTGCCGTGGTAAAAGAGTATGATTTAACTACAGAAAGAATGGTTAATCACTACAGAAAATGTACAGGTTTAACAGAAGAGAAGATTAGAAAATATCTTTTACCTCCGCACGATGTTTGGCTTTCTGCTAAAGAAGCAAAAAAATTAGGATTGTGTGATTCAATTAAATCGACATACTGAGGTATTGACAAATCGTAATTATATGATATAATAAAGAGATAGAATTAAAGATACCTCAGGGGTAATCGTAGAGCTTCAACTCTCCACCTAGATTAAAAGCTAGGTACATTAGAAGCTACTCTCTCACTACGAAAGCGATAACCAAGCTCTCCTGCGGTATCCATATATATAATAGTTGATTAATATTAATATAAAACTTGTGGAGAATTATGGTAAAAGCGGTTCAACCGGAAGCTGAAGTTTTTTCGGCTTCGTCTGCAGAAAGTCCCAATACTCAGGGCAAATCCAAACGACAAACTAAAAACGATAAATTAAAAATAATCAATCCAGATAGCGATGTAAAATTTGAGATTGATTTTGAAAATGATGGTGGTGCACCCCTAGAAGCTATATCAGATAAAGCTATAGGTGGAACAGAGTTGATGAGGAAATGGCTCTTTGAAGAAATGGAAAAGAGGGAACCAGGATTGCATGAGAAGTTCCAGTTTATCAGCACAAGAGTTAGAAATCTTGAACAGAAACAACGTATTCTTTGGGTCCATGATTTAGCCAATGACCCGGAAGTTCAACATCTAAAAGAGAAAGAGAATTGGAGCAAATATGAACGAATTGTTTTTGTTAGTCATTGGCAACAATATCAATTTTCAGCATATCTAGGACTTCCTTATGACCAAGGCATCGTAATTCAAAATGCTATCCATCCTATTCCTATTCACGAAAAACCGAAAGAAGATGATAAAATAAATGTTTGTTATTTCTCTACCCCTCACCGGGGACTAGAGATTCTTTTGAATTCTTGGGATTTTATGAGGAACACTCTTGGAACTGGAAAGAATGCAGAACTGAACATCTATTCCAGTTTTGAAATATATGATCGCAAGCATATGGATGAACAATTTCGTCACATTTATAAACGTGCGAGAGAGATGGATGGTGTTAATTATTATGGCACTATTACTAATGATGAAGTACGTGAAATGTTGAAAACTCAACATATCATGGCGTATCCTAGTATCTATGAAGAAACCAGTTGTCTCACTATGATTGAAGCTATGAGTGCCGGATGTTTAACCGTTGTTCCTAATCTTGGAGCTTTACCAGAAACAGGTGCTAATTTCCCCTGGATGTATGGTTGGGAACCAGATCCTACAAGACACGCACAAGTACACGGACACATCCTCTCGCGGGCGATCGAGCATTTCTGGGATGAAGATGTGCAAAATTTATTAAAGATACAACAAAATTATTTTGATATGTTTTATAATTGGAGTTTACGTAGTGGCCAATGGCAACAATTTCTCCATGCTATAGAACAAGAAATTCCAGTCGAGGAAATTTCAGTCGAAGAAGAAGAAAAAGAAACGGAAGATGGCACAACTAGTTGATTTTTCGCAGATTGTTATTGGTTCTTATATGACAGCTGCGAAACACGCATCTACTGATATGGAAGTTATTAGATCTGCGGTATTAAATACATTACGAATATATCGAATTAAATTTGTAAACGAATATGGTGAATTGGTGTTATGTTGTGATGACCGACATACTTGGAGAAAAGAAGTTTTTCCTAATTACAAAGCTTCCAGAAAGAAAGTTAAAAAGTCATCCGGTATTAATTGGCAAGACCTATATACTTGTTTAAATCAATTGAAAGAAGAATTACGTAATTGGTTCCCCTACAAAGTAATACAAGTAGAGGGAGCGGAAGCTGATGATATTATAGCTACTTTAGTGGGTCTAACAAATGAGAGGACATTGATATTGTCGAGTGATAAAGATTTTGTACAACTTCAAGGATTTAATGTTAGACAATATTCACCGATACAGAAGAAATATGTAGACTCTCAATCGGCCGAACATTCACTCCATGAGAAGATCATAAAGGGGGATGCGGGAGATGGGATTCCTAATATTATGTCAGATGATAATGTGTTTATTGATGAAGGTAGACGACAAAAACCAATTACTCAGAAGAAGGTTGATGCTTGGTATGAACTAGACCCAGAGACATATTGCACAGAAGAAATGTTAAGAAACTATAATAGAAACAAACAGTTAATTGATTTAGGCGAAGTGCCCGAGTCAATCCGCATAAATATAATTAATCAATTTGAAAACGCTAAAGTTGGTAATCGGAAGCGCTTACTCACATACTTTGTAAATCATAGATTAAAAAATTTAACTGAGAATTTATCGGAGTTTTAGTTTATGGCACGGAGTATACCACTCATATTTGAAGAAGTAGCCGCATCAAATTCTATCGAAGCCCGTAAGAAGGTTCTGCTAGAAAACGAATCGAATCCACTAAAGGAAATATTAAAATATGCCTTTCATCCAGATATTAAATTTGCTCTTCCCCCGGGTAAACCTCCGTATAAAACGATAGGTTCACCGGACGAGTACAATCCCACATATCTATATCCCAATATTAGAAAATTTTACCTATACATTGAAGGGGGTCATACTGGACTTACTCAATTACGAAGAGAGCAATTGTTTATTCAGATGTTAGAAAGTTTACATCCTAAAGAGGCAGATTTAGTAATACAAATTAAAGATAAAAAGTTGAACTATAGAGGTTTAACATATAAATTAGTAAAAACAACTTTTCCGGAAATATTACCATAAATGATAAATGTAGATAAGTTTGAAAATAGAATAGTTAAATTTAAACGTATAGATTCTGATGGAAATGAAACAGCAAAACATGCTGAAATCAGGCAAATAGATTATGACCAAAACGAAGATATACCCCGTTCTGTTACGGCTAGACTTACCGACCCATTAAATTTTGTAATAACTTTGGGATATGATAAGGACATGAAGAAATTTCGTGGCCCTCTTGGAACTGATATTTGGGAATCGGATTTTAATATTGGAGAATATATCCAAAGTTCGAGAATGGGTTCAGCCGATAGATACATGAAAAGTCCAAAAAGAACTCGGGCTAAAATCTAAGGAACGGTAAACCCAAAATAGAAGAGGAACATGAGGAAATTTATTTTATTTCTTGCTCTATTTCTTACTTCAGTATCTATTGGTGGCACCTTCACAGGTGGTTCATCAGAACCAGGTATTGATCATTTTTATATTCATCCATCAAACACAAGTTATAATGGATTGTATCAAATAGCAGAGAAATTAGCAGTAGGAAATATTTTTTTAAACGTAGATGATGTTATGTGCATGGCCAAAAATATATTCTTTGAAGCCGCAGTGGAAAGCACTGCTGGAAGATTAGCTGTAGCACAAGTAACATTGAATCGTGTTAAGTCAAACAAATATCCCAATACAATTTGTGAGGTAGTTTATGAGGGGAAACATCATGCAAGTGGATTTCCCAAAAGGGATCAGTGCCAATTTAGTTGGTATTGTGATGGCAAAGGAGATGACCCCAGGGAAGGAAGGTTATGGAATGATGCACAGGACTTGGCCAAATATGTAATTCTGAGACAAGACGATTTACCAGACATAACAGATGGTGCTACTCATTATCATGCAAGATATATTGATACACCGCGATGGGCAAGACAAAAGAAAGTAACTGCGAAAATAGATGAACATATTTTTTATAGAACGAGAGGGTTTAATTTTTAGACTATAAACTCTTGACATTAGGGGGCAGTTGTGGTATACTATAAGTGTAATTGAGAAAACCCCCTAATAGGAGAATTTTATGAGAGAAGGAAAGTTTGATAGAGATGAGATTCGAAGTGTATTACTAGAACATTTCGTAAGATCATCTTCACTAATAGATAGGATTGAAGAGATGATGACAGAATCGTTTTCGGCAGGATATTCATTTGCCAAGAATGAAGATGAGTTAGTACGAAGAGCTTCCGAATCACTGAGTGAATAATATGAAGAAAGAATTTTATTTGTCTACTGCGGTACACAAACTTGATGAGTCGATTAAATCCGGCGGTTACAAACCCAAGTCGAAATTTGGTAGTGAGTGTACTTCTCTTGTAGTTGAACAAGAGTTGAGAGAATGTGAAGCGCCTGGGGCGATTCGAAATGATCGCATCAATGAGGTCACGAAGAAGATTGAGAAAGAATTAAATTCAAGTAATTCTGACTCTGAGTTTTTTATAAATTGTCGCGATGTCACTTCTAAGAAGACGGTTGCTGGATGGAGACTCAAGGAAAAAATCTGGAACTACCAGTTAGGATTTCTTGCTTCTCTAGTGAACAATGTTATTAAAGAAGAGAAATCTCCACCTAAAGAAAATTTAAGCCATCTTGGTTATATTGGAACTCAGGGGAAAAGAGGAAAACTCTTTGTTAAACTGGCAGACAAAATTCAAAAAGATGATTACATAATTTTTAAAGTGGTTGATCCGAAAGGTAACAAGGGATACTTCTACAACTACAAAACAAAACCTGGGATCATGGAAAGTCCACTTGAAGTGAATGATTGTTTCTTAATGGATGCAACCCCAGCTCGACATGAGATGAGTAGATACGATAGTTGCAAGGTTACTTATTTTAATCGTATTGTAGTATTGGAAAATAAAGGAAGTAACAACTCTCCAAAGAAATCGAAACCAGAGAAAACGTGGCAAGAAATAGTGGCAGAATAAAATTATGAATATATTATTTTTAGATCAAGACCCAAGAATGAGTGCATTCGCACATTGTGATGATCATGTGAAGGATATGATTCCAGTATATACAAAATTGTTATCTACTGCACATCATTTGTTAGACCCAAAAGGACAAATCGTTCCGCACCTAGAAGAATTAGATCCCGATTATATGATTGGAAGTCTTGAAGGTATTCCATTGACAGCCGCTTGGGTTAAATCGAATGATGCTAATTACATGTGGATGCATAATTTGTGGTTTTGGTTGCACAAAGAATATTATTTTCGATATAATGAAATGCATGAAGATTGGACAAACTTATATAATAAATTAAGTCATACCCCAGAAAATATTACAAAAGGTGAACTTACCGCACCGCCCCCATTTGTTCCAGAAGAATTTTTGGTTCGCGGATTGGAAGACGATTTCCAAAATACTATTGAATCATATAGGAGATATTATATGGATTGGTCAACAAAGAATAGTGCAACTTGGGGTGGATTGGTAGAGAATATGCGACAACCTCCAGCTTGGATATTAGAAGATGCCAACATATAATTATTCTTGTGACAAATGTGATAATACATTTGAAGAGCAATTACCCATAGCACAAAGAAAAGTTCCAGAGGGTAGATGTATGGAATGTAATGACGGGGATGTACGTCAAATGATTGTCGCCCCAGGATTTGCTTATGATAATATAAAGACTAGACACTCTACTAACAACAAAGAACCTGGATGGTATAGTGATAAAATAAAAGATATGAAAAGAAACATCCCAGGCAATACATTATGAGAACAAAAACATTTACACACCTTGCCGAAAGACCAGAGTTTAGCTTTGGTATGAGGTCTGAAACCATTAACGGAAAACGAACTTATGTTACTCCCAATGACAACGTATATCCATCAATCACAACAGTACTTGGCGAGTTGTCCAAAGCTTCAATACAGGCTTGGAGAGCCCGCGTTGGAGAAAAGGAAGCAAATAAAATCTCCGGTAAGGCTTCCCGCAGAGGAACAAGCTTACATTCTGTCTGTGAAGCCTATATCCAAAACGAAGAAAAATTCCTTAATGGAGAAACGCCCCACATTGTTGAACTATTCAAAACGATTGAACCGTTCTTTGAAAGAGTCGATAACATTCACGGAGTTGAGTTAGCATTATATTCTGATCAATATCGCCTAGCTGGAAGAACAGACCTAGTAGCGGAATTTGATGGGGTTTTGTCTATCGTAGATTACAAGACGAGTAATAAAATTAAAAAGAAGGAATGGTGTGAGAATTATTTTGCACAATGCTCGTTTTATGCATCGGCTTATGAGGAACGTACAGGAATAGAAGTTCCCCAGATAGTGATAATCGTTGCTGTAGAGAATGAACATCCTCAATTATTTGTAGAAAAAAGGGATGACTGGACACATATAATTTGGAAAGCTAAAGAGTTATATGAGATAAATAATAATGATACTATTAATTTATAAAGACAAATAGAAAAAATAATAAAGAATTTTGTTTGATGACCTGTAGGGTAGTTTAGCAAGACCCGAGTTCGATTCTCGGCACCTCCACCAAACGAGCATCAGATGGACGTTAAAGAAGTTACTATAGCTATAATTATTTTTATTATTACGCTAGTGTTAATCTGGAGTCTAGATTTTGTGCTCATTTGATGGGGGTGAAAAGGATTTCGATTGTGAATGAGAGTAACAGAGAGAACAAAATAGGGCGATGACCAACATCAAATTAAACTTAATCGCAAACAATTCCGATTATAGTCCCGCATATGCTTACGCACTCGCTGCGTAAACACATAGCCGAGTTAGAGGGTTGTCCTCCGGGGGGTCGCTTGGGAACAGAAGAATTCCCCCACTACACACAATAACACACACACAGAGAAAGGACAATATGTCTAATCCATTCGAACTACGATTCAAACTATTAGAGATGGCCCAAGGTTATCTCCAAGAACAATCTCAACGCAACCAAGATTATGTGACAAGTGCATGGGAATTTGCACAAGAACAAGGTGATGCAAACATGAAGTTATGGAATGAACTTCAGCCTGATTCTTATTCCATTGAGGATATAAAAAAGAAAGCAGCAGAGTTGTATGAATTCGTAGAGAAGAAGTAAAAAGTTCTGGGGACTGCAAATTTGTGGTCCCCACCAAACACATTAAAATGGGGTCAATTAAAAATATGTCTACTTATAAAGGCGGATACAGAACAGAAGTCGCAAGATATGAACTAGCTCCATACGAAAGAATCGAATACGAAGAATATCTGAGAACACACGATTTAATAGATTTAAAAGGTCGAGTAGATAGGGGAGAACCCAATCCAATTGACCCCACTTATGGTGGAATAGGTTATCAATATTTTTATCCAGACACGGTAGATCTGGGTAGAGTTAAAGTTACTCTTGAGAGTGATGAATGGAAATTTCGATGGGAAGGTAGAAGATAATGGCTGAATATATCAACGAAGAACCTTGCGAATATATCTACAATATAACCGCTGTAGAAAAGATTGTCGATGGGGATACTATCGATGCGATTTTTGATTTGGGTTTTGATGTACGAATATGTAATAGAATTCGTTTACTAGGAATAGATACACCAGAATCTAGAACAAGACACAAGAACGAAAAAATCTATGGTAAACTATCCAAAAAAGCATTAACATCGTGGGTACATTGGGCAATATTATCAGATAGAGATGATATTGAGATACAATGTCGGTGTCCAGAGTCAGATAGCCGAGGAAAGTTCGGTAGAGTATTAGGTGAGATTTGGATTAACTGTACAGAAGATGGACATGATTTCAATGGATGGACTAACGTAAATAAATGGTTATGTGAAAATGGATATGCTGTAGGTTATACTGGTCAAAACAAAGACGATGTTAAAGATGAACATTGGAAAAATAGAGTACTTTTAGCAGAACAAGGTGTTCATGATCTATTACCTTGGGATGAGGACTGATGGCAAAAAAGTTCCAAGAATATTTACAAGAATCGAGTTTATCTAGATTGTGGAGTCACAACGAGAAACATGATTGTGGAGCTATGACTGCGTTTCGTGTAGCCGCGGAATGTGGTGAGGGCGAGAAGTATTCAAAATCTGATAATGCAAAACGAAACAAGTCATTATTAGCAAAGATTAAATCGAAAGGTTATGGGGCTACAACTTTAAAGGGTAGATATCCTGAAGGTGGAAAATCCGTAACAGAGATTAGCTATTTTATTGTTGACCTGGAAGATGGCGGCAATTTAGAAAATGATATGAAAAAATTCGGGGAGGATTTCGAACAAGACAGTGTTTTATTTGTTCCAAAAGGTGCTATTCAAAACAAATCAAAAGCACATTTGATTGGAACTAATCATTGCAAAAATAACTGGCTAGGATACCACAAAACAGAAACTTTCAATAAAGGTAAGATGGGATATGATTCACCAATTTATACTTCTTATGTGAATGGTAGACCGTTTATATTTGAAGAAGTCTGTGATGAAATATTAAATCCCGGAAATGGAATGGGGTGGTGGACTTTACATTCAGTAGCCGATAAACATTGGAGCAAAATTGAAATTACTAATGGAGAAGAATAATGAATGAAGAACAATCAAAAGAACAGTCATCAGCAATTGAGAAACGAAAAAGAATGAGATTCTATGCCAGATTTTCTTTAAGTGGTATAGTATTCCTTGTATTTTTTTGTTTACTTTATGTGTTATTTTATGGGACATTGGTTACTGATACCTACAGGGACATAATAAATATTTTAATAGGTACGTACGTCGCGGCACTAATGAAGGTCGTAAATTACTGGTTTACAGAGAAAGATGATTCAGAACATCAAGAATCTGCAGCTCTGAACGGTAATGGATCATCAATATAATGGCAGTAAAAATGAATAACTCTATGAGATTCATGGAGAATATAGAAGGATTGGTACAACGAACTAAGATGACTTATATCGATGCTATTTTATATTACTGTGAAGAAAATAAATTGGAACCTGAAACCGCTGGTCAGATGGTCGGCGGAAAACTCAAACAACTTGTACAAGAAGAAGCAGAAGATCTCAATCTTGTGCAGAAGACTTCAAAGCTTCCGATATGAGAGCTTGACAAATCGGAAAAGTATGTTATAATATAGTTATATGATGATTAAGTGAAATACATCGCAATACAATTAATACAACGCAATACGAAATATACGAAAGGAAACATATGTCGTTCGCAGATATGAAGAAAAAACGTGGAGATAAACTCCAAACCCTCCTAAAAGAAACCGCAAAGATAAACCAACCCGCAGGATATCAAAATGATGATGACCGTTTCTGGCGTCCAGAATTGGACAAGTCTGGTAACGGTATGGCATTAGTTCGATTTCTACCAGCACCAGATGGTGAAGACCTGCCGTGGGCACGTTCATGGAATCACGGATTCCAGGGTCCGGGTGGATGTATATCGAAAACTCCCTGACCACTCTTGGTCAAAAAGACCCAGTGAGTGAATATAACTCACAACTTTGGAATTCTGGTATTGAGGCAAACAAAGAGATTGCCCGTAAACAGAAACGAAGACTTACCTATGTCTCTAATGTTCTTGTCATTAAAGACCCCACAAATCCCCAGAACGAAGGACAAGTTCGATTGTACAAGTATGGAAAGAAAATTTGGGATAAGATTAATGACCAGATGAATCCAGAATTTGAAGATGAAACTCCTCTTAATCCATTTGATCTCTGGGAAGGTGCAAATTTCAAACTAAAAATCCGTAAGGTTGATGGATTTTCCAACTATGATAAGTCGGAATTTGAAGCTTCTACTCCTGTGAATGATGAAGATTCTAAGATGGAAGAACTCTGGAAGACTGAACATTCCCTATCAGAATTCACTGATCCGAAGAATTTCAAAACCTATTCGGAATTGAAAGAAAAGTTGGATCGTGTTCTGGGAATTACAACTGGAACTGCTGAAAAGGATGATGTTCCTTTTGATGGTGGAACAAGTTATACTCCCGCACAAGATACAGCGATTACAGCAACTGCTGAGACTGATTCTACTGAGGAGTATTCCTATTTCTCAAAATTAGCTGATGGCGAATAATGAACGAAAATCAGAATAACGGTTTATATGGATTTTTATTCTGTACTTTATTGGTAGTATGGGCGGCAACATCTTGGGGTGAACCCGATTTGATTGACGCCCTTATTTACTATTTTTCAGATGGTCATTATAAACACTAGGCTGGCATTAATCTAGATTGTGGTGAAAAATCCATATTATAAGGATTTGGATCAGCAGTTGGAAGCATCATAGCCGAAGTTGAAGGTGC
>MPMC02160833.1_pt1 | contig 10971 bp, 11 predicted proteins | sample 1617281 | NCBI WGS metagenome assembly MPMC02 (sample SAMN05944809, study PRJNA350692) | marine metagenome | biome: marine; feature: ODZ; material: water; isolation source: 100 m water sample filtered on 30 um supor filter | place: Pacific Ocean | collected 2012-04-09 | depth 100m m | reverse complement strand
AGCTAGGATGAAACAACATAAGCATTCATTTAATAGTAAAAGATGTTCTTATTTTGCTAGAGCTGTAAAAAAGCACGGTTGGATAAACTTTAAATGTAGTGTTTTGATTGATGATGTCCCTGAAGAAGACCTGGATAATTTAGAAACATCTTACATTGAGCTTTTGAAATCGACTAACAATAAAGTTGGATATAATATATGCAGTGGAGGTGAAGGAACTAGTGGTTTAGTACACAGTGACGAAACAAAAAGAAAAATGAGCGAGACTCACAGAAGTATGAGACCAACATATGGATCCGTTTGTAAAGAAAAACGTACAAATAAGTGGAGAGCGAAAGCCAATGTAAATCGTATAGAAATATATTTAGGAGATTGGCCAACAAAAAATGAAGCACAGAAAGCAATTAAGTATTATTATGATAACGGTAAGAGGCTTTTGCCTCCAATTACAATGCGGAGAAAAGGCACTGGACACATTAATTTAAATCGAAGTGGTACATATACTGCAATTTTTAAAGGCAAAAATTATGGCACTTATAAAACAAAACAAGAGGCTGAAGATGCACTAAAAAAAAATATTCACAAACATTAACACTATAAATAGGATGTCTACATTCAATAAACCATCATGCTTAAAGTTAGTAAACCACAAAACGAACCAGAACGTGAAGTTTTTAACTTAGATAGATCTGACCGTAAAAAAGAGTGTAAGCCTCCGCGAAAAATTCGAGTAAGATTCTTTGATATGATTAGTGAATGTCTCAGAGGGAAAGGCTACGTTGAAATGGAAATATCAGACGAAGAAGATGCTTTTGAAGATAACGAAAGAGATTTCGGTAAAATTAACATAAAAAACGAAGATATATAGATATATAATTAACATTTCCATCTGCTTTTACACCCCACACACTTGTAAAAACTTGTCGTGCTCTCATCCATACCGCGTGTCTGAAGCTCTGATTTAGTAACTTTTTTCGAGCCACATTTACGACAGGTGATTTCGCCCTCTACCACAAATTCATCCTCTTCATTTTCCTTAATTTTTTCTATCGTAATATCACGATTTAGGATTTCATAGGCTTTTTCAATTGATATTTGTTTATTTTTTAGTAGTAATCTTATTATTCTAGGGTGCGCACATTTCCCATATTTCCAGATTTTTCTTTCCAATGCTCTTGCCTTCTTAACATCAATTTTCCTACCCTTTGATAGGGCATTAACAGCCTGTTTACGTATTTTCATACTCTTTTATTAAAAAATAAGGCTCTATATATACGTAATTTTCAAAAGTTTAAAAAAAAAATCCACCAATGCTATTTCATACTAGTAGTTTGCTCTACAAAAATGTGAAATAGCCGTAGACTGATACACCATACTATACATATCTGCTCTACAAACTCTTAAAGCTGGTCAGAAATCCCACAGAGTATATATATGACAATGAAACAAATTAGTATAATCAGCTAAAACTAACATATATAAGTTCAACCCAACGAATATAAAATGGATGGCACGTTACGAAAATTTCATGGTAAAAGGGTTTGGCGTCTAGACCCTTTTAGTTGTATTCACGACATTGAACTTCGAGCTGTATATGAAAATGACGATGCATGGCAAACACTAGTTTTCAATTTTCCATATAGCGTATTGAGGGCTGGAGCCACAAGTTTCAGTGATTTCAAAGAAACAGGAAAAGCACAGTCGTTCAAGGATGCGTTCCTCCTTTATCTCAAATTGATCCAAGAAATTTGCTGTAGTGGTTCTGACACCGTTGGTGCTAAATGTGTTTGCTTTTTAGAAACAGTACAGCGGAACGGCGTAAGTATTGGAGTCCGTATTTGGTTGTTTTCGAATCGACGTGAATCGGAGGCCAATGGAAATCTTGTAAAGATTATCACGAACAACCGAAACACGTACCTGAAACAGAGGGAAAGAAACCCTAAAGTTGAAGAAAAGTTGGCGTCGCACCAGGGGTGGCTGAATATCAAATCATTACATGAGTATTTGAACATGGTCAGTAATTATACCAATAATGAACAATGCCTAAAAGATTGTGAGGATGTTCATATTCTCATCAAAAATCCAGAGAATCGCATGGGTCCAACACAGGTCTTTAGTGTCAACTCAAGTGGATTTTGTTATGATTTTGGATCCATGGAAGGCAACCTTTTTCCTCAAAATGATAAAAACAATTATAACGAAGATGGTAGTGGCGTATTTCGTTTCCCAAATGAAAAATTGGTGCTACGCGTTCATCCTGAACAATTGACAGTAGAGGAACTGTTTATGAAGCAGAAGTATTTGCCCTCGTACTTTTTCGAGAAAGTCCGACTTCCTAGTTGTGAGGTTGAAGAATTAGATCGAAACGATTTAAACATACACGAACGCTACAAGGTGACTGTGCCAAATCATATTCATCGAATGAAAAAAATTGGTGGAAGACCATTGATTGAGATTGTACGTCAACATGATGAGGTTAATAATAACCAGGAAGATCGAACATTCACGTATAATCGTAATATATACAAAGCTCGCATTGAGCCTATGTTGCGAAAAGAATTTGTGTTATCTTACGCTGATATGGAAACACCACAACCTCAATACAGAGAAGAAGGTGTTAAAAAATTCTTGAAATATAGAGACAAGTACAAGCCTAAAAAAGAATTATCAGACCACTGGTTTACAGACGTACTAACTGATATGAAAAAAGATCCTGGCACACGCACTTTGCTTGCTGACAAATGTAGCTTGGACACGTTGGATATGTTGAAGTATAAGCAAGAATTATTGGAAGAATTTCACAAGGAAGACAGACGTAAATTTCAAGAGGAGATGATGGACGAATTTGTGACAAACATAGTGAAGGATGTCAACGCTAATGTGTCTGAACCTGTACAAGCCATAATTCAATGGTTTAACAACACGTACAAACCAGGAGTGAAAAAGTTAAAGAAAAAATCCGACCCTAATGGCAGTGTCTTCTTGAATTCAATTGCGCAAAAATTGAACTTTTACGATGAAGATTTGCAAGTTAGTACAGGTCACCCAACGTTGATGTTGTTACAGCATGGAAAGTACGACACGTACAGGCAACAGTTGAATTTACACTTTAATGCAATATTCACCGGGGAAGGGGCAACGTCTAAATCATACTTATTTGAAAAGATGAAACAAATGTCAATACCAGGGACTATCTCTGAATTAACCTACCAAACGAAGCGGGCAAACGCGGTGGAGAAAGATCAAAATGATATTATTACTGTCTTCAACGAGGCACCAGCTGGTTTATTCATGAGCAATAACGGAAAGAATGGTGATTTAGAACAAGAAGCCTCATTCAAGGAGAAGTTAACATCGCAAATTACTAGATGTAATACATTTGTCAGGGATGAAGAAACCGATAAAAGAGACAACAAAACAACCATTTCTCAATCTATTGGTACTTACTTCGGTGCAACCAATGATGATCCTTCAGCGGCTAGCGAAGCCATGAGCACCAGATTTTATTGGGGGGAGTTCGAAAAAGTTGAACTAAAAGGGAGAACGATTGCGATGTGTATGCGTGGTGAAAAACAGTGGCAAAATGTTGGACGTGAGCAATTAAATTATACTCTCAACAGCCTACATCTTGAACAATTTCAAATGATGCTTCTATTTAAAATGATGTTTGTTGGTATTGTCAAATACCCTACGTTGGACGTCAGTGATTTTGTTTACGAACAAATTTCAAGGTCTTTACGTGGTCAAAAGGTGGAAACAAGCACTCGATTTAAGGAGCGATTCGATATCATGTGCATGATCTTTACCATGTGTAATGCATTGGAAACAATATACAAATTTGAAGGAGGTTTACATGCAGACGAGTTATTCGATCCTTCTACTTTAATTGATGTTGAACCTTACCTATATTGCACAGAGGAAATAGCAATATTTTGCTTTACCCTTTTGTCGTGCGAAGTATACAATCCAAGCGAAACCAAAATTATCAAAGCTGTTTGGAAAATATGGAATGCGGCAGGCGGTACAAAATTTGAGAAAAATGTGTTAGAAGATGGAACACAACAGCTTAATTACGACTACATACGCATCAACAAGACTGGTTCGAAATTAATGCAATGTATACAACAAGCCATACCAAATCATGAGGGGCGTCCATCAGAGCACAACATCAAAGCAGTATTGAAGAAATTGAAGAAGAAAAGCTACCCCATGTACAATATGATACATGCAAGCCAAGTGGTAGATCCAGACTTGAGAGTATATAATGACGGGAAACCTGAAAAAGATCCAACCGCTGGAGGGTCCACATCGGTTAATGATGGGATGCGTGAAGATTCTGATGCCTATTTCAATATTCAACTCTTTGATAAATTGAGAAGGCATATAGACAATGACCCCATCAACTTAGCCGTTGGAAACACACGTCATAAGCATACGAAAACGAAAAAGATTATGTATGGGTGCCCGACAAGAGTAAATGCTGTCATTCAATATCCAAGTGTGTTTAAAACAATTACGACAACCGCAAAGCGAGGTACTGAGTTAAAGCGAAAAAACCCTCTTTACAAAACACAAGCTTCACAAAACCTTAGGCGCCACGCCGGATACCAGTTGAAGGATGAAGAACGCTATAAAGGCATGGTATTGCCCACAGATTTTGACTCATGGGGTTGTGTACAACATGCTAAGAACTTAGGTGTAAAACCTCAACATTATAAAGATTTCTATCAAAAGTACAATCATGAATTGGTTGAGGAGACTATATCAGTTGATACTGAAAATAGCATTAATTATCCACATGATATCATCAATCAAATTAAAGAAAGGCACAATACTCAAGATTGTGACACATACGTAGATACGTATGAAGGTTTTGATTTTGATGGTCTAAACAATGAAGAGCGTGCTAAAAGAGTAAGAATAGAGTAATAAACTATAAATAATATATATTTTTATATAATAATGTCTGCTTTCGCATTAACTCAAGAACTTAAATTTGAAAATATTAATTTTGACCAAACTCTACTACCTAAACACAATCCATACATAGGGTATTTTCCTAGTGTGTGGCCCATGTTCATATTTGAACCTGGATGTAAAGATGCCTCCACGCAAACTGAGCCTAACTCCTATTTCGAATTAGGAAAGAAGGTGGCGACGGATTACGGAGAAGGCTGGGAGTTACTCTGTGTTGGTAATCCATCCCTCATTGCTGCTACAAAGTAACGTTGCATTGTCCACGCATCGGTAACAATTTTTCTTTAAATTGTACTGTGCAAGAGTAAAATCTTCCCATGTAGCAGTGTTTGTAGGATCTTTGGTTCTTCTAAACACGTTGAACATATTGCTTAGGGATGCCCACATTTCATCGTCCCACTGTAGCATCCATGCGCGGCAAGTGTCGAGACCCCATGAACAAAAAAGAGCTTGTCTTTTACCTGAACAGGCCATCTCCAAATACATTTGTGGCACGTAGTAGTACGTTACTTTTGCATTGGCTTTCTTCCTCTTTCCAGGGCATTTAATTTCAACAATACCTCTGTCGCCAGTTTCCATGTTTTCGAAAAAACCATCGGGGGATGCTGCCAAATATTTAACGTCGGTATGTTGAACCATTGGTGCTTCCATTGTTATCATGTTCGGCATGTGGTCTAACAGGGTCTTCATCGCGGTGTCTTCATGTTCGGTTCCCCAAAGCATATATTTTTTAGCCTCCTCAGGAAAAGGTGGTTTCTTCCTACCCTCGAAAATTTCTTCGTACATGCGAACGCGGTCTTCATTGGAATCACAAAAGATAAACTGGCTCAGTTTGGATCCAGACAATTTACCTTTTCTACGTTCGAACCATTCGCGCGATCGTTGTGCGGGTTCAATTATATTTTGATCTTGTAGGTTGAAGAATCTATCGTGTTGTAATTCAGACATTTAAAAGAAAACGAGCTTCTATATATACTCATTTTTATTTTGGATGGATCTTGTAAGAACTTCTTCTTTTTACCTTTTTTTTAGGGTACTTAGATTTGTCGTATACCTTTGTCATGGTGAAGAAAACACGTATGTCGTCATAATGTAAGTAACCGTGGTGTTCTGTATCCAACATTGTAAATATTTTAGTTACTTCGTCATTATTTAATTGTATACTTAAAAGGTTTAAAAATTTAGAAAATTTTGCTTCGTCTACTGTTTCCACGTTCAACTGTTGCCATACTTCTTTTAGGGTACTCATTTCTTTAAATTGTAGAGTATTATATACCCCGGCGCCAAATGATCTACAAAAGTCGGAGGACGATTTTGAATAAAAAAATGACTATATAAGGGCCTCAAATCCATTATAAGAAGCCAAAAATATTTAAAAATGCAAGCAGCTATGGAAAATTACAATCAAACAAAACGCACCGCCGATGAGGCAGGAATGAATGGTAAAAAAGCATCACCAAAGCAAGTCCAACGCTTTTACCTCCCACCAGTATTAACAAAAGATAATGGTGAAATCCAATGCCATGTGAATTGGACAGGGAAAAAAGTACCTATTTGGGTCAACAAGGGCTACAAAGTCGGCTCCGATGGGAAAATTCGTACAAAGAGTATCGGTACGCCTATGTTACCAACAAAGTTTGTGGACCTAGGCTACGACGGTGACATCGGAAAATTTAAAAAGAAACCAGAAGATGCGTCCTACAACATGGGCGTAGTAAGTGATTTGCCCGATAAAATTACAAGGAAAATGCCACAGGCACAAGTTGCGGTCGATGAATTTTACACCAATTTGCGCGGATTGGTAAACAACATGATCACCACCGGTTGGAACACCGAAGGCGTATGGACGAAATGGAAAAAAGCTGCTGAAAAACAAGTAAAGAAAGAGTTGAAGAAAGACCCTGAATACAACAAAACGGCTAAGGAAATTTTTATAAAAGAAGCGAAAAAGAGTGTTTTGGGTAAATGGGAAGACAGGGAAACCGGGGATGAGTTTCCAATGTACTTTTTCAGTACCAAATACCAGATGCGAATCCAGGGAGAAATTACAAACAACCGTCCGACCTTTTGGAAGCAAATTCGCAATGAATATGGCGACCGTAGTGTCAAAGATATCAGCGATGATTTGCCTAGCAAAAAATCAGGCTTACGTCATGGATCGGTTGTCAAATTCGGATTTGAATTGAATGCATTTGATACCGACACCATGTATGGTATTAAAGCCAAATTGGGACGCAATATCTTGTGCGTACATCTTGAAAAGAGCACACAACGTTCGGTTGGAGAAATGTTGGGACAAGATACCTACTTCAGTGATGATGAAGATTAAAAATATAATAAAACGTAACTTAAAATTTTAATTCTGGTAACATATTTGGCATTCTCCATCCACTTCCTTTACTCAGTGAATAAGTTGTGTTTGCAACCAATTGAAATTTTTGTTCAACGATGTACGTTGGCTCAAACATAACTTTTTGGTGTGTTCTTTTATGATCTTTTCTACAAATTTTCGGTCTTTTCCTTATCGCTCCACTTATCCGTGTGTTATATTCCTCCTTCCACGCTTCCCACCATTCTGCATTATTATAATTACGACTCATAAATCTCGAACGATCAGTGTTTGTTAATCTGTACGTTAATTTTTTCTTCGTAAACTTTATTCTATCGAGTAAGTTGGACCAAAAGTTACCTGTTGCAAGACTTTCTGGTATAACAAACATATCTTTTTTTTCGTTAACATTTTCCTCTTTTAATTGTTTTATACTGTGCGCAAACAACTCGCCACACATAATGTTCATTCCTTTTGCAACCAAAACTTTAAACTCTTCCATAACGTCGTCATCTTTTCCTTCTTTTACTACCATATTATTTGACACTACTTCCAATTGAATATCAAGTGTTCTTGCATTTCCGTCGAGTGAGGTAATGTCATATGGGTCTGATGATACAAATTCTATTTGAAGTTCGTCCTTTTCCCGTTCTCCGTTTACTTTTTTTACTATTTCTTTCCCATTATAATATGTATAATCATTCACACGATCTAACAAGTCTTCTGCATACGATTTCGTCAAAGTTTTTCTCCTTTCATTATCCTGTACTACCATTTTTTTTACTTCATCCAACGGTACCTCTTTCTTACGATCACGTCTACGCTTGTTCTTTTTCTCACATTCCTTATAATATTTCGCAATATTTACCACGTTTCCATCTTTATCTTTCTTATACAACACATCGTAACTGTACGTATCTGGTCTACCATTTGCACTGCTGTAGTAAGGAATGTGTAGAATAATTAAAGAACGATATTTGTAGGATCTATTCTCAGGTGTCCATTCCTCGCTATTCATATTACGTTCAAAATTATGCACCACAGCATTGACATTATACGTCGTGAATCCAGTGTAGTCTCTAATTATTTTTTCTATATCTTCACTTAAATCTACAAGAGAAGTCATGTTTTTCTTATTACTACTAAATAATTATAGATTAAAATTTTAGATTTGATGCCCCATATTTTTTAACTGGCGTTCGTTTCCTCGTACTTCTTCTAGGCGCTTCCTTTGAATCTTTTTTCTCATCATCTTTACTCGTCTTTTTCAGATTTACCATTTTAAAACGTTCAGATAGCAACTGTTCAAATTCACTTTTCTTAACAAAATACGCTATTTCACGCGCATACGCATACACTACATCTTTTTCTACGGTGCTAAATCCAGCGGCATTCGTATCACGTTTATCAGCAGACTGTTCATAATAGTCATCTCCCCAACTGTCGGCAAATAACAAATGTGTGTCGTTATAGCCAACGGCTACCCTAGAATGTTCGGCAAAATTAATTTCTACTGGTATACCTTGTTTAAGTAACCCTTCAATCTTAGCCTGTACATTTAGAGCTGTATCGTTTTGGTTTGTACCAGCTATCTCAATGTTAAAATTATTCTCACCATTATCTCTAGATCGAATAGGGAAATATTTGACCAAAGCATTAATGTCACCTAGAATGTTTGCTCTGTTCACACGGTCCAACATATCTGCTATGTCTTCTGCTGCACAAATCCCTAACTTCGTCCACATACTTTTCCAACTTCTTTTTACAGTTCTCCATTTTCTACCCTTGAATAGATTGTCCCTATCATTCAAATGAATCATATTCAAGAAGGCTACAAACGAGCAGGCACCCTCCCTCCCCTGATCGATTCCACTATATTCATCGATATCAATGACAGTGTTTGGAAAATCCTCTTTATACTTTTTCCTCCATTCTTTTACCTCTGTAGCTGTTAACTGTCTATGCTTTCCACGATTGTATTGAGATTCTTGTGGTGGATCTGGCATTTTTGGGTCCCCCCTACGGCTTATCATTAATCTTTTCCACTTGCCTTGAGGGTTTTTTTTACTTTTACGTAATTCAGGATCATCCAACTCAAGTCTTATGTTTACGTAGTCACGACCCATTTTCTTCAACCTCTTTCCACATTAATACTAACTTTAAATTGATACTGTCCTATAAATGATACAAGTAAATTAGAAAAATGTGGTCGTATTTCAGCGGCAGTATGAGCTTGTTTTTTATTATTTGGACCGTATCAAAAGTAGGAGTGTACCATAAGTTCTATGTAGACAGGACCATTCGGTTTGAAGAAGCTAAATTTCTGACACAGAGTGATGCTTGTACCGATCCGGTGAGAAGAGCAGTGTTGAGTGATTTGTGTATGGAAAAGCAGAAAATATTATATACAAAGCCTTGGTTGGGAGCGGTGTTTGATACAGCAGACGCGTTGAGCATCCCGTATTCACAGAATTTACCAAAAATAGTGATAAGTTTACTAATTTTAGCAATAGTTATATTACTCGCATCTGGCATTCAAATTCGAAAAAATAGAGAACATTCGGCTGCTAATTATTGGCGATTGCCCATCGGTGAACATCCACACGTAGATTAGGGCAAAGCCCGCCGTGCCTCTGGCACTTAATACTTCATAGGTAATTCCATTTTTTTGTGTAATATCTGATTCCTGTACTCACTCGAACTAGCAGTTGAACCTGCCTCTCCACGATACTTCACAATTATATTTCTGTAAAGGCTGTCGTACGTCACAGCTATCTCTTCATTTTTCTTCGCACCAGTAATCACAATCTTACCTGATCGAAATATTAAAAACACCAACTTTGGATTCACGCTTCGAAATATAAGACCAGGGAACAGTTCACCGTCGTAACTTGCGTAAGGAGTGAACGCATCCGCGATATCTTGTAGATTGATGGTAAATCCAACGTCAGCTGATGCTACAATATTCTGAATACCAAATCCTGTAAACTGAACTTTTAAATCGCAACGTTGCAACACACGACAATATTTTCTTGCTGCCAATCTAGACTCGTGTTCATTGGCAGATCCAGTAATTACCATGTTGCCAGAAGCGAATAGTAAACATGTTGTACGTGGGCTCCGTATCCTGAATGTTGCGGCAGCAAACGTCAAAGGATTGAACTCAAGAAAGTTTTTCTCCAACGCCAATTTTCTTAAATCGATGTTCTGCACACCAAGCGAACAAGTCGAAACAACATTGACCAAGTGGTATGGTGGAACATTTACAATTTCAGAAGAGGAAGGTTGAGATTGCGATTTCTTCTCCAATGCAAGCAAATCTATCTCCTGCTTCTTCGGCTTCTTCTTTTTTTTCTTTTTCTTTTTCGGAGGCATTTTGTTTGTGACCTTTTAGTAAATTTCTCTTTACAATATATACAGTATTTTTCATTCGTTGTGTTGAACAGACCTGTGCGCACGGTTGTAATGGTAGTATAATAAAAATGTAGAGCATTTAAAATATTACGGACTGTTAAAATACTACGGACCTCTAAAATATTACGGACTGCTTAAAATGCTATGGACCAACTTTTATTTTTTAGTATAGTGTAGTGAAAACCATGTCCCACTGTTTCACGGGTTTAGGTACCCCCCTGTACTAAACTGTACTATACTCAGACATGGTT
>MPMC02271992.1_pt1 | contig 10986 bp, 4 predicted proteins | sample 1617281 | NCBI WGS metagenome assembly MPMC02 (sample SAMN05944809, study PRJNA350692) | marine metagenome | biome: marine; feature: ODZ; material: water; isolation source: 100 m water sample filtered on 30 um supor filter | place: Pacific Ocean | collected 2012-04-09 | depth 100m m | reverse complement strand
ATGCGAACTCCAGCATCACCCTGTATGGGCTCAATGATAACTGCAGCAGTCTTTGTTGAGATCGTATTAAGCTGCTCAACACTATTAAAATCAAGAAATCGTACTTCTGGAAGTAAGGGCTCAAATGCACTTTTCTTTTCTTCATTCCCGCTAACACTTAAAGATCCATGTGTCGATCCATGGTAGGCCCCCTTAAAAGAAATCAGCTCTGTTCTACCTGTTACTCTTTTCGCTAATTTTAAGGCTGCCTCATTGGCCTCAGTACCCGAATTTACAGGATACAACACATCCAATCCATTGGGTAATAAACCACAGAGCTTTTCAGCCAGCTTCATTTGAATAGACTGATGATATTCTCCATATACCATAACATGTAGGTGCTTATCTACCTGATTTTTAATGGCCTCTTTTATTTTTGGATGATTGTGTCCGAGATTTGAAACGGCAATACCTGAGATCAGATCTAAATACTGCTTGCCACTTTTATCATACAAATAGATACCATCAGCAAGCTCTACATGAATTCCCATGGGATAAGGAGTGGTATTTGCTAATGGATTAGACACAATTTATTATTGAATACTGTAAAGATAAATTAAAACTTAAATCTTAAAAAATAAGTTCCTACCGATAATAGAGATCTATTAAAACAATATGTTGATTTTGCTTAGCCAAACACATTTTGTTTGAAACAGTATGCAATACCTTTCCTGTTGACAATTCCAATATCTCAATAGCAATTATTTTATCTTTTTTTAGTTCAAAATTAAGTGTGTATTTCCCATAATAAGGATTAGGGGACATTTTCATTATTACCTCAAAAAAGAAGTTGTTACTAGATGTTTATAAATAGTAGATGGACTGATGATCATCTGTGAATAATCTATATCTAGTGTAGGGATAGGAACCTAATGATCATTCTACATGTAAGTTGTTCCGATTATAATAAACACAACCAATATCACCTGAATCATATAGAATCATAAAAGCAAAGTAAGCTAAACCCTTCTCCCATTACAGGCCTCTCATTAACTACTTAAGATATGGTATATAGCTATAAAACAGACCTTCGGTTTCCATTTTTTTTAAATTTTTATTTAACCTAGAATATCGTTAAATTTGATTAAATGATAATCAACGTAATTAATACGTTTAAAGTCATATGATTTAACATATTTCAAATGAATACTACGTAGTAGATTTGATATTACCTACTGCATTTTTATTTATCTGAATTTAATAATATGTTTTTTATAAGTCTTTACTATTAAAAATCCCCACTAGGATTATTGAATTAATAATATCATCTAATTTATTTTAAAATATTAAATGATAAATATCAATGAAACATTGACCATACCTAACTATCATAGCACAAGTAAAAACTAATCAATATCCGCTAATAAAATGAAAAATATTATAATTCTATTAATTATTACATCTTTAGCAATTAATTCAACCCTATCGTTAGGTGCTCAGGAATGCGGCATTGTTCATATTTCACCTACGGGTGCTTCATCCGGCATAGCTGGAACTAAAGCAACTCCCGCAAATTTAACATATGGTCTGACCTTGTTCTCTGTTACTAATAATAGATTATGGCTGTCAACTGGAACATACACTACCTCACAAACTATTGCACTTCAAGATAATATGATAATTGAAGGTGGGTTCGACCTAATTACATGGACAAAGAGTAATACTTCATCCTCAATAATTTCTAAAGACAATAGCAATGCAATAACTTCACCAGCAAATGCTTTGATCGGCATCTCAGGAAACGGCATCTCAGGATTCAGATTACAGGACCTTACTATAACTACTGCTAATGCTTTAAGCCTGGTAACATCCGTTTATAGTTTGTATTTAGATAATTGCAGCAGTTATGATATTGTTCGCTGTGATATTCAGTCTGGAAAAGCAGGAGATGGGTTAAACGGGAATACAGGCTCTGCTGGAACTACTGGAGGTAGTGGAACTGCTGGGGGAACAGGCTCTACTGGAACTGGTGGTACTGCAGGATCTGGTGGCAGCGGTGCTGCTACTGGAGGAAATGGAGCTATAGGCAGCAGTTGGCAAACAGCAAATAATGGATCACCTGGTTCATGCGGAGCTAATGGTGGAGCTGGAGGAACCGGCCCAGCATGTTCAATGGGTTGTTTCTGGAGTGACCCCTCATGTGGTTCTGTACAGGCAGGTTCACCTGGCGATCCTGGCAGTAGTGGAGCAAATGGTACTGCTGGTTCTGCAGGAGGAGCAGGATTAATTACCGGTGGATATTGGATCCCAGGAGGAGCTGGAACAACAGGATCAATTGGTAGTGACGGTTGTAGTGGCGCTGGAGGTGGTGGAGGTGGTGGACGTCAAAGAGACGGATCAGATGACTTTGGCGGTGGCGGAGGCGGAGGCGGTGGTGCCGGATTTGGAGGAACAGGTGGTTCAGGAGGGTCTGGAGGAGGGTCTTCCTATGCAGTTTTTTTATTCAATAATGGAGCAAATGGAAATATAATAGATTGTTTGTTAGGTGCAGGTACTTTTGGAAATGGTGGCGCTGGTGGTACTGGTGGTAGTGGTGGTGCTGGTGGTAGTGGTGGTAATGGAGGTGCTGGTAGTCCATGTTCTGAAGGAATTGGTGGTGCTGGTGGAAACGGTGGTGCTGGTGGAAACGGTGGTACTGGTGGAAGCGGATCTAATGGAGAAAGCGTTGATCTTAAAGAAGTATCAGGAACTGCAGTAAATGCACCAACAATTATATCAGTACCAGGAACAGTAAGTTCAATTTCCAGCTCATTTACAGGTTGTACTAACAGTGAAGTCATATTTTCCAGCAATGTAAGCGGAGCATGGGATTTTGGAGCAGGTGCATTTCCTGCAATAGGATCCGGTACAGGACCTATCAGTGTTATTTATAGCACTATTGGAAGAAAACTAATCAATCATTCAGGAACTGATTACACAGACTATGTTGATGTCTTTCAGAACGGCCCTACATTAGGAACTATAACTCCTGCAAATACTACCGTTGTAGAAGGATGCACTAATGACTGGAGCACATCAGCAACAGGCACATATTACGAGTGGATCTTTAACGGCCCCACATCAATTGATACGATCCAAGGAAGCTCAATGACTACTGCTACAGGCGTTTATTACACTTCTACAGGAACCTATTCAATTTATTTGTGGATCACCACTGCTTGCTGTGGAAAGATACTTGACAGCACTACCGTAACCGTAACACCAAGCCAAATAAATGTATCGCTTACAGCAATTCCATCAACAATTTGTGAAGGAGACACCATAGACTTTAATGTCTCAGGATCATTTGCCAGCTATGACTTTTATGTAAATGACAGCATAGTGCAAGCAGGAATTTCTTCCTCCTACTCTTCTGATATGATCAATCAAGGAGACAGTATATACGTAATTGTTATGTCTGGAACCTGCATGAGTAACCCGAGCAATGTAATATATCCAACGGTGTTACCAATTCCCAGTGTCTCATTATCAACAACTGATACAGATCTGATTATTTGCGAAGGCGACCCCATTGAATTTAACGCATCACCTTCTGGGTATAATGATTATTCTTTTTATAACGGCACAGTCTTGCTACAATCAGGTACATCTGACACATATATTACATCAACTCTCCCTGCAGGTAATAACATTAGCGTAATCGCTACAAATTCTGGATGCCCTAGTGTACCAAGTAACATCATAACAATTACTGTAAATTCTTTACCCACAGTAAATGCAGGAGCCGACCAAACCATTTGTGAGAATGATCCAGTAACACTTAATGGATTAGGAGCAGTGAGCTATAGCTGGAATAATGGCGTTACGGATGGAATAGCTTTTTCTCCATTGACAACAGCTACCTACACAGTAACAGGAACAGATATAAATGGATGTATTAATACTGATCAGGTAGATGTAACTGTAAATCCTTTACCTACAGTAAGTGCAGGAACCGACCAAACTATTTGTGTTGGTGATCCTGTAACACTTAATGGCTCTGGTGCTATAAGCTATAGCTGGGATAATGGTGTTACGGATGGAATAACTTTTTCACCATTAGCAACAGCTACCTACACAGTAACAGGGACCGATGCCAATGGATGTATTAATACTGATCAGGTAGATGTAACTGTAAATCCTCTTCCAGTTCCTATTCTTACAAGTTCAGATCCTGATACAACTATATGTGATGGTGATTTTGTAAGTAATTTTGCTACAGCTGGTTATGCAAATTATGAATTCTTTATAAATAGTATGTCTGTTCAGAACGGAGCTATGGACACATACAGCTCAAGTACACTTAATGATGGAGATGTGATATCTGTTCTAGCTACTAGCTCAGCAGGTTGCATAAGTAATCCTTCACAAGTGTTAACATATACAGTAGTGGCAATTCCTTCAGTTACAATGGTTGCCGCACCTGACACAGTGTGTGAAAATGAAATTATCAATTTAACAGCATCTCCTGCAGGGTATGATAATTACGAATTTTTTAATGGCATCACATCTATATCTAGCTCTGCTTCAGTTTCCTTTAATACAACATTCAGTAATGGAAATCACACATTAACAGTAGTAGCAACGAATCTAGGATGTGTATCACCACCATCACCCTCTATTTTAGTAGTTGTAAACTCAAATCCTGCAGTTATCGGGGGTAGTGACTTTTCTATGTGTTACGCTGATAGTACATTCCTACTTATGGGGACTAATCCATCTGGCGGAGTCTGGAGTGGCTCAGGTATAATTGATACTATTGGCATTTTCAGCTCTATTAATTCTGGAGCAGGAAATTTTGATCTTGTTTATACATATACTAATACAAACGGATGTGTCAATTTTGACACTATAGTAGCTACTGTTTATGCGGATCCAGCTATAAATGCTGGAGGTGACATAGTGTTGTGCAATGGAGCATCTGAGATACTTTCGGCTAGTGGAGGAATTAGCTACTCTTGGTCTCCATCTTATGGATTAAATGATGCTAATAGTCCATCTCCTGTAGTTTTTGTTGAAGATACTTCTATAGTATATTCACTTTTGGGCACCGATATAAACGGATGCCAGGGGAACGATACTATATATATTGATGCATCTAGCGTTACAGTAAATGCAGGCCCTGATGTTTCAATACTTTATGGAAACTCAAATCCGATAGTTGCCCTAGGATCATCAGGGGTATCATATAGCTGGTCACCTGATGAAGGGCTTAGCTGTAATAATTGTCAAAATCCACTGGCAGGACCAACACAAACTACTACATATTATGTTACTGTTACAGATGATTTCGGATGTACAGCTACTGATACAGTAATAGTTGAAGTTATAGTCTCAAATGAAATTTTTGTTCCTTCAGGATTTTCTCCAAATAATGATGGGCAGAATGATGTTCTTTATGTTAGAGGAATAGCTATTCAGGATTTATATTTTGCTGTATTTGACAGATGGGGAACTAAAGTATTTGAAACTACAGTTATAAACCAGGGGTGGGATGGAAATATTGGAGGACAAAAAGCTGAAAATGGTGTCTATATGTATTTTATGAATGTTACAATTGTAAACGGAAACATAATTAAGAAACATGGTGATATAACATTGATCCGATAATAATAAAACTAAAAAAGCATGAAAAAGATAAAAATATTTAATGCAGTTAAGATCTGCATAATTTACTCAATAGTTTTAAGTGCAAATAGTTATTTAGCTCAGGACATTCATTTCTCACAATTTGATAATTCTCCTCTAAATCTAAATCCGGCAAACACTGGCTCTATGAATGAAGATTATCGATTTTCTTTGAATCATAAGACTCAATGGAATTCAATTAGTATCCCATATGCCACATATTCATTTTCATATGACATGGCAATTTTAAAAGGGGCTAACAAAAAGAGTCATTTTGGTGTTGGATTATTGGCATTTACTGATAAAGCTGGAACATCAGAATTTAAAAACAGTCTCTATGCAATTAGCTTATCATCATCAATCAGTTTAAATTTAAATAATAAGTTAGCGATTGGACTTCAAGTTGGGTCTGGTCAAAAAAGTGTTAAATATGATCAACTTTCCTGGGATAATCAATTCTCTAACGGTACTTTCGACTCAAATTTACCATCTGGTGAATCAAGTATAGGTCAAAAAAAGGACTATATTGATATATCTACCGGAATATTATTATATGGAAATAAAAATAAAGTTAAATATGAATATGGCGCTTCATATTTTCATGTCAATAATCCAAAGATTAACTTTATAGAATCAAATAATGACAATCTGTCTGCAAAAATTACTGCCCATGGTGAATTGACAATTCAGCTTCCTGAAAATAATACAAAACCTAAATCATATCTGGTTCCTAAATTCTGGTACTTAAGACAAGGAGGGCATCAGGAAATTTATATTGGGACTTTATATGAAACCATTATTCAGGGTGCTGCTATATATACTACATATAGGAATGAAGTAAAATTTGGAATTGGGGGGTACTATCGTGTAGGCGATGCATTTATTATTGCAACTACTTTTGATCATAGCCACATTAGCCTTGGAATAAGCTACGATATAAATACATCAAAACTTTCAGAAGTTTCTTCATTCAGAGGAGGTATTGAAGTTTCATTAATCTATAAGAGCTTATATAAATCGGACAAGTTTAAATTAATAAGATCAAATGAATAATGTTAATCTGCCAATACCTGATTTATTTGTTTTCTAAACCCTCACCCCCATCGCACACACATTGTCAATTTGTTCATAGGTACCTAGCTTTGGTGTAATTGCCTCTTATTGCAAATGAAACCCCTTTAAAGCACCTGCCATATGTTTCTTATTGTCAACAGATTTTGCAAAGTCGTACCCCATTTGTGTAAAATAAAAAGCGCTGTCTGGTTGAGTAAACAAATAACCATCCTTGGCTATCAAGTGCATGGCTTTCAGCCTATTGGTATCAGGCTGGGTTTTGTCGTTCCATACATTCCATAGTGAATCTAGATTAACTTGGGCTATGGAGCTAAGGCAAAAACATAATATGATTGAAATAATATTTTTCACATTTAAATTTTCATTGCTGAACTATAATTTCTCCCGTTTCAATTCCTTCTCCTTTTAATCTTAAAAAATATGTACCTGCCGATAATTGAGATATATTAAAAATAACTTGTTGAGTTTGATTGGCAAAACACATTTTGTTTGAAACAGTATGCAACACCTTTCCGGTTGATAATTCCAAAATCTCAACAGCAATTACTTCATCTTTTTTTAGCGCAAAATTAAGTGTGTATTCCCCATAAGAAGGATTAGGAAACACTTTCATAATGAGTTCTGAAGATTTAGCTCCTAGTGGTTGAAAAATAGTGGTTGGGCTGGTGATTGTCTGTGAGTAATCTTTATCGGGAGTTTGGCTGGTCATACTAGTTCTGTGCCAATGATTTTCTGCATCTTTTAATAACAAGCCTGTTTCAAAAGTCTGACTGGTGGTCTGACTAAGTATATCCATATACCAAAATTCGGCAATTGCAGAATCAGGTTTTATATCCAAAATTCCATAACCATGATCTACAATATTGGAAAAGACCTGATTTGGATTAGCAGAAGCCATATAGCCTTCAATAGCACTAACAACCCAGGTTGGATATCCCATTTCGTCAAAATTGCCACGAGTAATAGAAGTCGGTAGAAATTCTACTGCTACGGCTCCTGCTCCTGTGCTTCCATCATAGCTACTTCCAGTAGGTGCCTGATGCAAGTCAGAAGCCATAGAAACATGTGCATCACCACTTAATACCATCACATTATTTATATTGTTATTCTCTATATGGTCAAGTAATCTGTCTCTAGCAGGGTCATAGCCATCCCAACTATTAGGATCCAGCACACTCCCATTGCCAATCACTGCCGGAAAAAAGGCCGGAATATTAGCAACAGACCATCCACACATCATTTTCTGATTGCCAATCAGCTTCCATTTTGCAGAAGAATTCTGTAATTCTGATGCCAACCAATTATATTGAGTATTACCAAGTATACTTGGGTCACCGGAAGGTAGATTATCAACATCTCTATACAATAGTATATCAATTAAAAAAATATCAACCAAAGAACCATAGCTAAACGATCTATAGATTTTTTTTGTGTCAGCTGGTGTTAATAATCGCATAGGAACATACTCTAAAAAGGCTTCACGGCTTTCTATAGCTTGTGTGGCAGTACCACTATATTCGGTATCGTGATTATCCCAGATAACAAACCAGGGATGCACCTGGCGAGCTGCCCTCAGATCTGGATCCATAAGATAGTATCGCTGACGATCACGCCAATCCTGCTTGGTAACTGGCGATGTGGGATATGGACTTGGCACCCTAACCTCTTCATCTGCATCTACAAAATCATAAATATAATCTCCTAAGTGGATTACAGCATCCAGATCTAATCGTTGTGCAATTTTTAAATATGAATTGAAAAATCCTGAATAGATAGAGCTGCATGAAACTACTGCCATACGAATATGATTAACACTAGAGCTTGAAGATGCAGGAGCAGTACGTGTACGACCTATACGTGAATAATCATTAACAGGAGACATGAATCGATAGTAGTAAGTAGTATAGGGATTAAGGTTGCCAATATCCACAGATACCGTCCAGTCAAAAGTAGTATCAGCAGAATAGGTTCCTGACTGTACTATATCTACAAAATTTGAATCAGTAGCTATATCCCAATCAACATCAATAGCTGTTTGTGAAGAACTATCGGGAGTAATATGTGTCCATATAATTACCTGACTTTCGCTAGGATCAAAAGAAGCTACACCAAAATAAAATGGTGCGTAAGCAGTATCTAAATACATATTGGCAGGCAATTGAGCCCATATTGAATGGGAGGAAAAAAAGCAAAAAAGAAAAAGGAATATATTTTTCATAGGTAATAAGCTATTTTAATAATACTAAAATAAGAAATTAGATAAACTACACCCTCACTCCCATCAAGCACACATCGTCAATTTGTTCAAGGTTTCCTTTCCAGCGATCGAATTCTTCACCTAACAGGTTGCGCTGGATTTCTATATCCTTATCTGAAATGGAAAGCAAAAACCGTTTAAATTTGGCTGCCTTATATTTCTTGCCTTTTTCTCCACCAAATTGATCGGAAAATCCATCTGAAAAAATATAAAGCAAGTCATTCTTTTTTAATTTAATCTTTTGAGAAGTAAACTCTATATTTTCACCTAAATAATAGCCAACAGGTCTTTTGTCTCCTTTATATTCTATGATCTCACCATCTCTAATTAAAAACAACGAATTTTTAGCCCCTGTAAACATCAGCTCGTTGGTTTTTTTATTTAATCTGCAAAGTACCATGTCCATCCCATCTCTGGATTGCCCCTGCTCTCCTTTTTGATCCAAAGAAATTTTAACTTTATTACTAACATTATCCATTATTAGATTGGTGTCCCTGATATTATTTTCAATGATCATCTCATTCAATAAAGAATTGCCTATCATACTCATAAAAGCTCCAGGAACACCATGACCAGTGCAATCGGCTACCGTAAAGAAAACTTCATCGGCATTATTAAAAACCCAATAAAAGTCTCCACTCACCAGCTCTTTAGGGTTGAAATACAAAAAACTCTGAGGAAGCACATCCTTAATGTATAAAGTGGAGGTTAGGGTAGCATCCTGAATTCGTTTTGCATAAACAATACTATCCGTAATGTCTTTATGCGCCTCTTCGAGTACACTGTGATTGTGTTCGAGCTCTTGGTGTTGATCCTGGATCACCTTTTTCTGACGATTGGTAATTCTGAAACGATTGAAAATAAAAATAGAAAACACCAATACTAATACAAAACAAACCAACAGAAAGGTCTGCTGATCCTTTTTACTTTGAAGAGCTGCATCTTTATCAGCAAGCTTATTGATATTAATTAAATTACCTATACTGTCTTTATATATTTTTACTTCGTATTCTTTTTTTACTTTCTCTTTGAGCAGTAAATCATTTAAGTCCATTTTAGCCAATGTATCCTTAGTTTCATTGTAGAGCTCAAGCATTCCTAATGCTTTTGAATCTTTATGTGTTTTTTTATAAATAAGGTAAAGAAGATTACTGTTAAACTCAATGTTTTCAAGTGCATTGACCTTATTGGCCAATGCTAAACTTCTATGAGCATAATCTTGTGCTTGTTGATAATTGTTTTGTTGATAAAAAAGCATACCAATATTTCCTAGTATGTTACTTATTATAGTTCCCGATCCAATCTCTTCACAGATCTTAAGGCTTTTCATGTAATAATCCATGGCTTTTTGGTATTCCTTTTGTTCTTTATACAAAACTCCAATGTTATTATACGTATGAGCTATTCCATGTAGGTTGCCAATTTCCTGCTGAATCGCTAAGCTTTTATTATAATTGTCTAATGCTTCTTTGTATTTCCCTTGATTTTCATAAATAAGACCTATTGCATTCAAGCTTACAGCAAAGCCCTTTTTATCATTGATTTTCTCTCTAATAATTAAACTCCTTTTATAAAATTCAATCGCTTTATCGTAATCTCTATGTGTTTTATAAATATTTCCAATATTATGCAATGTTTCAGCAATTCCTTTTTTATTACCTAATTCTTCTTCGATCTTCAAACTCTTTTTATAATAGATAAGCGCTTCTTCGTAGTTGCCTTGATCATTGTAAATAAGACCAATATTGTTATAACAACTAGACATTCCTTTTTTATCTCCTATTCCTTCTTTGATCTTTAAACTCTTTTTATAACAGATCAATGCCTCTTTGAAATTGTCTTGTTTATGTAAAATAAGTCCAATGTTGTTGTAGGTATCAGAATTTCCTTTATTATCTCCAATTTCCTCATAGATCTTTAAACTCTTTTTATAATAGATAAGTGCCTCTTCATAGTTGCTTTGATAATTGTAATTAAGCCCAATGTTATTAGAGGCAGTAGCAATTCCT
>MPMC02232054.1_pt1 | contig 10986 bp, 9 predicted proteins | sample 1617281 | NCBI WGS metagenome assembly MPMC02 (sample SAMN05944809, study PRJNA350692) | marine metagenome | biome: marine; feature: ODZ; material: water; isolation source: 100 m water sample filtered on 30 um supor filter | place: Pacific Ocean | collected 2012-04-09 | depth 100m m | reverse complement strand
TTCAGCGACCGTCCGGCCACTACCTGATCCGCCTCAATCGCGATCAGCCGTTCGCGCAGCTTGACAGCCATGATGCCGCTTGGCCAAAGGCCGAGGGCCGCGACACCCGTGCCAAGGGCCTGAAGTTCCGTGGCTACTTCCTTCTCCCAGAGAATCGGCGCCCGATCTTCGGATACAAGATCGGGGACGATTTGCAGGTGGCCGACTATGCCGAGCCGAACGCCGGCGCGCTGCCGTCGATCACCCGACGGCTCCGCATACGCGGGAACGGCAAGGTGTGGTACCTCGCCGCCGCCGCCGCCTCGATCACCGAGGAAGACGGCGGTTACAACATAGGAGGCACCTTGCTACGCGTCAGTTTCCCGGAACTTGAGGCCGAGCCGGTGATCCGCGAGAGCGGCGGCCGCAAGGAATTGCTCATCAAGCTCAATGTCGAAGGCCAAGCGACCCTCAAACAGCATTACGAGTGGAACCTGTAACCCCCGGAAACAAAGGAGATTTCAAGATGATGAATCAAGTGACACGCTTAGCACTGCTGGCCGGCCTCGCGCTTGGCCAAGCGGCCGCCCTCCGCGCTGCCGACCCGGTCGAGTCCGACTATTACCAGATCGATGCCATCCCGATGCCGGACGGTGTCGTGATGGAGACCAGCGGCATCGAGATGATGCCGGACGGCAAGTTGGCCATCTGTAGCCGTCGCGGCGACGTTTACGTCCTGTCCGACCCGTTCGGTGCGCCGGACAAAATCAGATGGACCCTCTACGCCGAGGGGCTGCACGAGCCGCTGAACCTCGCCTTCAGCGACGGCTGGCTCTACTGCACCCAGCGCGGCGAGCTGACCCGCATGAAGGACGTTAGCGGTGACGACCGCGCCGACATTTTCGAGACGGTCAACGACGGCTGGGGCATCACCGGCGACTACCACGAATACGCCTTCGGCACCCGGCCCGATCCCAACGGCGACATGTGGATCGTCCTCTGCCTCACCGGCTCGTTTTCCAGCCAGATCGACTACCGCGGCTGGTGTGTCCGTGTTACCAAGGACGGCGAACTCATCCCAACCGCCAGCGGCATCCGCTCGCCGGGCGGCATCGGCCTGAACCACTTGGGCGAAGCCTTCTTTGCCGACAATCAGGGCCCCTGGAACGGCTCCAGCTCGCTCAAGCCGCTCTCGCATGGCTCGTTCCAAGGCCATCCCGGGGGCTTCCGCTGGTACGACCTCGCGGCCGCGAAGGCGTCGATGGGTAAGCGCCCCACCGAGCCCAAGACCAACAGCCGCTGGGTGGCCGAGCGGCCCAAGATTCCTGAGTTGGTGCCCTCGGCCATCGTGTTCCCGCACGGCATCCTGGGCAACTCCACCGCCGGATTCGCCTACGACAGCAACGGCAAATTCGGTCCGTTCAAGAACCAGTTGCTCGTCTGCGACCAAACCTTCTCAGTGGTCAACCGCGCCTTTCTGGAAAAAGTGAACGGCGTCTACCAGGGTGCGGCGTTCTCGTTTTTGAAGGGCTTCGGCTCTGGGAACATCAGTGCCTACATGCACCCCAACGGCACGCTGTTTGTCGGCGGTACCGACCGCGGCTGGGGTGCTCGTGGCGGCAGACGATTCGCACTCGACCGCGTCACGTGGAAGGGCGGCGTGCCGTTCGAGATGCACGAGATGCGCGCCAAGCCGGACGGTTTCGAGTTGACCTTCACGCACGAGGTGGAGGCCGTAAGCGCCGGCAATCTGGCTTCCTACAGCATGAGCGCTTACACCTACATTTACCGCTCCGATTACGGCAGTCCGGTCGTCGACAAAATGACCCCGAAGGTCGTGGGCGTCGAAGTCACCGGCCCGAAAACCGTGCGAGTGACCGTGGACAAGCTCATCCATGGGCATGTTCACGAGTTGCACGCCAAGGGAGTCCGTTCGGCCAAGGGCCTGCCGATCCTACACCCGGTCGGCTACTACACGCTCAACGAAATCCCCCCCGGCGAACTCAACTAGCCACTTGGCCAAGCGGGTAGAAGACATTCTGCGTCAGTCGTGGGACGGAGAGGCCTCTATTTTATTGACCGTTCCAGCCAGGCACGGAGTTGCTCGCGGATTGGACTGTCGCGAAGAAGCCATGCATCGCTGTGGTTGCGGAATCCGGTTTCGGCGAACGTGAGGTTTGCCTTGATACCGGTCGATTCGATCCACTGTTTTGTCGCTGCCAGGTTGAGTTTGGAGACGGTGTTTTCATGGCAGATGAATTGCGGCCGTTTGGCCAAGCGCTTCAGTCGAGCGAGGGCGGAATCACGGTCCGAGGCCGGGTAAGGCCAAGCCGCGATCCCATCGTAGTGGCTGTACGGAATGAAGGCCCGCCAGAGTTTGGCTATTTCGTTGTCGTACAGTCCAAGGTAGTTGCAGGCGATCGCACCGCGTGAGAATCCGCAGAGAATGACGCGGTCGGGGTCGCCTCCGTATTTTTCGCAAATCCAAGGCACCGCTTTCTTGCAATAATCCAGTGTCGGCTGCGCTGTGCGATTTTTGGAGTCACCCCACCAATGAACGGCAATGTCATTTTTGTCAGCGGTCAGGTACGGCAGGCACACCCAAACGAAACCGCGTCCGCCGGAGATTCCGTAGCCCATCTTGCTGCCCTCGGGCCGGCCGGTGCTAATGTCACCATAGGCTCCGCGGTATTGGTTTCCGGCATATTCGATAAGTACCGGGTAACGTTCGCCATTGATCCAGTCAGTCGGCAGATAGGTGACGTGGTATACATGCGTGTTCTCGTAGTCAGGAATTGTTTGCTTCACTCGTTTGCCGGCTTTTGGCTGGCCGAATTCCAGCTTGGGGATCATGAGGTCCGGTTCGATTGAGTGGATATCCGGTGACTCTGCCCGGGCCAAGGGCAGGGCAACAAGTAAGCCAAGCAGGGTCTGGCAGGTTTGTGTGGTGAATAACGTCACAACGGAAGTAGTACTTGGCCAAGCTTGCCTTGAGGCGTGTAGGCAGAAAAGCCATCAATTGATGGAAAATACCCGTTGCAATCGGTGCGGGGTGTGATAGGTTCCCGCGCCCGCATTTCGGCGGAGCGACTCCAAATCGCCTGTTTTTAGAAAAATGTCACAACATTCCAGCCTGAAAGTCGGAGGTGCAGCGGAAGCCAAGCGCACCGTGCTCACCCGTTACGAGCGCGTGGAACTGCTGCGCAAACGCGGCGAACTCAAGGAGGGCGACCGCATCACCGGCCTGAAAAAGACGAAGCCGGAGGAATAGTCGTCGCCAGCATTCGCGCTTGCCCGCCATCGACCCCACCGCGCACTCTTCCTCGGCGGTGATGGTTCGTCTCCAAAAATTCCTCTCTGAAGCCGGAGTGGCTTCACGCCGTGAAGGCGAAAAACTGATCCTCGCCGGGCGCATCAGTGTCGATGGCCAAGTCGTCCGACTGCTCGGCACCAAGATTGATCCCGCCAAAAATGAGATGGCACTCGACGGTCGGCCGCTCAAGCCGTTGGCCAAGCGATTCGTTGCCCTCCACAAACCGCCCAAGTTTCTCTGCACCCGCCGCGACACGCATGATCGGCGGACAGTGTTCGATCTGTTGCCGGCTGACTGGGGGCACCTCTTCACCATCGGCCGGCTCGATGCCGACAGTGAGGGGCTGATCCTGCTAACCAACGACGGCGAGTTTTGTCAAAAGGTGGCGCACCCAAGCCACGGCTTGCTCAAGACTTACCGGGTGACTCTGGCCAGGCGGCTTGATCCGGAGGCGCTGAAGCAACTCACGAGCGGCCTGCGCGACAAGGGGGATTTTTTGAAGGCCAAGCGCGCGCGCCTGCTCTCTGCCAACAACACCCGCAGCGAGGCTGAGCTGGTGCTGGCCGAGGGCAAAAACCGGGAGGTGCGCCGGATGTTTAAAGCGCTTGACCTCCGTGTGTTGCGCCTGCAAAGGGTGGCCGTCGGGCCGGTGAAACTGGGCGAGCTGCCGCTTGGCAAGTGGCGCCTGCTCAACCGCGCCGAGGTCGCGTCGTGCCTCAAGCCGTCCGAAAAATCGCCGCGAACGGCCCGGCGGAATTGACACCGGTGGTGGGACGTTTCACACTCGGCGTCCAATGAAACCACATGGTCGTTTCCTCATCCCGGCGCTGGCATGGCTCGTGGCCGTTTCAGGTTTGAGCGCGAAAGATGTCGTCAGCGAAGTCACCCCCTCCGAGTCAGCCACCGTCTCGGCTGACCGTGTCAACGTCCGCGCCAGGGCTAGCCTGATCGGCGAAAGCGTCACCCAGTTGCGAAAGGGCGACCAAGTGACGGTGCTGGCCAAGGTGACCGTCGCGCCGCCACGCGAGGGCGAGCCGGCCGACTGGCTCAAGATTGCCATGCCGGCCGCCGGCCAGACGTGGGTGCACATGGGCTTCGTCAAGGAGGGAAAAGTGACCGCCAGCAAACTCAACGTCCGCGCCGGGGGCGGCGAGCGGTTCAGCATCGTCGGTCGCTTGGCCAAAGGCGATGCCGTGAAGGAAAAACGCGTCGCCGGCGACTGGATTGAGATTGAACATCCCGTCGGCGCGCACGCCTACATCGCGGCCAAGTTTGTTGAGCTTGGCCAAGCCGCCGAAGAGACCAAGCCGGAGGAAACGCCCGAGGCCAAGCCGGCTGAGGTGAGCGAAACGGAAGAGCCAAAAGAGACTCCCGAGGCCAAGCCGGAGACCGCAGAGGTGACTGAAGCAACGGAGCCGGCGGAAACCAAGGCCGAGCCGGAAGCGGTCGCCGAGGTCAAGGGCGAACCCGAAACGATCCCTGATCCCGGAGATATGCCGGATCCGCCGGAGCCGGAGGTCGTCGTGGTCGATGCCGCCGAGGGCACCGAAGTCAGCGAAACGCAAAAGCCGCCGATGGGCAACCCGGAGGACGCCGAGGAAGCCAAGCGGGAAGAGGCAGCCACCGTCACCAAAACGGAATTGCCGGTGCCGCCGCCGCGCATCGTCACCCGCGAAGGCAAAATCAAGCGTCGTTTCTTCCGCAGCCCAAAGGCCCCGAGCCGGTTCGAGCTGCTCGACGACAACGGCCGGACCATCAACTACCTTTACTCCTCCGACTCCGGACCGCTCAAGACGGTCGATGGCGAGGACGGCGAGCCGATCACCTTCGAGCGGCTGATGAGCATGCTGCGCAACCGCCGGGTCGTCCTCACCGGCATCGAAGCCGTGGACCCGCGCTGGCCTGCGCTGCCGCTACTCGACGTGCGCACGCTCAAGACAATTCCCTGATGTCGGCTGATAACCTGATAGACGGCCGCGCGATCGCCCAGAAAGTTCACGCGGAAACCGAGTCCCGTGTCGACGCGCTCAAGTCAGCCGGCGTCAAGCCGGGCCTGATGTTCGTCCGCGTCGGGGAGGATTCGGCGTCGAAAGTTTATGTTGGCATGAAGGAGCGCACCGCGGCCAAGCTCGGCATTCGCTCCGAGACCACCGTACTTCCGGAGGACACGCCGGAGGCGGACTTGCTCGAACTGCTCGGCAAGCTCAATGCCGACGCCAGCGTGCACGGTATCCTCGTGCAGGCGCCGCTGCCGCGCCACATCGACGAGACAAACGTGTTTTCCACCGTGTCGCCGGCCAAGGACATCGACGGTTTTCACCCGGTGAACGTCGGCAAATTGATGCTCGGCAAGGGCGGCGGCTTTGTGCCGTGCACGCCGGGTGCCGTGCACGAGCTGCTCATCCGCTCCGGCGTGGCGGCCGAGGGCGCGGAAGTGGTCATTCTTGGCCGTGGCAACATCGTCGGTAAACCGATGGCGGCGATCCTTTGCCAAAAAAAACAACACGCCAACGCCACGGTCACCCTCTGTCACTCGCGCAGCCGCGACGTGGCGGAGCACTGCCGCCGGGCGGACATCGTCGTGGCGGCGATGGGCGTGCCGGAGTTCGTCAAGGCCGACATGGTGAAGCCGGGCGCGACGGTGATCGACGTCGGCGTGAACCGCGTCGATGACCCCGCCGCCGAGAAGGGCTACCGGCTCGTCGGCGACGTGGATTTTGCCGCTGTGCAGCCGATTGCGGGTAAAATCACCCCGAACCCCGGCGGGGTCGGCCCGATGACGATCGCTATGCTCATGCGCAATACCGTCCGCGCTACCGAGCAGCAAACCGATGCCGGCATCCGCTAGATTTACAGACAGAATGCAAGCCTCCCGAATACTCCCCGACCTACAATGCTCCGTGCTGTGCGAAGACGTGCGGCAGGAGGTCACCGGCAACTTCATTGCGCTGGGCATCATCGGCGCCATCCGAGTGCCCAAGCTACCGATTGTCGCCGGCAAACTGTGCGTGTTCACCCGCTGGGTCGCCGGCGTGGGCGAATTTCATGAGAATATCCGACTGATTGGGCCGGACCAGGAAAAGATTGTGCGCAAGTGCGAAACCAAGTTTGTCCTGAAAGATCCGGCGCATCATGCGACTAACATTGCGGTGTTCGCCGGAACCAAGTTTGAGATGCCCGGGGTGTACACGGTCGAGGTGATCGTGGACGAAGTGATGAAGCTGCGCTACCCGTTGCCGGTCGTTGTCGTCGAGCCGCCCCCCGGCGCGAAGAAGCCGTCCGAGGGAGATCCTGAGGCTCCGAAGGAGAACATCTAGCCGACGCGCTTGGCCGAGCGGGATTCGTTTAGTATGATTTCAACGGAGCAAGCCAGGGAGTTGCTGGGCGCTGAATTTCCCGGCTGGGGCTCGTTCACATTCAGCCCCATTCCAGGTGGTCTTACGAATCAAAACCTCCTTGTCAAGACCGGCAGCGGCGAAAAATTTGTTGCTCGTTTGCCCGGGAAGGATACCGAGATGTTTGGTATCAACCGGCAAACCGAATACGCGATCTCACGCGTGGCCTGGGAAATCGGCATCGCTCCGGAGCCGGTCGCATTCATCGTCAAGCACGAAATACTCGTCACCCGTTTCGTGGAGGGAGTCCCGATTGAGACGACCGATCCTGCAACGATTCGAAGCGTGGCCAAGCTGCTTCACCGGTTGCACTCGGTCCCGGAGGTTCCGGGCACGTTTAATCTTCCGCTGGTCATCGAAGATTACATTTCGACGGCCAAGCGATACGACGTGAGCATGCCCAGCGAACTGGACGAGGCGTTGGGGTATTCGCGCAAAATTATCAATGCAATTGACCGTTGCCCAAGCCGGACGGCTCCGTGTCACAACGACCTGATCGCGGCAAATTTTCTGCAGAGCCGAGATCGGCTCTACCTGCTGGACTGGGAATACGCCGGCATGGGTGATCCCTATGTTGATCTGGGGAATTGCGCAGTCAACTTCTGCATGGACGAAGACGCTTGCACTATACTGATGGAATCTTATCTGGACAGGGAGCCGAACACAGCGGAAATGGCTCAACTGCATCTGCTGCGGGTGCTGTCTGACCTGCGTGAGGCGATGTGGTCCTATGTGCAGATCGGTATTTCAACGCTGGACGTGGATTTTCACGCCTACGGAATGAAGCACCTCGACCGCTTCCTGCAAAACGCCAAGTCAGCTGACTTGGAAACTTGGCTCGGGGCGGTTGAAGGTTAGCCGCTCGGCTGATCGACGTTTTGTTTGTCGATGTGAATTGCGATCTGTCGTTTCTCCAGTTCGGCGAACACCCTCTTGGGATCAAACGCCAGTTCCGGGGCGACAACCCCCAAAGCGCCAGCCTGGCCCTCAAGAATCAACTGGGCAGCGATGGACATCGGGATTCCGACCGAGCGGGTGTAGGCGCGTAGACGTTCCCAGCCGGCGACTGAACCATCCGAGGCCGGGTGGGTGGTCGTCAGGGTGTAGCAGACCGGTTTGCCGTCCTCCGTCCCGGTGACCTCGACGTGAAGGGCGTACCCATAAAGCTGGGTTGTGGTTCCCTGCTCGGATTGCAGCAGATAGTTCGCGATGGCATCCATCACCCCCACCTCGGCTCCCGCCACATTCACCGTTTTGTTCTCCAGGAAACCCCAGTCATAGAGGGCGCGCAGAAGTTGCATGTTCGCCGGTGGCCACGTTCCACGCACCTCGACCAGCCGCACTCCCTTCTCCTTGAATGACTCCGGGATTGTCTGAGTTTCGGCGTGGGGAATGATGTACTGCGTGTGTGTCCCGAACGGCTCAGGCAGCGCCACCTCTAGCGGGCGCGCGAACGGCTCGACCTGCTTGAACTTGCCGTTCTCAAAAACAATTCGGCTTTCCAAGCCGGGCTCATACTCGATACGGGTTGTTTCAGTGATCGCTGGCGAAAAGGCAAACGGCCGGAACGCCCCGTGGCTGATGCGAATGGTATCGATCGTCTCCAGCCGGTCGTGGGCATAGCGGGCCATCACGTTGGTGATGCCCGGTGTCATCCCGAAGCCTGGCACATAGGTTTTGCCTGCCTCGATGAACGCATCATGAAACGCAAACTCCGGCCCGGTCCCGTTCAGGTTGACTCCATGTACACCCGCCCTCGCGATGCACAGGGTTGACTCGTGGTTGATGGAGATAGGTGTGCCGTCCATGACGAGATCGTAATCCCGCATCAAGTCGGCGGTTTGGTCGGGCTGAAATACGTCGGCTTGGACAAAGTCAACCCGTTCGTCATCCAGCCAGACGGCGACTTCGCGTCCCCGGGCCTCGTTGGTGTCCCCGATTGTGACTTGGTTGATTCTGTCGGATTGAAGGAGATCGAGAACCGATTCGCGACTGATTTTCCCGGCGGCACCGAGGCAAAATATCTTCATTTCGTAGGGCGCGACCGCCCTCGGCCGTCTGGCCAAGTCTAGTGTTGGGTAGCGGTGAAGCCAAACAGAAAGATTTTTGAAACGACCGCTTGGCCAGGCGGCGTTGTGTCGCTCGGCCGCCTTGACTGAGGGCTGGGTTGGAGGAAGGATTTGCGGCTGCAACCTGTTGAGGATGCCTCATGCTGCGTTTTTTTCATTGCCTTGGCCTGCGAGCGTTTTTTTTGACGGCGGCAATTTGCTGCTCGCCACTTGGCCAGGCGGCTGATCTGGCCAAGGCGTACCGGGCGGAGATCCGGCCGTTGCTTGATGAGTTTTGTTTCGAGTGCCACGCAGACGAGGATGCCGAGGCGGACATCGATCTCGATACGTTCCGGTCGGTCGCCGACATCCGGCGCGACATCAAAGTTTGGCTCAAGGTCGATGACGTGCTCTCGAGTCGGCAGATGCCGCCGAAAAAATCCGACCAGCCCAGCGATGTCCAGCGTGGAAAGCTGCAGAACTGGGTGCACGGCTTTTTGCTCGAGGAAGCCAAGGCGCGGGCGGGCGACCCTGGGCGGGTGGCGTTGAGGCGGCTCAACAACGACGAGTACAACTACTCTGTTCGCGACCTCACCGGAGTCACTTCGCTGAATCCAACCCGTGAGTTCCCGGTCGACGGTGCGGCGGGCGAGGGCTTCACCAACGCCGGCGATGCGCTGGTAATGTCGCCCGCGCTCGTGGGCAAGTTCCTCGACGCCGGCAAGGATGTCGCGCGGCACGTCGTGCTGCTGCCGGATGGCATTCGTTTTTCCCGGCACGTCACCGAACGCGATCGTGCTGACCGCTTGATGGACAGAATCCAGAGGTTTTATGCGCGGTACGTGGATGTTGGCGGAAATGCCGGTGACAACTGGGACGACTCCCCAGAGGCCAAGGCGAACGTGATCAATCGCAACGGCAGCATTCCGCTCGCGCATTATTTCACCGCGACACTGGCGGAGCGTGAAGCCTTGGCCAAGGGCTTAAAGTCAATCGCAGTGGTTGCCGAGGAGCGTGGCCTAAACGCGAAATATCTCGGACTGTTGTGGGGGATGCTCAATCGAAACAGCGATCCGGTAGGATCCTTTTTGCTTAACAGCATTCGCAAGCAATGGCGGGCAGCCAAAGGGAACGATCCCAAGGCGATCGTGGAGGAGATTCAGCAGTGGCAACAGGCGTTGTGGCGCTTTGATCCGATAGGCCACATCGGGCGGGCGGGCGGGCCAACGGCGTGGATGAACCAGGAAAACATCACTCGCTCCACTGAGAATTTCAGCATGGAACTCAGCCCTCTGGCCGATGGCAGCGACGTGGTGGTGTACCTGGCTGCCAACGACGTGGGTGATGGAAACGAGAATGATTTTGTACGCTGGCGCAATCCGCATCTGGTGGGTGGTGGCAGGGAGGATCTCTCGCTGCGGGATGTGCCGGGCTTGGCCAAGCGCCTGGCCAAGCTGCGCCGCGAGACGCTGGATGATACAGTCAAGTTCCTCACCGCCGCTGCGGAGGTCACCAGCGAGGAACCGGACATCGCCGCCTTGGCCAAACGGCATGAGGTCGATGCCGCTGCGCTTGCCGCTTGGCTCGATTATCTGGCGCTAGGATCCGGCGGTCCGGTGAAAGTCGAGCGCTTGTTCACCCAAAAACTAACCAAGTCCGGTGGCTATGATTTCGTAAACGGCTGGGGAACCGTCGGCACGCCTTCTGTATCGGCCAACTCGTCTGACACCGAGGTGCGCATTCCCGGCATTAGCCGGCCGCATTCGGTTGTAATGCATCCTTCGCCGACGGTATTTGCGGCAGTCGGTTGGCAAAGCCCGATCGATGGCGTTGTCACGGTTATGGCGCGAATCGGTGACACCCATCCGGAGTGCGGCAACGGTGTCGAATGGTGGGTACAGCATCGCACCAGCGGCAAGGTCGGTAACCTGGGCAGCGGCGACTTCGATCGAGGAAGCTCCGCAGAAATGCCGCCCAGTAAAGTGGCCGTTCGAAGTGGCGAACTGATATCGATCATCGTCGGGCCGCGCCAGAAGAATCACAGCTGTGATCTGACGGAGGTCAACATGGTCATCACCGAGCTCGCCGGCGCCAAGCGCCAGTGGGACTTGGTCAGGGAAATTTCCGGGAACATTCTAGAGAGCAATCCACTTAAGGACACTCACGGGCACGGTGGTATCTGGCATTTCTACCATGGAGAAGTCACTGCGGTGAACAAGCTTTCGGAGAGGGTAATGACGGTTCCTGCCGG
>MPMC02061902.1_pt1 | contig 10994 bp, 8 predicted proteins | sample 1617281 | NCBI WGS metagenome assembly MPMC02 (sample SAMN05944809, study PRJNA350692) | marine metagenome | biome: marine; feature: ODZ; material: water; isolation source: 100 m water sample filtered on 30 um supor filter | place: Pacific Ocean | collected 2012-04-09 | depth 100m m | reverse complement strand
TGTGGCACGTCGTCCTAGCCGCCAGATCCGAATCCGCCTCCAACAGCCCCAGAAAAAAAATCCGAGCGATATGGTGGCCAGCAGAGCAAAGATCCAGCGCGAACTCGACGGCACGTTACCGAGGATTTCCCGTGTCGGTTGGAGTCCGATATCGGTTGCCAGCAGCAGCGGGATCAACGGCACACCTTTTTTCCTTTAGCCAAGCCGCTCGATCAGTTGTGGTACCACCTCATACACATCGCCGACCATACCGTAGTCGGCCACTTCAAAGATCGGTGCATCGGGATCGTTGTTGACGGCCACGATCACCTTGGAGTTTTTCATGCCCGCCATGTGCTGCACTGCCCCTGAAATGCCGAGTGCCAGGTAGACCTCGGGGGCCACGATCTTGCCGGTCTGTCCCACCTGCAACTCGTTGGGTGCAATGCCCGCGTCGACCAGTACGCGGCTGCTGCCGGCTGCTGCATGGAGCGTATCGGCCAAGCCACCCACGAGCGATTCAAAGTCTTCGCTGCTCTTGATTGCCCGACCCCCGGAGACGACCACTGCCGCTTCGGTAACATCGGGCCGGCCACCCCGTTTGGACTCTAAATGTTCGATCCGGATGTTTTGCGGTAGCCGCGAGGTATCGATCTGTTCGTTCGTGACCGTCGCCGGAGTTTCGCCTAGCTCCGCGGCGGCGTAGGCGGACGGTTGGATGGTGACAATCTGCGGGCTGCCGAGGAGGGTAACGGTGGCGAGGATAGAACCGGCATACATCCCGCGCTGCAATTGGAGCCTGCCATCGACAAAGGCATGCCCCAGGACATCGCTGGCCATTGCTCCACCGAGCAGGCCTGCAGAGCGGGTGATGACATCTTTGGCAAAGGTTCCCGACGCGGCCACGACCAGATCGAAATTGCCCGTAGAGACCACTTCGGCGATTGCCGCCGCCCAACTGTCGGCGGCAGTGGCCGCAAAAATGGCCGCATCGCAAAAGAGCACCGGTGCATAGCGTGCCGCCTCAGTTGTCGCTGCCTCCAGATTCTCTCCCAGCAGCAGCCACCGCACAGAGCCATCGGTTTCCAATGCCACCTGACGGGCAAACGTGAGTGCCGAAAGACTGCCCGGGCGAATCTGTCCATCTTGAAGTTCTGCGATCAGGAGAATATTCATGGCAGCACCTCCTGGAGGGCGTCGACGAGGCGATCGACCGAATCGACCCGCTGGCAACTTCGGGTCTGATTGGGCGCTGCTAGGGCGATTAGCTCGACGCGGGGCTCAATGGAGTAGTCGAGCTCTTCGATGGCAATCTCTTCAATCGGTTTTTTACGCGCCTTGAGGATGCTCGGCAGCGAGGCGTACCGCGGTTCGTTGAGCCGCAGATCGGCCGTAACCACCGCCGGGAGTGGGACCTGGACCGTTTCGATACCAGCGTCGGTTTCCCGCTCGAGGCGGAGACCCTTTTCGGTGCATTCAATGTTTGAGGCAAATGTCGCCTGCGGCCAGTCGAGTAGGGCGGCGAGAAATTGGCCCACCTGACTGGCATCGTCATCGACCGCCTGTTTGCCCATCAGGACCAGATCGGGTGTTTCTCGCTCGACGACTCGCTTGAGGATGCCGGCGACGTTCCACGGGTCGAGCACCGCATCGCAGCGAATGATCAGGGCCCGATCGGCTCCCATGGCCAGGGCGGTACGGAGTTCTTTTTCGTACTCCGCTGTGCCGATGCCGACTGCAACAATTTCGACCTCTTGTGGCCCTGCCTCTCGGATGCGAATCGCTTCTTCGATCGCAATCGCATCGAAGGGATTGACGATGTAGGGCAATTGGGCATCGTCGATTTGATGGGTGTCCTCGCGGATCGTGATCCGCTGGTCGGTGTCGGGGACCCGTTTGGTGGGAACAAGTATTTTCATCGGCAGGATGACTCACTTCGGTATAGAGAGTTGTTTATGGAATATCGATCTGTGCTGCGAGGACTAACGTTCAGTGGCGGTTTTTCCCTCGACGCGGCCATAATAATTTCCGGCCATCTCGAAACAGCGGTCTGCGATCTCTTTGCGATCGAGATAGCCGGACATCTCAAAGAAACGATCGGCTTCGATTTCGTTTAAATCGTAATTGGTTTTTCCATCACAAATCAGTTCGGCCATAATGACGCCAATCGTCGGGCTCTGCACGATCCCGTGTCCGGAAAATCCGCTGCAGTGGAAGAGTCCCTGGAGGTTGGGCATGGTGCCGCAAAACGCCTTGCCATCGGGACTGAAGGTCATGATTCCGGTGGTGATGGTCATTGCAGTCCGCTCGTTGATCCAGGGGAACCGCTGCTGGGCGGAGTAGATCAGCATAGCCACGTGAATGTCGTCGCGGGCGGCCTTCATCAGGGCCATGTCGAAATCGGCCGGCAGATCTTCCATCGTGTACTGTTCCGGTTCTGCTTCATACATGCCGACAATCAGTCCCCCCGCCTCGGGCCGCGAATAGATCCGGTTCTCTCGATCCCGCACACCGGGACTGAGGCGGTCGATTTGTATCTCATCATCGGGCCGGGTGGTGAGGTAGACGTGTCCAATGGCGGCAGTTGGCAGTACCGTATCGGCCGAATCGGCGATCAGATAGGACCAGGGACCGCCGGCATTGACCAGTGCCCCGCAAGTGATCGGTCCGTCGCCCGTCTGCACCCCGATGGCGTGATCGCCCTCGACCAAAATCTTCTCAACGCGAGTCTGGGTGCGATATTCGACTCCGAGTTTGCGGCCCCATTTGACGTAGGCGGAGACCAGCTCTGCCGGCTGCAGGTGTCCATCGGTCGGACAGTAGCAGGCGTCGAGCAGATCATCTGTCTTCATATAGGGTAGCTTCTGGTCGACTTCACTTGCGGTGAGATGGGTAATGTCGAAATCAATCGCGCGGCCCATCTCGACCAGATCGACAATTTCCTGCGCACGATCCGGTGTGGCGGCGACGCGCACGGAACCGGTCTGCAAGAAAATCTCCTCACCCGTTTCGCGTTCCAGTTCCAAAACGGTTTCGACACCGTCCATAAGCATCTTGGTCGATGCGGAGGTGCCGCGGAGTTGTCCGAGCAGGCCAGCGGCCCGCCCGGTCGATCCGCTCCCGAGTTGGCCTTGTTCCAGGACCAGAACACTTTTGCCGCGACGGGCCAACTGCAGGGCCGTACTCAAACCAGCGACTCCACCCCCAACAACGATTACATCGGCAACCTGTTTGTTCATCAGAAGCACTCACCTCTCTTACTCATGGTTTAAAAAAGTCAACAATCTTTCTCTGCCGGTTTCAGTCGCGGACGAGTTGTTTGAGGTACCAGCGGACAAAGGCCTCGAGATTTTTCTCTTTGTACGTCGAAAAGGGTCCGGGCCGATATGCCCGAGACTCGATTCCCTTTTGCACCTGCTCGCAGATCTCCCAATCCTGCTCGCTGGTGAGTTGCCAGAAGGGAAGCAACTGATCGAGTTGGTAGTCCCGTCCCTCGACCGCATCGTGATCGACCAGCCAAAGGACCTGGATCAGGGTTTTGCGCGGACCGGCGGGTGTCAGGCGGGTCGTGACGGCATGGTCGCAACTGGAATGGTTCCACATGTTGGGCATGGTCCGCATTCGCAGCGTGCCGACATCCGGATCGGCATAATCACCCATCAACGGTGCGGCTTGTTGGCCATCCATCGTTTCGGTCATATAACCTTCGACCAGGACCGTGCGATTGATCGCGCACCATCCGGACTCCGATTCGGGATCGGGAAACGAAGCCATGCCGGTCTGGCGGTGGGTTGCGGCAAGACCGGCCGTTTCCCATTTGGCCCGGTTACGTTCCACCTGCGCATCGATTCTCGTCTGGATGGCGGGGGTGCAGTCGTCGGTATTGTAGTGATCGAAATTGGCTTTGATGTATTGTGGGTGGTTCACGTTGCAATGGTAACACTCACGATTATTTTCCCAGATGATTTTCCAGTTGGCATCGATCTCATACTCGGCGCACTTTGCAATGCAGGCCCGCTCGAGTCCCTGTGGTGTGGCGAATTTGACGAGCTGCGCTCCGACCTGCTCGAACGGGATCGGCTGCTCGGCCAGCGAAATATAGACAAACCCTGCCGGATCATGAACCGCCACAGGCAGCAGCGCCCACTCCGATTTGTCGAAATCCGGACCCATGCCCCAACTCGAGCAGAGTTGGCCTTTGCAATCGTAATTCCACTGGTGGTAGGGGCAGACGAAACGGGTTGCGTGGCCACCTCCGGAAGCAAGCCGCATGCCCCGATGCCTGCAAAGATTGTAAAAAGCGCGGATGCAGTGATCCTCATCGCGGAGGATCAGGATCGACTCGCAGTCGATCTCATAGGTGAAAAAATCGCCCGGTTCGGGGATTTGGCAGGTATGTCCCGCAAAGAGCCAGCCCCCTCGCCAGATCTGATCGATTTCTGCCCGATAGATTTCCGGATCGAAATAAAAATCCCCGGCGAGGCCGCATCCTTCATGGCGGGCACTGGCAAGTGCCTGCAGCCTCTCTTGGTCGATGCAATCGTTCAAACCTGTTCCCGCCGGAGAAAAAAATCGAAAAGTTGCCACTGCATGGCCCCTATCTGAACACCCGCGACCCCATTCCGCAAGTACAAAAAGCGCATCAAAATCGACATTTTGCGCATCTCGGTTTTGCCCCTCCTGTGTTTTCCAGGGTGGCTTTCCTTGCAGCGATTTCGGGCGGAGGGTATTCTCGGCCATATGGGGTTGGGTTGCCACGTTGCAGCGGACACAATTGCTTGTCAGCTCACGAAGGGCCGCAGCGAAGCTTGCAGCGGCGGTGAGGCTCAAGGATGACCGGCGACCGCCCGTATTTGGGAATGCATCGCCTGGGCAAAAGAAACTTGACGAAAACCGGAAAGATGAATTCGGACAGAAGCGATCGTTCGTAGCTGAGGAAAAAAATGGATCGACAAAAAAAAAGGATGCTGCGTAGCGCGGGGCGGATGGTTCTCACTCTGCTTTGCCTGCTGACAATTTGCTCGCAGATGTTTGCGACACCACCCGCGAAAGAGACACATTCGAAAAAGCCGCAAGCGGCCCCGGCGTCACAGCCGGTAAAAAATCTGATCCTTTTGATCGGCGATGGCATGGGGCCACAGCAGATTGGACTGCTCACGACATATGCGCACCAGGCTCGCCAGAGCGAGTATGTGGGCCGGGAGACGGCGATCGAGCAGGCGATGCGAGCGGGGACGATGGGCCTTGTGCGGACCGCCCCGCAAGGTGTGCTGGTCACCGATTCGGCTGCGGCGGCGACCCATTTGGCGACCGGTGTCGATGCCGCTCCGGAGACGGTCGGCCTCGATCGCCACGGAGATCCGGTCGAGACAATTTTGGAAAAGGCCCGCGATGCAGGCAAAGCGGTCGGGTTGGTGACCGATACCCGTCTGACGCACGGCACGCCGGCCGCCTTTCTGGCCCATCGACCGCACCGCTCCGAAGAGAACGAAATTGCCGTCGAGATGCTCGGGGCGGATGCCGATGTCCTGCTCGGTGCCGGGCTGCGGTATTGGATTCCCCAACAGGCGACGGAGGTGGGCAGCGCAGCGGCGGATGAGATCAAGAATATGACCGGTGGGGCGTTTGATTTTGCTTCGCGGCGGCGAGACAACCGCAACCTGCTTTTGGAGGCCCGTCTCAAAGGATATCAGTTGGCGTTTACCGATGCGCAGATGGAGCGCGTCCACTCGGGCAAGTTATTGGGCATTTTCGGCAACGAGGCGCTCTCGGATGCCCTGGTGCAAAGAGCGGCCGGAAAGGATTTTCACGAACCGACTCTTTTTGAGATGACGGAAAAGGCACTGGAACTTTTGTCGCAGGACAAGGCAGGTTTTTTTCTGATGGTCGAAGCGGGACAGATCGACTGGGCTTGCCACAATAACGATGCGGGCGCCCTGCTCCAGGAGATGCTCCGTTTTGACAAAGCACTTGCAGCAATACTCCAGTGGATGGAATCGCGCAACGATACGCTTCTGGTGGTCACTGCGGATCACGAAACGGGTTCTTTCGGATTTAGTTACTCCGGTAGTGCGCTGCCGTCGCCGAAAAAACTCCCGGGAAGTGCGTTTGAAGATGTTCGTCATGCCCCGGACTTCAACTTTGGGCGGCCAGAAATTCTGGACCGCCTCTACAACCAGAAGAAAAGTTACTACTCGGTTTTTCAAAAGTTCGATGCGCTGCCGAAAGAAGAGCAAACCCCTGCAAAACTTTCCGAACTTGTGGCCGCGAACCTGCCGTTTCCGATTAGAGAACAACAGGCTGCCGAGATTCTCAAACGTGGTGCCAATCCTCTCTACGTAAAGGACCACCGTTATCTGGGCAGCAAAACCTCTCCACAGGTCGGCGATTTTTCCGATTTCTATGTTTTTGGGGACAACCTTCGGATGAATCTTCTTGCCCGTGCTGTGGCTGCCGATCAGAACATCATCTGGGGAACCGGTACGCATACCAGTACGCCCGTTGTAGTGGTCGCGATCGGTCCCGAGTCGGCCGCACGTCCCTTCGGCCGGATGATGCATGCCACCGAGGTCGGGCAGTTGATGCAACGTGCCCTCTTTGGCCGGTGAGTTGCGTGCCGGATCGATCGATTCTCGGCCGCTGCGTGTTTTGATAACGTATTCTTTGTTTACCGGTTCAGCCACAGGGTCGGCCCGTCTGATTTGTGGCCATTTTAGTTCTTGCTCTTTGCATCTTTGGGTGTTCCAATAGGCGGGCTGCCGGGTGCCGCCGAGATTCGGAGAGGTGAGAGCATGAGCAACGAAAGTGACGCCGAAAAGATTGCCCAGTTGCAAGCGGCGCTGAAGCAGTTTTCCGAGCGACTGGACGAACTGGAGCGGCAATGGAGGCAGCTTCCCCGGCCCGATGGGCAAGGTTTGCCCCCGGCCTCTTCGGCAACGGTCCCTCCAGTCGTCGATGAAATATCCCTATCGCCTCTCGATGCGGTACCACTCGTGCATGCCACGACTGTTGAAGAATTGCCAGAGTTGACGGATTTGAGTCCGCCAATCTCTCCGGCGGAGGATTCGGTGGAAGCTCCGAGCGTAGCGGGCAAGCCTCCTCGTCACCCAACGACTCCCGGGTGGGATGCCTTTACGCAGAATCTTGCATCTTTGGAGAAAGTCGTGGGAGGCCGGTGGCTCACCTGGGCGGGTGCCCTGACGATGCTGGTCGCCATCGCCTTTTTTATCCCCTGGGCTTGGAAATACTTTTCTGTCCCCGACTGGTTCAAAGTGCTGGGCATGCATCTGGCAAGTTTCTCGGTGGTGGGATTCGGTCTTTGGCTCTACCGCCATCGTCTGATCTTCCTTGCACAGGCGACGGTCGGCCTCGGTATTTTTGCCTGGTACGGAACCGCCTTTGCTGCTTTGCGGACCTTCAACTTTTATGCGGAGATGTTTGGTGATGGAAAATACGTCTTTACGGCGATGGAAGGTTCGCTGATCACGCTCGTTGCCATTTTTCTCGCGGTCCGCAAGCGGAGCGTAGCGATCATTCTGGTGGGGGCCTTGGGAGGCTATTTGAATCCGATTCTCACCAGCAGGGGTGATGGAAATTATGTTGTTCTTTTTAGTTATCTGGCATTTCTCAATGTGGGGCTGATCGCCTCGGCGATCCTCCGCGGGTGGAACTTTCTCAAGCTGCTCGCGCTCGTTGCCACGGCCATTATGTTCATGCTCTGGATCGATCAGGCTGCAACAATCGCCCCCTGGCCGCTGGAGTGGCTGGCGGTGCTTCACGGGATGATCTTCTTGGTGGGCGTTACGCTGCCTCCGGTCCTTTGGCGGCGACCGAGCAATGATGTCGATCTGGTGACACTCACCGGCACGAGTACGGGATACATGGCCTATACATGGTATCTCTTTGAGGGTTTTGCATCTGAGCAACTCGGTCTCGTCTGCGGGGGACTGGGTCTGATCCATCTGGCTCTGTTTTTCATTACCCGGCTTCGGGTGACCGACAACGACCGGATGCCGCGGATACATCTTGCCCTGGCGATGCTGTTTTTCGCACTCTTCCCGCCCCTACAACTGAGCGATCTATCGTATCTGGCAATGGCCTGGTCGCTCGAGGGATTGGCCTGTATGGCGATCGGTCTTTTGTATGCCGACCGTCAGATGCTCTATGCGGCGGTGATCGTGTTTGTCCTGGCCAGTTTGCGGCTCTTCTCTTTTGATATGTACGGAGATGCGAGTTTTTTAGAGACCGACATCAAACTCTCTGCAATGCATTTTTTCATTTCCAGCATCATCATGTTTTTTGGCGGGACTCTGGCCTGGTGGCTTCCGCGTCGCCCTCAGCACGATCGGACTGAGAGATTCCAGCGCAGGCAGCCGACGCCGTTTGAATTGCAGATCTCGGGCATTACGCTCGCCATCGGCAACGTTCTATTGCTCTTTGCCTCAGGCTGCCAGTGGGATGGGCGTTTTCTGCTGACGCTCTGGACATTGGACCTATTGGCCGTTTGGCTCTTGGGCTTGTATTTGCACACCAGAGCGGTCCGCTGGTATGCGGCGATTTTCATCGCTCCACCGGTTCTGATAGCGGCCCTCTTAATGGGAAATGGGTATCAGACACCCTTTCAATTGATTGTGAATTCTCGTTTCGGCTCGCTTGCCTTCCTGGCATTCAGTGGCTTTCTCATCAGTTGGGGCTATCGGCATTTTGGTCTCGAGCGGCAACTCCCGGAATTGCCCGATCACACCGGTTCGAATCTTGAGAATGGGTTGCAGTACATTACGGGATTCTTCGGATGTCTGATCCTGTTTGTTGCCATCTGCATGGAGATCAACACCTGGTTTTTTGTTGCGGCACAGCGCCCGACACCGCCGTTTGAAAACATGACAATGGCCCAACAGGCGACCTATTCGATCGTTTCGACCCTTTTTGCGGTGGCCATCGTGGTCCTTGGTTTCTTGCTGAGAAGTCGTTTTTATAGAATCCTCGGTTTGCTCACCTTCGGCCCGATTCTACTGAAGGTATTTTTGGTCGATTTGAGCCAACTCGAGTCACTTGCCCGCATTTTGGCCACCTTTGCGCTCGGTATTGCTCTTCTGGGCGTCTCGTTTATCTACCAGAAGATCGCGGCCCGACTGCTCGCTGCCGAGCAGAATCGTTCCTAGTCCCGGTTTTCCAAAGTGCTCTCTAAGTGCCTACCCGTTTAAGGGTTGCGAAGATGCCTTTGGGCCTTTTTGCACGAAAATGGCCCAGAGCAGGGATTTTATTTGCCCCTTTTTCTCGGTTTTGACGCTTATAGGGTGAGCGGAGAAGAGGTTTTTATTTGTTTTTCGGGGTTCCATTGGGAGGGAGAGAGCAATGACCGTAACAGCGGATACTTCTTGGGCTGTCGATCCTAGTTTCTCGGTACCGCATGGAGAGCAGACATTTGTGGATCGTTGCGATCCGCGTGTCGACATCACGGTTGTGGAAAATCACGAGGAAAACCCTCGTCCGGGCCTGAATGGCTGTCCCGTTGTCGATTTTGATATTCGTGAGCGGTTGGAAACGATAGCAACCGACATTGCCCTCGATCAATCTTCCGATAAGGGTGCCAAATGGAACAGGGTACTTTCCATGTGGCTCAGTTGGAGTGAGGCCTACGAAGAGATCACAAGTCGCATGTATCGCGATGGTGAGGATACGCAAGAGCTTGAGTCGCTCATGGACGAAATGGATCAAGTGCGACAAGAAGCGGTAAAATTGAGTGAATCTCTCTTAGATTATTGATGGGAATGGTTGTTTGTACCATGAAAAACGTTGTTGGGCAGGGAATGTGCTCAGGACGTCATCTGCAAGGATGGCAATTAAGATCTGCGAAGGCTGCTTTTCTAGGGTCGCCTCTTAGGCTCTTACGGATTTCGCAGTAGGATTTCAGGGTGGCACTATCGCAAATTCAATATTCGCAAATTCAATATTGTTGTGGCACCCGCATTCTCGGAAGGTTGACAGATGACAGAGACCGCAATCGCCAGTCCCGTTGATCACATGGAATCAAAAGAGTCCGCATCCACACGCATTGCGGGCGCCGAGCAATTAGCGGCAGATATCAGGAGCGAGGTATGTCAGGCAACAAGTGGTCGGATTGAGAATCTCGGCGTGGTCCTGACAGGAACCCATGTGATTCTTGAGGGTTTTTGCTCGACGTTTCACGCGTTCCAGTTGGCCCAACACGCCGCTATGCGGATGGTGGAAGATCTGATGATTGTCGATAATCAGATCGAAGTCTGCTGAAATCTGACGCAGCGGTGCTAAAGCAATCGACGGTTAAGAGAACCGCAGGTTTCTAATAACGGTTCGTAAAGCCTTGTTCATATCCCCGGCTGAAGAGTATCGATCTTCAGGTGCCCGCTCGAGTGCTTTCATAACGATCGCCGAAATGTTCGGGTCGAGGTCATCGCGGTATTGTTTTGGGGGAACAATATCACCATTTTGCATTCGTTTGAGCAGAGTGTAGCGTGTACCACTGGTGTCGATGGGCGAATTTCCCGTTAAGAGGCGATATAAAATCAAGCCAAGGCTGTACGTATCGGTGGTCTTTCCGATTTTTTCTTGCTCCCCCATAGCTTGTTCTGGCGCCATAAATTCCAGTGTGCCGAGAATATCACCTTCCATGGTGAGGCTTGCCTCTTTCATGGCACCTTCCATCGCCTTGGCCAATCCAAAATCAAGAACATAGGGATGTCCCTTCGTGGTAATCAGGATATTTGAAGGCTTTAAATCCCGATGGATGATGGATCGCGAATGTGCGTGTTCTACCGCATCACAGACAATGGAAAACAGGCGAAGAATCGCCTCATCGGTGAGTGCATGCTCGGTAACATAATGGTCGAGGCGGCCACCCCGAATCAATTGGAGGGTGTAAAAATAGATATCCCCGTAATGTCCAGAGTCATAAATTGTGGTGATGTGGGGATGGTTGAGACTTGCTGCGAGTTTGATTTCTCGTTCAAATCGCGTCAGGCCATCTGCCGAAGAGA
>MPMC02138533.1_pt1 | contig 11010 bp, 9 predicted proteins | sample 1617281 | NCBI WGS metagenome assembly MPMC02 (sample SAMN05944809, study PRJNA350692) | marine metagenome | biome: marine; feature: ODZ; material: water; isolation source: 100 m water sample filtered on 30 um supor filter | place: Pacific Ocean | collected 2012-04-09 | depth 100m m | reverse complement strand
CCTCTGGCTATCAATATTTCTTCTTGGCATTTTATTAGTTACTGGCTGCAAACATCGCAGCGGTGCACTCTTGATATACGTAGGCATCCCTAACTACGACGAAGAAGATCTCAATAAAGTTGGCTTTAGAAGGGCAAAAAAAGCCGAAGAACTATTAATGGCGGAAGCAAATTCACATCTTAAAGATCAACATCCAAGCGCGAGTATAACTATTTCATATTATCCAAATCGTTACTTATTAGACATGGTTCGCAGGAGATCTAACTATGGCCTAGGGCCGGATTTAATTATAGCCTCTGCAACTGTCACTGAAGAACTCTATGCAAAAGGGTATATCAAGCCCTTCACAATGAAAGACGGGCACATTAAAGCTCCGATGAATATACTCCAATCTATTTATCTCAATTCAGGCGGCAATAGAATAGGTATCCCAATTTTATTAGACTCGCAAATAGGGTGTGGAAATAACAAGCTGATAGAACAGATGCCTTCAACATTTAACGATTGGTTAAAACTCAAGGTACCCATTCAAATAAGCACAGTAGAGCGTGATCAATACTGGCTTTATGGCATCTTTGGTGCAGCTGAGCCAATTATGCGCGCTGTAGCAGCTAATCCTCAGCCATTTTCCAATCAAGATGTGCATGCACTTGATAAATACCTAAATACGCTCAGATCTGAATTCCCTAAGCTCGATCTGATTGGTGGATATGACCATAACAAAAAGATTGCTGGCCTAGAACAAGGACACCTGGCATGGACTTCGTGTCGCACATCTGATATCTCCAGGCTGAATGAGTCACTAGCAGAAGACCTTCTAATCTCGCCCCTTCCAAAGGGGCAACAAGGTGCACCTATTTCAATGCCAATCATTCGCGTCGCAACAATAGGAACTCATTCCACTGACAGACAAAAATTGCTGGCCAAGGCTTGGTTGAAATACTGGCTACAACCCATTGCGCAGAGGATCATGCGGGAAAACTCCCTAAGACCACTTAATACTCGGGCCAGGGAAAGAGTAAAAGAAGCCGACCGCCAGGCCATCAAAGCTATTGTTAATGCGTTTCAAGCCAGTCCCTTACCTAGAGCAGTTGTTCCTGCGATTCTGGGTCCACGTACTAAGGGGAGTGACTTGTTATTAAAAATATTCAGCCCCTACTGGAACGAAGCAATAGGAGTGCAAGAGCTAGTGGATAACCTCATCGCTGCTTTCGCTGTGCGCCGATGAGAAGTCCTCTCGATCTACTCCAACTTGCCCTGGAAATGGGGCAACGGCCAGTTGTTCTATGGCAACTACTAGGGATCGCTATTGCACTTAGCGCATCTGCATTACTGATACGCGTGCGCAAAGGAGCAGATCAATTCTGGCTGATGCCTATTGCAAGCTTGCTACTTGGTTTTTTGGCGCTGTTGCTGGCAAGCATCGGCATACCAAATGAAATCATCTTGGTAATTGCAGCAGTATTTGGAAGCTTGACCTTGTTGCAAGTTATCTATGCATTGCTGAGAAAGCTGCGCGTGGAAGCAACTCTTGACAGGTTATTCTCTCGCTTTGCCAGACCTGCTGTCATTGTTATTTCCGTGGCACTTCTAATTCGTGCTGCCGGATTTGAAGACCTCTGGTCAGTATCAATATTGCCCGCCAATGCGGGAGGTCAGTACCCTCTGCGGATCACCATTGGCGAAATATCCAGATCTCTTATAGCCATCTATTTGCTATTTGTCACCTCAGGATTAGCCAGCAAGGCTGGAGGCATAATCAGCAAATTATCGCTAGGCATATCAACAGAATCCTCCGCAATTATTGCTGAACTATCTCGTTATATGTATATCTTTTTAGGGTTAATCTTTATCTTGATGTCAATGGGCATCACTGGAAATTTCCTTATAGCAATTGCAGCATCTTTATCTGTAGGCATTGGTTTTGGAGTGAAAGATATAGCGGCAAACTTTATCAGCGGAATCTGGTTATTACTTGAGGGCGTAATTCGACCAGGCGACATTATCTATATAGATCAAGATCCCTGCAGAGTCAATCGACTAGGGCCACGTGCCACAAGACTCTGGCGTGAACGTGACAATGCAGATCTGGTAGTTCCAAATCTCCAGTTCTTTTCTGATACAACCACCACCTATACCAGCACCGATAAATTGCGCCGGGCTGAGGTACAAGTTAGAGCCGCTTTAAACCATAAACCTTCTGAAGTCATAGCTTTACTCGAGCAAATACCGACAAAGATTGATGGCGTACTAACAAGTAGCCCCCCCTCAGCTTTGTTAATAGATTACGAACCTGCCGCAATCCTATACAGCTTACGCTTCATGATTAATGATCCAATGAGGAATATTGGTATTACAAGTTCAGTACGACAGGCGATTTGGGAATGTTTTGAGGAGCATGGCATCGAAATCCCTTTCCAAAAAACCGTCTTAATCTCAGGTGAACAGCATCAGGCCTATCTTGCTTCAAGAACCTTCAAAGCTGATCAACATTAATACTTGGAAATTCAGCGCCAAGCCTTTTCAATAACTTGCTGTTAAGTAATCCACCTTATGCATTAACAACTAGCAACCAGCGCCGCAACAGAGGCAAACTCAAGCCAATCACATTGCTAAAGCAACCCTCAAGGCGTTCCACCATCAAGCCACCCTGACCCTCAAGAGCAAAGCCACCCGCGCATAGCAGTGGTTCACCAGTAGCCACGTAAGCCTCGATCTCAGAATCACTCAACGCAGCAAACAGCACACGTGTGGTTACTGTTTCGCTTAGTCGCTCACCATTAACACTGAGCAAGCAGTGGCCGGTATGCAAAAGCCCCCACGCCCCAGCCATTCGCTGCCAACGGCTCCTGGCTTCCGCCGCCGTAGCTGGCTTGCCAAACACTGTGCCATCAAACTCCAACACTGAATCGCAGCCAAGCACCGGCGATGCTGCCTCGATTTGTTGATGCACCACCCCAGCCTTAGCCTCCGCTAAATGCTGAACAAGCCGCACTGGCTCAAAATGGTGAATAGTCTCTTCATCCACACCACTAACCATCACTTGATGGGGAATCGCGGCCTGTTGAAGCAGTCGATGACGGGCCGGAGAAGCTGAGGCAAGCATCAACACAATGAATCACAGCATTCAGAACAAGTCCGTAGGCTGCCATCGATGGTCAACCTTGCCGCCGTTGCCATGAAAAGCGAGATGGAATTACTTGACTTGCGCAGCAAAAAGCGTGCTGCGCAAGTCATTCGTTGCCTGCCTTTTAACACCAGGTTTTATAGCGATGCTCAACAAATAGGACTCAATGCTCAAAGGGTTTGGCAGGAGACCCCTGAATACCGATTGACTGGCGTGAGCTGGTTTCAGCATGCCGATGCCATTGAAGCCGCTTTTCGCTGGTTAATCACCGTTGGAGTGTTGCGCCGCGAAGTAGATGGCCAGGGATTAACAGCGCGTATCCGTCTAACCCCCCTTGGCCGCCAGCTGCTTGAACAATCGCCAGAACTGCCCACACAACAAGCTGGAAGTCTCGAGCGGCTACAGCATTTTCTGCGTCGACTTTGGCCCATACGATGAACACACCTGGGCTGCCTACACCACTAATGGTGCTAGGCACATCCAGTGGAGCTGGTAAATCATTGATGTCGGCAGCTCTCTGCAGGCTGCTCCGTCGACGAGGCGAAACACCCGTGCCCTTCAAAGGGCAAAACATGAGTAACAACGCCTGGGTTGACGAGAGTGGTGGAGAAATGGCCTACTCACAAGCCCTGCAAGCTTGGGCGGCAGGGCTTAAGCCCCAGTGCTCAATGAACCCTGTGCTACTCAAACCTCAAGGAGACAGCACTAGCGAAGTAATCCATCTAGGGAAAAGCGTTGGCAAAGCAAGTGCTGAGACCTACTACGAACAATGGTTCAGACCTGGATGGAGCGTCATCCGTCAGGGCATCAAAGAACTTCAGAGCTCTTACGCCCATGGCCGACTTGTATTGGAAGGAGCTGGTAGCCCAGTAGAAGTCAACCTGCAACATCGAGACCTAACGAACTTGCGCCTAGCCAAGTTTTTGCGCGCCCGTTGTCTGCTCGTAACTGACATTGAACGCGGTGGAGTTTTTGCCCAGATAATTGGCACCCTGGCTTTACTCAAACCTGTAGAAAGGCGATTAATCCGGGGTCTACTGATTAATCGCTTTCGTGGCCGACGCGAACTTTTTGATGAAGGTCGCCGTTGGCTGGAAGCAGAAACCGGAATCCCCGTAATAGGTGTGATGCCATGGCTAGAAGAGCTCTTTCCGCCGGAAGACTCCCTTGATCTACTGCAGCGAAGCGGCACAAAAGCTGGAGCCGAGATCGAGATCGCTGTATTGAAATTGCCATCAATTAGCAATTTCTCTGATCTCGATCCGTTGGAAACAGAACCAACCGTGCAACTGCGCTGGATAGAACCTGGTGATTTTCTTGGCCAACCTGCTGCCGTGGTAATCCCCGGCAGCAAACAAACCATGAATGACCTGAGCTATTTACATCGCTCTGGACTAGGCCTACAGGTGCAGACCTTCGCGAAAGGCGGAGGGCATGTATTTGGCATCTGCGGCGGCATGCAAATGCTTGGTTGCAGCCTGGTGGATCCACTAGCTCTCGAAGGTTCAACCAGCCCAAACGCAACCAATCACCAAGCAGGCTTAAACCTGCTACCCATCCATACCGTATTCAAACAAGACAAGTCATTGCGACAACGCCAAGTCATCAGTCAGTGGCCAGACACTGCCAAATTAATCGGGTTCGAATTACACCATGGCATTAGTGAACCAATAAATGACGGCGACCGGTTGATGCAAGCCATAGCCGACGACACATCTCTGGGCTGGGTAGGAAAAAACGCGAACCTAGGCAATGTGGCTGGCACCTATCTCCACGGCATTTTCGATAACGGACCCTGGCGAAGGCTTTGGCTCAATACGCTGCGCCAAAGCAGGCAATTACCCCCCTTACCCATCGACCATCCTCACCATGGCGAACAGAAAGAACAGCTATTAGATCGTCTTGCCGATGCTTTCGAACAGCATGTAGACATCGGCCCGCTCTTAGAGGATTCCTAGTCTTTACAAATACTCTGCTCTGCAAAGTGACACCTACAAGTAAGCGGCAAAGCAGCCCGTCAGTGCTGGCGGGCTGCTCCCAAGTCCCCAAACATCTCTAAGGCGAAAGATCACCAAACTAATGGGGCTGGGATTCGCCCAACATGGCTGACAATTGAGCGAACCACACACAACCAAGGCTTGATAAATATTTAGCCGCTAGTGATTAACCTCATCACCCTCAGCCAAATCATCACCAGACCCCCTGAAGAGGCAAAAAGGCCCTCTCACCTAGGGAGCGATCAAACTCTGCACATCAAGAGTGCAAAAGAAATCAATCGCCAAGCAAAAACCAGATCACGACCCTAAGCTCACAACTGAGGGAGCATAAATACAACAAAGGGTGATAGAAAGAAGACACTGAAAGACCAACTGCCTAGATGCATAGAACAAATAAAGGCCAGGCCATTCCAGGAGTTGATGTCTCTGCACAAGTAGTGAATTGCTTTAGGGCAAAATATCCCAATATCAGTCTCGACAAGTTTGCACATTTGTGGGTTACAGAACCAGCTGAGAAGCTTGCCAATCGCTATCTTGAAAAAGTAGGTGAAACAGAAGATCTAACACACTGCTTAAGGCATCGTTTCTTCCTGGAAAGTCTTCAGGAGTTTAGCGTTGCGGCAAAAAACAGGGTATTTATTAATATAGGAGCCGGCTTTACCAATTACCCTCATCTTCTCAACACTCAAATACGATGCTGCGAAGTAGACAAGCCAAGCATAATCAAAGAGAAGCAGCAAAGACTGCAACAGCTTCAAGCATCTCAACAGCTGCCAGATAGAGAAATAATATTTATCCCTACAGAAGACCTAAACAACCCAAATGAAAGAAGAAAACTATTCAACTCATTAAGTAAATGGGTGGGCTCATGTCAATCTTTTGTACTAATAGAAGGGGTTGTCTACTGGCTTTCTCAAGAATCAACCAATTCACTTTTTAAACACCTGCAGCAAATATAAACAGCTGGAAGCCTTCTAGCAGTGAATGCCTTCAAACCAAGAGAATCTTCTAAAGCTATATTCCAGAGATTAAGAAGCTTTAGCGAGGATGACTACTGCATAAAAAACTTTTCTCCGAATACACTTAATGAAAGATTCCACGAGCACCTCGCTGGCTATGAGTTAATCAAGTGTGCCAATTACATCAACCTCTCAAAACAGGCTAATGAAGCAATGGCACTTGATGATCAAGAGTCGGCACTTGAAGAGGATTGCCACCTGTTACGCAAGCTAATGAGATAACAGATAGACAATCATCCTAAATTAAACAGAGATGCTGCAGCCTTTTTAAATGCTATCAACCCTCAAACTGGCGGCGTGGAGAACTAACACCCTTGGGCTGAACACCCTTTATATAAGCAAGCATCGTATCAGCATCCGACACCTCAAATGGGTCGCCATCAGCATCATCACTTAGGCCTGGCTCGACAAACATTTTTTCAATATTGCCGTCATTTACCAACATCGAATAGCGCCAAGAACGCAAACCAAAACCTAGGTTTGACTTTTCAACGAGCATGCCCATCTTTCTTGTGAAATCTCCATTGCCATCAGGAAGCATGAATATATTCTTAGCACCCAAATGCTTACCCCACTGAAACATAACGAAGGCATCGTTCACAGACAAACAGATAATCTGATCAACACCATGTGCAACAAGTTCCGCATGCAATTCCTCATAGCGGGGTAAGTGGTTAGACGAGCAAGTAGGAGTGAATGCACCGGGGAGGGCAAATAGCACAACCTTTCGACCCTTAAAGATCTCATCAGAAGTGCGGTCCTGCCAGCGAAAGGGATTGGACCCGGGCACAGATTCGTCGCGAACGCGGGTTTTAAAAGTGGCGCCTGGAACGCTGTCAAGAAGAGGCATTAAAGAGATCGGAATAGTTTGAGCCAAATCGGATGGCAGGCCTGGCTTCCAGGCCAACCAACGCAATAAGCTTATCCATAGTCTATCCGGCTAAGCGCGTTAGTGGTTAGGTAATCGTACTTAATCCAACTAATCAACATCTCAGTAAAAGCAGAAATATGGGCCTACAAAAAATCCCGAGAAAAACTCTTTTAATTGATTACAGCTAACGCCGACTGCGTGAATCGATCTGCAACAGATCCCTCACCCGTTGAACCTGACTGGCCAACTGGGGATCACTTGAGAGCCTCTTCTCCACTTGCTCGATGGCATACATCACGGTGGTGTGATCCTTCCCCCCAAAAGTCTCGCCAATACGCGGCAAACTCAAATCCGTTCCCTGACGCATCAAATACATGCCTACCTGTCGAGCATGACTGACGGTTCGACGACGACTACTGCTACGCATGTCTTCAGGAGTTACGTCAAAAACCTCGGAGACCTTATCGATCACCTGCTTCGGTGTCACTTCCACCCCTTGTCCATTGGGGTCAAGCATGGGTGCCACCGATTCCACTGTCATTGGCAGCCCAGTAATTGAGGCAAATGCAACTGCTCTAGTAAGAGCCCCCTCAAGTTCACGGATATTGGATGTAAAACGCCCAGCAATGTACTGAATCAAATCGCGCGGCAGCATCATGCGCTCTAGCTCCGCCTTCTTCTGCAAGATGGCCATACGGGTCTCCAAATCAGGGGACTGAATATCTGCAATCAATCCCATCGAGAATCTAGAGGTCAAGCGTTCTTGCAGCCTTGGAATTTGGCTGGGAGGTCTATCACTAGCAATCACAATCTGTCGGCCAGCCTCATGCAAAGCATTAAAGGTATGAAAGAACTCTTCCTGGGTGTATTCTTTTCCTTCGATAAACTGAATATCATCAACCAGGATTAAATCAGCTGCCCGATATCGATCACGAAAGGCCTGCATACCATCTTTGCGGATGGCCACAATTAAGTCATTCGTAAAGGTCTCTGTAGAAACGTAGGCAACCTTAGCCTCGGGATTGATCTCCAATCGGTAATGACCAATGGCCTGCATCAGATGAGTTTTACCTAGGCCAACACCACCGCAAATAAATAAAGGGTTGAACTCCCGCCCAGGAGCTTCCGCAACAGCTAATGCAGCAGCATGCGCCATGCGACTGTTAGGGCCAACGACGAATCGATTGAAGACATAGCGCAGATTCAATCCTGGAAGAATCCGACGTGGACCACTGGAAGGGGAAACAGCCGAGGGTATTGCCTCTGGGGAAGTATCTGGCTTCGATGCCGGGGTTACTAACGGCAACACCGTCCCTGAAAAGTCACCCTCCTCCTGAGCCTGAACAGTCACCCTCACTGGCTGGCCGTAAATCTTTCCCGCGGCTGCCTCAATGGTCTGAACGTAATTCTTACGAAGCCAGTTGCTCGCAAAGCTATTAGGGGCAAGCAGAGTCAGCTCTCCGTCCTTAAAACCATTGCAGGTAGCAGGACGTATCCATGTTTCAAAAGTGGGTTTACTGAGATTGTGCTGAAGGGCCAACAGCACCTTGCTCCACAGCTCGTTGCCCGTCAGCACCACATCGTTTACCCCTCGATCGCCAAATCTAAGCACCTTCTACCAAGCGAGCAGTCTTTAATAAGAGCCTGATGTTCTTGTTTGCTGGCATCTGCATCTGTCATGCCCCTTGCACTATCTACCCGCAGACTGCACCCATTGGGATGGATTGGTTTAACGCTTCTCAGCCTCACCCTCAGTGGTTGCAACGAAGGGTTACGTGAACGAATAGGAATTGGTTCTAGGACAAGTCCAAGCAACACTCCTGCCATCAGTGATTCACCCAAGCAAGCGCCTTTACAGCCCGGCGCCAATGTGATCGTGACGGCTGTGGAGCGTGTCGGTCCAGCAGTGGTGCGCATCGATACGGTTAAACGGATAGCTAATCCCCTAGGCAATCTCTTCGGTGGAGGGCCTCCCGTTCAACGGCAACAAGGCCAGGGCTCTGGCTTCATTACCCGCTCTGACGGGCTGATCTTCACTAATGCGCATGTTGTAGAGGGGGCCGAACAGGTGTCGATAACGCTGCCGGATGGACGCAGTTACAGCGGCAAGGTGCTTGGCGGCGATCCCCTCACAGATGTCGCTGTAGTCAAAGTCGTTGCCGAGAAACTTCCCGTGGCCCCCCTCGGCAATTCCGACACCATCAAGCCTGGGCAATGGGCAATTGCGATCGGCAACCCCCTTGGGCTGAACAACACGGTAACCGCGGGGATCATCAGCTCCGTCGAACGAACCAATGCCTTGGGGGCGGGACAACGCGTTCCTTACATCCAAACGGATGCCGCCGTTAACCCAGGCAACAGCGGAGGACCACTAATCAATTCCTCTGGTCAGGTGATCGGCATAAATACCGCTATAAAAGTTTCACCAGGAGGTGGTCTGAGCTTTGCAGTCCCCATCAACCTGGCCAAACGAACTGCCCAGCAGATTTTGAGCAAGGGGCGTGCTTCTCATCCCTACATCGGGGTGCGACTACAGAGCCTCACTCCTGGGCTGGCAAGAGAAATCAACGCAACTAGGGGCAAATGCCGATTACCGGAAGTAAAGGCTGTTCTTGTTGTCGAAGTTATGCCCAACAGCCCTGCCGATAAAGCTGGTATGCAGCAATGCGACCTGATTAGGAAAGTGGATGGCCAGATAGTGCGTGATCCATCGCAAGTTCAACTGGCAGTTGATCGCGGCAAGGTGGGCCAACCCATGCCGCTCACCCTTGAACGAAATAGCCAGGAACTAGGAGTAATCGTGAAGCCAGCAGAACTTCCCGGCCAAGGTTGAATTCAGATGACAAAACCGGCATTGGTAATAATGGCCCGCTGGCCGGCAGCAGGTCGGTGTAAACGACGACTCGCCAAAAATCTGGGAATGGTCCGTGCTGCTGCTATCCAAAACAGGCTTACCAAGCACACTCTGACCGTGGCAAATTCTATCGCCGCAAGAAATCTGATCGAAATGCAATTAGCTATCACTGGCCTTGCTCCTAAGGCAGCAAAACGCTGGGGGCTTGATCAGGGTGTGAGCACAGTGGCGCATCAAGGGAACGGAAACCTTGGTGAGCGAATGCGCAGACAGGTATTACGAGCACAGCAACGACGCCATCCTCAAACCATCACAGGTAGAACCACACTGCTGATCGGCACTGACCTGCCAAATCTGTGCGAGCGGGATCTACTTCAAGCCCTTGAAGCTTTGGAGAAGCATGAGCTCGTGATTGGTCCCGCCAATGATGGGGGCTATTGGTTACTTGGTCTATCGAGAGGATTAGTTCAGCCTGTAGCGAGCTGGCCTTTCTGTGGCATTCCCTGGGGGTCGAATCAAGTAATGGAATTAACACTGCAAAAAGCACAATGTGCAGGCATAACCCCTGGCTTGTTGCGAAAACAAAACGACCTCGATTGCCTCGATGATCTTGCCCCATGGCAAGCCTGACCAATATGCCCAGACTCAGCGTGATTGTGCCAAGCATCAATGAAGCGAAAAGGTTGCCCCTGCTGTTAGCCGATCTTCAGCGATGGCCAAGTTTCCTTGACCTTTGGCTAGTTGATTGTGGCAGTTCTGATTGCACAGAACTAGTTGCAAATCTCGCTGGAGCTCGGCTGCTGAGGGTTGAGAAGCCCAACAGGGGGGCTCAGCTCAGCCATGGGGCCAACCATGCAACGGGTGATTGGCTGATGTTCTTACATGCAGATAGCCGACTACCTCATCAATGGCCTGCTGCAGTTGAAGCAGTCATTAGTCAGTCTTCAGCGAAGCTAAATGCTTGGTTTTTCGACTTCAAGGTCGATGGAAGAGGAGCAGAACTGCGCTTATTAGAGCTAGTAGTAGCCCTTCGCTGTAAATGGCGACAAAGACCCTATGGCGATCAGGGGTTGCTAATTAACAAGAACCTCTACAAACAAATTGGTGGATATGCTGCACTTCCTTTGATGGAAGATCTCGAT
>MPMC02056829.1_pt1 | contig 11010 bp, 9 predicted proteins | sample 1617281 | NCBI WGS metagenome assembly MPMC02 (sample SAMN05944809, study PRJNA350692) | marine metagenome | biome: marine; feature: ODZ; material: water; isolation source: 100 m water sample filtered on 30 um supor filter | place: Pacific Ocean | collected 2012-04-09 | depth 100m m | reverse complement strand
GGCATTGCCAAACCAATATCGATCAGAGCCGGTGCGGCCGCAGGCTCCGGTGCACGCTCCGATACCGATTCGGCCACCAGTACCCTCAACCGAACCGGTGCTTGAGAGCATGTGTGTGGTGCAACTGGTCGAAAATGAGAAGTGGGTGGCAGGCGATCGGCGATGGGGCGCTTTTCACCGCGGGCGACTGCATCTGTTTTCCGGCGAACAACAGCAACGCCGCTTTCTGTCGAATCCCGATTTCTACAGCCCGGTACTTTCCGGAGACGATCCGGTCCTCGCGTATGAAACGCGTCAGCTCGTTCCGGGAAAGAGACAACATGGCGTCTTTTATAATCATCGCATTTATCTCTTCTCGAGTGAGCAGACACTTACTCGCTTCTATCGGAATCCAACAAAATATAGTGAGCCTGTCCTGAAGGCCGAAGCAGCAACTGCGCCTCGAAGATAGACCTCCATCTCCCCCGACGGGGAAGCGACGCTCTCCGGTGGTCGCACTTTAAGACGCTCTCGCCTTTGCGGTCGAGGGGGGATCGACTTCGAACCGGGAGCGTATCCGATGAAATGCGGAATCACGCATCGGCCGGGACTGCCCATCTGCGGGACCGCTCGACGGCGAGATGCCATCGGTTGTAGTGGACGTCCCGTTCCTCTGCCGACATCGTCGGTGAAAATTCCCGGTCGAGCTGCCAGCAATTCGCAACCTCATCGAGGTCCTGCCAGTAGCCAACGGCCAGACCGGCGAGAAATGCCGCGCCGAGCGCGGTTGTTTCCGCGACCGCCGGCCGCCGAATCCGAACGGCCAGGATATCGGCCTGAAATTGCATCAGTTGGTTGTTTGCCGATGCGCCACCATCGACTTTCAAATCAGCGAGCTTCCTGCCGGCATCTTTTTCCATCGCTTCGAGTAGATCGCGTGACTGGAGTGCCATCGATTCGACTGCGGCCCGCGCAATGTGGCCCGCTGTTGTGCCGCGTGTGATCCCGAGAATGGTGCCCCGTGCATAGGGGTCCCAGTAGGGAGCACCGAGCCCGACAAAGGCAGGTACCAACGAAATGCCCCCTGCATCGGGTACGCTCGCTGCGAGCGACTCCACCTCCGACGATGATTTGATGATGCCGAGCCCGTCCCGCAACCACTGCACGACGGCGCCACCAATAAAGACCGAGCCTTCTAGACAATACGTGACCTCTGAGCCGATTTGCCAGCCGATCGTGGTCAGTAAATTATTTTGTGACGCCTTTGCTTCCGATCCGGTGTTCATCAGCATGAAACAGCCGGTCCCATAGGTGTTCTTTACATTGCCCGGTTCAAAACAGGCCTGTCCGAAGGTAGCTGCCTGCTGGTCTCCCGCCGCTCCGGAAATCGGAATGGCAGCACCAAACAACTCGCTCGAGGTTTCGCCATACACTTCACTCGAAGATCGAACCTCGGGCAACATAGCATGGGGAATGTTCAGGAGTTTGAGCAACGCATCATCCCACTCTCGAGAATGGATGTTAAAGAGCAAGGTCCGGCTGGCATTGCTGATGTCGGTTGCATGTATTTTTCCGCCCGTAAGCCGCCAGATGAGAAAAGAGTCGACGGTTCCAAAGAGAACCTCTCCACGCTCCGCCCGGGCCTGAAGTTCCGAGTCGCGATCGAGCAGATAACGGATTTTTGTTCCTGAGAAATAGGGGTCGAGCAACAACCCTGTTTTTTCATGAAAGACGGATTCGAGACCGTCTGCCTTGAGCCGCTCGCAGATTGTTTCGCTCGCGCGGCTCTGCCAGACGATCGCATTGGCGAGGGGTCGGCCGGTTTCGCGATCCCAGAGGATGGTGGTTTCTCGCTGGTTGGTAATCCCGATGCCCGCTACGCGGGAGGCGGGAATTTCGGCCTTTGCCAGGGCTTGTTGTGCTACCTGCAACTGCGTTGCCCAGATGTCTTCCGCGTCATGTTCCACAAGGCCAGGCGCGGGCATGTGCTGGGGAAACTCTTGCTGGGACATGGAAAGGGGCTGGCCATCGCGGCCAAAAACAATGGCTCGGCTCGATGTGGTGCCCTGATCGAGCGCAAGGATGGCCTCAGACATGGCAGTATGTTCCCGTTGGCGTGCTTTAGTGCGTTCGCGATCTGGTACCAAATTCTAACGGGATGGTTTTTTCGGTTCAAGCAAGGTCGTTGTGGCGCGCGATAAAGAGGGCGCCTGAAACCGCCGGCGCTTTTTCCCCGTTGGAAAACCCCGCGTCAGTCACCGAGTGATTTCCGCAAGTAGATGACCTTGGCACGCACCCCTTCTAGGTTCGCATTGATTTTCAAAGCCTTGTGATAGCAGTCGAGTGCCGAAATCAGGTCATCGAGTTCTACGTGAGAGTGGCCCATGCGAACGGCACTTTCAAAATGGAAGGGATTGAGTTCCAGCGTGCGGCAGCAGTCGCGAATGGAATCGGTATAAAACTTGCGTTCATAATAGGCACGCGCACGTTGATTCCAGACTTCGGCAAACCAGGGAGCCTGTTCGATCAGTTCGGAGGCCAACGAGAGGGCATCCATGCAATGCCCCTGTTGATTGAGCTGAATGATCGTTCTCAATACTGTCCTTTGTTTTTGACTGCCCATGCGTTGCCACACCTGCGGGATGCCTTTTTCCGCAGCGCGGCGCACGCCGCGATCTGCGTCGAGCAGCGCAGCGCCCATGATCGGGTTGGATTCGTAATCGCCCAGCAAACCGAGAGCGATCACCGCCGCGCGGCGGCACTGGCAGTCGCCGGTCTTTGCCATCCGCTCGAGTGTCGCCGGTGAGTAGTGGCTCTCGACCCGCCTCGCATAGACTTGAAGGGTACGGTGTTTGAGGTAATCCTTGTACAACGACAGAAGGAGAGGAGCACTTTGTGGTTCTTCCCGAATTCTTCGTTCTTGCATCGGTGAATTCCAGATTGGCTTAGCAGGCATTGTAAAAATGCACCCCGGCAGCACTGCTGCACGGAAGCGGCCCCTCCGAATCTCCCAGTGTAATTGCGGGAAAAACGGCCGGGTAAAAAAAGTTGCCCGTTGTTGGTTTTCGAGATGGAGTTGGCAAGGCCGCTATGTCAAAATGGCAATGAATACAGCGGTATAGGAGTGGGTGTTGCCGATGCACTCCGCAGCGGCGCTTTGGTCAGATCGGGGGATGGGATGTTCCGGTTGTTTTTGGTCTCTCTTGCGGCCACGGTCTGTCTGCTCGCCGCTTCTGCAGCCGAGCAGACCGAAACACGCCCTGCCGGTGACCGGTTTGAGTGGAGAGTCGCACAGCCTGTTTCGGTGACCATTCGGGGAAGGTCCTTGCGGGAGACGCTGCGGAGTCTTGCAAGAGAGTACCGGGTGGCAGTCATGCTCGATCGCCGTCTCGACGGCGAGCAGAATGTCGATCTGGTGGCGAGAGATGTGTCGCTACGTGAACTGTTTGATGATCTGGCCGGACAACTTAACATTGGAGTAACGGTGTTGGGGCCGGTCGTCTACTTTGGTCCACCCGAAGAGGTGCGGCAGTTGCGGACCGTGCTTGCAAATCGGCTAGAAGATCTCCGCCCCCTTTCCCGAGATGCCCAGAAGCGCCTCCTGCGGCCCTCGGCGCTGCGATGGGATGCGCTGAGCACGCCCCGAGACATTTTCGCAGATGTTGCGCAGAGATACCGCATGCAAATCGACAATCCCCAGTTTGTTGCCCACGATCTGTGGACCGCCAGGGAACTGCCTCCACTCGATGCGGCTACGCAGCTAACATTGTTGGGCGCTGGCTTTCACACCACATTTGAATTCCTCGACGGAGGCAAAAAGATCCGTCTCGTCCCCATCCCTTCGCGGCCGACCATTGAGCGGATCTATTCGGTCGAGGCGAATCAACTTAGCCGCAGGCTCCGGCAACTGGCCGAAAAAATACCCCAAGCCCAACTGCACCGCTCCGGTAGCCAGATCCGCCTGCGGGGCCGCATTGAGGATCATGAAGTGGCAGCGGCGTTGCTCTCGGGAGAGTCGAAAGAGCAGCCCTCGCCCGGCAAAAAAAACGCGCAGCGCCCACCTGCCGGCAGTCAGGTGTACTCGCTCAAGGTGGAGGCTCCTCTGCGGGCCATCCTTTCGGGTCTCTCCCGTCAGGTCGGTTTCAAGTTGCAGTTGCACTCCGAGGCGATTGCGGCAAAGAGTATCGATCTCGATCAGATCATTTCAGTAGACGTTCAGGAGCTGCCGCTCCGGTCCCTGCTCAAATCGATTCTCGAGCCCGCCCGGCTCGACTTCCGCCAAGAGGACGGTCTGATTGAAATCTTTCCCGATGCGCGCTGATCGGGTTGCAGTCGTACTATGCCAGGGCCACTATGCCAGCGCCACTATGCCAGGGCCTCAGTGAGCGCGGTGCGGATATCCTGCTCAATGCGACCACGGAACAGCATTGCGGCGAACGGAAGCGTACCGTCGAGCACGACGTGTGTCTCCTCTACCGTAAGAATTCCCTTGGTTTTGAAGCCTTTGGCAGAAAAGGAATAATGGAGTGCATGACCATCCCAGGTTTCCTCGAGATCTTTGACGTGATCTCCATAGAGATGTTTTTTGTCCTCGATAAAACGCTGTAGTCTTTCTCGAGCACCTTCTTTGTCGATTTGGTGCGACACCGTAACTTGAAGAGTAGGCATGATTGTTTCTTGTAATGTGTTTACTATTTTTCAGAGAATGTTTTGTAGCTAACGGCGTCGAAAAATCTTTTTAGTTTCCTCGAGTGCCGTTCCCAGCTTATCGATTTCGTCCAGCGTGTTGTAGAAGTAAAAACTGGCCCGGGTGGTGGCGGTTAACCCCAGTCTCTTGTGCAGTGGCATGGTGCAGTGGTGCCCTGCCCTCACAGCGATTCCGTATCGATCCAGAATTTGGGCAATATCGTGGGCATGGATTCCTCGCATCACAAAACTCACAATGCCGATCTTGTCCCGGGGTGACGGTCCGATGATCCGGACATCTCCCACCGCTTGCAGGACTTCGTGGGCCCGGGTGGTGAGCATCTGTTCGTATTGGTGGATCGCCGGCAGGCCGACCCGATCGAGGTAGTCAATCGCGACCCCGAGGCCAATGGCTTCGACGATAGGTGGCGTTCCTGCTTCAAATTTCAGCGGTAGGTCAGCCGGTTCAAATCCATCTTTGCGTACGCGGCGAATCATCCCACCGCCACCGATGAAGGGAGGCATCGCTTTGAGCAACTTGCTGCGACCATAAAGGACACCAATGCCAGTCGGCCCGAGCATTTTGTGCCCGCCGAAAACCACAAAATCGGCTCCCAGTTGCCGCACATCCACGCCTCGATGGGCGACGCTTTGCGCTGCATCGAGCAGCACCAAGATCCCCTGCGCATGGGCGCGCTCGATCAGTTCCGCTACAGGATTAATGGTACCCAGGACGTTCGATATTTCAGTGACTGCCAACAGTCGCGTCCGGGGCCCGAGATACGATTCCAGGTTGTCGAGTGCCAGGTGTCCCTCGTCGGTGATCGGTAGCCAGCGGATGATGGCTCCCGTTCTCTCGGCAAGTTGTTGCCACGGCACAATGTTGGCGTGGTGTTCCATCTCGGTGAGAAGAATTTCGTCGCCAGCACGTATATTCGCATCGCCCCAACTTCGCGCCACAAGGTTGATGCCCTCTGTGGTCCCTCGGGTAAAGATGATTTCCCGAGAGTCGGCCGCATTGATGAATTTGCTGACTTTGTTGCGAGCCTCTTCGTACAGATTGGTGCTTTGTTCGCTGAGCCAGTGGATTCCGCGATGGACATTGGCATTTTTGGTTTCATAGACATCCACCATCGAGTCGATGACCTGGCGTGGTCGTTGGGTGGTCGCTGCATTGTCGAGATAGACGAGTGGCCATTTCTCATGTACCAATGTCGAAAGGATGGGAAAGTCGGCCCGCAGTCCGAGAGGATCGAGTCCTGGTATCTTTTTACCAGTCGTCGCCTCGGGGGTAATCTTTAGAGCCTTATCCATCATCACGAATCCTCGAGAAGGCCGGGGTTGGTCGAGGGCCGATCAGACTCCCCTGCTGGCATGTTCTGATCACACGATGAATAGATCGCAGACTGGAGAACTTGCCATGAGAGCAGGCAACACTTCTGGCGGTTTGCCGTTAGTTTGGCCCCAAAGAGTTCGAGCATATCATTGGCGGTCAACTCCTTGATGAAATCGATGTTCTTGCCGTCAATCTTTTCCATCAGCATGGATGCCGATGCCTGACTGATACAACAACCCTCCCCTTCGAACCGGGCATCGCGAATGGTGCCGCCAGCGTCGATGGCCAGATCGATGGCGACCACATCACCACAGAGTGGATTGTCATCCTGGTGGTGGTGTGTGGGATGCTCGATTCGGCCCCGATGGTACGGGTCTTCATAATGGTCCAGGACGTGTTCCTGGTAGATTTCTTCTTCGCTCAATGACATGCTGAGTAATCGTTGCTCCGTGGCGGGCAGTTGCACAGGATCGTCGATGCGGACCGACCCGGTCCGCATCCAGTGTACGGCGTCTCGACTTGGGGAACAACTTCCTCTGCCCGGACTTTCCTCTGTCCGGACTATTGCGGTAGCCTCTCGGAATTCACCCGAGGGAGCGGACCGCTGCAGGCCTTCATGAATGCCACGAGATCTGCCTTGTCCTGCGGTGAAAGATTGAGCTTGACGATATCTTTGCTCAGCCACGGATTGGGGGTGCCACCGATGGCATAATGCTCAACGACGTCCTCGAGTGTGGCGAGACTGCCATCGTGCATGTAGGGGGCAGAGCTTGCAACATTCCGGACCGTTGGTGTCTTAAAAGCGCCCTTATCCTTAGGGTCTTTCGTGACAGTAAATCGTCCCATCTTGGGTATGCTTGCATCCATGCCAATGCCAATATTGTGAAAACTCTCATCGGTGAGGTTTGCCCCAACGTGGCACGCCGAGCAATTTGCCCGGTCGCTGAAAAAGAGATCGCGTCCCCGTCGGGCCGATTCCGACATCGGGTTCGCAGCTGCGGCAGCTTTCAATCTTGTGTAACGGGCAAACTCTTTGGGATCGTCGCTTTTCATCTCCTCGAAATCCGCTGCATCGTAATTGGCATAGGGTTTGAGCGCTTCGGCAAAATCAAAGGGGGATGGGGCGGTTACCAGAGTCCGCTCAAAAGTTGCGATCGATTTTCCAATGTTGTCGATCGTAACACCTTCATTCGGATAGATAGCGTCAAACTGTTTTTTGTAGCCGTCGTTTGCCTTGACGGTGGCAACACATTGTTCGTGGGTGTTGCCCATTTCAATGGGCGCGGCGATTGGGCCTACCGCCTGAGCCTCAAGCGATGCTGCCCGGCCATCCCAAAACTGTCTGGAACTGAGAATCCGGTTGTACGCGACCGGCGAATTGACGTCGCCAGTCTGGCCGTCAACCCCGACGCCGAAGCGTGTCGCTGCCGCGTAGCCATGTCCAGGCTGATGGCACGATGCACAACTGATGGTATTGTCCGAAGAGAGTCTTTTGTCAAAGAAAAGTTGCCTGCCGAGTTCGATTTTCGCACGCGTCAGTGGGTTGCTCTTAACGCCCTGAACATCTCCCTTGCCGGCGGCCAGGCCGAGAGGCAACTTAAAATCAAGCGGAACGTGATTGGCAGGGTTGTTGATCCATTTTGAAAGTTGTGCTCCGGTGAGTGGTCCGGTACCGGGGATGCCTGCCGTCAGACTCGGATCCCCGAGTCGCACCCGCCGCTTAGATGATTTGTCTGCAGCGGTTGCTCTGTCTATAAAGGCGGACGCGACCAACGTGAGCAAGACGATGCATAGAACCGATGTGACGGAACGATGCGATGGAACGTTTTTTAAGGGCCGGGCGAGCTGCAATCTAGAGTGCCGGGCGGAAGGATGAAAACGTTCAGACAAAAAAAGGAGGGTAGGGTCGTCATTGCAAGAAAACATGGAATGAATGCCTTTCTTCAAGCCGCAACGAGACGGCGTCTTTAGGGGGGGGCGTCCGCAGATGGCTGCAGTTGCCCATCCGGCAGGAGGTTTTAAATATATCGCCTGAGAGATGAGCGTACTAGTATGTTGTGCGGACAAACAGATCGAAAAATTGCATGCGATTTTTGGGTCTTTTGCTGCAATTCTTCTCGGCGGTGCCGGATACAACGAAGCTTGTTGCTGAAGGGGAAATTGCGGGCCGCCATGATTCATCAGGTGCCGCGCGAGTCGCTTCGGCGTGTCCCTTATTTTTCCCGCCACCACCGTTCCGATGGCAGGTCAAAATCGCTGTTGGCCGATTCAATGTCTCGGCGCATTCTTTCAGCGTCCGCCGGGTATCCGGCGGTGGGTCGTATTTGCGGTATTTTTTCGCGCCAATACGTATTGAAGGCCCGCATCGCAAGCTCACGAAGGTACTTGGAGGCGAGCGAGGCAAGTGCGGTGGGAAGAAACGATTCGCCTCCCACCTGGAAGCGAATCTCGATGCGATGCTCGGGCGGGCCGAATTGATACGCGCTCAACGCTCGTGATTCGCATAGGACTTCTACAAAATGATCCGGGAATTGTGGTTGCAGCGCAGGAAGATAGTAGTTTCGGCCACCATGTTTGTCGCAGATGATGAGTGCCTCATCAGGGGGCAATTCGTCGAGGATATGCGCTATCAACTCGAGCGTCGTCGTCGAAAGAGTTGCTCCCTTGCTGCCGAGTTGGCCGGTAATGCGGTTGAATTGTTCAGGGAACAAAGCAACACTTCGCAGTCTCAAGAGTTTTGTCTCTGTCTTTTCAAGTGCGCTCTGCAGTTGTTCTTTGAGATGTTGAATCGCGTTCGGGCGTATGTCCACCGGTAGCGGTTCGTTGTAGTGCTGGTACCAGGGCAGATTCTGCTGGAGAGCGCCCGAATCGCCCGCCAACACCTCCCAGAGGGTCCGCCAGTCGCGCGGCTCTTTTCCCAAACACGAAAGAGCTGGGAAAATGGCGCGTTCCAGACCGGCCAGCGAACCGTGGGATTTGTAAAGCACCTTTGAATCGGCGATCGCAATCTTGTCGGTCTCTGCCGTTTTCGATGGGGTGATCGCCGTATCGAGTCGCCCGTAGAGCTCAACGTCACTGGGTGGGCCCTCCACATGCCAGACAGAAATCGAAACCACAAGTGGCCCGAGGCGGGGACCGTAACCGGCTTCATCGGTGCCGATCAGATAAGGCATGGGCATCGACCTCTTGAGGCGATTGAGAATCGGTTTGCCCACGTGGCGGGCAGAGGGACCGAAACATCCGTTCTCGATGTGCCGGCTCTTCGGCAGCACATTTGGAAAACCTGTTGTGGCCCACACCTTACCGCATCGACTAAGGTAGCTGAAGATGGCCAAACCGGGAGGGATTCATTTGCTCGTCAGCCGCATCGGTCCAAGACGCACCACCCCAAGAGAGAATACCGACGCCCGGGATCGTCCTCTGAACACCGAGAACCCAACGCCGCTTCTCTGCGGTCGGATCGGTCGTCAGTTCTTTGAGCGGAATTGCGACCTCACAGGTCCAGGAGTTCTCCGTGGCGTGGGATGCAACAAACCACTCGGGATTCCAACTCGGGTCGTTCCAGCAGGCGTCATAGGTTCGCCCATTGGCGTCCACGGAAAACTGATAGTAAGTCGCATAGTCGCGATCGATATCGATCCATAGATCGACGCGATCCTCATCGCCAAGCAGTGCATCACGGATGCGCGGGGATGTGTCGCGGGGATAGTCTCTCCCGGGTGCTTTGTGGCACTCGATCGCAAAATAGAGATACTCGTTATCGCAGCAGGCCTGAATCGTTGTCGGAACGTCCCTTTGCCCGGTGGTGCGACCGACAAGCGCGAGACGCGTTTGTTCAGAACCACGCTTCTCGGATTCGGAACGTACCCAGCAGGCTTCTTTCAGATGTCCATCTAAAAATGGTTTTTCATTTGCCCTCGAGCAGATCCAGAGTGGCGTTTGGGATGTTTTCTGCGTTTTGCCGGCCGGTCCCGCCACGGACAGCTCATGGGCACCACAGGAGGACCACGCGCCGAGCCAAGGGGACGCTTTGATGTTACGGTAGATTGTTTGGGCGTGCCGCGGTTTGCCGGTTTGCCGATGGGCGGCCGCCAAGGGAAACTGGATGCTCGGATCGGCATGCAAGTTGGGGTTTGTTTTTCTCAAATGTGCTCCCCACTGAAGGGCAGTTGTCGACTGCTGCACCGAACCAAGTTGGGCGTTCTTCGGCGGAATATTTTCGGGTGGCCGCACAACGGCGCCTGCTCCGACGGGCAACTCCACGCGGACTTGCCGGGCTGTTGCGCCACGCTTCGCGGTGGCGCGCCGATGTGCTTCACCGCTGGCGTGATACTGGATGAGCCATTGCAGGGCCCTGCCAGAGAGCGGATGATCCGGGCATTGGTCGATCATGAGAGCTAGGGTTTGTGCCGCAAGAGCCCACTCGCCGCGTTGGTGGTATCCGTTGGCCAGATCAAAAAACACTTCTCCGCAGAGTGCCGGTGGCAGGTCACCGGCCACTCGATGGATCTGGCCAATCCATGCACTGTTTGACGGCTGGCCCCGTCCGGCCGAGGAGACGATTCCCCGCAGCGTTTCGGCCAACTTGGCGGACTGCCTATAGTGCGCGATATCCATCGGCATGTCCGGCATTTTTCGACGCGCATCGCCGCCGGGCAAAAGATTCAAGCCACTGAAGAAATCGCGATTCCCGTTTGCGGGTAAGGTACAGATCAGCCGCGTAAAGCTGAGGTGTGATTCCTGAGGTTCGTGCTGCGTATGGAGGTATGAGTGGGCTCTGGCAACATACTCGTCGAGTGAGGCTCCAAGGCGCGGAATCAACTGAGATCCCGAAAGTTGCAATGATCCGACCGAGCGCGGGGGAAGTGCGGTATAGACTTTGCTTACCTGCCACGGTTGTACCCCGAGCGGACTGGCATCCGCAGATGCCGCCTTTTTGACCGCTTGAAGGAGGATCTGGTTCAGGAGAGTCGCAAAATGGTCTTCTCCCCGCGGCCGCGCCTCCATCG
>MPMC02154170.1_pt1 | contig 11011 bp, 8 predicted proteins | sample 1617281 | NCBI WGS metagenome assembly MPMC02 (sample SAMN05944809, study PRJNA350692) | marine metagenome | biome: marine; feature: ODZ; material: water; isolation source: 100 m water sample filtered on 30 um supor filter | place: Pacific Ocean | collected 2012-04-09 | depth 100m m | reverse complement strand
TGTTCCTCCTGCGGAAGAATCAATTGCCAGTAGATAGGCCTCTGCAACCGCGCACCACCCGGAAACAGAGGCATGGCAATTTGTGTCCGTCCCAACTTGTATCCCTGACGCGGCATCGACCATTGTATTTCAAATCGATGTTCGGTTTCCGGGCCGGATACTGCGATTCGTGCCTTTTGATCGGGCAACAGGTGCAGTTGTATCGGCTTACCATCAATAGATGCCTCGATCGTTGACCGATTGACTCCCCACGGCAATTGAAAATCAAAATATTCGCCACGATTCACCAGATTAAATGCAGCATGATCATAACGAACTTGTTTTGTCATCCAAGTTTGAATCCATCCCTTTCGTACAAGCACCCGGCCACCGGTGGGCTGTTCGGTGACCCCAACCAAGACCACTAATTGGCTTTTTGGGGTCTCACATTCATAGTGATTTCCCTTCTCACTAGATCGTTCCCGAATGGCAACATCTTCCGCAGCGATCGACTGCCATTCCTCTCCGATCGGATCGACTTCAAGCCCATCGCTCCCTTCCATGGTGAGATAATTGCCCACCAAATCACCCTCGGCAGGCATCACAAGAGGTATTGTGTGAGACGCCAGCGTCCCAGGCGCCATTTTTTCAGACTCCAGCTTGTACTGGACATCGAGAGACACCTTGCCGATGACATTTTCCAACGGCACCCGAAGGAGAACGTCATGATCGTCTGGATTATCCTCCACAACCGTAAGCGGGAGCGGTTTTCCTCCACGCAGAATCACTCCCTGCCGATCGAGTAATTCTCGAGGCATGCGCAACCGAAGCGAATCGATTCTCTGATGTTTAATATCGAATTCCAATGTCTGGGTCACCGCCACTGAGTGCTGTGTAAAACGAACCTCACTAAAGACATTTACAGATATGAGCAGCGGCCGAATTTGAAATTCTGCAGTTAATCGTTCGGGAACTTCCTGCCCATGAGCAAAAAGATAATAGAGAGGTTCCTGTTGGCGTTTGCCGAAGGGCAATGTGCCGGAGGCTGGTGAACTTCCCTGGAGTTGTGTCGTATCGTGAGGAACCAATTCGACGTTGTCTGAGGGGCTGATGATGATCGTCGTCGTATCCCGCCGATCAGCAATCGGCTTTGGCAGCGGCAAATCCAGCGATCGTGCCATCGACTCGTGCGATCGTTCAGCTCGGATCACGATTTCAAATTCCCCCTCCACGGACCGCACCAATGGAATTTGTACACGCCCCTCCGGATCGACATGGACGGCATCGATATCCACCAGTTCAATCGGCCCAATAGATCCGGGTACAATCTCCCAACCCTGCATATCAACAGCGACATCAAAAATACCCGCACCACGGACCTGATACCGTAGCCGCGTATCCATTACCACTCGATCCGTGGACACATCAACGACATATTCCGGCTCGACGGCAATCTGCGTGGTTGGTGGCTCGATCCGTGCTCTCAAAGAGTAAGGCTGCCGATAATATTCGAAACGCGCTACTACCTCTGCATTCGGTGCCGCCTCCGGCAATGTATCGGTCCGCCGAATATCAAATCGCCCGGAAAATTCCTCCAGCCAGCGGATATGCCAATCACCGGAGACACGAACCGTAATCTGTCCCGATTGCCGAAGAGAACCCTCCACATCAAACCCGGCCAATTGGATGGCATCATCAGGACGGTTTGGGTCTCGGATCTGCTGGGTAACGAGATGAATTTCGACGGGCCCCTTCGTCATTCGGTCAAGTTTCACATCCACCCATTGCGATTCATCAAGCCCACCCGCAGCAGAAGTCTCCAGTAACGAATAACCAGATTGGTTTGCCGAGAGAAGCCTTGCTCCGGGGGGAAGTTGGATTCGAAAATGATTAAAGGGGCCTGCGAAACTCTGCACTGTGAGCGTGGTGTCCGTACGCACCTGTCCGCCTTCGATTTGAATCGTCTGTCGCCCTTCCACATCGAACGCCTGCATTCTCGGAGCGTTGCGAATCAGCAGTCGTCGCCAAAGGAGGCGAAAATCACCAGCAACTCCATCCACGACCACCTCGGTCCGGCCTTCTACCGTCTTCGGCTCTCTGAGGTGGCCACCCGAGGTAACCAAAACTGAATAATCGGTTCCGGGAATGGAAAGAGACAAATCCGATTTCGTAGCTCGCGGGATATTGAGACGGATTTGTTGCTCACCGCCAAGCTGCCCGATGGGGACCAGCCCACTTAGCTGCAATCGATGCTGCTTGCCGGTACCTCCCCGCAGCCAAACGACGTACCCTTCTGCCCGATCATCGTAGTGCAGAAAGGAGCTCCCCTCGCCCTCATAACGAACCGAATCCTGAAGCGGAAGAATCAAACTTCCCATCTTCAGCGGCACCCGTACCCAGGTCTCCTCCGAGTCGTGCCGGTTTTCAATAACCACATCTACCGCAACTTCAATATTTTCCTGTTTTGCAGTAGCGGTGATCGTCAGGGAACTGAGGACATATTGTGGCGGAGAGGCCTGGCGGACAGCAAGGTCACCTAGAAGTTTTTTAAAATCGCCAAATGTGATTTCATTAAGAAGAGCTGGTCGCAAATGACCTTGTGCATCCGGAATGTAATAAATTTCCGGTTTGATTTCGTGGATAGGATTGCGGTCCAGATCGCGGTTGGCTGACTCGTTTTCATTGGCCGGCAGCGGAGGAAACCGATCTGTATCGCGGCTTGTTGGAGCAGGTTCCTGTCCGCAGCATATCGAGCCAGGTGGCAACCCGATCATGAAAACAAAAAGCACGAGAAGGCTATAGGCAACCTGAGGAAATATCCTGAGGCGCTTGCGGGCAATCCGCCACATTTTCTTCCCCGACCATCTCACGGTTACCGCCGCTCTTATTGTTGCGAATGCAAGAAAAGACCGATCCCGAATCGACAACTGCACGGACCTACCGCCCCTGAACCGGGACATCGAATAGGGCGACATCGATCGAACATGACGATCTTTGCCACTGCCGTCAGTTGGTGACGCTAGATGGGCCACATAAAAGACCATTCTATGCCGTCAGAACGGTTTATGCGGACCATCTCCATCCATCTGCCCATTATAATGTCCGAGGGCGTAGAGACCAAATATTCAGATTCCTCACCACAATAATGGGGGTCCCGTTGTGCCGGTCACGCCTTTGCCAAAGCGGCGGGGGGTGAAAACTCGATGATATTCTACCCCCCCTCAGGTCCTACAGGCCCAATATGCCCTCAGGGGGAGCGGAAACCTATTCCCCATCGGAGAGTTCCGATTCGGCCGAACAGGTCCTCTCTCCGCGAAAAAGCAAGGCGATGAGTTCCCGTTGGAGCGATTCGGTAGCTGTCACCACAGGTTGTGGACGAAGCAACTGGAAAGGACCACCATCGATTGCGGTGATCGTACCCCCAGCCTCCCCAACCAAGAGGGCTCCTGCGGCAACATCCCAGGCATGCGTCCCAGTTGCCCAATAGGCATCCAGGCGTCCCGATGCAACATAACACATGTTCAGCGCGGCCGATCCGGTTCGGCGAACTGCTTGAGCCGCTTCAAACACGCGGAGAAGATTTATCAGTTCCGGGGCCTCTCGCTGCATGCGAGGAGGAAAACTAGCAGCAACCAGCGCCTCGGAAATGTTTTTCACGCAACTGGTGTGGATGATTGAACCGTTGAGTTTCGCCCCGCCACCGAGAACCGCCGTGAAACATTCGTCTGCCACCGGATTGTAGACGGCCGCCGCATGCACTTCCCCCTTGCAAACCGCGGCGACCGAACAGGCGTAGAAAGGAAGATTGTGCGCAAAGTTGGTGGTTCCATCGAGTGGATCGACAATCCATACATACGATTCCTCCTCGTAAAGTGTCGAGAACAAATCTTCAGAGCAGGGGGCCTCTTCTCCAACAAACCGATGGCTAGGAAAAGCCTCGTGGATGGTCTGGCGAACCGCCTCCTGGGCTGCCAGATCGGCCTCGGTTACCAAGTCTGCCGGCCCTTTCTCACGAACCGTAACGCGGCCGGCCCAACTGAGCAAAACAGAGCCACCCTCTCTGGCAGCCTGCTCACAAACATCGGCAATTTTGTTGAGTTGACACATGCCGACACCTTAATGAGTCGACATAGCTCGGCCAATAGGACCCCGCTATGATATAAAATAATGATAAAAGATATTTCGTTTCATGCGGAAATATCGGGTTGTAAAATGTTTTTTTTGTTTTTTTGGTAAAACTGTAGACACACAGAAGCGAGTTGTTAAGATTGAAGTTAGAGGTTTTGGCTGTTACTACTTTTTTCTGTTAGGTATTATTTCTTTATTATTTACGAAGTAAATTTTCGGCCTCTTCTCTGTTCCGGCCCCGTCGCTTCACTCTAGTGAAAGCGGCGGGGTTTTTTTATTGGCATCACTATCGGAATCGGTTTTGCATTTTTAGAATTTCTCTAAAATAAACCGGCCCCCAACCGGATCGACCCTAAAGGGGCACCGTTTGATCTGCCGACTCCACAGACAGAAACGATGACCGCTCCTTCCTGGCAACTGACCGATCATCAAGCAACCCTCAAGCACCGCGAGGGCGCAACGTCGTTCGATATCGAGAGACCCGATTGCGGCATGCTGCTGCCGGCATCGCTTCGCAAAGAGAACAGGCTCTTCACCATTTGGAGTGACCGGGTGGAAAGCTCACTCATGGCGGCCGATTCAGACGCCTATGTGCGGAGAGACGACTTGGTGACAACGTATGGCAAAAGGGGTTCTTTGCCTTTTTCGTTACAAGCAGACTGGCGAGCAGTGACTTTCGCGAGCGATGCATGTATCTGGGGGCTGGAACTGGTTCTCTCCACACAGACGCTCCAACCTCAAAATCACGTTCAGATCAACTGCGAGAGTCTCGTGGGTGGAACACAAATCCTTTGCCTCGGGAACGATGGGCCATCTGATTTTCAACCATTAGATCCCACACTCGCTCCCGTGGCACTCACGCCCGAATCTTACAGCGGCTGTTTGGTTTTTCGAGAAGAGAATGACACCTGCAGTTACATTGAAATGATCCATCCGCTCGACTTTATTGCATCCCGCCTACAGCGGCATCGGGACACCCCGCTCTGGTCCCTCAAGCACTCGGCGGTGGACCGCATATTGGAAAAGGGGGTGATCTTCCGCAGCCGACTTCGAGGAATCCTCGCTCCACGGGAGCGGGATCTCGAAATTGCCAGTTGCGCTTATCAGAATTTTTGTGAGGCCGCATTGCCGTTGGCCCACTGAAAACCGCCCGCATGCCAGCGCAGAAAGATGCTAAATCTGGACCCAACCGAGGTGATCGAGCAGTCGGGCCAGCCAGGGATGTGTCCACGGGTTCCAGGTGGGATAGCTCGCCGAAAGGGCACCTATCGCGAGCAGGACGGTGGCCAGTATCTGCCGCTTGCGATTGCCTGCCGTCCAGTCGCCTGCAGGAACCATCGCGAAAAGCCAAAGCGGAATCAGCCAGAAAAACCAGCGTGGTCCGGCGGTCATACCCCCATAATTTCTCATCTCCTGAGGCTGGAACAAATAAAGGAGAAAACATAGGACTGAAACGAACCCAATCAACCACCCCGCAGCCCGCAGAGAAGGTGCCGAGCGACTCGTCACCATCGCCAGCACCCCCGCCACGCTGAGCACCCAAATTGGAGTCAGCGAAAAGATGCCATGATGCCCGATCAGACAGTGGAAGGCATATCGGGCTGTCGAGGGCTCACCCCGATCAATGACCGAACGGGCCTGTAGATTTGTAGACTCTGTCTTCCAATAACTCTCTTTGGAAACATTGCCTACCCCGAAGCTATAGCTGTACCAGTTGCCGGTTTGCCAATTCTCTCCGGTCGTACGATATGCATACGGGGGCAATACGGTGCGGTGGGCAAGATAATTGGTCCCCGCCGCGGCCACCACGACGAGAGCGACAGCGGGAAGACCAAAAGCGAGTGTCGGTCGGGGCACTTTCCAAAGCAGGGCGAACCCCAAAACAACCAGCAGGATGACCACAGGAAGTTCTATCGCGACCGCAAGGGCTGCAAACAATCCAGCCAGGGCAAACCACCACCACGCGCGACGACCCTCATACCAGATTCCCGCCGCAGCAAAGAGGGCGACGGTCACACACGCAGCGGCAATCAGGTGATTGTTCAGCGTCACAGCAAACGTTGTCAGAAAAGTCCCCAACGTGGCAGTCGCCATCACCAGCATCCGCCCCCAGTCCGATTTGCCATATTTTTCAACCAAACACGCCAATAGCACAAACATTAACACCAAGGACGTCACGTTGGTGCAGATCAACATCGTTCGAACTACCTCGAAAGGCTGTTGCGAAAGCGTCCATCCGGTACACGTTTGCAGCAGCCAATACTCGCCGGCGAGCAACGTCGGCAACAGAGTTGGTTTGCTGGAGTATAGATGAGGTCCTCCGCTGCGATCGTGCTTTACCATATCGATCGTACCCCAACGCGGATACTCTTGCGGATCGGAAATAATATGATCGATCGCGTAGGTTCCATCATCGACCAATGCGCGAATCGTACACCATCGGCTTCGATCGTTGGCACTCAGAAACGGACGGCGAAGTTTCAGTTGACCGCGAACCGTTCGTTCATACCGTGCCAGTTTTTCCTGCAGCACATCTCCCTTCAAACCGGATGCTTCGAGGCGGTCCCGCTGGCGGTCGATTGCCTGATGGATGCGTATTTTTTCAACCACTTCTATATTTGCATTGGTAACCGAGAGAATGCGTCCGGTCACATTGCCCGCGGCCAAGGTGATCAACAGCGCATACGCGGCCCAACGAATGCTCGCCGCACGAGATTCGGGAGATTCCATGGCGCCCGATGCCGCAACGTGATCGCGCTGGTGGTCGGCGTCAGTCATACATCGCCTGAGCGCGCATTGTGGTCCGAAACGGAGGAATGTTCGACCAGGGCAGCCTCGCCCGGCCCGCCGTCCGGGCTACCGCCCGTCTCTTCCAGAATCGAATAGTTGTCGGTACCCCGCCCCGTCTGGGCGGCTATCATTTCAGCCAACAGGCCCAAGGAAAGCATCTGCCCGCCGAGCAACATGCCACCCAACGAATAATAGAGGAGCGCAGTCTGGCTGACATGCAGTTCAGGAATCGACGCGAGCATTCGGGACGCAATCCACATCACCGAGAGGTAACACATGCCAAGGGCACCGAGTCCAAACGCCGCAAGGCCCACTCCTCCCAACAAATGCTGCGGTCGCTGGCTGTAGCTCGTCAGGAAGACGACCGTGAACAGATCGAGAAAACCTTTGAAAAAACGTTTGATCCCGTATTTTGTCTGTCCATACTTGCGCGGACGATGCGCAACGACACTCTCCCCAATGCGAAATCCCCTTGCTGCGGCAAGCACGGGCACAAATCGGTGCATCTCTCCATAGAGATGGACCTCTCGGAGAACTTCCTGGCGATAGCACTTCATCCCACAATTGATGTCGTGCAACTTGACACCTGTCATGCGACGAACCAGCCAGTTAAAGACTCGCGAGGGATACACCTTGTGCCAGGGATCGTAACGAATCTGTTTCCAGCCACTGACCACATCAAAGCCTTCATCGATTTTTGCCAGAAAACGCGGAATCTCACCCGGATCGTCTTGAAGGTCCGCGTCGAGCGTCATCACAAGGTTTCCCCGGGCCGCGCGAAATCCGGCGTCCAGTGCGGCCGCTTTGCCGAAATTGCAACGGAACCGGATGCCGCGAACGCGACGGTCTGCTGCAGCGATCCGCTCGATAACCTCCCAACTGCCATCGGTCGATCCGTCATCGACAAAAATAATATCCAACTCGAGCGCACTTGCCGCCGCGGTAGCATCGAGTTCTGTATAAAGAACCTCGAGGCTTTCGCATTCGTTAAAGGCAGGAATAACTATTGAAATCACGGCGAGTGCATCCATCAAAAGGAGAACCGGAACCATGTGCGGGAGGGAACACGACCCAAGCGTGTACCATTCTATCTCGCTGAGAAGCTTGTTTCAATTCACCGGCTCTGTCGGCATGTTGTTCTCCGGGGCCTTGGTAACGGCGATTCTCTGCCTGCGGCCAAAAGGCAAAAAAACGCCCGCCAAGATCAGTTCGGCGATGAGCCATACCAGCCGCAACACGACTGCGGCAGCAAGTGCGGTAGCCTGCGGCAATGGAATGTGCAAAACCGCTTCGAAATAGAATGTTCCGAGCAAGATCGAGAGCAAGTACTCACGAACACCGGCGCCACCCGGGATCATCGACAAAAAGCCAACCACGATCGCCATGCCAACGGCGGCGAGAAAATAGGGCAGATGTGCAAGTACGTCCGTTCCAGGAATATTGATGGCCTCAAGGACCGCCCAGAGGCTCAGCGCGAGCAAGACCCAACCGACCGTAACCAAGCACCATCCGGAAAGGATGAGTGAAAATCTGAGTCCCTCCAATTGCGTTTTAATTTCCCGGTCCAGTTTTTCGACTCCCAGTCGGCCGACCAGATAACGGCAGATTGGTGGGAGTGTCGGCAAGGCGGACACAATGAGTAAGGCGACGGCCAAAGGAAACAGATAGGGGTGGCTGCTCAGATGGTCCCACATCCAGAAGACCATCATCAAGATGGAGAGAAAGGCGCCGACCGCCATCATGGTCAATGTTTCGAGAAAAACGCTGACGGCAGCCACCGTCGCGCTGACCCGCTCGCTGCGCAAAAGACTCGTTCGCAATACAACGACCAACACTTTGCCCGGAACGTATTTTCCCAGCCCGCCAATGTAGAAAGCGCGGAACGTTTCTCCCCACTTGGGATGTTGGCCCAATGCTCGCAGGGAGAGATACCAGAAGATCGCCATCGGAAGCACACCGAGCAAATAGAGCAGGCCCGAAACAACAAGCCAGAGAGGGTGGAGCTTCCACTCAAATCCACTGGTGCCGCTTGCAGAGAGTTGTGCCCACGCATGGTCGACCGTTCGGTAAATACCCCAGGAAACGACCACAATCACAACCAGACTGATCAGTCGCTTAAACTGTTTGGACCGACTCCACAAATTTGTCATCACCTGGGGTTCTCTCCCAAAGACCGATGGAATGCTCGCTATTGTGTCGCGTGCGTCGCTGAGGCACAAGGCGAACAGACCGGTGTGATTCAGAGAAGGAACGTATGGGGATCTCGCCAGCACGGGCGGAGAGTGATAGCATCACTGCTGTACAGCCATATTGATGTCATGGGAGAATCACGATGAAACGCATTACCTCCTGGATCTGGCGACAGGGTATTGTCTCGACCTTCATGACCGGCTTCTTTGTTCTGCTGCCCATTATGATCACACTGGCCATCATGGGCTGGGCCGCCAGTTGGGTCGTCCAACTTCTCGGTCCGAATAGCCTCTTCGGCAATATCCTCGAGTATGTGGGAGTCCACCTACTGCCCAATGAAACGCGGATCTGGATTGCAACGCTACTCGGCTGGGCGATTGTATTGATTGTGATCTGGCTGACAGGAGTTGCGATCAAAGCGCTGGCGAGGCATCGGATGCAAAAGAAATTCAACCAACTCATCGAACGCATTCCACTTGTCAGTGTCATTTATAAACCGATATCGCAAGTGATCGGCATGCTCCAGAACAACGACGACGAGCAGATGAAATCGATGAGCGTGGTGTATTGTTCTTTCAGCGAAGAAAACGGGGGCGGCTTTCTTGCGCTGCTCGCATCATCTCAGGTGTTTCAATTCACCGGCCACGATTGCCATGCAATCTATATCCCGACCTCGCCGGTCCCGATGTCGGGCGGCATCGTATTTGTACCGGTCGAAAAGGTAAAGGAGGTCGACATGCAGGTAGACGACCTGATGCAGATCTATTTCTCATTAGGTGTTATGGCTAACAAAATTATTCCCAGCCATTACCTCGGTCCTTCCTAACCGTTCCCACTGCTGTTTATGTTGCCGCTAGCGGGTATCGTCGCTAAGAGACTGTATGGCAGCAGTCAAAACAGCCTTTACGCTCAGCCTTCGCCAACGGTATCATAGGCGGCAGAAGTGGTGAACAGGACAAGCAGCACGGAGGGATTTGTCCATGCATACAATATGCTTTCTGGCAGTAGCAATGGTCGGTGTCGATGTAGGTTGGCGTCCGGCCGAGAATGGCGATCTGGAATACATCATCCAAATCGATCCCGAGCAAGCCCGGACACTCAAAACGGGCGACATCATCGAAGTCGGTGTCCGTCCACAGCTTCGAAGTGTGCGGCGGTTCCGCATCGTTGTCGGCAATAAACCGCTTCCACGGAAATTGCAAGACGAATCGGCACAACCTCCCCCCATTGCGGTTGTTAGACCGCAAGCACCCAGCAGCACGCATCCAGTCACAAAGAAAAATCTCGGTGAATCGATCGTCGTTTCACCGGAGCAGAGCACGCGCGATCGAGGCGATGATGCAGCCCACTGGATTGCCGCTGAGGAAAATGGTCCTTCCCCGGTAGCATCCAGCGGGACAACCATCCCAACCGTACCGATCCACCCGGACCGCCTTGCGGACCGGCCCAACACCGGCCCCAGATATAAAAATCTCCCACCACCACCAAGTGAGCCGGCCCCCAACAAATCCGACCCGCGCGGCTACCGGTATGGAGACAGCGTTCCAGTCAGGCCGCCTTCCGAGGCAAGGTTAAACGCACTTCCACCACCACCGGAGGACGCGCCGCTACAGATTCCGCTACCCCCACCTCCCCAAATCGCGACTCCGCCGGAGATGCCACTCGCTCTCGAGCGGGGCGCAACATTGCCGTCGAAGGCCTCCGCGCTGCCGGTGATAACGATCCCTCAAGAAAATCTTGGCCCACAAGACGCTCTACCTTTGGTTCCGGCCACCTCGCTCTCCGAACCGACAACAGAACCTTCAGAGGAGACTTTTTCAGGCAATCGCTCCCCCGCCTCGACCGACGGTACATCGAGCACGGAAGTGGAGACACCTGGCGCAACAGGTGCTGAAGGCCCTTCCGCGCCGCCTGTCACAGCATC
>MPMC02048042.1_pt1 | contig 11019 bp, 7 predicted proteins | sample 1617281 | NCBI WGS metagenome assembly MPMC02 (sample SAMN05944809, study PRJNA350692) | marine metagenome | biome: marine; feature: ODZ; material: water; isolation source: 100 m water sample filtered on 30 um supor filter | place: Pacific Ocean | collected 2012-04-09 | depth 100m m | reverse complement strand
CGGTGAGCCGGATGCGGTTGCGGGCGTCGTGCGGATCAGCGCCAGCCAGGCGGTCGGCGTCAAGCACCTGCCGCCGATCCTGGTCGCTTTGCGCCGGGCGCACCCCGCGCTGACGAGCATATCGGCATGGGGGCGTAGCGCGAGCGCTCGGTCGGTCGGCGACAGGCCGCGCTGCGAACGAACGAAAAGCTTGGCGCCGGTAGCCTGTTCCAGCGCGTCTATGTGCCGCGCAATGCTGGGCTGCGTCATGCCCAGCCGCCGTGCCGCGCCCGACAGCGATCCTTCGCGCAGCACCGCCGCGAAGCTGCGATAGACATCCCAACTGGGTTCACTGTTCATCGATTTCCGTATAGCATATCGCCACTTTTCGGCAATTTCCGTTTGGTCGCTCTCGCCTCATTTTGCGCTTCATCACCATGAAGGAGGCGATCATGACACAGCGAACGGCCCTGATCCTGGGAGCGACCGGCGGCATCGGCGGCACCATGGCCCGACGATTGCTGGCGGGCGGATGGCGGGTGCGGGCATTGACCCGAACGACGGCCGCCTCGCTTGCCGACGGATGCAAACGCGTCATCGGCGATGCCATGAATGCCGCCAGCGTGATCGAAGCGGCGACAGGGGCCGAGGCGATCATCCATGCCGTGAACCCGCCGGGCTATCGCAACTGGAGCACGCTGGTCCTGCCCATGCTCGACAGCACGCTGGCCGCGGCGCGGGCGAACGGCGCCCGTATCGTCCTGCCGGGGACGGTCTATAATTTCGGGGCGGACGCTTTTCCGCTGATCGCCGAAGATGCGCCCCAGCGCCCCCACACGGCCAAGGGCGCGATCCGGGTGGAGATGGAACGGCGGCTGGCGGCGGCGGCCGAGGCCGGGGAAGCGAAGGTGTTGATCGTCCGCGCCGGCGACTATTTCGGCCCCGGCGCCGCCAATAACTGGTTCGGTCAGGGCCTGGTCACGCCCGGCGCTCGGCCGCGCGTCATCCGCAATCCTGGCGGGCGGGGCATCGGCCATCAATGGGCCTTTCTGCCGGATGTCGCCGAAACGATGGCGCGGCTGCTCGACCGCCCCGCCCTGCCCGCCTTTGCCCGCTTTCATATGCAGGGACATTGGGACGCGGATGGTCGCCAGATAGTCGAGGCGATCGCGCGCGCACTCGGAGATCCCTCCGTCCCGATCCGCCGCCTGCCCTGGTGGCAGCTTCGCTTGGCCGCGCTGGTCGCCACGACGCCGCGCGAGTTGATGGAAATGCGCTATCTGTGGCAGCAACCGGTCCGCATGACGAACGATCGTCTGGTCGCGGAACTCGGTCAGGAACCCCATACCCCGCTGGACGAGGCCGTGCGGCGGACCCTGGCAGGGCTGGGCTGCATCGGTCCCATCAAAGATGATGCCTCCGTCGCCCAGTACGGCTAGGCTGGCGGGATGCAGCGTCTTCATATCGCCATTGCGGGCTGTGGTCCGGCGGGTCTCGCCACCGCGTTACTGCTGCATCGCGACGGCCACCATGTCACCCTGTTCGAGCGGTTCGATGCGCCGCGCCCGGTCGGATCGGGGCTGATGATCCAGCCGACCGGCTTTGCGGTGCTGCGCGAACTGGGCGTGGCCGATGCGCTACTCGACCATGGCGCGCGGGTCGACCGGCTGCATGGCGAGGCAGGCAATAGCGGTCGGATCGTCCTCGACGTCCGTTATGCCGCGCTCGGCAAGCGTGCGGGCTTCGGAGTCGGCGTCCACCGCGCGACGCTGTTCACCCTGCTGCACCGGGCGGTCGCGGCCGAGGGGATCGCGGTCGAGACCGGCTGCGCGGTGACGGGGAGCGAGCTTTCGGCCGGGGATCGTCGTCACCTTTTGCTCGACGGGGGACGGCGGATCGGTCCGTTCGACCTGATTGTCGACGCACTAGGGACACGCACGCCGCTTGCCCCGCCCTGCGGCAAGGCGCTGTCCTATGGCGCGCTCTGGGGAACGCTGGACTGGCCCATGGATGCAGGGTTCGATCCTCGCACGCTCGAGCAACGCTATTGGCGGGCCAGCAAGATGGTCGGCGTCCTGCCGATCGGCCGCTTCCCCGGCGAGACGCGCCAGCAGGCGGCGCTGTTCTGGTCGCTTCGTGCGGACCGGCTGGCGGAATGGCGGGCGGCGGGGCTGGAGCATTGGAAGGCGGAAGTATCCGCGCTCTGGCCCGCGACCCGGGCGCTGCTCGACCAGATTGGATCGGCCGATCAGCTCACCTTCGCGCATTACGCACATCGCACGCTGTCGACCCCGGCCGAGACGGGGATGATCCATATCGGCGACGCGTGGCATTCGGCCAGCCCGCAGTTGGGCCAAGGCGCGAACATGGCGTTGCTGGATGCCTATGCGCTGGCGCTGGCTTTGCGGGGCTTGACGGACGTTGCAAACGCACTCGGCAAGGCGGTCGCGATGCGGCGGAGGCACGTCCATCTCTATCAGGCGCTGACCGCGCTGTTCACGCCCGTCTATCAGTCCGACAGCCGGGTGATCCCCTTCATCCGCGACCGGATCGTCGGCCCCTTGTCGAAGCTATGGCCCGCGCCGGGCATCCAGGCCGCGACGGTCAGCGGGCTGATCGGCAACCCGCTGAAACCCTTATTCGGGATGGCCCCGGCGCATCGCCCTTAAAGATCGAGCGACAGGCTCAGCCGCACCGTCCGGGGTAGCCCCTGCGCCAACAAGCTCGATCCGGTTGACGCCCAGTAGCGCCGGTCGGTGATATTGTCGCCATAGGCGCGGATCGTCGCCGTCTTGCCCAGCAGGACAAAGCGATAGGCGCCGCCGAGATCGAAGGTCGTATACCCCGGCGCATAGCCTTGGTTGAACGCGTTCACCGCACGCCGCCCGACCCGGAACATACCTGCCGAAACACTCAGACCCGGCACTTGGGGCAAACGATACTCGGCGAAGAGCGAGCCGGAGAATTTGGCGGCATTCTCGATCTGCTTGCCGACCACGCTCGCCGCGCCGGTCCGCTGCCGCGCCGACAAGGTCATGGCGCTCGCCGTGATCGACAGGTTGCGGCCGACTTCGCCCACCGCGCTGAATTCGCCGCCCTCGTACACCGCCTCCCCGTCCTGCACGAAGACATTGGCGCTGTTGAGATAGGCGGAGGGTCGCGCGATGTGAAACCAGGTGCCGGTCAGCAGCAAGCCGGCCATCGGCTCCAGCTTGACGCCCGCTTCCTTCTGGCGGCTGATCGCGGCGGGCAGGATTTCGCCCGCATTGTTCGCGATCTGCTGCGCGATCGGCCCAGGCTCCAGACCCTCGATATAATTGGCATAGACGCTGGCCCAGCGCACCGGCTTCACCATCAGGCCATAGGACAGCGTGTCGGGCTCGACCTTGTAAGAGCTGGTCCGGCTGACATCGGTATAGCGGGTCTTGCGCCAGCCGATCGTCGCCTGCAGCCAGTCGCCCAGCGAAGCGCGGTCGAACACATAAAAGCCCAGATCCTCAGTCCGCGTCGGGTTGGGAATGATCCGGGGCGGCGGGGCCTGATAGGGGATCGCGACCGGCGCATAGAGGTTCTGCGCGAAGTTCCGCCGCACGGCGGTCGGGACATTCCCGTCGCGGGTCTGGAAAGCGAGTCCGACCAGCAGATTATGCGCGATCGGACCGGTGCGGACCACGCCCGACACGTCGCCGCGATAGACCATGTTGGTATAGTCGTTGCCGGTCGTCTGCGCCACGGTCAGCGTGCCGTTGCCGCTGACCGGATCATAACGGCCAAAGGAGGAATAGGCCCGGTCGCGCGTCAGATAGGAACGCCCCACCGCGCCCGCAAAGCGCCAGCCGGGCGCGAAATCGTAATTCACACGCGCGAGCAGGTTCGTCTCCTTGCCCCGCGCCTGCATCCAGTCCGCCCCCAAATTCTGGCGTGGCGAGGGCAGCGGCGGCAGCGTGATCGTGCCGTTGACGGCGGTCAGGCTGAACTCGGTCGGCTCGGTGATCGATTTATAGATATACTGGCCGTCGAGCAGCACCTGCACATTGTCGGCGGGCTTCCAGTCGAACGCCGCACTGACGAAGCCGCGCAGGCCATCGGTCCGCCGCACCCCGGTTTGCAGGATACCCGTCCCCGCGTTGAGGCGCAGCCCCGCCGTGCCGAAACGGCGACTGACATCGGCATGGACCCCGAGCGAGCCGTTGATGTCGCCCTGCAGCTCGACACGAGTCACCGGCTGTGCGGCGGGTCGCTCGGTGACCAGATTGACGATGCCGGACGGCGTGGCAAAGCCGTAATAGAGACCCGCTGCACCCTTCAGCACCTCGATCCGGTCGAGGCTTTCGATCGGCTGCTCGATCAGGTTCACTACCGGCAGCACGCCGTTCCAGCGGACATTGGTGAAATTGTTGAGCGTGATCCCGCGCACCGCGAGATTGCTGTAGATGCTGGTGTTGATCTGCGCCTGGCTGACCCCGGCGGTGTTGCGCACCGCATCGTTGATCGAGCGGGCCTGCTGCGCGTCGAGCAGCGAGCGCGTCATGATCGCGACGGTCAGCGGCGTGTCGACCAGCCGCGCGTCGCGGAACGTGCCCGCCTGCACGAAGTCCGCGCCAAAGCTGTCCCGGCGATCGGCGGTAACAACGATCTCATTAGTTGGTGTGTCTGCCATAGACTGCGCCAGGACGGGCGTGGCGAACATCGGCGCGGTCGAGACAAGCGCCATCGATAGCAGAAGCACCCGCGCCCGGCGGGCCTGCGACACAGCAAGCATGAATATTTCCCCTTCGCCGGGGCCCATGCCATTTATGCGAATGACATGCAATAGCTCTCGGAGGGGTATGGCGTGAGTCTTCTGCGCTTCTTCGCCCCATGGCCCGCGACGACGGACGCGGCCTCAGGGATCAGGCCTCTCAGACGTCGTGATGCGCGGTCGAACCCGGCAAACCTTGCGGCCCCGCGCGATCATGGAAATCCTTATGGGCATGATGGCGCCGCAATCGGGGATGCGCCGGCGGTTCGTAGCAGGGCGTCGCATCGCTCATCGGCGCGGCGGAGAGCGGACAGGGATCGTCGCCGGCCGCTATCGCCACGGGATGATCATGCGGCCCCATCGGCGATATCGCCGCCAGCGCGAACAGGACAGGATAGGCGGGAAGGATCATGGCAGGTGAACCCAGAAATGACGGGGGCTCTCCTGCGCCGGGGCGAGATGGCAGGCGAGTTAAATGAATTTCACTTTGCCTCGGGGCCGCCAGGTGGAATGCGAGACGACGATATGGCGCGGATATTGGTGATCGAGGATGACGAGGCGACCGCAGGCGCGATCGTCGCGGAGCTGGAGCGTCAGCGCCATGACGTGGCCCGGGCCGCCGATGGCGAGGCCGGGTTGCAGATGGCCACGCAGGACGGCTTCGACGCGATCACGCTCGACCGGATGCTGCCCGGCTGCGACGGCTTGTCCGTGGTCGCGCGGCTGCGGGAGCGACATATCGCGATCCCCGTGCTGATGCTCAGCGCCCTGAGCGATGTGGACGAGCGGATCGCGGGCCTGCGCGCGGGCGGCGACGACTATCTGACCAAGCCGTTCGACCTGGCCGAGATGGCGATGCGGGTCGAGGTGATGCTGCGACGGCGCGAACAGGCCGAGGCCGTCATCCTGCGCGGCGGCGGTATCGAGCTGGATCTCGTCCGCCGCACGGTGCGGGTCGATGGCGATCCGGTCCGCCTGCTGCACATGGAGTTCCGTCTGCTGGAATTCCTGATGCGCAATCGCGGCGAAGTCGTGACGCGGCGGATCATCTTCGAGCAGGTCTGGGGCTATTATTTCGATCCGGGCGCCAACCTGATCAGCGTGCATATCGCCCGGCTGCGCAAAAAGATCGACCGGGCCGACCGCCCCTCGCCGATCCAGACGGTCAAGGGCGAGGGATATCTGTTCGATGCGGGGTGAGACGCGGCTGCGGCTGCGCGAGATCGTCGGGATCAGCACCTTTCGCCTGTCGATCGCGCTGGGCGGGGTCTTCGTCACCGGGCTGATCGTCATGCTGGGCGTCGTCTATATCGTGCTGGCGCGCGACATGACGGCGCGCAGCGACCATATCCTGCACGCCGCCGCCCGTCGCCTGGTGACGGTTCCCGCCGAGGACCTGCCCGATCGCATCCGGGCCGAGCTGAACCGCGACCAGAGCGGATTCAACTATCTCGCGCTGGTCGCACAGGACGGCAGCGTCGTGATCGGCAACCTTCACGATGGCCGCACGCCGCCGGTCAGCCGGGTGACCGATGTCGAGGCGACCAGCGAGCATGGCCCGCTGCGCCTGCTGGCGATCCGTACCCGCCGGGGCGAGACGCTGGTCGTCGGGCGGGACATCACGCTGCTGCGCGACCTGCGGCACACCCTGTTCGAGACGCTGGTCGTCAGTGGCCTGCTGACCCTGTTGTGCATCGCCGCCGTCGCGATCCCCTTTGGCCGCGCCCCGCTCCGCCGCGTTCGTGCGCTGCAAAGCGCCAGCCGCGAGATCGCGACAGGCAATTTCGCGGTGCGGATGCCCATCGCGGGGCGGCATGACGAGCTCGACCAGTTCGCCGCGACGATGAACGCCACCGTCGAGGAGATCGGCCGTGTCGTCGCCCAGGTAAAGGGCGTGACCGACGCGATCGCGCACGACCTGCGCACCCCACTCACCCGCGTGCGCACGACGCTGCACGGCCTGCGCCGGGAGGCGAGCGATCCGCATGCCGTCGCCGCCGGGCTGGACCGCGCCGCCGCCGACCTCGACCTCGTGCTCGAACGCTTTACCGCACTGCTGCGCATCTCCGAACTGGAGGCCAGCCAGCGACGAGCGGGCTTCCGCACGATTGACCTCGCGCTGCTCGCCCAGCGGGTGTGCGACCTGTACGAACCCCTCGCAGAGGACCGCGACATCACGCTCGTCGCCACCAGCCAGCCGCTGCGTATTGAGGGCGACGAGAAGCTGCTGTTCGAGGCGCTGAGCAATCTGATCGACAATGCGATCAAGTTCACGCCACCGGGCGGCACGGTCCAGGTGGCGGTCTTCGAGGACGGGGGCGCACCCGCGATCGAGGTCCGCGACAACGGGCCAGGCATCGCGCCCGACCAGCGAGAGGCGGTGCTGCGCCGCTTCCACCGCGGGGCCGACGCACAAGGACTGCCCGGCAGCGGCCTGGGCCTGAGCGTCGTCGTCGCCATCCTGCACCTCCACGGCTTTACGCTGTGCCTGGGTGATGCAGGGCCGGGTCTTGCCGCGCGGATCGTCATGGCACGCGCCTCCGGCCAATAGCGCCATGGCCGGCCGTGACGGCCGCTTGAGGTGAAATTCATTTAAGTCGCCATTTCGCACCCGCAGCGCGATGGGATGCGGGTCGACGGCGGCGCGTGGTCCCCTCCCCCCTTACCCGCGCGCCGTCGGCACCATTCGTGTCCGATACCGGGATGCCCATGCTTCAGCTCGTCAAGCTCGCCCTCGCCAAACCCTATACCTTCGTCGTTCTCGCGATCCTGATCGTGTTGGGCGGCGGCATCGCGGCGGTCGAGACGCCGACCGACATCTTTCCCGATATCCGCATCCCGGTGATCGCCGCGGTCTGGAGCTATCGCGGCCTGCCGCCGCGCGACATGTCGGGGCGCGTCGTCTATTATTACGAGCGCTCGCTGTCCGCGACCGTCAACGATATCGACCATATCGAGAGCCAGTCGCTGTCGGGCGTCGGCATCGTGAAAATCTTCTTCCGCCCCGGCGTCGACGTCCGCACCGCCACGGCGCAGGTGACGGCGGCGTCACAGACGGTGCTGAAGCAGATGCCGCCGGGCATCACCCCACCGCTGATCCTGAACTACAACGCCTCGACCGTGCCGATCCTGCAGCTCGCCTTGTCGGGCAAGGGACTGTCCGAGCAGAAGATCTACGACCTGGGCCAGAACATGATCCGCCCGGCGCTCGCCTCGGTGCAGGGCGCGGCGATCCCGTCGCCTTATGGCGGCAAGGAGCGGCAGATCCAGATCGACCTCGATCCCGCCGCGCTACAGGCGCACCGCCTGTCGGCCACCGACGTCGCCAATGCGCTGGCCCAGCAGAACCAGATCATCCCCGCCGGCACTGCCAAGATCGGCCAGTACGAATATAACCTTCGCCTGAACAACAGCCCCGATGCGATCGACGACCTGAACGCCCTGCCGATCAAGACGGTGGACGGCGCGACCGTGTTGATGCGCGACGTCGCCCATGTCCGCGATGGGTCGCCGCCGCAGCGTAACGAAGTACGCGTCGACGGCGCACGGTCGGTCCTGATGACCGTGCTGAAGAGCGGTTCGGCCTCGACCATCGCGATCGTCGATCAGGTCAAGGCGCTGATGCCCAAGCTTGCGGCCACCCTGCCCGCAGGCCTCTCGGTCAAGCTGCTGTCCGACCAGTCGGTATTCGTAAAGGCGGCCGTATCGGGCGTGATGCGCGAAGGGGCGATCGCGGCGGTGCTGACAAGCCTGATGATCCTGCTGTTCCTGGGCTCTTGGCGCTCGACCATCATCATCGCCGCGTCGATCCCGCTGGCGATCCTGGCCGCCATCGCCGGGCTGGCGCTCGCCGGGCAGACGCTGAACATCATGACGCTGGGTGGCCTGGCGCTGGCGGTCGGCATCCTGGTCGACGATGCGACGGTGACGATCGAGAATATCAACTGGCACCTGGAACAGGGCAAGCCCGTGCGCGATGCGATCCTGGACGGCGCGAAGCAGATCGTCGGCCCCGCCTTCGTCTCGCTGCTGTGCATCTGCATCGCCTTCCTGCCGATGTTCTTCCTGCCGGGCGTCGCGGGCTTCCTGTTCGCGCCGATGGCGCTGGCGGTCGTCTTCGCGATGATCGCCTCGTTCGTCCTGTCGCGCACGCTGGTGCCGACGATGGGCAATTACCTGCTGCGCGATCATGCCACCGAACACACGGCCGAGGTCATGATGACGCATGACGCCCAGGCGGGCCGCCCCGACACGCGCAATCCGCTGCGCCGGTTCCAGCATGGCTTCGAAATGCGGTTCGAGCGGGTGCGCAGCTATTACCTGACCGTCCTCGCCGCTGCGCTGGGCCGTCGCAGGGCCTTCGTCATCGGCTTCATGGGCGTCGTGCTCGTGTCGTTCGCGCTGGTACCGCTGCTCGGCCGCACCTTCTTCCCGACGGTCGATTCCGGCCAGATCAGCCTGCACGTCCGCGCGCCCGTCGGCACCCGGATCGAGGAGACCGCCGCGCTGTTCGACCATATCGAGGATCGCATCCGCGCCGTCATCCCGCCCGACCAGTTGGACACCATCGTCGACAATATCGGCCTACCGGTCAGCGGCATCAACCGCGCCTATTCCAACACCGGCGGTGTCGGTCCGCAGGACGGCGACATCCTCGTCACGCTGAAGGAAGGCCATGCGCCGACCCAGGGCTTCGTCAAATCCTTGCGCGAGACGCTGCCGGCGGCCTTCCCCGGATCATCCTTCGCCTTTCTGCCTGCCGATATCGTCAGCCAGATCCTGAACTTCGGTGCCCCCGCTCCCATCGATGTGCAGGTCGCGGGCGCCGACACCAAGGGCGGCGAGGCCTATGCCCGGATGCTGGTGGCCAAGCTGTCGCGCATTCCCGGACTGGCCGACGTTCGACTGCAGCAGGCGTCCAACTATCCCGAATATGCCGTCGATATCGATCGCGACCAGGCGAGCCGGGTCGGCATCACCGAGAACGACGTGACGCGCAGCCTGGCGGTCAATCTGTCGGGCAGCTCCCAGGTCGCACCGACCTTCTGGCTGAACCCCAAGAACGGCGTGTCCTATCCGATCGTCGTCCAGGCCCCGCAATATCGCGCCAGCACGGTCGAGCAGCTCGACAACCTGCCGATCACCGGCACGACGCCGGGCAGCTTCCAGATTCTGGGCGCGCTGGGCACGCTCCACCGCGAACCCAGTCCGGCGCTGGTGTCGCACTATGCCGTCCAGCCGGTGTTCGACGTGTTCGCCACCACGCAGGGCCGCGACCTGGGGGCCGTCGCGGCCGACATTCGCAAGGTGATCGACCAGACCAAGGGCCAGCTGCCCAAGGGATCGTCCGTCGCGATGCGTGGACAGGTGGAGACAATGAACACCGCCTTTGTCGGCCTGATCCTCGGTCTGGCGGGAGCCGTCGTGCTGATCTACCTGCTGATCGTCGTCAATTTCCAGAGCTGGATCGATCCGCTGGTGATCGTCAGCGCGCTGCCCGCCGCGCTGGCCGGGATCGTGTGGATGCTGTTTGCGACCCACACGCCGCTCAGCGTCCCCGCCCTGACCGGCGCGATCATGTGCATGGGCGTGGCGACCGCGAACAGCGTGCTGGTGGTCAGCTTCGCCCGCGAGCGGCTGGCGGCGTGCGGCAATGCGGTGCAGGCCGCGATGGAGGCCGGAGCCACCCGTTTCCGCCCGGTCCTGATGACCGCGCTGTCGATGATCATTGGCATGGCCCCGATGGCGCTCGCGTTCGGCGAGGGCGGCGAACAGAATGCACCGCTGGGCCGTGCGGTGATCGGCGGACTGATCTGCGCGACGATCGCGACGCTGGTCTTCGTGCCCGTCGTCTTCGCCATCGCGCACCGCAAATCCTCGGCACCCGCTGCCGACCCCCCATCCCATGACCTCCCGATCGGAGATGCGATCCATGCATGACGCAGCCCCCCTGCCCGCCGTGACGGCGGACACCCCCGCCCCTCGCGGCTTGAAGACCGCCGGGATCACCGCCGCCCTTTTCGCGATCGGCGTCGTCGGCTTCGGCATCGTGACCCGCGACCATGATGTGGCGCGCGCCGCCGCCTGGTCCGACGCCAACGCCATCCCGACTGTGCATCTGGTCCCGGTGAAGGGCGGCGCGGCGACCGACACGCTGGAGCTGCCCGCGACGCTGGCGGCGTGGAACGCCGCGCATCTCTATGCCCGCGTGCCCGGCTATGTGCAGAGCTGGTCGCAGGACATCGGCGCCCAAGTCCACGCCGGTCAGCCACTGGGCATCATCGAAACGCCCGAGTTGG
>MPMC02009402.1_pt1 | contig 11044 bp, 7 predicted proteins | sample 1617281 | NCBI WGS metagenome assembly MPMC02 (sample SAMN05944809, study PRJNA350692) | marine metagenome | biome: marine; feature: ODZ; material: water; isolation source: 100 m water sample filtered on 30 um supor filter | place: Pacific Ocean | collected 2012-04-09 | depth 100m m | reverse complement strand
GAAGGAAAGGGGATGCTGCAATAGCAGCGATTGTTGATTTAATAGACATGTTTGTATTTTAAGTGTCTCGCAAGTATAAAAAACCTGCGGATGATAGATCCCCCGACTAGGGATCTTTATTCATTCAACGCAGGGTACGATAATTTCGGGCCTTTGTCAATATTAAGTTGTGTGAAGTTGCCTTCACTCAAGTTATTTATAATAATACTACCTTATATGAAATAGGGCAACCCCCCTTGTGACAGTTCCTCAACTGGCACACTAGTTAAGATATATCATAAGACCATCAATGTCCACATTACCAGCAGTAGCTTGAAGTTCAAGATTTCCAGAAGTTGTTTTAATGGAAGCACCTGTCTTTGCTTCTACATCAACTTTACCAGCAGTTGATTTAATTTCTGTATTCACACCAGCAGTAGACTTGATATCCTTTGTGGCATTAAATTCAATATTCTGTTTTGCAGTTACTTTAACATCCATTGCAGTTGATGTCAACTCAACATTTTTAAGAGTAGATCCAATTTTAACCAAATCCTTTGCAGTTAAGTGGAATGAACCAGCACTACCAGCACCATTGACCCCCACATTCCACCCAAAAGTTCTGTTTTTGATAAGAGGCATACCAAGGGTCTGACCCATAATCTGAAGGTCACAGACACCTTTAATCCATGCCTTATAATCACCCATAACCTTACGACTAATACTTCCTGAACCAGCAACCACCTGAGTTGCACGAGGATCATATTGTCTTGTAGTATCTTCCTTTACAATTGACTCCTTCTGTGATGTAATCTCCTCATATTCTGCATCAGTAAATTTTCTAATATTTGCTGCATTCATGATAAGATCGCCAGTGTCTATAACAATCTGAGATCCTGCCTTAAGAGTAAGAGAATCAACTGCATCAATTACAATATCTCTTGCTCTAATATAATATTCTCCATGTGTTTCACTTTCAACATCACCATAATTTATTTCAGAATGTGCTAATTGACTAGCTCCAGCACCAGTCTCGTTATTTGATCCCTTTCCTTCAACAGCATTCTTATCATCACCAGTTCTTTCAACAACAGTTGGTCCAGTCTTAGTAATCTGACCACCTTTAGTGTTGATTAACATGCGTCCACCACATGCTTTACCTTTACCACCAGACCCAGAAAGAACTATAATATCACCATTTTGTTGAATATGCAATCCATGTCCTTGTAGTTTATCTACTAAAGCTGCTCCAGTTATATCAGTACTTAGAGTAATTCTTTCATTATTAATGAGAATACTATATTCAGTAACAACATTCTCTTCTGCTGTACTCCCATCAGTATTAGTATTAGTCTCATTAGAAGGAGATGGGTTTACTATCTCCTGCTTATTAATTTCTTCTGACTTTGTGTCTGCCATAATCTATCTCCTACGGACAATCAATGTAAGAACCAGTTCCAACCTTAGCAGAACCAATATTAACACGATCATCAGGATCTAAGCAAACGAATGAAGGAATAAACTTAGATCCATATCCACCACCACCAAGAATTTTAATTTCTGGGTACTCAGTAAATGTTGTAGATCTATCCCTAATCCTTACACTAATCACTTGACCATCTGTATTAATAACAGCATCAGCAACATCCTTACTACCATTAACAAATACAGTTGGTGCTGATTCATATTCCCGACCAGGTCTAATCATAGTAAAAGAATCAATAATACATTCCTTACCTGCTTTTGCTGGTATATTAATCTTATATCCAAATCCTGGATCAACTACTCTTATTTCCTTAGCGAATCCATTATTATCCAATAACACTTCTCCAGATGCTCCATACCCATTACCAGTAATAAAGACTGCTGGCGGTTCTGAGTAAGGATCTCCAGAAGAACTAATTGGAATAGTAATTATTCCACCACCAATATCCGTAATAATATCACCTGTTGTTGGAAGACGAAGTGGTTCTGGAACAGAAACTTCAAAAGAAAGATCATCCTTGGCTGCTATCTCTTCTTCACTTAAACCTGCAATATCAGATTCAATTAAAACACTTGCTGATGCACCTGTTCCTGGTATTGCAAATATCAAAGTCTCTTCATCCTCAGTAACACCATCCTTATTAATACCAACAATCACAACTGCTTGATTATTTTCTATAACAAAAGTTCCACTTAAATTATTACTTACAACATCACTTGGTGTAATCTTAGGTCCAAATAATCTATAAGTAAATGCTGTACTATTCGGAACATTAGTAGTTGTAATTGTATAGGTAACAAAATCTCCTTCTTTCACAGTAATTTTATCAGGAGTAACGTTATATGTCGGAAGAGTAGCATCTTCTACTGTACCTGTAGGAATTGTTACATTTCCAGTAAAAGGATCTTCATTTGGATTTGATACAGAATCATTTGGATTAGATGAAGTTGGAAGTCCTGTATCAGGATTTACCTCTGATGAAGTTCCAGCAGTAATAGTACTTTCTAAAATTACACATCTACCAACATTCTTTTTAAGTTGTGATGTTGCCATCTCACTACCTGGAGTATCAGGGAATATTCTCAAAAAGAAATCTTCTTGCCCTTCCTTCTCAGAATCTCCAAAGGTTCTAACTTGAACAGTCTTTGATTTTTCACCAGAAACAAATCCGACAATACCATTTTTCTTTTCAAAATCTGTTCCTTCTGTTGCTGTACCACTTCTAGTTCTAATACTAACACTAGAAATCATATCAGTTCTTCCTGTCCTGGTAATAGTAAATTCTGCTTGTTCTCCTTCAAGAACTCTTATATCATTAATAGAATAAAAAATCAATTTTGAAGGACTTTGAATACCACCAACAAAACTAGTAACAGTTGGTTCTATTGTAAGACCATCTTTAGTATCTTCACATGTATATTCATTCCAATCTTGACCAGTTCCCCAACCCTCTAGATCTGCTAATAGTCTATCCAAGAAATCTTCTCTCTTATCAGAACCACAATCAGTACATACTTTAGTAGTTTTTGAGCATTTCTGTCCTGGTCCTGTACATTCAATCCCAAGGAGTTTTAAAACATAATTAATGGCATCTCCTATCATATTCAATGGTGCTGCTATAGCACCAAGTATATCTTGAAGTGGTCCTAATATATCATTAAGTAAATCATTCATTAATGATTGAATCTTATTAAGAAGACCACCAACAAACTTATCAACCTGACAAGCAGTTGATTTGAATATATTAAACAAGAATCCAAAGATCATGTCCTCTAACCACTTAGCAAGACGATCACCAAGGTCTGCCATCTTACATCCAACCTTTGCAAGCATATCATTAAGGAATTTGGTTATAGGAGTAAGAACGTTACCATCTTCTGAAGGACGCAAAATAGCATCTGTAATCTTCTTTACTGCTTTCTTAATTTGTTTGATTACAAATCCTTTTATATTAGCAACAAAAGTTTTAACGATACGAATAGCTTTATTAACATAGGATCTTCCTACATCAACTGCATCCATCAACTCACCAGATAATTTTCCTACTAAGTAAGTTCCTAACTTTCCATCATTATTTTGAATTTCAGCTAGCATCTCACTAAAGAGAGTAGTAAAAGTACCACTTAAATTTGTCTCTTTGCCACATTTATCTGCCTTCTCTATACAAAAACTAATACCGCCAGGATTAGTTGCTGAATTAGGACTAAGTTTAGATGCTTGTAAATTTGTAAGGGAAGTTGATCTAGCAGGGCTATCACTTCTTTCTATTCCATCTTGAGCATGTCCCGCAGCAGTTGCTGGGACAGGACACATCTCTTTATCACCTGCTGGTTGATCAGCAGCCATCCTCTCTGGATCAATAAATGTTGTAAAAGAATTACAACCTTCTTCTGCTGTCTCCTTTTCAGAAGTCTTTGTGTTTGTAGAAGCAGCAGTCCTACCAACACTACCTATAATGCAAGGTTGTTGTTTATCATTATCCATGAAAAATCCAACAACCCAATCACCAGTACGAAGTTTTGGTGTTACAGAGAATCTAGCTCCTGGTCTATGAGGATTTGTCACGGGCATCATTGTGATAGCCCAAGGCAAATCATCATCCTTAACAACCTGACATGACTGTGGATGCAATCCAATAATTCTCACCTTACATCTACCAGATCCTTTAGGATCCTTTCTACTATCTTTTTCAATCTGCCCTATCCACCAGTTAAAGCCATCGGCTCCAATCTGGTTCACTGGGTATAAAGATTGTAAAGAAGAATCAATCATCGTATATTAAACATTCGGGTTCGTCTGGGTGTTGATCACAAAAGAGTTCAATGCAGTTAGGATCGTGATGATCTCCTGCTACGATCTCGTCATGATGATGCTCTTCATATTCAATTAAATCGTGGAGCTCTTCCTCAACATGTCGCCTAGTTTGAGGGTTTGTTTGAGGATCATCTAAGATCTCTTTGTCTTTAGCAATGTGCTGTTCTATACTTTCCATATAAGTTTACCTTAAGTAACAACGTTAGATTCGGTATCTTTTATACCGTAAGAGTCTCTAATCAACTCTAGCACAGTATATACACTTTTACCAGGTATGTTGAACTGATGATTAAGGTTTTTAATCAAATATGTGCCACTATGTGTAGGATCCCACACAGGTCTCATCTCATCATCAGGTTTTTGGTTAGGTATTCTAACTTCAACCTTATCACCTGCACATAATTCTAAATGGCCTGTCAAAGAAATACTCAACTCCTGATTAAACAAAATGCCTAATCGTGCAATACCTTGTGTAAGATATTGTTTCTGCCAATCTGGATAACTATTATCTCCATCACCTCCATGTTTATCTTCATTAGAAGCAACTTTTGATCCCATATAATGAGTTTCATGATTCACAATACTAGACATAACCCTAGAAGGATAATTGGAAAGATCCTTTTGTCCTTTAGGTAAATCTGTCTGGCTACCCATATGAGCCATATTGTTCCACATAGTACCTAATGAGTATAGTTGCTCCTCATATTCACCAGTATTTATGTTGAGAAAACAACATATAGATGAGTAAGCACCTTCTCTCATCTTCTTCATTAGGTTAAGTTCACTACCAAAATTAATTTCTTGAATCCTCTTTCTAGTTTCATCTCCTTCAGCAGTTGATGCACGTTGAAGAAAGAAAGGATCTTCCAAATTAACTGATGGTTTACCATTAAACTCTTCATCAGAAGAAGTTAAACTATCAATTGATCTAAAAACATGACCCTTTCTGGTCTGGAAGAATAGATATCCAGCAGTACCTGTTGCTTTCTCTGCTGCTTCTTGATTTATATCAGTCTGTGTTTTAACTCCACCACTAGAATCACCTGTCCCAGTTTTACTAGAAGAACTACCAGAAGCACCTATCTTACCAGTTCTCTCAGAAACTGTCTTTGATTGTAATGATCTAATCAATGCAAATGGAGTCTTCTTTGTTGGTAATATTTTTATACTTGTTGCCGACTTCTCTGCATCAATCTTTCCTTCAGGTATATTCAATTTCGTACTCAACAACTCTGTGACTTGAGCAGATGTATTTCCTTTAATTATGGTATTAACACGAATTCCTTCATTCCTCAATCCTTCCTCAGAAATAAGGCCTAAAGTATATGTGTTTCTCCTTTCTCTTACCATCCTATTTGTAATTGACCACACACGAAATGCATATGAGTATGTCTCACCAAGAACATCCTCAAACTCCATAACAACCTTTTCAAAACCTTGGATAGGCATAGATGAAACAAGATTCTCTTGGTTATCAACTACCGTCATAGTAGCACCATATGCTGGCCAGAAGATATCCTCATGGTACTGGATAGTCACCGCCATACCAATAAGGTTTGCATAAGGTGTGCTTTCATCGTTTATTTTGTATAATGCAATCTGCTTACATTCACAAGAAGATGCATATATTCTTTCTTCTTCTGCCATTCTTATACTAAAGGAGGATATATCATATCAAGAGCACAATCACCTTTATTTGAAATATGTTCCAATTCCATAGGTGGTGGAGTAGTTTGTGCATCCGCACTATTTATTACTATAGGATCAACCTTCGTAACACGTGTAAGCATCCTATTAAACTCTCTTTCCTTAGAGTTAAGTTGAACAATAGCAGTCTTGTTAGAAGGTGGAGAACTCATTGCTGCTACCGATTTAGAATTTTGTTGAGACCTTGTTGGTATCACACCACCCTTTTCAAATGACATCTTAGAGGATAAATTTAAATCTCCACCTGGAGTAACTTCATTACCACGAATACCATCTGTTGCAAAGTTATCAAGTGGTGTAATCTGAATACCACTATTAACCTTTTTAACATGTTCCTTTCCATGTGCATTAATAATAGTACCACCAATATTCATGGGATATCCTGTCTTAGGACCATTAATAACAGCACCCTTCTCTGCATTCACTACCTTTGATATTGCAGAAGATGTAAGATCACCAGATGAAGTTTTAACAATACCACCTTTTTCAGCATCCTTCTTAGAAAAGAGACCCTTAACCCAATTTACTGTATTACCAAGAGCATTAAAGACTCCTTGGAATGGACCTTCTTTAATTGCATCTCCAGCAGCAGTAGAAGCTGATCTCTTAGCTGCATCTGCTGCTGATCCAACTTGCCCTGCTACATTATTAGCAATAGAATTCTTAACACCGAACATTCCTGCTATCGGTGATGCAATCTTCTTAATACCAGTCTCAACACCTTTCTCACCAGCAAGACCATCCATCTGTCCCATTGATTTGCCCAATACACCTAATGTCATAGCACCAGATGCTTGCACAGGTAATACAGCAGCCTTTGCTAACTTGTCTGTCTCTTTCTTAATCTCAGGAATATTAGCAAGACCCTGTACTCTACCAGTTTTCACTGGTGCTGATTTTGGAAGGCCTCCAGTCTTAGAAGCAGCACCCGTTTGTCCTCTAGTAAAGAAGTTGTTTATTGGTGCAATATTACCAGAAGTATTAGCCTTATAACCTGTATCTGGACCATCAAATGTCTTACCAGTTAATAGATCCTGTTCCTTACCATGAAGAATAGTATTAAATCCACCTCTTTCCTTCTCTCGTGCTGGTGGCAGCATCAATTGTTGTTTTTCTCCTGCTATTGCAGCAGCATCTTCTAAATCATTCTCTTTCTTTACAATATCACTATCTTCTTCCCATTCAGTACTTCTATCAGTATTAGACTTCTCTGTTTTAGTTAAATCTTGTTTACTAATTTCAGCCGCAGTTTCATCAACTTCCTCTTGATCCTCTTGCTTCCGAAGAAGAGCATTCTGTCCTCTTATCTCAGCAATGATAGCATCTAACTTATCTTCTAAAGTACTACCAACATCTTCCAATTGTTGCTGAGTGGCAGTAAGACCATCTCTAGCAACTATAACCCCTTGATCAATACCATCTGTCTTGGTATTCATAGAGTTCATACTAGCACTCAATGACTCTCCAACTGCTACTACAAACTTACCTAATTTCTCATCATGAACTGTAATACCACCCGATCTTCCTCTTCCAGGTGTGACATTAATCATCTTACCAAGAATAGTATCGTTTGGTACGATTGAAGGGTTTATACCTCCACCTCCACCAGAACCACCTCCTCCAGAAGGGCCTCCACGATAAGGTACTATAGAACTATTAGCATTTATTGGACTTGATTGACCATACAAAGCATTACTACGCTGACCTCTAGCAATATAAGAAGGATTACTCCTACTTACATTTGGCATATTATGTTGAAACGGTCTAGGAAGGAATTGAGTAAAAGCAGCACCTAAACCATGACCCATAAACTCACCCCTACGAAGCATAGGATCAACACCATAATGATTGGCAACATCCATTGCATCCTTCTTGCCCTCATGAGCAAGAGTATTTGCTTCTATAAGTCTTTTTGCTATGGATGTTGTAAGGTCACCAGAATAGGTTTTTTGAAGTCCTGCCATCTTATGCTGCTCCTAATGACATGAAACGATATTGCTGCACAAAATCATTCATATTAGAGGATTTCTTAATTATAACCACTGGGCTAGTAGCAATATTATTATTAGTTAGGTAAACTATGGGTTGAGGTGGTTCTTGATCCTCAATTTCATCTACAACAGAACTACTCTCTTGAACCTGATGTGATTTCATAGCAACATCAGTTGATGGTGATAATGATGATTGTAAATTACCCTGAGGTATAGCACTACCTGGAGTATTCGTCTCACGCTGCAACATTTGATTATACAATTCCAACGCTTCTGGAACAGTTATCTTACCCTTAGGAACACTAAGTCCTTCCCACCCACCTATTGATCCTGCAATTGCCAAAGATGCGGGATCCATAGGTTTATCTGTATCAATACCAAGTTTTTGAGCCCATGCTAAAGCTAACAAATGCTGAGTAGTAGGAGTGAAAAGAGTGTCTTTAGATATATTTCCATGTTGAGCAGCAGATAGCATTGTGTCTGGATGAAATTGATATGCACCAGCAGCATGAGATGATGCACCATATGTAACTTCTCTTCCACCAAATCTTGCAGGAAGATTACCTTTACCAATTTCTCTACCATATGCCATAGCATAAACTTCCTGAATAGTCATTTGAGTCAATTCAGGAACTACTTCAGTACCAACCAATCTATTAAATTTATCAGGACCACCCGCTTCAACAGCATTAATTGCTCCTAACCATGCTCTTGCTTCAGGACTAAGATGTGATAAACCTTCTGCTCCTTTATTGAATGAAGGAACAGCAGGTGTTTCAGATTTAACATTATTTTCCTCTTTTTTAGCAAAAGGATTTCTAAGATTCATCCATTTTGGACCAATAAACCCATCACCTTTTTCACTACCTATCTTATCTCTAACCCAATTTGCAGCACCTGAATTATTAATCGCTTCAGCCCCGTTAGAAACAAATGCTTTAATCTTTTCTACATTTGCATTTGTTCCTTCTTTTATCCAATCCCAAGCTTGTCCTGCTTTCTCCTTTGTCCAATCCCAAGCACCACCAATTTTCTCCTTTGTAAAATCAAGACCCTTCTGGAACCAATTCTTATCACCACCACCGCCAACACTAGGAAGTTTTGGTAATGAAACTGGTGGTATTTTTGCCACTGTAGGTTCAACTGATGGTAAAGATACTTTCTTACCACCTCTTCCTATGTTAATTCCTGTTGGAGGTTGCATTCTAGCAATCTCAACACCATCCAATCCAGCAGCCTTAATCTGTCCCTTGACTTCTGGCAAGGTTCCAGCAGATGCTGCAATTGGAATCATAGATGAAAGTAATAATGAACTCGCTTGCTTAAACATTCCCATAACATCAGTTCCAGATCCAATTTCTCTTTCAGGTACAACAGGTGTCTTAGGTTGCATCTCCTTATTAATGTCATGTGCTGCTAATGCAACATCAAGACCAACAGATACACCTGTTCCAATTCCTGGGAAAATAGATGCAATACCAGATGCAAATTCAAGGCCTGCTGCTCCATATTCCTTATTCATCAACCTCTGAATAGCAAATCCAGTTCCTAAAACAGCACCCAATATAGGAATCTTTTTTGCTACAGATTTTGCAGCAGTTTTGCTACCTACTTTAGTAGCAGCCTTTACTCCCAGCTTAGAAGTAAGTTTCCTACCTATACCACTAGTTGCAAATCTTTGAGCTGCTTTCCTCATTAAATTTTTAGGACGGACTTTGCTTAACTGTCTGGTTATTGGACGCAAAAACCGTTTTCCCTTCATCCTAAGAAGTCTCGCACCTGCTCTCAAACGTCTAGGAATTATTCTTCTCCTAAGAAATTTTGCAGTCTTTCTAATTATTTTTCCAGCAAAGTGCTTAGCCAAAAAACCAAGAGGACTACGACCACCACCACTACCCTTATTGAATGCTACTGGAACAATATCACCACTACCAGAAGTACCACCTCCACCAGTTACACCATCCTTAATTTCCTCTTCACCTGCACCACGAGCACGAAGGAGACCTAACATAATGTCAAATTTCGCTTCAAGCATCGCATTCTGATCACCAATCAATTTGTTGGTATCAGCAAGTCCTGTCCCAATAGCAGTTACCTTACCAGATATTTTTTTTACTTCTTTATCCAGTTGTTCTACCTTGACATGTACTGGTATTATAGCATCTTTTACAACTATCGCACTACTTTTACTCTGTACCTTAACAGCATCAGGATCCTCTGTTCTTAAATTCCTCGCTGCTTGTTTAACTTTAGGAGAGGCCTCCTTAAGTTTTTCCTCTTCCTCATAATTATTAATGGCTTTCAAAATCTCACCAGCAATATGCTGAGTTAAATCTCCTGACCATGTTTTAGTTAGTCCTGCCACTAGTGTTTTGCCTGTTCTTGTTTCTGTTTAAGTTCTTCAAGGTATTGGACTAAGAATGTTGTATAAACTTCCTTCTCCCAAGGCATCATATCTTCAATTTCACTCAAATTATATTTATGGTACTGCATCAGAGCAAAATTAATTCTATAGTAACTCTCCAGACTGTTCTGGAAGAGTGCTATGCGAAAAAACTCTGTAGCCCCTCAATGGTGTACTCTGATTCCTTCCCTGTTTCGGGATTTTTCACTTTAAATGTGTGAGTTAACTTAGGTGCAGTAGCATAGAATTGTTGGATTTTCTCAAATTGCTTAGTAGTCAAACCATCAACAAATTCACGGAATTCCTTCTTTGTAGTTGTTGTTTTATCATATACCTCTTCAGCATCAAAAATTTGATCTATAGAATCTGCAATAAATCCATAAACCTCTTCAGTCTTCATCTCTTTCTGTAAGAACTCCCTATCAACGAATTCCTTCATACTAGGATATTTCATCACAATACCAGTAGTTTTATCAAACATAACTTTGGTACTATGACCCTTTTCCTTCTTAACATTAACCTCGTTAATATTAATTGCTGCTTCTACTGTCGTCTTATTATCATCAAGACAAGTAACAGTCAAATTAATGACTTCTCCTATAGATGCTGCTCTAATCTTCAAAAACAGATATTCCAAATCAAAGCTAGGAAGTGTATCTACCT
>MPMC02182320.1_pt1 | contig 11121 bp, 8 predicted proteins | sample 1617281 | NCBI WGS metagenome assembly MPMC02 (sample SAMN05944809, study PRJNA350692) | marine metagenome | biome: marine; feature: ODZ; material: water; isolation source: 100 m water sample filtered on 30 um supor filter | place: Pacific Ocean | collected 2012-04-09 | depth 100m m | reverse complement strand
GAGGATGAAACGGCCGACAAGGACGCCTAAGGTGTTTCTTCGGTGGTGATGGCAGGATTCGCCAATACCGAATGGTGCGGTGCGATCGATGGCGAAAGTTTCCGTACGGTAATATCATCGACCCAGACATCACCGGAACCTTGTAGGGATATAAAGATCTTCAAAGGTTCGTTCTTCGCAGCTTGGCGGTAGACGGTAACAGGTTCCCAGGTGGATGTATTCTTTCTCCGCGTCGCGAGATCGGGTCCTCCGATCGAATCATAAAAGAGAAGTTGGTTCTCGCTCTCTCTGTCCAACCCCTCTGTCCGCACCCAGAGGCGGATTTCATAAAAGTGTCCCACGACAATCGGTATCTGGGGACTTTGAACCGTCAGTAAACGATTGCCTGACAATGCGGAGTTTTCAGACGGCCCCCTCGCATGGATCTGCATGCACCCACGCCCGCCATGGGGCTGGGTTTCGCTGATCGTGGCATGGTTTGTTCCCTTCTGGCCCTCTGACAACAGGGTCTGCCAAGGGGCCGAGAGCAATTCCTGGGGAAGTTCCATCTTGCCACTGGGCAGGAGATTTTCACCCAGACGAGCGTGGGCGGCAACCTGGGGCCAATTGTAGGCTGCTGGCAATGTCTCAAAACTCGTGAGACTGGCAAGACGGGTTGGCGGGCCAAATAGCTCAACAGCATCTTTCCAAAGTCTTCGTTGTGCTGTGCCGATCCGCCCAAAAGCACGACAGTCTAATTGATACGCGTGACGATAGTCTTTGGCGCGACGCGCTTCGCTTGCTTGTCGCTTCAGATCTTTGGCCTGAGCAATATGGTGGGCAACCGCACTAGTTTGCACCAACGGCCGGAGTTGTCGATTTATTTTGGTTAACGATTCCAGTTCTGCTAAAACGATCTCTGAAAACAACGTTCTGGCCCGGTTTTGAACTGTCGCTAACTGACGGGCGGTTCGACGGATGGTTGTTCGGTCCGTTGAGAGGAGCAGAAGAGTCATGGGATCGAGGCGCGGTAACGTGATACGGGTGCCACCGGCGATTCGCTGCTGCGAGGCAGTTGTGAGCCCCAAAGGGCTGAGTGCAAAAGCACGTACCGTGTCGGGAATGCCCGGAATGACGAAAGTAACGGGTTGTTTCGGCGCTGGTATGCCAACATATTGACTTCCGCCCGCTCGGATGGTTGGCAGAATAAGATGAACGCGATCGATCTGGATCGCGGTAGCAACCACACTACTAGGATGGCAACGTACGGGTGTTTTGATCTGATTGGCGGCGAGCAGTGGATGAATGAGGTTCAGTTCAAGATTGATCAACTCCAGGGATGCCGCTCGCCGTTTTGCCTCGGGTGCCGTTCCATTCAAGGGTGAATCGGAAAGGAAAACCAGTCCGCGGACCCCAGCTATTAACGATTCCATGACAAGGCAGCGCAATTCGGTATACGAAAGATCTCCCCGGGGTGGAGAAGTGGGTTCGGATTTTAGTTTTTCAGTTGGCGTTATTTCACCGGGCGATCGGGACCGCTGCGTTTTGACGGTATTCCAATACACTTTCCGCTTGCTGCGGTTGTCGACATGTGTTTCTAGCCAAGCGGCATAGTCCTCCATTTCCAGACTCGTGCCGATAGGACATTTTTTCAGGAGGGTGATGTCAAAAGGCGCGAGTGGACCTTTTTGATCAGCATGTCCAACGGTTGGTTTCCACTTGTGAAAACGATCAACTGGCCTTCCGGCAATATCTTTGGTTTTCTGCTTGCTAGAATCTGAACCGTCGTACCAAGCAAGTACTCGATCCGTTTCTAAAGACCTGCCGGTTGTGGCCTCTGTGGCGTTGCTGCTTTCAGATCGAAGTGGTGGACACAGAAGCCAGAGATTATTTTTTTTGGCCTCCAATATTTGATCGGCTGTGGGGGGCTGGGGCAACCAGATTGTGTTGAATCCTTTGCTTTTGAGATATGCAAAGGGTTCCCCCTGGTACTGCACGATCAGTGGGAAAAAAGGCTTGCCGGCGAGGGTGAGTTGCGAATCCCGAAGCTCTACCAAGGACCCTTGGGAAGGTCGGGTTTGTTTCTTGCGATCCGTTTGTCCTCTGGCGGTAGCGACTGGATCAATTCGATCACCAACAAAGCCCTCAATTTCCAAATCGTCGACCCACACATCAGTGACTCCGGGCCCTCCATAGACATTGATCAGAATGCGATCAATATAGGCTTCGCGGTGATCGACTTTTTTGCCATCTCCGCTACGCATGATGCGGGCTTGGCGCATGACTCGCTGTGAGATGTTGTCCAAAGAAATTTGTTGCCAACGGCCCACATTCTGGTACTGTTCGCCGTACACCCGTAGGGTCATGGGTTTGCCGGTTTTAAGATCTTGCGTTCGTGGCAGGACCACGCGAGCCGCCAGTTGCAGGCCGGGATGGTTCGAGCGAAGCCATACAGAAAGTGCTAATTCATCAATAACCTGTGCCCGCCCGATGTCAGAGGTGGCATACACATACGAACCGCCATGGCCAAAAATACGGATCGATTCGGACCATGATCCGCTATGTACTGGCGAGCGTACGCGCTGGTGTGAGAGAACTTGAAAAGTGGTATTGGCAGGACCTAATTGCCAGCACGTTTGTGGCCCCTCAAAATCTTCGAAAAGGACTGTTTCACCGTTGAGAGGCGAAGCAAACAGACACCAACCGACTATCAGAAAATATAAAACTGAAGCTGTCCGGCATGCGGCCGGGCGGCGATTTGTGGCATGAGACCGAAAAAGTTCAGGTTTGATGCAAGATAACGACATACACGTTTAACAAAGGCTTAACGATGTGGTAAAAAAACCACGCGCGCAGCAGCACCGCTTTTGTGTGCGTAAGCGGGCCTTGTAGCAGGATTTGCGTCGAATTTCCAGTGTAATTTCCAGTCGGTTGGCCGGGAGCCACAAAATTATTCAAAGATGACAAAATGCTTGCCAAGATTGGGCTTAGAGCGTTAGGATGGAGCATGCGTTGGTTCTGCTGGCACGGAGTGTGCGAATAAGGCAGTCGCAATACTGCAAACCTGGAGAAAAACTTAACATGAGTGAAGCACAGTCCCTAATCGCTGAAAAGGTTGAAGAGTTACCCGCTGATCTTCGCAATGTAATGGCCGCCGTCGCATCGTTGCCAGAGCCGTATCGTCTCCAACTTGAGCCCATGATCAAGCGCGTAGCCAACAGCACCAAACGCCGTCGCCGAATCTTATCTCTTGTTCAAGATGCCTTGAGTCAACTACGTCTCGACATGAAATACCTGATGTTTGATCTTGAGGCAACGCGACGTGAACGAGACGAATATCGCGAGCAATTGGAAGAAAAATTCTAGGCCGCGCTTTAGCAGGGCTGTTAAAATTCCCTAGAGAGTCTCTGCGCTGCCGGAATTATGATGGTCTACCGTTTTTCAATGAAATTCGGAGACGTACATTCCAGGGTAAAACATTGCGTAGCGACAGTTGCCCCTATGCTCGGTTTGGCCAGGGCGAGTAGGGTGGTCTGATCGGGTCAACTCGAAAACATTTAGGAAAAATCGTCAAGGCTGGTGTATCGCTCACCGGCTTGTGGAGGAAGATTCTGGGTTTTCCCGGTGAAAAATGTAGGTTGAGGGCATCGGGCCCGCACGTACATTGCCTGCCCTTGGAAGGTTGCATACTATGGAGTCATGCTATGGCGGCTGGAAAAAGCGGTAAAAATGCTTTTGATAGTCGTTGTTCGGATAGCTGTGGATTCTTTGGGATTGAGTACGCTTAGAAGTGGTGTGAACAATGACTTCTTTCTCAGCAGAACAACTTGCGCAAGCCGCTTTTGATCTCAAGCTGATCGACGATCGTCAGCTCCGAGATGTCTGGTCGTTCCTCGGTAGTCGTAATGTATCGGTAGAAGAGTTTTCCGAGATTCTTCTGCGTCGGGAACTACTCACCGGATACCAATTAAATCGTTTACAACGCGGCGAAAAAAAAGGCTTCTTCTTTGGCAGCTATAAAATCCTGTACCTGGTAGGTCGCGGTTCGTTTGCTCGGGTTTATCGTGCAGTGCATACAGTGACTGGCGAAGTTGTGGCCTTGAAGGTTGTCAGACGCAAAGTTGCCGCGAACCCACAGAAGGTCGAAGATTTCTATCATGAAGGTGAAGTCGGACTGACATTACGCCACCCCAACATTGTCGCTGTTCAAGAAATTGCACAACATGAAAAATCTCATTTTCTTGTAATGGAGTTTGTTGAGGGAAGAAATCTTCGAGAATTCATCAAAATCCGAAAGCAGTGTGCGCCGGACGAAGCAATCCATCTGATCAAAGACGTGACAGCGGCGCTCGATTATGCGTTGCGGAAGGGTGTTACCCATCGCGATATCAAGCTGAGCAACGTGCTGGTCTCAGGTCGTGGTACGGCAAAACTTGTGGACTTTGGCCTTGCGGGCGCTTTCGATGTCGACGAGGCGATTACCCATCACACAAATCCTCGTACGATCGATTATGCGGCACTGGAGCGTTCGACCCGTGTTCGACGTAATGATCCCCGTAGCGACATCTATTTTACGGGTTGTATGCTTTACCATCTTTTAACTGGCCAATCGCCATTGCCAGAAACAAAAAATCGTGTGAATCGATTGACAAAATCGCGATTTGTAAAAGTGGTTCCAATCGAAAAAGTGCTCCCGGAGTTACCCCATCCTTTGATGGCCGTTGTAAAAAAAGCGATGGAAATTGATCCGGATAGGCGATATCAATCACCCAAGGAATTACTCATCGATCTGGAGATAGCACAACGTACTCTGAGTGAGCCAGATCCGATGCAATTGCTGCAGCAAGATGACGATACTGTTATTGAAGATGAGGAATCTCGTGCATCACGACGAAACAAGCCGCGACGTTCGGTGATGCTTGTTGAAGCAGATTCGAAAATGCAGAATGTGTTGCGGCAACATCTGAAGAGTCGTGGATTTCGCGTTCTCATGACCGGTGATCCGCAACGTGCAATGGATCGTTTCCACGAAGCTCATCCTCCGGCCCAATGTCTCATCTTCAGTACCGTCGAAGTTGGCGAATCGGCAGTAGAGGCTTACGAGCAGTTCATTGGAAATCCAGCTACCATTGGAATCCCTGCAATACTGCTGCTTGGCAAAGAGCATCAAAAATGGGCCAACCGGACAGACGGGAGAGATCATCACGTTATTTTGCAGATGCCAATCACCCTCGGTCACTTCCGAGAGGTGTTGGACCGCTTAGTGCCCCACGCTCTCGTCTAGCGTTGTCGTGCAATTATTTCAGTAGTGCCACCGTTTTTTTCAGTGTGTCATCTTTTTCAGTGTGTCAGCGTGCGGATTCCTTCTAAGGCTTTTCGGTATTCGGCTTTTCGATATTCATGGCATCCATGAGTAGCTGAATGTCTTCCCAAGTGCTCTTTTTTGCAGGTGGATTGCGAAGCAAGTAAGCAGGGTGGTAGGTACAAACTACGCGGATTCCCAGATAGTCGTGAAACGTGCCTCGTAGTTTACCGATAGGTGTTGTGGTATTGAGTAGGTTGTGGGCAGCGACGGCACCAAGACAACAGATAAACTCGGGTGCGATGATTGCCAATTGGCGATCCAAAAATGTCCGGCAGTTGTCCGACTCTTCAGGATGCGGATTGCGGTTGCCGGGAGGACGGCACTTAAGGATGTTGAATATGTAGACATCCGAACGACTGATCCCCATTCCTTTCTCGAGAATATCAGTCAACAGCTTTCCGGCGCGGCCAACAAATGGTTTTCCTTGGCGGTCCTCTTCGGCCCCCGGTGCTTCTCCGAGAAAACAGAGTCGAGCATGGGGATTGCCGACACCAAAGACGGTTTGGTTTCGGCTTGTTGCTAGTTCCTGACAGCGATCACACGCAGCAACCTCCTTTGCAAGGATTGTTAGATCTCCATCTGGATCGTTTGGTTGAGAGGCCCGTTCTGCATTGGAATCCGCTGCAATAGGTGGTTGCGGACTTGCGTGTCCAAGATGTGTGACACCGGCCCGCTGAAGATCTTCCAGTTTTTGGAGCAGGCTTTGACGGAGATTTGTTTCGGGTGTTTGCCGATTCATGAGACGGTTCTCAGGGATTGTTTGAGGATTTCATAAGTATAGGGGGTATAGTGGAAATGTGGCCAGTGGTTGCCGGTGGATATGGTATTTGTCTTTCGTTATTATTTGTGATATCGAATTTGTTTCGAATGGGAATCTCGGTTCGTATTCGTTTTGGGGTGCTTGACTCGGCTTTTCTTTCAGATCGACTGTCGCAGCTTTTTCTGCTGGTACCATTGTCGAGTGCATCTTAGTTTGGACAATTTGTGAGATTCTTGGGCCGGGCTCTCTAGTAACGCCCGGTGGCTAGCGTTTGCCTCATCGAGTTGAAAATTATGGGCCTTCCACAAATTGCAATTGTCGGTCGTCCGAATGTTGGTAAGTCCAGCATTTTCAATTGGCTTGCGAAGAAGCGCTTGGCGATTGTTGATGGCACTGCCGGGGTAACACGCGATCGCATGTCGTATTTGATGTGCCACGCAGGCGTCTATTTTGAATTGGTCGATACTGGAGGCATGGGGATTGATGATGTGGACAATCTGACGGATCAGATTGATGAACAGATTCAGGCGGCGATCGATTCAGCCAAACTTATTTTATTTGTAGTCGATACTGGGACAGGGATTATGCCACTCGATGAAGAGGTGGCCCGGCGTCTGCGGTACGTTGATACGCCTGTAATTTGCGTTGCTAATAAAACGGATAGTGAGTCTCTCGATCCACAGGCAGATGAGTTTTATAAATTAGGGCGAGGCAAACTAATTTGTACGAGTGTTTTGCAAAATCGTGGACGCAATAAATTACTCGAAATGATCACGGATCGTTTGCCCGAATCGGACCAAGAGGAAGAACCTAAAGACGATGTCGAAAATCCCAAAATTGCCATCGTGGGGCGGCGCAATGTGGGTAAAAGTACTTTCATTAATACGCTGGCAGGAGCGGAGCGGATGATTGTGAGCGAGGTTCCGGGAACCACTAGAGACAGCGTAGATGTGCAGTTTGAATTGGATGGAAAAACCTTCACTGCGATCGATACACCAGGTTTGCGCCGCACGAAGAGCATCAAGGCAGATATTGATTTTTATGGAGTCCATCGAGCGCAACGAAGTATCCGGCGAGCGGATGTGGTGCTCGTGTTTTTTGATCCCAGTCAGCGGATCAGCAAAGTGGACAAGCAACTTTGCGACTATGTCGCCGAACATTACAAGCCCTGTATCTTCGTGGTCAATAAATGGGATCTGAATGCAGGGACGATGCCCACAGAGAAATGGGTGAGGTATCTGCAGGATACTTTTCGCACCATGTCATACGTACCCATCGCTTTTATTACCGGTCGTACGGGAAAAAACGTCAAAGCACTCTTGAATCATGCACAAATGTTATTTAAACAGGCGAATTCACGAGTCGCGACCTCAACCCTCAATCAAATTGTACAAAGTGCGTTAGAGTACAACCCCCCGCCACTGGATCACCATCATCAGTCAAAAATATATTACGCTACCCAGGTAAGTACTCAGCCGCCTACAGTAGTTATGTTTTGTAAGAATCCAAAGTCCTTTTCATCAACCTATCGCCGCTACTTGCTGCGGGCAATGCGTGATAATTTAGAATGTGAAGAGGTTCCCATTAAGCTGTACCTCCGCCGCCGGGATAGGGAGGACCGCCGCGACGAAATTAAAACATCAACGAGAGAAGCGGTCGGTAAGAAAAAGCTTTTAGATGTTGATTGGAAAGATACATGATTGTTGGTCTACCTTGCGAAGTCAAAAAGGACGAGTATCGAGTCGCGTTGCTTCCTGTTGGCGTTGAAGAATTAACCCGTGCTGGACATCAGGTGGTGATGGAAGCTGGATCGGGAATCGGTTCCGGCCTGGATGACAGTGAGTACGTGAAGCAGGGTGCTGAAATAGTTGCCGATGCGGCAACAGTGTTTGACCGGGCAGAGATGATTGTCAAGGTCAAGGAACCACTCCGGGAAGAGTGGCCAATGTTGCGCAAGGACCAGCTAATATTTACTTATTTTCATTTTGCTGCCGATCGAGAACTTACCGATGCGGTGATTGCGTCAGGATGTGTTGCGATCGCTTATGAGACGCTCACGGACGATGCAGGAAATTTACCACTCCTTACCCCGATGAGCGAAGTCGCTGGTCGCATGAGTGTCCAAGAGGGCGCCAAATATCTGGAGCGCCCACAGATGGGTCGGGGCATCCTCCTAGGTGGTGTTCCTGGCGTTGCCCCCGCACATGTTGCGATTTTGGGTGGGGGCGTAGTGGGTACCGGGGCTGCCAAAATCGCTGCCGGTTTTGGTGCAAATGTAAATATCCTGGATATCAATATGGATCGGCTGCGCTATCTCGATGATATCATGCCGGCGAACGTCAATGTGCTTTTTAGTGACCGACACACAATCCGAGAACAATTGCAATGTGCGGACCTGATCATCGGAGCAGTGCTCATCCCGGGCGCTAAGGCGCCCTGTCTGATCGAAAGAGAACATCTCCGTTTGATGAAATCGGGAAGTGTGTTGATCGACGTAGCCATTGATCAGGGAGGATGTGTTGCGACAAGTCGCCCTACCAGCCATAGCGAACCGACATACATGGTTGATAACGTGCTGCACTACTGTGTCACAAATATGCCCGGAGCGGTGGGGCGCACCAGTACTTTTGCGCTGTGTAACGTGACATTGCCATGGGTTCTGCAACTGGCACAAATGGGGATGCCTTCAGGTGCAGAACAGTGTCCAGCGCTTGCCAGCGCGGTCAATATCTGTTGCGGAGCGGTGACCAATCGAGCCGTGGCCGATACCTTTGGGTTGCCTTTTGACAACCGTTTTGTCTCTTGACGATTTAAGACCCATGTGACGGGCCCAAACGTCACCCCTCGAAGTTTGTCGGGCCAATATTCTTCAACAATTGCTCTTTCAGATGCGCAAAATAGCTTCTGAAAAGGAGTTTCGCCGGGCAGAAAGTGATAGCGGTCCCAGAAGAGGGTACGCAAATGTCCAGACAGAATCCCCAGATAATTGGTCTATGCCCGGCTAGGGGGGAATCCTACAATCCTCAGGCCGAATTTTGCACCGGAAGTTAGCCTACAAGGAGCTTTCCATGCGTTCGATTGCTGTCATCAATCAGAAGGGTGGTGTTGGAAAAACAACCACCACAGTCAACATTGCAGCCGCGCTGGCAGAAAGTGGTCAGCGAGTGCTCGTGATTGATATGGACCCGCAGGCGCACGCTACGCTACACATGGGCATTGAGTTGACTCCTGGCGAGCCGTCGATCTACGAAGTGCTCTGTGGCAAAGCGACCCTTGTTGAGGCGACGCGCAAAATCGACAAGCACCTCTCGTGTGCCGGAAGCCATATCGACTTGGCCGCCACCGAAATGGAACTTGCCGGAGTATCGGGACGAGATTTGATCCTGCGAGAAAAGCTTGGCGAAATTGTCGAGCAATACGACTATGTCATCATCGACTGTCCACCCTCTCTGGGAGTTCTCACAATCAATGCCCTGGCCGCTGTGGGCGAAGTCATCTTGCCGATGCAGCCCCATTTCCTGGCGCTGCATGGGCTGAGCAAACTCCTTCAGACCATACAACTCGTTGCGCAAAAGCTCAATCCACAATTGAGCCTGACAGGGGTTGCCTTCTGCATGTTCGACTCAGGAACCCGTTTGGCAGCAGAGGTGAGTCGGGATGTCGAACAATTTTTTGAACAGTCGCGCGGCCAGTCGGTGCCCTGGGCGAATGCGCGTGTTTTTCAAGCACGTATACGCCGCAACATCCGTCTTGCCGAGGCGCCGAGTTTCGGTCGCTCCATTTTTAATTACGCCCCGGAATCGAATGGTGCGGTAGATTACCGAGAAATGGCGGACGAATTGATACGCTGTCTCCCTGCCAGCAGCCCCACGCGGCTTGCGGCTGCTTGAAGAAAGAGCAGCCTAATGTTTTCGGAAAAACCATCTTCAGGACGTTTTTATCGCCTGAAAAAATCCAGCCTCGGCCCACTTCTGAAACCAGCTTGCCAGTCTACCGGCTAGCTCTTCCTGCTGGGTATCTATGCCGTCGGCAACCGCTTGGATCGATTCACCGATCGTTTCACCTTGCATGATTCGTTGCAGGAGTTCGTATTCAAGTTGTTCCAGTTCGAAACGCCACACGACATAGTGCCGCCGGGTCAAGGCAACAAACTGTTCACCTGGAGCGGGAATGTCGGGCTGTTTGCCTTCACGGAACCGAGTGAAGTAGTCATTGACCGGAAATCGGAAAGCCAAGATTCGCAGGCAGGGTACGGGCTCAAGAATACCATTTGCCCAACGTTCTTGCGACATCGTCTGGAGTTGCTCGCCATCGAGCAGGGACTGTCCCTCGACACCAGGGCCATCAAACACCTGTTCAATATTCCATTCAAATGTGGCTAGATCGATGAGGAAATCAGGCCAATCGACTGTACCTGCCTCACTCTGTTGGGCATCGGGACGGGTCTGCTCCAGATGTTTGGCAAAAGAATTGCCGAGGTGGCAGAGCGAATAGTTGTTGGATGGATATTGCTGGAGATAGCCAAACGAAAACTCATCAAACACCTCTTCTCCAAGAGCATGGACGAGGGCAGGAAAACTCTCGCGCAGGCACTCCATCAATCGGGCATAATAGGCATTTCCATAAACGCCCAGTCGTTCGATGCTGGTCAAGTTATTTGAGCGCTCTATGACCCGTTCCACCTCACCCACAGAGACATCGATCTCCTGGCGAGCCTCTTCCGATTCAATGCCAGTTTCAATTCCACCAGAATGTGAGATTACCGCCTGCATCCATTTCTGGAGTCGGCGTAGATCGAACGCGCTAGCGAGTTGGTTATCGGACGGTGCCGTTTGTTTTTCCATGTTTCTCAGTCACGGAGTTTTCAGACAAAAAGGCCGTTGGTCTCTCACTTGCAAAAGGACTTACTGGACCTCGGGTGCAACATAGTGAAGTGGATGGGGGACCGCACTTTTTTGTGTTGCGGAACGGTCCGATTCGGATGATTTCGTTTCCGGTAAATGGCTCCCCATGTACT
>MPMC02248509.1_pt1 | contig 11145 bp, 10 predicted proteins | sample 1617281 | NCBI WGS metagenome assembly MPMC02 (sample SAMN05944809, study PRJNA350692) | marine metagenome | biome: marine; feature: ODZ; material: water; isolation source: 100 m water sample filtered on 30 um supor filter | place: Pacific Ocean | collected 2012-04-09 | depth 100m m | reverse complement strand
TGATCAACAACATCGCCAAAGAGCACGGTGGAGTCTCCGTGTTTGGCGGCGTGGGTGAACGCACCCGTGAAGGCAACGACCTTTACGAGGAATTCAAGGAATCCGGTGTGATCAACGCCGATGATCTCTCCAAATCGAAGGTGGCCCTCTGCTATGGCCAGATGAACGAGCCTCCCGGTGCTCGGATGCGAGTGGGTCTTTCAGCGCTGACCATGGCTGAGCACTTCCGCGATGTGAACAATCAGGACGTGCTGCTGTTCATCGACAACATCTTCAGGTTCGTACAGGCCGGTTCTGAAGTCTCCGCCCTTCTCGGCCGCATGCCTTCTGCTGTGGGTTATCAGCCCACCCTCGGCACCGACGTTGGTGAACTGCAGGAACGCATCACCTCCACCGTTGAGGGTTCGATCACCTCGATTCAGGCCGTTTACGTCCCTGCAGACGACCTGACAGACCCTGCGCCAGCAACAACCTTCGCGCACCTTGATGCCACGACGGTGCTGGCTCGCGCCCTGGCTTCAAAAGGCATCTACCCAGCTGTGGATCCCCTGGACTCCACCAGCACCATGCTTCAACCAGCCGTGGTTGGTGATGAGCACTACCGCACCGCCCGTAATGTTCAGTCGACCCTGCAGCGCTACAAGGAGCTCCAGGACATCATCGCCATTCTCGGCCTGGATGAACTCTCCGAAGACGACCGTCGTACCGTTGACAGGGCACGCAAGATCGAGAAATTCCTCTCCCAGCCTTTCTTCGTCGCCGAGATCTTCACCGGTATGTCAGGCCAGTACGTGAAGCTTGAGGAAACCATCGCCGGTTTCAACATGATCCTCGCCGGTGAACTGGATCACCTCCCCGAGCAGGCTTTCTATCTGGTTGGCAGCATCGATCAGGTCAAGGCCAAGGCCGAGAAGATGGCTGCTGAAGCCAAGGGTTGATCAAGAGGCCCCCCTTGGGGGCAACCAGCTTTGCCCTCAAGGATCCCTCCAGGCATTCCTTTCCTTCAAACCCCTCCCGCTTTCTTTCTCCCCATGTCCCTCACTCTTCGCGTGCTGGCACCTGATCAGAGTGTTTTTGATGGTCCCGTGGAGGAGGTGATTCTCCCAAGCACCACAGGTCAGCTCGGCATCCTCAAGGGTCACGTTTCACTCCTCGCCGCACTTGATGTTGGGGTTCTGAGGATTCGTGAAAGTGGCAACTGGAATTCCATTGCCCTGATGGGCGGCTTTGCAGAAGTGGAATCAGATGATGTCACCGTTCTTGTGAACTCTGCAGAGATCGGCAGCTCGATTGATGCCAACGAAGCAGCAGCAAGCTTCGAGAAAGCCAGTGCCGCCGTCAATGCCATGGAAGGGGATCCCCCATCTCCTGAGAAAGTGAAAGCGACCCAGGCCTTGAACATTGCCCGGGCAAGAGTTCAAGCCAGCAAGGCAACGGCCTGAATCAGACCTGAACCCTTAGAGAGATGGGTCTGCAGCTCCTGCTCGACTCAGCTGATCCGAAGGTCTGGGGGGAATGGATCCCTTCAGGCCTTTTCACTGGGATCACAACCAATCCAACCCTGCTGAGACGGGCTGGCTATCCCTGCAGACTTGATGCGCTTGCCAGTCTGGCCGCAGCAGCTGAACAACTAGGCGTTCAGATGCTGCATCTGCAGAGTTGGGGGCGTGATGCAGATTCGTTAGCTGAAGTGGGCAACGCCCTAGGCCAACTGACCACATCGCAACTGCGGATTCACGTCAAGCTACCGGTCACCCGTGAAGGCAGCGATGCTGCAACTCGCCTGATCAAAGCTGGAATTCCGGTGACCTTCACCGCCTGCTTCGAGGTTGAGCAGGTGTTGATCGCCGCCAGCCTCGGCGCGGCCTACATCGCCCCCTATCTGGGACGGATCAATGACGAGGGCAGGGATGGCCATGCAGAGCTTGTCGCCATGCAGGCCTGCCTTGATGGCATTGGCAGCAGTTGTCGCCTGCTGGTAGCAAGCCTGCGGGAACGGAAGGATCTTTCCCGTCTTGCCGCGCAGGGACTCAACACCTTCACGATTTCAGCAACCCTGGCAGAGGAGTTGTTCAACGTATCGGCCACCATGGCCGCGTCACAAAGCTTTGAACAGGATGCCCGCAGCTGAAATCCACAGGACTGAACAATACACAGCCCTGAGAAGCCAAGGCCGGAACATTGAGCTAGGAAACCAGGGATGGTCGCAGAGCTCCAGCTCCGGACGTCCCTGATGTTCAGTCACTGCCTGGGAAGCTCAGGCGGTGCCGCAGAAGGTCACATCAGGGAACTTGAGCTTGGCCTCTTCAAGGGTCTTGCCCTTGCCCTCCTCTTGCCAATAATTGATCACCTCGGTGGCTTTATTCAGGACCTCGACCCTTTCGTGATCAGTGATCCAGCTCTTGCCTTCCAACTCTGACTTGAGGGTTTCCCAGGCATCCTCACGAGGCCAGAAGAAATAGGCCGTCAGCGGACTTGGCCCGCCACCGACGATCTGATCAACCGCCAGAGCAACATTCTCGGGCAACCAGAGAATCTTCAGCAGGAAGCGACCTTCATCCGCCTTGGGTGTGTATCCAGACGGCACACCATCTGCATCGATGGTGGCCGTCGCCAGGGCTGCGGTTCCACCGCGCATCTCTGGGCGACCCTCCTTGGCGTCCTCCGCAGCACCGGATCCCGAACCAGCCTTGGATTCTTCCGCGCTGGCTTGTGAATCTGGCTTGGATTCTTCCGCACTGGTCGGCGATCCTGCCTCAACCTCTGCAGCTTGCGTTGTCTCGACCTTCTGCTCGACCGCCGCAGCGCCTTCGGGAACCGTCATGGTGTCAGAGCTCAATCAATTCGAACAAAGAACTAACCTACCAGCCCCACAACCCAAACCTCACCCTGAAGCTCACCGGCCTGCTGTTGTTCGATATCGATGGTGTGGTGCGCGATGTGGGTGGCAGCTACCGCCGCGCGATCCAGGAGACGGTGGCCCACTTCTGCACTGAGCGGCCGGAGATCGAAAGCATTGATGCCCTCAAAGCCGAAGGGTGCTGGAACAACGACTGGGACGCGAGCCTGGAGATTCTCAGACGGCATCACAACCAGCACAAACCGGATTGGCCACTGCCCAGCCGCTCCGAGCTTGTGAATGTGTTCTCAAGCTTTTATTTCGGTGGAGATCCCGATGGGGATCCACACCAGTGGAAAGGATTCATCTGCGACGAACCGCTGCTCGTCGACAAGGCCTTTTTTGAAGGCTTGAACCAGCAAGGCTGGGGCTGGGGATTTGTCAGCGGCGCAGAGCCACCATCAGCACGATTCGTACTGGAACAGCGACTGGGTCTTGACACCCCGCCGCTGATCGCCATGGGCGATGCCCCAGACAAACCTGATCCCACCGGACTGATCCAACTGACGGATCAGCTGCTTTCCGCTGGGTCAAAGCAGCATCACAACTCAGATCAACACAACCGCTCCGATCATCACAACAACCATGCAAACCAAACAGTGGCTTACCTGGGCGACACCGTTGCCGATGTGATGACGGTGATGGCTGCTCGCCATCGCAGACCCGATCTCAACTGGCTGAGTCTGGCGGTGGCGCCTCCGCACCTCTGGGACAGAGGCGACGCCAGAACCAACTACGAGGCACGGCTGAGGCAGGCTGGTGCTGACATGATTCTGAGCAGCACGACAAGTCTGCTCAACAGTCTCGAGGAGCTCAGCCCAAACCGCTGATTGCCATCCTTGCCATGCCCTTGCCCTCCTAAGCCTGAACAAAGACCAAGCACCCTTCAGCCAAGACAACAGAACCACAAGCCTTTGTGAACGTCGCAAAGACATGGCGCCAGCCCTTTCTCTGCAAGCAGAGGATCCACAGACCTATCGCTGATGGCCGCAGACAGTTCAGATCAACAACAACCTGCTGAGCAGCTCAGCGAGATCAGAACCTGCCCTGAGTGCGGCTCTCAGTTCCTGATGAGCCCCCAGGATCAACTCCGACAGCACAACCCCAATTGCCATTGGATGTGCCGGTTCCTCTGCGGCGAATGTCTACGTCTGGAAAAATTTCGACCAAAACTGTGGGAAAGCAGCCTTGCAAAAGTCGTTCTGGCTCAGAAGCAGCAACTGGAGAGCTGAGGGCCTGATCCCAATGCTGACGAGCCAGCAGCACCTATCGAAAACAACCAATCTGCCGGATGCGAATCTGGAACTGGTTGGTCGTTGGTCCGCAGCAATCCCAGCGCCACCAGTACAGCACTGATGTCTTCAACTGCTGAGAGCACCACTTCACCATTCCACTGGAGCGAACTGCTCCCCCTCGGACTTGGCCTGATCGTCCTGGCGATCCTCCACTTCAGCTCACTACTCGGTTGGCTGTTGCATCAGCCTGCAACTGAGGTTCTGATCGGCCTGACCGTATTAAGCGGGATCGTTCTATGGATTGCCAAGGGAATCACCGAGCAGGCTGAAGACCTGGCGGTTGTGCTGGGTGAACCCTATGGAACCCTGGTCCTGACAGGGTCCGTGATCACGATCGAAGTGGCATTGCTGGCCAACACCATGCTCACCGGTGAAGCCAACCCAACCCTGGCCAGGGATTCAATGTTTGCGGTGCTGATGATTTCCCTCACAGGAGTGAAGGGAATCAGCCTGCTGGTGGCGTCCAATCAACAGGAGCGTGGACTGACAAGCCCTGTGCAGGTGGAAGATCTCGCCAGTCGGAACATGACGGGGTCTCTCACCTATATCAACCTGATCACGACCATGAGTGTGTTGGCGCTGATCGTTCCCAACTTCAGCCGCAGCACGCAGTCCGCCAATTTCTCAACACCGCTCAACATCGTCCTGTGCATTGTCGCGACAGGGGTTTACAGCATCTTTCTGGCCTATCAGGTCGGCAGTTACCGCCAACTGTTCATGGAAGCGCCCTCTCAATCCATGCGCCTGGCAGCTGGCTTGCAGGGCAAGACTGCTGAGTCAGGGAGCGAAAGACCCCTATGGCAGATCTCAACGCTGCTGGTCAGCGGCCTGCTGATCCTGGTCTTCATCTCAGAATCCGTTGGCAAGCTTATTGAGAGGGGCATCAGCGAGCTGGGTCTGCCCAGCTCGATTGCAGGTGTGCTTGTGGCGATGCTGATCCTGGCGCCTGAAGCCCTCAATGCGATCCAGGCCGCAGGCAAGGGCGAACTACAGCGCACCCTCAACACCATCTACGGAGCTGCCCTGTCGACGATCAGCCTCACGGTGCCGGCGGTACTGATCATCGGAGAACTGACCCACACCAATGTGATCCTCGGGCTGGAGCCCTTCGAGATGGTGATGTTGGCTCTCACCCTGCTGCTCGTCCGCCCCTTGCATTCCCGAGTCAATGGCTTGGATGGAGTGATGCTGCTCGTGGTGTTTCTGTTCTGGATCGCACTTCAGATCGCCTGAACAGCTCACCTGAATCGATCACCTCTCCATCTCGCTGGTTGCCTTAAGAGCGACTGCCGTCAACACTTCATGGCCCTGATCGATCACAGCAACATCATCTTCAATGCGAATGCCGGTTCCCTTCCAGCAGGCGTCGATCTCTGGCTGCCCCTCCGGCACCGGCAGACGATCACTGACATAAAGTCCGGGTTCCACAGTCAGAACCATGCCGGGCTGAAGATCGACGGGATGGTCCCCGAGGCGATAAGCCCCCACATCATGAACATCAAGACCCAGCCAGTGACCGGTGCGATGCATGTAGAGATGGCGGTATGCACCCTGCTCGATGATTCCATCAGGGTCCCCCAGCAGCAGACCTAGCTCCAGCAGCCCGTCCACAAGCACCTCCAGGGCACGTTCGTGAACCCGTTCCGCGGTGCCTCCCGGACGCACCTCCTCGATGGCCGCCAGCTGGGCAGCCAGAACAACGTCATAAAGAGCTCGCTGCTCCCCACGGAAGCGACCACTGACCGGGAAGGTGCGCGTGATGTCTCCGTTGTAGTAATCAGTCAGGGAGCAGCCTGCATCAATCAGCAGAAGATCGCCATCCCGCAAAGGCGCGTTGTTGGCGGTGTAGTGGAGAACACAGGCGTTGTCACCACCGGCAACGATCGAGCCATAGGCGGGGCCACGGGCACCCTGCTCGCGGAAATACGCTTCGATCGCCCCCTGCAGCTGATACTCATTCAGGCCTGGTCTTGCCATCTGGCGAACCAACTCATGGGCCTCCGCAGAGATCCGACAGGCCTCCCGCATCCTCTCAAGCTCTTCGCTTCCCTTGCAGAGGCGCAGTTGGTGCAGGATCGGGCAGGGCGCGATCAGCCCCAAGGCGCCATGGCCTCGTCTCGAGGCACGATCCAACTGCTCCCCCCAGGCCTTCAGCACAAGGGGCTCCAGCTTGGGGAACCTACCAATGCGAAAGGCAATACCGTCCGCGCCGAGAAGGTAATCACCAAGACGTTGAGGCAATTCCTCAAGCGGATGGGCGATCTCTACCGCGAAGTTCTCAACAGCCCCTTGCGTCCCCCAACGGAAGCCCGTCCAGACCTCCGCACTGGGCTCTTTGGGCTGCACAAACATCACATATTGTTCACCCTCAGGCCGATGCGGCAGCAGCAATACCACGGCATCGGGCTCATCAAAACCGGTGAGATACCAGAAATCACTGTTCTGGCGAAACGGCCACTCGCAATCGGCATGGTGAGTCATCAGCGATGCTGCTGGAATCACCGCCGCCGTTGCCCCCAGCTGGGAGAGGAACCGAGCTCGCCTCTGTCGAAAGATGGCCTGATCAATCACGGGAGAGACAGCGTCGCCTTGGTTCGTCAGGATGGCAGGGAGCGTTGCTCCTAAGGAAACCATCCATGCCATCGTCCGCCACCTGCGGAGCATCACCGATGAGGCGACTGGCATGAGCCGTGATGTTCTGTTTCTGATCCTCCTCGTGGTGGTGGTTCTCGTTGGTTCTGCCCTCTGTTCGGGAGTGGAGGCGGCCCTGCTCACCGTCAATCCGATCCGCGTGCATGAACTCGCCGCCCGCAACCGCCCGGCCACAGGAGCTGTGCGCTTGGCGCAGCTGCGGCAGCGGCTTGGACGCACACTTTCTGTGCTGACGATCGTCAACAACGCCTTCAATATTTTCGGCAGCATGATGCTGGGCGCCATCGCCGCCGTTGTGTTCAAGCGCGCCGGCATCAGTGGGGTCGCCTTGCCACTGTTTTCCGTGACCCTGACGGTTCTGGTGGTGGTGCTGGGTGAAATTCTGCCCAAATCCATGGGCAGCCGACTGGCCCTGCCCATCTCCCTGGCCAGCGCGCCCCTGCTTCACTGGATCGGTGTGTTGATGCGCCCCCTGGTGCTGCTGCTGGAACGACTGCTGCCAACGATCACGGCGGAGAACAAGATCAGCACCGATGAGGAGGAGATCCGGCTGCTGGCAAGACTGGGTTCTCAACAGGGCCACATCGAGGCCGATGAGGCCGCGATGATTGCCAAGGTGTTTCAGCTCAATGACATCACTGCCCGTGACCTGATGATCCCCAGGGTTGCCGCGCCAACCCTTGATGGTGCCGTCAGCCTCGACAGCATCAAAGACGAACTGCTGGGCAGGAAGGCCCAGTGGTGGGTGGTGCTTGGAGATGAAGTCGATAAAATTCTTGGTGTAGCCAGTCGCGAAAGTCTGCTCAGCGCCCTGCTTGAAGGCAGAGGTCGGCTCACCCCCGCAGACCTCTGTGAACCGGTGGAATTCGTTCCCGAAATGATCCGCACCGACCGACTGCTTACAGGATTCCGACGCGACAATTCCAGCATCAAGGTGGTGGTGGATGAATTCGGAGGCTTCGTGGGAATGATCGGTGCTGATGCAGTGCTGGCCGTTCTGGCCGGCTGGTGGCGCAAGTCGAGTCGCCCATGAACCAGCGCCCCTCCACACCTGATCGCTGTCGACTGCTGCTCAATCAGTGGCGCAAGCAATTGCAGCTCAGCAGCCGCGAGTCCAGTCTGCTGGCCGGGGAACTCATCAACCTTGACCGACAACTGCATCGACTGGAGCAGAAGCAAATCCGTCTGGCGGTCTTTGGGCGGGTCGGCGTCGGCAAATCCAGCCTGCTCAATGCCCTGCTTGATCGTGATGCCTTCGCCACAGATGTGGCCCACGGCTGCACCCGCCAGCTCAAGGGGGTGGACTGGGAGCAGCCGATCCAGGGACTGGAGTCGGTGGAGCTGATCGACACCCCTGGCATCGATGAGATTGCTGCTGCCGGCCGAGCGCGACTGGCGATGCGCGTAGCAAGGCAGGCCGATCTGGTGCTGCTGGTGCTCGACAGCGACCTCACCAGCGTCGAACTCGAAGCTCTGGGGGTTCTGCAGAACAGTGGAAAACCTGTTGTGTTGGCACTGAACCGCTGTGATTGTTGGTCTGACGAGGAGCAGAACGCTCTGCTCGCCAGCATTCGCCGGCGCCTGCCGAAGTCCTGCCAACAACTTGAACTGCTGCCGGTGGCTGCCGCGCCGCGGCAGGCTGCACAGCTGGCAGACGGCCGCATCCGCAGCAGTCTGCAACCACCACGGATCGCCCCCCTGCGTCAGGCCCTGATCAGCATGCTCAGCGACCAGGGGGAGCTGCTGCTGGCCCTGAACGCCCTTCGCCAGGCTGACAGTTTTGACCAGACGCTGCATCAGCAACGACTGCGTCACAACCGCGCAGCGGCCCAGGGGATGATCGGTCGCTTCGCTGCCCTGAAGGCCACGGGTGTAGCCGTTAATCCTCTGGTGCTTTTGGATCTCGCCGGTGGCCTCGCCTGTGACACGGCGCTGGTGATGCAGCTCTGCCAGATCTATGGCCTCTCCATGGGAGGGTCTGCCGCACGCCGGCTACTGACCCGTATCTCCAGCCAGAATGCCCTGCTCAGTGGTGCCCAGCTGGGGATTCAGCTCACCCTTGCAGCCCTGAGACAGCTGCTGCTGCTCGCGGCTCCCTTCACGGCAGGCCTGAGCCTTGCCCCGGCCGCACCTGTGGCCATGGCCCAGGCCGCTCTGGCGGTTCACAGCACCAGGCGCACCGGTCGGCTGACGGCCCGTGAATTGATGCGCAGCAGCCAGCTGCGCGGTGGCCAGCCTGGAGCCTTGATGCGACGCCTGGCAAACCATGAACCTGAAGTGAGGCAATGGCTCAAGGACTGGCGCGAAGCCAAAGACCTACAAGATTCAACAGCCTGGTCAGAGGCAACAGCCTGGTCAGAGGCAACAGCCTGGTCAGAGGCAACAGACAAAAATCCCCAGCGGCTTCAGGCCCTGCTGCCGTGAACAACCAGCTAGAGACGATGGCCCTGCTGGGCACAAGTGCGGATCCACCCACGATCGGTCATCAGCAGCTGTTGAAGGAGTTGCTGAACCTCTTCCCAAAGGTGGCGACCTGGGCCAGTGACAACCCAATGAAGCAGCATGTTGCCCCCCTGGAGCAGCGCTGCATCCTCCTGAAGACACTGGTCCAAGCCATCAACAACCCGCGACTGCAACTGGTGCAGGAGCTCAGCAGCCCCTGGGCAATCACCACCCTGGAGCGTGCCAAGGGCCTCTGGCCAGGGGTGGAGCTGGTGTTCGTCATCGGCAGCGATCTGGCCGCTCAGATCCCGACATGGAGGGATTTCAAGGCCGTGCTTGAACACAGCCGTCTGGCAATCGCCCCCCGGCGGGGCTGGCCCCTTGAGAACGCAGATCTGCAAGGTCTTGAAGCCCATGGCGGACGAATCGAGGTGCTGCCTCTGCAAATTCCTGCCTCGGCAAGCTCTCTGGCCCGCCGTCAGCCGGATCGAGCCCAGATCCCAGCAGCGCTATGGCCGATGCTGCAGCAGCACAATCTCTATGGACTCACCCCCGGTCTCTGATGCGTCTCGCCCTGGCCCAGCTCAACCCGCTGGTGGGAGACCTGAACGGCAACGGCGAACGGATCCTGGCCGCATGTTCTGAAGCCTGGGAGCTCGGCACTGACCTGGTTCTCACCCCGGAACTATCCCTCTGGGGGTATCCACCCCGAGATCTGCTGCTCAGCCCCTCACGCCTGAACCGTCAGTCCGAGGTGCTTGACCAGCTGGCCGCCAGCCTCGCCGAGATGCACCCCCAGCTGGCTTTGCTCGTGGGCATCGCCGAACCGATCAAGGATGCGCAGCTGCCGCAACTTTTCAATGCTCTGGCCCTGGTGGATGTAGATGGCTGGCGAGTGGTGGCTCGCAAACAGTTGCTGCCCACCTATGACGTGTTTGATGAGCAGCGCTACTTCCGGGCGGCCAAGGCCCCGGCCGTGCTGGAGCTCAATCGTCAGGGCAGGCGCTGGCGGCTCGGGCTGACCATCTGTGAAGACCTCTGGGTGGAGGAGAGCCTGCAGGATCAGCGCCTGGCTGGCCCCGATCCTATTGATTCACTGCTTCCAGAAGGCATCGATCTGCTTCTCAACCTTTCAGCTTCACCGTTCAGCCCCGATAAACCAGCACTGCGCCAGAAGCTGGCTGGCAGGGCCTCAGAGCGCCTTGGCTGCCCGGTGGTGTATGTCAACCAGGTTGGCGGCAATGACGAACTGATCTTCGATGGCGGCAGCTTCGTCCTGCAGGGAACAGCTGCCCCCTGCCTGATACTTCCCAGCTGCAGGGAGAGCCTCAAGGTCTGGGAGCTGAGTTCAGCTCCTGCCAATGCTCCCGTTGAAGAACCTACCGACGCTCCCGCCAATGTTCCTGCAGATGCAACATGGCCAGACCCCCTGGAGCAACTCTTCCGAGCCCTTGTGCTGGGTGTGCAGGACTATGCCCGTAAATGTGGCTTTGAGCAGGCCCTGCTGGGACTGAGCGGCGGCATTGATTCGGCGCTGGTGGCGGTGATTGCGGCAGCGGCCCTTGGCGGGTCACGGGTTTCGGTGCTGCTGATGCCCTCACCCTGGAGCTCAGCAGGCTCAATCAATGATGCCCAGGCCCTGGCGGAACGCCTTGACCTGAACAGCTGCACCGTGCCGATTGCGGCACTGATGAGCAGCTACGACGCCACACTCAACAAGCCCCTCGGCCAGGCTCCCGAAGGGATCACCGCTGAGAACCTGCAATCGCGGATCCGCGGCACCCTGCTGATGGCCCAGGCCAACCAGCAGGGACAACTGCTGCTCTCAACCGGCAACAAGTCGGAACTGGCCGTGGG
>MPMC02053661.1_pt1 | contig 11146 bp, 5 predicted proteins | sample 1617281 | NCBI WGS metagenome assembly MPMC02 (sample SAMN05944809, study PRJNA350692) | marine metagenome | biome: marine; feature: ODZ; material: water; isolation source: 100 m water sample filtered on 30 um supor filter | place: Pacific Ocean | collected 2012-04-09 | depth 100m m | reverse complement strand
TGCTCCAGGTGATTATGTAATCATCACACGTACTACATCTGGTAATGACGGTGAGATAATTGAACTTAAGACTACACTTACACAGGTTCCTAAGAAGTTAGCAGTTAAGAATGGTTGTGGTACTGCTCTAGAGAAGACAGTATTTGAAGTTGATTCTGTAACTGGTAATATTACTGTTGGAGGAGACTCTACCTTTACTGGTGGATTATCCTTAAATGGTACATGCACAACACCATACACTAACGCAACTACTAATAAGAAGTTAACCATAACAAATGGTGGTGGTATTGAGACCTTTGAAGTTGATACATGTACAGGTGATACCAGTATTGGTAATACACATGCTACTGTCTTCATGAAGTCTGAAGAGTATGGTAGTTCTCCTGCTGCATACAGTAAAGGAGATACTGTTTATGTTTACTCTCATGATCCACAGGCTAGCAATCTGAATAATCCACTTAAACCTATTGCGGTAACTGCTGCTGCACTTTTGACTACTGATACAGCAGTTACACTTGCTGGATATACTTCAGTTGCATTGGCAGCTGATTTACCATTCAAGGCTGGCGATTACTGTGCAATTTATAGTGCTACTTTTGATAAGATTGAGATTATCCAAGTTACTGCTACTCCAACAGTCACTGGTAGTGCTGGTTCATATGTTTGGACACTTCCACTTACATCTAACTCAACTTATACAAACGGTGGTAGGGGAACTGCTTCCAATAAGATAGAAGGTACGGTTGCTCAAACATGGGGATCTGGAGATATTATTGTTAAATTAGCAAATCTTGTACCAGATACAAAGACTGGTACTACAACTCATGTACAGACCACAACACTGCTACGTGATATCCCTGCTACACAAGCACTGAGAGCTGCTGATTCTACACTTAAAGCAAGAACTCCTAACACTCTTGATACTAGGTTAGAGATACCAATTGCTAATGGTGATTTGATTCCACCAAAATATGACAGAATTCATATTGTTAGAATTGGTGAAGAATTCTTCACTCCAGATAGTGTTGATGGCACTAATGACATTGAGTGGAGTATCAAGATGCCTAAGCAATATAGGAATCCAAATACAATAGTGACACCTGCACAATTACTATACAATGGTGGTAAAGTTAGGATTCATGATGATGTGGATATGTATGGTGGTACTTTGAGACTTTGGGGTTCTGATGGTATTACACCAATTGCAATTATATCTAATGATGATGGTCATATTGGTGATGGATCATTTGAAGATCCGAAGACTGGATTTAGTGGATTGACTGTTCTTGGTAGAGGTAATTTCTACGGTGATTTGTCTATCAACTACAAGTCTTGTGCTCATACTGGTGTTTGTACAACAACTCCTAGTTTTAAGGTTTTCGCAGAGACTGGTACTCTTAACATGGGTGAACAGTTCTACATGACTGGTAAACCCGTTGCATCTCCAGTTTCTACAACTAAGACATTTACTGTTGATGGTTTAGGATCAAATACCAATACCGCAACTGGTAGCAAACCATTTAACATCTATCAGACTGGTGCTATTGATTCATTTGGTATTGAGAAGTACTTTACTGCTAATGGTGGTAGAAGACAGACATATGTTGCATTTGATTCTACTGCTGGTGTTGGTCAGCAATTAGGTAACCCATTAGCACCTAATAATAACTATATTATTAATGCTACTTCTGGAAGTAATATGGTTCTTTACTTACCAGGTGATGCAACTGCTGTAACTGCGAAACCAGAAACAGGTGATATGATTAGATTCATTGAAGTCAGTGGTAATCTAACATATAATACTAGTTTGATTCTTAGAGCAAATAAGATTTCTGGAATTTCTACAGCAGTTCAGGGTGATACTACAGGTACTAAGGTTCAAGCAGGAACGGCAACACCTGCTGCTACTGCATGGGATTCTGGAGAATTAATTATCCAGACACGTAATGCATCATTTGGTTTAGTATTCATAGGACAATATGATCTTGAAGGATCATCAAATGCAAAACAGATACCAAACGCTTTACGTGGTTGGTGGTTAATGGAGTTATAATCAATGGCAGCATACTACGATTCTATAAAATCTATGAAATCCGCTAAGGTAGGAACCATCATGCCTTGGGGTGGTGATGGAGGAAGTGGATTCCTTGCTTCTAATATACCTAAAGGGTGGATTGTTTGTGATGGTAGAAATGATTTGAATGCTAAGGATTATCCATTACTTGCTTCTATAATTGGTGATACTTATGGTGGTGACATGAGTATTGGTAGTCCTACATTTCCATATGAAGATGACCCTAATGTGTTTGGGGTTCCTAATCTATCTAATAGGGCAATGATGGATCTGGAGAGTTGGCAATTAGATCTTCCGAAGTATCAGATGGGTCAATCAAATCCAAAGAATGTTACATGTGATTCTGCTGGAACTAAATTAGGAGATTTAATAAAAGATTATGGTGAAACAGTGTCTGTTAAGACTACATGGTCAGCAACAGCTGATATTGATTTTACTTTGAATTTTGGAACTAATCCGTTATATTTTAAAATTAATAATATTAAATTAACTCTACCTGATTTTACAGAAACAATTTATACTCTTGGTCGTAAGTTGGGAATGAATCATATTCCTTCGCATAGGCATAATGATACTATTCCATCTACTAATATTCGTAGTAGAGGTGCAATGACATTTAGAGTTGATAATGGTGTTGAAATGAAGGGAACTGTATCAACAAATATTTGTAGTCAGACAAGACCTAATGTTGAATGTCAGTCTGTTGATGGTGATTCTGCTTCTTATGAATGGACAAATGGTAGAGATCTTATAACATATTATGGTGATGATAGACACGAGTGGACTTTACCACGTTGTGAAACTTTTATGGAGTTTGTTAATGATGGGGCAAATACAACTAACCCAGCAGCAAACTATTGGTCACATGTTCCAACAGGAGATAGTCATTGGAATACTAGAGGAGATGACACTGATGCTACCAGAGGTTCTGGACATAAATCAAATGTTTATACACAAAATGTTCAAGCAACAGGTTCTCGTACAGCAGCAATTCCTGGTACTACACCATTAGATACTCATAAAATGCCAGCGTATACTGGTATGTTCCCAAGACCAACTGAGAATGCAAGTAGACCAAATTTTTATGGTTATACTTCTGGTTCTGGTGCTCCTAGTATTGGTGGTATAACTGATCATCCAGAAGCTATGCCAGCGTTTGAGGTTTTTAACGTTAATATTACTAATGGTACAACAGAAATTACTTTACCTGCTGGTACTGATATTAGGAGATCATATGGTACTGCACCTAATACATGGTATCAATGGGATGCAATAAGGCCTTGGATGTATGTACAACCATCTGATGCTTCTAATAGATGGAAATATTTTCCAGAAGGCACTATGATTCAGCAGATTGTTGAAAATGCCAATGGTACATACAAAATAATATTAAATAATACTACAACGGGTACAGGAACGATCAGATTGATGTTTAGAGATGGGTCATATCCAATGACATTAAACTTACCTGGTGCTAATAAGAATCCTTTAGAAAATGCATTCAAATCTCATATGCATGACAGTTTTGAAATTGCTCAGACTGGTGGATCAATGACTGATGGTAATAAAATATTAACATCTTATACTGCTTCAGATGGTAATCCATCTACACTTGTAGCAGATAGCATTGAGAATGCCCTAAATATTTCATGTGATACTGCTCAAGCTTCATTAACTGTAACTTGCATAATTAAAGCATACTAATGGCAACATTATATACTAGAGAAAAAGCAAAATATGGAAATTTGACTGGCCAAATAATTATATGGCCAGTGGAATATTCTGGTACTCCTACTGACGGAAGTAATCCTACTAATTTACCTGCTGGTTATTTAAAATGTGATGGTACTAAGTACTTTGCTACTGATTATCCAAGACTTGCTGAGATACTAGGTACAGGATCATTGACTAAGTTTCTTAAAAAGAATATAGATGGGACTGCTTTTGATGTAATAACAGATAAACAGTTTATGGTTCCTGATTTTGGATCTAAGTACCCTGAACCTACAACTGGTGCTAACGCTGGTGTATATAATAACATAAGAAAGAATAATAATGCTGCAACACCAGTAGAAGTTAGTAGATCTGGTATTGGTATTGTTGCTGAATCACAGATAGGAGATACTGTTAATATAACATATACTGGTAGTATAGTTCTTCCACCTCAAGAAATTCCTATTCCAGGTAAACCAGGATATACCTATGCTGGTTCTACTCATCGTACAGAAGATGTTGGTATTGATGAGGATATGATACATCCACACACTCACTTTCATAGTGCAGTTAGGGGAAGAATCATGACTACTCAGGCAGATGGAGCAAATCCTACTGAAACAAATAATACTCCAGTAGCAGAAGGAAATACTGGTAGATATACCGCATCAACTATTAATATTGATGATTGGTTAGAGAAAACGCTATTTAATAATAGTGGAAATATGACTGGAACCACAGATTCTCCTAGTGGAACTAACCCTGCTGGTGGTGGTCAAGAGAAATGTAAAGCAATGGTGTATTGGAATCCAGGTTCTGGATTGCACCCAGGTTCTGCTTTTTATGATGGTGGTGCTGCATTTACGAATACTATCTATTGGAATGGATGTATTGAGGGTGGGTCTGTTGATGCTGCAAACCCAAATGCATGGGCAAGAGATGGTTGTATATTAAAAGCTAACACACAATTTTGTGGTGGAGAGACTTGGGGTTCAGCAGATGGTTCTAATACAGCGATGTATGGTAATACATTTTCTTTCCTTCCACCAATTCCAATTGGATGTAACCCTCTATTGGGTATGATGATAAGTGGTGGTGCTGGAGCTCCAGCATGTGTAACACAACCAGCAACATATATAGCAGGTGCTCAAGGTGTGCCAGTTGATTGGTTAGGAGTATCACTTGCTGATGTTTTACCATTACAAAGTAATGATTCAGCAGAATCAAGGAGATGTAGTGCTTCAGTAGAACATATGACAACTGAGACTGCTGAACTAACACAGACTACTGATCCTACTATACATAACCATAGGATTAGATTAGATAAAGATGTAACTGGTGTTCATACATATAAAGTCAGAACCAGGGCAATTAATGTAGACCCAGAGAATCTAACAACAAGCATGAATATAGGTGCTGATGCGTCACCATCTATAGATGGTGCTTGTGCTCCCTTTATTGTAATGGAATATTTAATTAAGGTTTAGATCATGGCCGTATCGTCACAATCATATAGAAATCCAAGGACAGGATTTTATACAGACTTAGCTGTAGATCCTACACCAATTGGTAGTATTGTTCCTAATTTAAAGGTAGACAATAATGCCAATTCATTTGATCATTCTTTTACTAATAAAAATACAGAACCTCATAGACATATTGAAGCTGGTGGAAATGCATACAGTTCCACCTCAGATTTAGATAATGACCCTGCTTATACACACGAGGGATATCTATATTGTAATGGAGAAGAGTATTATATTAAAGATTTTCCAGGTTTATATGAGGTTATTGGGAATGAATATGGAGGAGTAGTTAGTAGTGGTATTGATATAACTGCTGCTGGATCTGGTTATTCAACTGCTTCTACTGTAACAATATCAGCTCCCCCTGGTGGTGGAACACAAGCAACTGCAGAAGTTGGATCAGTTTCTGGTACTGGTGGTATAACATATATTAGGGTTCTTAATCCTGGTCAAGGATACGTAAGTTCATCTATAACTGTTCAAGTTAAAGGCAACGGCCTTGGAACGTATACACATAATGGTATCGCAAGTAGTAGCAGGACATCTGGAACATATCCTAATGTTATTCCTACTACTAGTGGGTCTGGTACTGGTGTAAAATTTAATGTTTCTGTTGATGCTACTGGATCACCAACTTTCACTTTAGTAGATAAAGGACATACTTATGCTGCTAATGATACTCTAACCATTACAGATACTCAGCTTGGTAATGGTGGAGCACCACCTATTGTTATTACTGTTACAGCAGTTAGTGGTGGTGCGGGAACAGGTGCTACATTTTCAATTAGATTAAATTCATTAGGGACAATACAATCAATAAGTACATCAAATGTATTTGATTGGTGGGGTGATCCGTATATGGGTACGTTTAAAGTTCCTGATATGGTTGCCAAGAAGGTAGTTGGCAACAACTCAGTATTTGGACAGAACTCTCCTAATGCTGGTGGTGGACAACTTGGTGTAGGAACTGTTGGTGGTAAATGGTACTTAGATCAAACTCTTCAAGATAATTACTTCTCTTTAGGTCAGATAACAACCACTGGATATGATCAAGTATCAGAAACAGCTTCTTGTGATATTATTGGTAGTCATACTATCAAACTTCGTATGGAGGATGAGGATATAAATGGTCCTCCACAGCATACTCATATTGCATTCCACACAATACCTAATACAGATCAGGCAATTTCTAATACTAGTGGTGATAGATACTTGGTTGATTATAGAGCAGGAACTGGAAAGGTTCAACGTTTCTCAAACGTAGGTGCTCAAAGATTCTCACATACTCATGGTTTATTAAGAAGACCGAATCCTTCTGGTGGTGTTGCAACCTATGATGTATGGGATTTCCAAGGTGGTGCTGGTGATGCTGGAACACTCCAAAATTCACAGACAATTTCTGATGTATCTGCATCTACAGCTAATATTGATACAACAGCTGAAACAATTAAGATAACAGATCATGGATTAGTTAGTGGAACAGCAGTTAAATATGTTGCTGGATCAATTGCTATAGGTGGATTAACAACAAATACCACATATTATATCAGAAGTAAAACATCTGATACATTTGAATTGTATGGTAATCAATCTCAGGCAACTGCAACATCTGGAACTACAGGAAGACTGGATCTTACTAGTATTGGTGGTGGTATTCATAAGTTTGAATATGTTACTGCTGCTTTAAATTTAAATTATCTTGCATCTGGTAGTGGATCTGGTAGTTGGGAGTGGCAGACTAATGTACCAGACCCTGTATTTAAAAAGTTTTCATCAACATCTGAGATTGGTGGTAGAGAGAAACAAATTACAACTGGAACACCTATAATTACTTGGAGTACTGTAATTGAGTCTGGAACTCCAGGAGGATCTACAAACTTCACTTGGCCATCAGGAACTATCAATAAAATTAAATATATTATTGCAGGTGGAGGTGGTTCAGGTGGTGCTGGTGATTATAATGGTAACGATGGTAGTGATACTATACTAGAATTGTCAAGTGCATTTAAAATCACAGCAAAAGGTGGCAATAAGGGAATGGGTGCTACTGGTGGATCAAATGTACCTGGTATTGGTGGAGCAGGTGGTATTTCTCAAAATAATGGAACATTTAATGCAACTGGTGGTAACACTGGGATGGCAGGTGTTAACGGAACAGGATCAAAACTATGGGAAGCTTCCCAACCATCTGATCCTAATACTGGTGGTGCTGGTGGTGCTGGTACAGTTTATTGGAATACAACTTCATATGGAGGAGGAAGTAAAGGTGTTAATGTCAACGTAGGTACTGGAGGTACAACGTCAGGAAATATAACTCCTCAATCAAACGGTACTTTTAATTTCTCTGCTTATAATAATGTTACTGCTGCATCATTTACTCTAAAGGGTGGTAAAGGAGCTCCTTCTTCTCCTGATGCTGGAGGATCTGGCCAGGGTGGTCATACATCTGCTGGTGGTCAGGGTGCTCAGGTAGTAATTAGCGTTTCATCTACGTGGTTAAATAATAATACATTTAATACAGCAAATTGGCAAGCATTTGTTGGTAATGGACATGGTAGCCATAATCAGAATGGTGCTACAAACCCTAATGGTGGTAATTCCATGAAAGGTGGTAGAGGTGGTAACGGTAGAGGTGGTGGTGGTAATGGTGGAGCAGGTGCTGCATCCACACTATTAAAGATGGGTAACCAAATGGTTGCTGGCGCAGGTGGCGGTGGTGGCGGTGGTGCTTATGGTAACACTACTGGATACACAGGACAAAATGGAACTGGTCCCGCAGCTAATGCTCAATCATATTCTACCATTAACTACGGTGGTGGTGGAAACGGTGGACAAGCAGCATGTGTCGGCGGTGGAGGCGGCGGCGGTGGAGCTGGCTGCAACAGTGGTACGACATATGGTGGTGGTAATGGTAATGGTGGAGGTGGTGGTGGACCTGGTGGAGCACCAGGTGGATACTCTGGACACCAAGGTGGTACAGCAGGAGCAGAAGGAGATTCTGGATGGCGTGCTAATGTATTCGGTGGTGGATCATATAGCAAACATAATGATAACAACGGATCTGCTTTTGCTGTCTTAACTTTTAATAATGACTACTGGACTGCTGGTGCAGGTGGTGGTGGAGGTGGAGGATACTGGAATGGTGAAGTATCATGGGGTGATGCTGGATCTCCTTCATCAGGTGGAAGTTATACTATTGGTGCTGGTGGTTCTGGTGGAAATGACCCAGAAGCAAATAATACTTCAGGAAAATCATCTCAAGGTGGTAGTGGATATGTAAAGATACAGGCTGGTGTAGTAACAGGTACTACTGGTGGTAGCACAACTATTACAACAGATCCTATTATTGAATCAGGATCAATAGATGATGATCAATTTGATGTTAGTATTGTAGCTGATGGTACTGGTGTTGGTGATGGTGCTGGATCATTCAAACTTCCAACAACACAAGTACCAATAGTGGTATTTACAGGTGGTGGATCTGTTACTTCTCATGCGACAGCAACAGCACAAGTTAGTGGTGGAAAAGTCAGTGGTGTTACTTTAACGTCTGGAGGTTCTGGATATACAGAGGCTCCTGTTGTTCATGTATTACATGGTGTTGGTGGAGGAACTATTGTTACAGCAAATATTAACGCTACTAGTGGTGAGGTAACAGGTCTTGTTGCTAATACTGCTTCTACCTATTCTTATACTCATTATCTTAAATTTGGTAACCCAACGTCAGGAACTGGTTATGGTCAAGGTGCAAATTCCAAGACTCGTTTTGTTGTATTAACAGCAACAGACACTACTAATGTTAATTACTTCTCTGTTAAAGCAGCAAGAGGTAATACTAAGAATGGTGGTGATGATTCTGATGTAGCATTGACTGTATATTATCAGAAGAGTGGTCAATCTGCTTGGAATTTAATGGGAACATTAATTAATCCTTCTGCTGCACTTGTAGATCCTCTTGCTGGTAGTATTCCAGCAATTGATACAAGTACAAATACCAATAACTTTGATGGTGATAGTGGTGCTACTAAATGGTATACTTTTACTGTTGCTGTACTACCAGATGCTAGAGGTGCTGATACTAAATTTAAGATAGAACAGGATCTACCAACAGCTAGTGGTGGTAATAATACTGCTCAGGATAAAAACCATTATGGTATATGTGAATTGATTTGGTGGAGTCCAAAGACAACACAACAAGTCTTTATACCAAGTCCAGGTGCTGTTTCCAAACCAGCAATTGATTCATTAAATTATACTATTGAGGGTGATACTGGACCAGGTACTACATATAGTTCTGGTTTAGTTGCTTCTGATGCAACAATTACATTGAAATCAACAACTAAGATTGAACCACAGGCACTAATTGATCCTGATTATGATATACCACTAGTGGTCCCTTACAGTACATGTAAGTACTTGATTAAATCTTTCTAAATACATATGGAGATTGTAAAAATACAATGGCAGATTTAGTATTGGATGTTCAATTTGATGTGTTAGCACAGACAATTGAATATAAAGGAATTCAGAAAGATATACCAGATAGTCATTGGAAGGATACTATACTTCCTTTGATGTATCCTACTTGGGATACTGACAAGGATAAATTAATAACATTTTATTGGTATACTAATGGTACATACGTTGCTAAACGCAGAAAGTATGTGATGAATTTCAAGACTAATGTTAATGAATGGAAAGATTATGAGATGGAAGCAGTTGATAATACAACTGCAACTACATTTAAGGATAAGTTAGTTGAATCATTCTATAAGATTGATGCTATTGAGGATGTAGATTTCCAACAAGAACTCACTCAAATGTATGCTAAGACTAACTCAATCTCTCGTACATCTATAAGACTTGCTAGGAATTTCTTGTTGAGTGAAACTGATTGGGCGATGGTATCTGATGTTGAAATTACTGCTGATCAGAAAGCATTGTATGTTGAGTATAGAAAGCAATTAAGGAATCTAACTGGACAAGAAGAGTTTACAACTAATGTTGAGGGTTGTAAGTTTCCTATTTCTCCTGAGTTTTATGAGAAGATATACAAACCTGAACATCCTACTGAAGCATACTTACAAACACCTCTTCAATTCTTACCACTTGGTCAACACTATCTGAAAGTGTATAGAGATAAAATGGCACAGTATTTGTTATTGAAATCGTGGACTGAAAGATCATACTTTGACCAATTGTTATCAACATATGCATCTTATAAGGCAGTTAACGGTGATTGGACTGCTGGATTTACATCAACAGCACAAGAGATTCAATCAAGAACTGATTTCTTAAATAATATTATTACTCAAGCACAAGCAGAGATTGATAAAGGAGGTTAATTATGATAGTACAGGGTAAACCATTATTACAATTTGATCTTGTAGCAGCATACTGTGTCAAGAATAATTGTGCTGCTTTGTATATGGATTTTAATACATATAATGCTCTAAGTGCTACTAAGAAGGCAACAGTCACGACATATTATACAAGTATTGTTGATGATTATGTGTTAGATATCATTAAAGCTGGTGTAAATGAGAATACATTAGCATTTGAAACTGATGAGGTTGCTGGTGTAAATGGTGAATCATGGTTCCCTAAGAAATCACAGTGTCCTGATGCAGATCATTACATAAATGCTTATGTGGTTGATAATAAAGGAGATATCGTTTGGCAGAACCAAGGGTAGACCACATTACAAAGTGTCACAAGCCCCCTATACAGGGGGTTTTTTAATGCTATAGTACATATGTTGAGAGGAATTCACTAGTCTGACAGTTAACTCACCCCCTTTTTTCATAAGTTTAGGGGGTTTGAGGCAAAGAAG